>VYLL01000214.1_pt1 | contig 19232 bp, 21 predicted proteins | sample 5114301 | NCBI WGS metagenome assembly VYLL01 (sample SAMN12291809, study PRJNA351875) | freshwater metagenome | isolation source: freshwater lake | place: USA: Michigan, MSU2 Lake | collected 2011-08-16 | reverse complement strand
CGCGCGCCAGCGACCGCAGCGGCGGCGACAAGGCGCCGGCATCGGGCACGCCGCAGGTCTGGGTCGCAATGGCCGACGCGTTCAAGCCCGCGCGTCGCATCGTGAGAATCGGTCTGCAGAGCGAGGACTTCACCGAGATCGTCTCGGGCCTGAAACCGGGGGAGAAGGTGCTGATTCGCAGCCGCTCGACCGCAAAGAAATCGACCGACGACGCCGCCGATGAGGAAGACGATGAGAGCAGCGGCGGCTGACCGGGTGCGTGATGCCCCCGCCCTTGCGAGCGCAGCGAAGTGACCACCCCGCTCATCGCGACCGAAAATCTCGTCAAGGATTACGTCCTCGGCGGCGAGACGGTGCATGCGGTCGCGGGCGTCACGCTCGACATCCAGCGCGGCGAGTTCGTTGCGATCATGGGCGCGTCGGGGTCAGGCAAATCGACCTTCATGAACATGATCGGCGCGCTCGACGTGCCGACATCCGGGGCGCTTCGCATCGATGGCATCGACATCGGCGACCTGTCGAGCGACGAACTCGCCGAGATCCGCAACAAGAAGATCGGCTTCGTCTTCCAGCAGTTCAACCTGCTCGCGCGGACGTCGGCGCTCGACAATGTCGCAGTGCCGCTGATCTACGCCGGCGTCGGAACCGCCGAGCGCCGCGCCCGTGCGACAAAGACGCTCGCGGCGATGGGCCTCGCCGACCGCATGGGCCATACACCCGCCAAACTGTCGGGCGGGCAGCAGCAGCGCGTCGCGATCGCGCGCGCGCTCGTCACCGAACCGCTGATGCTGCTCGCCGACGAACCGACCGGCGCGCTCGACACCGCGACGTCGGGCGATATCATGGGCATCTTCCAGCAATTGAATGACGATGGCATTACCGTCGTCGTGGTCACGCACGAAGCCGATATTGCCGAATTTGCCGCGCGCCGGATCGTGTTCCGCGACGGCAAGGTCATCGAGGACGAGGCAGTCAGGAAGCGGAGGCGCGCGTGACGATCGGGCAGTCGCTGAGCGGTTGGGGCATCAACATCGCCATCGCGCTGACCGCGCTGCGGACCAACCTGATGCGGTCGATCCTGACGACGCTGGGGGTGATGATCGGTGTGCTTGCGGTCATCCTCGCGGTCGCGGTCGGCGACGGGGCGAAGGTGAGCGTCGAGAGCTCGATCAACCAGCTCGGATCGAACATGGCGCTGATCTTCCCTGCCCCCGATACCGAGGGCGGCGCGCGCAACACCAACGACGCGGGCAAGCTGACAATGCGCGACGCGGCCGCCATTGAACGCTCGGTGCCCGGCGTGACGGCCATCGCGCCGCAACTGACCGCGAACCTGCAGATCATCTCCGCCGGCCGCCGCGCCTCGACGAGCGCCCTTGGGGTGACGCCGGGTTACGGCACCGTGTCGAATGTCGAGACCGAGAATGGCCGCATGATCAGCGAATCCGATGTCGAAGCCGCGGCAAGCGTGATCGTGCTGGGTCCGACAGTCGCGACGCGGTTGTTCGGCGACCTCGATCCTGTCGGGCAGACCGTGCGCGCCAACCGCGTGCTGCTGACCGTCGTCGGCGTGCTCCAGTCGAAGGGATCGAGCTTCGGCCGCGACAACGACGACATCGCACTGGTCCCGATCACGACCGCGCGCCAGCGGTTCACCACTGCGCAGATCCTGGGGCCGGACGATCTTGCCGTGCTGTTCGTCAGTTTCGAGGAGAGCGTGCTGCTGAGCGAGGCCAAGCGCGACCTCCGCCGTCTGCTGCGCGCGCGCTACAACGTCGCGGACGGCGAGGTGCAGCCTTTCACGATCCGTACGACCGAGGAGTTCCAGAAGGAAACATCGACCGTGACCGGCATCTTTCAGGCAGTGCTCGTCGCGATCGCCTCGATCAGCCTGCTCGTCGGCGGGATCGGCATCATGAACATCATGCTGGTGAGCGTCACCGAACGCACGCGCGAGATCGGGTTGCGCATGGCATTGGGTGCAAAGCGCAGCGACATCCGCAACCAGTTCCTTGTCGAGGCGGCGGTGCTGTGCGTCATCGGCGGGGCGATCGGGCTGACGCTCGCCATCGTCATCGCGCGGATTTTTGAGAATGCCGCAGATTTTCCCGCCCCCATCGGTCTCGGCACCTCGATCGGCGCGATTGTGTTTTCCGCGTTCGTGGGGCTGGCCTTCGGCGGCTACCCCGCCATCCGCGCGTCGAAACTGAGCCCGATCGAAGCGTTGCGGAGCGAATAGGCGGAACCTAAAGCGCGCGCCGCTCGCTTGCTCCCCGACCCATTCGAGGAGCACATCATGTCGACACCCGAAACGCTCGCAGACCTCTATACCGGCGAGCTCGCCGACCTCTGGTCTGCGAATGACCAGATGCAGCGCGTCCTGAAAGAGATCGCGCCGAAGGCGGCCGATCCCAAGCTGCGCGAGATGCTCGACAAGTCGCAGAGCGGGATCGAGAAGCACACCGACGTTCTCAAGGAGCTGCTCGAAGCTTCGGGCGAGAAGGTGAAGAAGGAGCATTGCAAGGGCATGGAAGGCCTGGTCGAGGAGGCCAAGAAGCACTGTATCGACGAGGCTCCCGACAAGGGACCTGTGCTCGATGCGGTCATCATCGCGCAGTACCAGCGGATGACGCATTACGGCATTGCCGGATTCGGGACTGCCGCCGCCTTTGCCGCGGCGCTCGGCGAGAAGGATGCGCAGAAGAAGCTTCAGGCGGCGACCAAAGAGATCTATGGCGGCGACGAATACATGAACCGCCTTGCCGAAACCGCGGTCAACATCGAGGCGGCGGCCGAAGAGGAGGACGCGTGAACTCCTGGATGCGCATCGGGTTCGACAGCTGGATGTTGGGCGTTGAATCGGCAAGCGTTATCGGCCTGCGCACGCTCCGGCTTGCCGGCGGCGGCGCAGCGGGCGCGGACGAGGCCGAACTGATGGTGCGCGAAAAGCTGGAGGCGGCAGGGGCCTGGCAGATACAGGCGATGACCGGAGGCCTCGGCGCGAACCCGACGAGCGCGGCGCGCAAGTCGATCGCGCACTACCGGCGAAAGGTTCGCGCGAACCAGCGTCGCCTGTCGCGACAGACCCAGTTTCACCTTAAATGAAATAGGGTCTAAACCGTCAGGACGGTGCTTCCCGTCGTCCGCCGTCCTTCGAGGTCGCGGTGCGCCTGCGCCGCGTCCTCAAGCGCGTAGGTCTGGCCGATGGTGACGTCGAGAATGCCGCCGCGGATCAGCTCGAATACCCGTGCGGCGCCGGCCGCGCGTTCCTCCGCCCCGGCATAATAGTCGAACAGCGTCGGTCGCGTGTTATAGAGCGACCCCTTTTGCGCGAGCACGCCCAACGAAACGCCGGTGACCGGTGCGTCGGCGTTCCCGTAGCTGACGATCATGCCGCGCTTGCCGGTCGAATCGAGCGAAGCGTCCCACGTCGCCATGCCGATGCCGTCGAAGACGACACGCACGCCGGCGCCGCCGGTCAGCGCGCGCACGCGCGGCGCGACGGCTTCGGAGGTATACATCACGATCTCGTCCGCGCCCGCCGCCCGCGCGGCTTCCGCTTTCTCCTCGGTCGAGACGGTGCCAATGACGCGCGCGCCGATGTGTTTCAGCCACTGAACAAGCAAAAGGCCTACGCCGCCCGCGGCTGCATGGACGAGCACGTCCTGCCCCGCCTCGACCCTGGCGCAGCGTTCGACGAGCAATTCGGCCGTGCAGCCTTTCAGCAGCGCCGCCGCCGCGATGTCATCGGCGATGTCGTCGGGCAGCACGAACAGCGTCGCTGCCGGCAGGTTGCGCTCGGTGGCGTAAGCGCCGAGCACCGGCCCGAACGTCGCGACGCGCGTGCCGGGCGCCAGGTCGACCCCCTCCGCGACGGCCTCGACCACCCCCGCCGCCTCCATCCCCAGCCCGCTCGGGAGCGCGACCGGATAAATGCCGCGCCGGTGGTAAGTGTCGATGAAGTTGAGCCCGACCGCAGTCGACCGCATCCGCACCTCGCCGGGGCCGGGCGGGGGCAGCTCGACGTCGACCCACTCGATGACTTCGGGGCCGCCATGGGCGGTAATGCGTGCCGCGCGTGCCATATTTGTCCTTCTCCTTACCAGATCTTGCCGCCGATCCATTCGCCCGCCGCGGGCAGGAAGGGATGGATGTCCCACCGCGCCCATACGCCGGCTGCGAAATAGGGATCGGATTTCAGGATCGCCTCCGCCTCGGCGGCGCTGTCGCACTTGAGCACGACGAGCGAGCCGACGATGTTGCCGTCCGTGTCCTTCAGCGGCCCCGCGACCGCAACCCTGTCGAGGATCGTCTCGATATGCGCAAAATGCGCGGCGCGGGCCTCGGCGCGTGGACCTGCGCTGCCGGGCGCGTCGTGCGAGACGATGGCGAAATGGCTCATGCGGACATCTCCGACAGGCGCTTGCGATAGGCGCGGATGATGAGCGGCAAAAGGAGCAGCGGGACCGTGCCATAGATCGCCGGCACCGCCGCGATCGCATGATGCAGCGCGTCCTCGCCGAAGACGCGGGTCGACAGCACGCCGACCGTCGTCGGCCCGAGCCCGAGCCCCGCGACGCTGATCGCCATGTAGTAGAACGCGACAATCTGCGCGCGCATCGACGGCGGCGTGATGTCGAGCAGCGCAAGGATGCCCGCGCTCGTGATCGCGCCGATGCAGATGCCGCCGCAGGCGTTGAGAAACAGCGCAAGCTCCGGCGTCGGCGCGTAGATGAAGATCACCTCCAGCGGCACCATCGGCACAAAGGCCCAGATGAGGACCTTGAAGGCCGCGTCCCTCACCCCGCGCTTGCGCAGCGTATCGATCAGCATCCCGAAGCCGAACACGACGATCGGCCCGAGGACCAGGTTGATCGTTCCGTTGACGGCGAGGAACTGCTGCGCGGGCCAGCCGAACTTGCGCGCGAACGCGGCGACCAGGAAGAAATGGCTGTAGGCGATCGTCGTCATCACGCTCGCAAGCAGCGCGACCCCGCCCAGCGATCCGATGTGCTTGCCGACATGCCGGAACGCTTCGAAAAAGCCGTGCGGCGCACTGCCGGTTCCGCGGCGCGGCGGCTCCGGCACCAGCATGAACGCGGCGGCAAGCAGGACGCCCGGCAGCCCGACCGCGATAAAGGCGAATTGCCACGCCTTGAGCTCTCCGACCAGTGGCAGCGTGACTCCGTTGCCACCGGCCGAAAGGACCAGCGCGCCGATCAGCCCGGACAGGCCGGTCCCGAGCGCCAGCGCGGTCGAGTAGACGCCAACGGGCTTGCCGCGCTTTTCCGGGGGGAAACTGTCGGAGATCAGCGACATCGCGCAGGGGCTCAGCACCGCTTCGCCCACGCCCACCGCCATGCGCGCCATGAACAAATGCCAGAACCCCCGCGCAAGGCCTGACGCAGCGGTCGCAAGGCTCCACACCGCGACGCCGGCCGCGACGATCTTCGTGCGCGAGCGCCGGTCGGCGAGCCAGCCGAGCGGCACGCCGACGGTGACGTAGAACAGCCCGAAGGCGATCCCGCCGAGATAGCCGAGTTGTTCGTCGCTGAGGCCGAGGTCGGCCTTGACCGGCTGCACCAGCGCGCCGAGGATCGAGCGGTCGACGTAGCTGAGCACATAGGCGAGCGTCAGCAGCACCACCATCGTCCATGCCGTGGCGGGTTTGGGATAGGGCGCGTCGTCGCGCGCCCCGGCGAGGTCAGCCATTGATCTGCGGCGCCTCGATCAGCAGTACCTGAACATCGGCCACGCCCTCGCGCAGCTTTTTCGCCTCGGCATATTCGGGCGAGGACCAGAACGCTTTCGCCGCAGCCTTGTCGGGCCATTCGGAGATCACCATCGACGCACCGTCGCCGAAGCTCCCCTCAAGCAGTTCCGCGCCCGGGCCACGCAAGACGTATCTGCCGCCGAACTTCCCGATGAGCTCCGCCGCCGCCTTGCCGTATCCGGCGATGAACGCGTCCCGGTCGGCGATCTTTGCGGTCACGATCATGTACGCGGGCATTACTCGGCCTCCTCAGATGTTCGCCTGCTGCTCGTAGAGCTGGCGGATATAGGTGATCGCGGCGTCGGGAGTCTCGCTCCACGCCGCCCAGCGCAGCCCCGCGTCGCTGTCGGTGACGAGTGCCACGACATGGTTTGTGCCCCCCATTGCCTTGTCCGAGAGATGTGCCGGCGCGCCTCGCGAAAAGCGGATGTCCCAGCGCAGCTTCATTGTGACGGCGCAATAGCGTCCGTCGAGCGGCATCGCGACGATGTCCGAGAACTGCAGCTTGACCGCCTGATGCATTGTCTCGTTCGCACGCCAATAGGCGACCGCGTCGTCGAAACGATGGAAGATGTCGGCGACTTCTTCGGCCTTGTAGAACCGGAATGCGGCGGCATCCCACAATGCGACGATCTGCTCGGTGCTGCCGCACCATGCGTCGCTCGTCGCGCTGGCAAGTGCCTCGACCGCCGCCTTCATGGAGTCTCCTCTGTTGCAGATCGGTAACACAGCGCCAGCGACTGTGCATCACGGCTCAATTTGTCTGGACAAGTTATCGGCGCGATGGAAGGTTAGACGCAACAGAATAATGTCCGGGGGGGAGTCGGGTTATGAGGTATTCGATCAGGGCCGCGCTGCTGGCGGTCACCGCACTCGTGCCGGCCGCTGCATTTGCGCAGGCCGCGCCTGCCGAGGACGACGGCTTTGCCGACATCATCGTGACCGCGCGCAAGACCGAAGAGCGGCTGCAGAATGCGCCGACGACGGTCGCGGTCGCGACTGCCGAGGCGATCGACCGGCTCGGGCTCGACAGCGTTGCCGACATCACCAAGACGACGCCGGGCATCGTGTTCGACGACAGCTTCGGCCGCGACGGTAACCGGCCGGTGATCCGCGGACAGGCGAACATCCTGGGCCAGTCGGGCGTCGCGTACTTCATCGACGGCATCTATTATTCGGGCTCGATTGCCGATTACGACGTCGACTCGATTTCGCGGCTTGAGGTTGTGAAGGGGCCGCAGTCGGCACTCTACGGCCGCAACACCTATTCCGGCGCAATCAATATCATCACCAAGGTGCCGGGCGATGTCTGGACCGGTCGCGTCACTGCCGACATCGCGCAGCGCGACCGCTATGAGATCAACGCGAACGTCCGCGGGCCCATTGGCGGCGGCTTTGGCGTCGCACTCGGCGGGCGTTATTACGACAACAAGGGCGAATTCATCAACGCGTACGACGGCTCGCGGATCGGCAAGCAGAACACCAAATCGCTGTTCGGTGTGCTCAGCTACGACGACAACGGCCCGGTGCGCGCGCTGCTCCGCGCCAACTGGAACAAGACCGACGACGGTCAGCCTGCGATCTTTTCCACAGACCCGGCCGAGAACAACTGCTATTTCGACAACGGCACGGGCTCGCAATACCGCGGCCAGGGGCGCTATTTCTGCGGGGTCATCCAGCCGCGCCAGGTCAACAGCGATTACAGCCGCCAGTTCGTCGATCCGGAGAATGTGGGGCTCGAGGCCGAGACGCTGAACGCCGCATTCCGCCTCGACGTGGACCTGTCGGACAGCCTGACGCTGACCTCGCTGACCGGCTACAACAAGCGTACGGCGGACAACAAGACCGACGGCGACTATTCGGGCAACAGCTTTCAGCAGGTCTTCTTCGCCGCCGCACCGACCGGCCCCGCCGTCGGCGGCATCCCACCCCGTGTCCTGAACTATGCAGGGGTCGCGCGCTCGACGCAGGACTTCACTTTCTCGAACCGTGCAGTGACCAAGGACTGGTCGCAGGAGCTGCGGCTGCAGTACAAGAGTGATGCAATCGACCTGATGCTGGGCGGCTATTACTTCCGTCAGAACGACGACAGCAACGACAATCGCGTGGTGCCGCCGGGCGCGCTGGCGTTGGCGCAGGCAAACGCCAATGCTGCCGCGGCGCGGCTTTGCGCGCGCATCGCCAATTGTGGGTCGTTCACGCCGATCACGATCGCGACGACCGCGCCGGCCCCCGGCTCCCCCGACTTCGGACTCTTCGGTGCATCGCGTAACGTGAATAACTTCGACATCGAAAACAAGGCGGTGTTCGGCTCGCTGACGGTCAAGCTGACTCCGCAATTCTCGATCAGTGCCGAGGCGCGTTACGCCGAGGAGAAAATTACTCAAGCAACGCAAACATTTTCGACGCTTACGACGCCGATCCTTGGCAATTCGACGGCGACGTTCAAGAAATTCTCGCCGCGCATCACGGCGAGCTGGCAGGCGGCGCCGAACAACCTGTTCTACGCGGTCTTCGCGCGCGGCCAGAAGCCGGGCGGGTTCAACAGCAACACCGCAATCCAGGCCGGCTTTCCGACCTTTGCACCCGAAGAGGCCGAAACCTTTGAAGTCGGCATGAAGCACACGCTGCTCGACGGCAGGCTGATCGCGAACTTCGCCGCGTTCCAGAATACGATCACCGGCTATCAGCTGACGCAGAACGTCTCGGTGCCGCCAAACCAGGTCTCGCTCGTCGTCAATGCGGGCAACGCGCGTATCCGCGGCTTTGAGGTGGAGCTGCAGGCGCGGCCGGTCCGCAACCTGACCTTCACCGCCAACTATGCCTTCACCAACGCGATCTTCACCAGCGGCGTCGACGAGCAGCAGGGCGTGCTCAACGACGTGCTCGACGACCGGCTGGTGAATTGCTCGACCGGCGACCAGTTTCCCGCGATTACCGGGTGTCAGTCGCTCTACGGCTCGATCGTGGGCAAGCGCATACCGCGCGCGCCGCAGCACACGATCTTCGCCGATGTCGACTGGCGCCTGCCGCTGGGCGACAGCGGCTGGAATTTCTTTGCAGGTGCGAATGTCAACCTGATCTCGTCGAGCTTTGCGCAGGTGCACAACCTTGCATCGACCGGCGGCTCGGCGGTGGTCGACCTGCGCGCCGGGTTCCAGAGCGATCGCTTCAAGGTGCAGTTCTACGTCAAGAACGCGACCGACGAGCGATCGATCCTGCAGATCATCCGCTACGCCGACGCGAACAACGACCTGCGCCGCAACTTCATCGCAGGGTTGCGGCCGCAGCGGCGTGTGGGCGTCGTGCTGAGCGCGGGGTTCTAAGACAACCAGCCCACCGGCACTGCCGGTCGGGTCGCATAAGGGCTCCGGTTACGGCCGGAGCCCTTTTTGGTGTCACTCGCCCGCGGGCTTGGCCGGAGCCATCGTCGCCTTCTGTTTGGCCACCCAGTCGCGGAACACTGTCCAGGTCGTCGCATTGGGCCGCGTGTCGTCGGCCGGCGGCGGCGCGGTGTAGATCGGATAATTCAGCGCAATCTCGTCCTTGATGACCTTGGGCAGCTCGTCATAGCTCTTCAGCTTGTTGCCCATCGCGTTGAAGACCATCTGCCCCTGCCGCCCGCGCATTTTCATCCACGGCATCCAGTCCGAAATGCGCACCCAGCTGACCGCCGGATAGGCAGTCGGGTTCTTGGTATCGAGCATCTCATTCGCGTCCATCGCGAAGTCGAAGATCTCCATCGCGTGGTACTTGCCGCCGACATAGTCCTGATACTCGCCCGCGAGCGGGTTGGTGTAGAACAGCGGCGCTTCGAATGCGCTGAACAGCCAGCGGCCCTGGCGGCGTGCGGGACGGATCGGCAGCGGCCTGCCGTCCTCGCCATACGCAAACGTCGGACGCTGGTTCACCGGATCGTTGTTGATGTGCATCACCGGCACGGTCTCGCCGGTCCAGGGGTTCTTCCATTCGCGCAGCACTTCGCCCGTTTTGGGGTCGAGGTAGAACATCACCTCGCGGCTGATCAGCCGGTAGCCTTTGCCGCGCTTGGGATCGGTGACCGTCACGCACTGGCGTACGTTCATGCCCTCGCCCTTGAACAGCAGCCGATCGGGCTCGCCCTGAACGCGCGAATAGACGTTGCCCGACCAGTGATAGACTGCGGGAACGCCGTCGGCGACACCGCACTGGGTGCGCTTGCCGATCTCGAGCGCATCCTCGGGCTTGGTGGGGTCGAGCATCCGTGCCGATGCTGCGCTGCCGAGGGCAACGCTGCCGAGCAAGGCCAGTTTCAAGAGCTTCATGTGTGTTCTCCCTATTCAAGACCGTCGATGGTGCAGCTCGCCTGCATCCACCGGAGATTGATGCCGACGCGTTTTGCGCCCGGGTCTGCCCAGCTGTACGCCTCGGCGCGGTCGGGGCTGTCAGGCTTGTGAACGTAGAGCACAAGACTCGGACGGCTCGGCCCCGATGGCCAGATGACGTTGCGCATCCTGAGAATCACTTCGGGTGCGCCGGTGGTGCCGCCACCGAACGCCACCCGCCCGCCCTGGTCATGGAGTTTCAGCGGCTGCGCGCCATACCAGTCGTCGCTGCCGTCGGGCTTCTTCGTCGCCTTGGGCGCCGCGCCCCAGCAGGTCGCCGTACGCGCGCGGCGGAGTTCGGTGACGCGCCCGTCGGCAAGTGTCATGCGCAAGCGCGTCCCGTCCGGTCCATAGGCCAGCGACTTCTCGCCGACGGCTGGCACAACCTTGCCGAATCTGTCGACGTAGGTGACCCCGCCGCCGGGCGCGATCCGAAGCCCGATCCAGGGTGCCGACGCCCGCTTGGCCTCACCGTCGAAATACACCTCTTCTTCATTGGTCCAGATCGACGCGGCCATGGGGACAAGAGGGCCTGTCGGCGGGGAAGCCGCGGCTGCGGCGGCTTGAGCGATCAGAACGGCGGCAAGCATTCGGCTTTTCCCCTCCAATGATCGAGGCTAGACGAGCCGGCGTCAAAAGCAAAGATGTCCGGACAAGTTTTGATGCGATCGATTTCACTCTTGCCGCTCGCTATGGTCGCCGCGCCGCTCCCCGCCGCCGATCCGCTCGACGGTCCGACGATCCTCGCGCGTGCCACGCAGGCGCACGGTGGCGAGGGCTGGGCGAATGCCAAGACCCTAGTGCTCGAGGGACGCGCGGTGTTCTGGGGTCCGGCCGGCGCCGCCCCGCGCGCGACCGCCGACGATTACCGCATGTGGCGCGTGTTCGACCCCGACCGCGCGGCCGCGCACACCGCCGAGGGAAAGGTGCGGATCACAGCGAAGAACAAGGGGGTCCAGCTCTGGACGGTGGGCTTCGACGGCAGCGACACCTGGAACGAAAAGGGCGTGTTTCCCAAGGCAGAGGCTGATGCGTTCTGGGCGTCGAATTTCGGCTTTGGCATCATCCGCCATGCCGCAAAGCCCGGCTTCAGGGCGGAGCGCGTCGCCGACGACAGCATCGGCACGCACAGGCTCTACATGGTCAGGCTGACCGATCCCAAGGGCGGCACCACGCTGTTCGGCGTCGATCAGCGCAGCTTCGCGATCCGCTCGATGGGGTTCACCACGCCGCGCGGCTGGCACCAGCGCACCTATGATCATTTCGTGCGCCTGAAGAATCCCGACTGGCTGCAGGCGCGCAAGGTGACGCTCTATTATAACGGCGTGAAGGCGAACGAGGTTTATTGGGCGCGGACGCTCGTAAACGCTCCGGTGGATGAGGCGCTGTTCGCAGTGCCAAAGTAAACCCCGGCGTCTAGGTCCGGCTCATCTCCAAGATCCGCGCCCATTCATGGTCGCGGATCGGCGCGACGCTCAGGCGCGACTGGCGGACCAGCTCGATGCCCTCGAGCTTCGGGTCCGCCTTGATCTCGGCAAGCGTCACCGGACGCGCGAGCACTTCCACTGGCGCGACATCGACCGCCGGATAGCGGCCGCTCGCATCCTTGGGGTCGAGGTAATGCTCGCGCACGATCTCGACGATGCCGACGACCGCCTTGCCCTCGTTCGAATGGTAGAAGAACGCGCGATCGCCGGTCTTCATCGCGCGCAGGTTGATCGCGGCGGTGTTGTTGCGGACCCCGTCCCAGATCGTGCGGCCGTCGCGGACGAGATCGTCCCAGCTGTATTTGTGCGGTTCCGACTTCACCAGCCAGTACGCCATCAGCTTGCCCCCCGCGCTTCGTGCCGCGGCACGAACAGCCGCCCTTCGGCCTTGAGGATGACCGCAAGCGCGACCAGCCCCGCAACTGTCACCCCGATATAGAGCGGCAACGAGCTTCCGTCGAAGTTCAACCCGATGATCGTGCCGCCGATTGCGCCGAGGACCGCCGAGAACGAGCCCTGGAGCGAACTCGCGGTGCCGGCAACCTCGCCCATGTTCTCCATCGCCATCGCGCCGAAATTGCCGGCCGCGAGCGCGAACCCGACCATCATCATCGATTGAAGGACGATGAAGGTGACCAGCTCATCGCCGCGCTGGAAGACGATCACCGCGTGGACGGCCGCCATCGCCGTCATTCCAATCAGGGCTGCATGACCGATGCGGCGCATGCCGTAGCGCTTGACGATGGCGGCATTCACCAGCGAAGCGACCATCATGCAGCCCGCCATGATCCCGAAGCCAACCGGCAGCAGCTCCGGGCGCGCGAGCGACACGGAAAAGACGAGCGTGACCGAGGCGAGGAAGCCCATTACCGTCGCGGTCAGGCAGGCGTTCGCGACGCTGTAGGCGACAGACTGCCGATCGCGCAGCACGATGAGCGCCGCGTCGCGGATTGACGCCACCGAAATCGCGCGTCGCTTCTCGGGCGCCAGCGTGTCGGGCATGCGGAGCGCGACCCACAGGAAGATCGCCGCGCCGATGATTGCCAGTACGATGAAGATCCAGCGCCACGGTGCGACCGCGAGCACCGCCTGTCCCATGAACGGTGCGAGAATAGGCGCAGCCATGAAGATCGCCGACGACAGGCTCATGACCTGCGCCATGTCGCGCCCCTCGAACCGATCGCGCACGATTGAAACTGCGAGCACGCGCGCCCCGGCGGTTGCGACGCCTTGTGCCATTCTTGCCAAAAGCAGCAGCTCGAAACTCGATGCCACGGCAGCCAGGATGCTTGTCAGCGCATAGCCCACAAGCGCGATCAGCATGAGCCCCCGCCGTCCGTAGCGGTCGGACACGGGGCCGATAAAGATCTGCGATACGCCGAATCCCAGGGTGAAGGCCGTGATGACGAGGCCCCATTGGGTTTCTTCGGTGACGCGCAGGCTTTCGCCGATCGCGGGCAGCGCGGGCAGCATCGAATCGATCGCGAAGGCAGCGATCATGTTGATCGTTGCGATGAGCACGATGAACTCGATGCGGGAGGGCATGGCGGGGGTCACGCGGCGCGCCCTATCTTGTGCGGCGCAGCACGTCACCCCAAGGGCGAAATACTTATCGTGCCTCTTTGCGCCGGACGAGCGCGGCAACGCAGCTCGCCCGGTCGATGTCGCGCCCGTCGGGCTGGCGCGCATCGACATAAGTCACCGTCCCGTCGCCGGTCCCGCCGCCTTTGGGCGGATAAAGATAGGCATCGAGGATGCAGATGGGGCCGGCGAACTGCAGCCGGCGCGCGCCCTGTGCTTCGCGGACATCCTGATTGGGATCGCCGAACAGCTGGATCAGCCCGCGCGCATTCTGCCCGAGCACGCGGTCGAGGCCCGTTGGCAGCATCGGCGGGCTGCGCGTGACCGCAAGCGGAGGCGGCGCGGCGCTGGGGGTCGTGGCACACGCGGCAAGCGCAAGGAGTGGCATCGGAACGAAAACGCGCATTGCGTCCTCTTCCCCTTTCGCTCCGGCCAAGTAAAGCGCGCACGACTTTGATCGGGAGCGCACATTGACCCAGACCTACGACGTCGTCGCAATCGGCAATGCCATCGTCGACGTACTCGCGAACACCAGCTTCGAGTTTCTTGTCGCCGAAGGGCTCGAGAGCGGCTCGATGCGCCTCATCGACGGCGACCAGGCGGTCGCGCTCTACGACCGTATGGGCCCCGCGCGCGAAGTGTCCGGCGGCTCCGCGGCGAACACGCTCGCGGGGCTGGCCGGGCTCGGCCACAGCTGCGCGTTCATCGGCCAGGTCGCGGACGACCAACTTGGCGAAGTCTTCACGCACGACATGCGCGCGACCGGCATCGCGTTCGACATCCCGCCGATGGCACCGCCGCCGCCGACCGCGCGCTGCCTGATCCTGATCGCACCCGACGGCGAGCGGACGATGAACACCGCCCTGGCGGCCGCGCACTACCTGCCCGCGGGCGCCATCGACGAGGACATGATCGCAAACGCGAAGTATCTGCTCATTGAAGGCTATCTCTGGGACGCGCCCCAGCCGCAGGCGGCGATCAAACGCGCGATGGCGGCGGCGAAGCGCGGCGGGTGCAAAGTCTTTTTCGCGTTGTCGGCGCTCTACCTGATGGGCCTCTACCGCGACGACTTCCTCGGACTTGTCGCCGACGGGACGATCGATGTGCTGTTCTGCAACGACGAGGAACTCGCAGCGCTGATGCAGACCGACGACCTCGAGGACGCGGTGACGCGGCTGGCCGCGCAGGTGCCGACGCTTGTCGTCACCAAAGGCGCGAACGGTGCGATGGCGGTCAAGGGCGGCGAACGCGCCGAAGTGAAGGCCGAGCCGGTCGCGAAAGTCGTCGACACGACGGGCGCGGGCGACACTTTTACCAGCGGCTTCATCGCCGGACAGCTCCAAGGGCGCTCGCTCGCCGACAGCCTGACGATGGGCGCGGTCTGTGCTGCCGAATGCATCGGCCATTACGGCCCGCGCCCGGAAGCGGACCTTAGAGCCTTGGTGGGCGCACGGCTGGGCTGACGCTCAGACCCGCGCCCGGAACGGCGTGAAGTCGGTACCTTCGTCGAACACGTCGACGCCTTCGCGCCGCTTCAGATAACCGATCACGACATAGGTCGCGGGCGTCAGGATGACTTCCCACGCGACCTTCAGCGCCCAGTTGGTGACCATGACGGTCACCACGGTCGTCGTCTCCCACACGCCGAGAAACGCGAGCGGGTAGAAGATCAGGCTATCGACCCCCTGGCCGAAGATCGTCGAGCCGATCGTCCGCGACCACAGATGCCTGCCCTTGGTCCAGATCTTCATCTTGGCGAGGACGAAGGCATTGACGAACTCGCCTGCCCAGAAAGCCACGACCGACGCGAGCACGATGCGCGGCACCTGTCCGAACACGCTTTCGTACGCCGCCTGCCCCTCCCAGCCGGGCGCGGGCGGCAAGCTGACGACGACCCATGACATGAAGGCCATGAACAGCACGGCACAAAACCCGACCCACACGCAGCGGCGTGCACGGCCATAGCCGTAAACCTCGGTCAGCACGTCGCCGATGATGTAGGACAGCGGGAAGAACAGGATGCCTGCGCCAAAGGTGAAGCCCCAGACTTCGGCGGGTTTGGCCGCGCCGATGACGTTCGACAGCAGCAGGATCGCGACGAACGCGGCCATCACAAAATCGAAATAGCGAAATCCGTCGCGCCCGACGTCGCTTGCGGCGACAGCCTTGACCGTATCCCCCGTCATGGGTGGAGCGTGGCGCATCCTTGCGCTACGGACAAGCCCGCGCGCGCCCGTAGCTCAGCTGGATAGAGCACGAGACTTCTAATCTTGAGGCCGCAGGTTCGACTCCTGCCGGGCGCGCCAGCTGTTCGGGGCGTTCGCGATAGGCGAGTGTCGCGCCGCCGTTTGCGGGGAGAGTTACCGCCCATAGCCAGGCTCCGTCCTTGCGCCGCACCTTCTGCGTGAAGCCCGACAGGTTGCGATCGCCGAGCTTCGCCTCGAACGCAACCGGATAGGGATTGTCGTTGGTCAGTGTCAGCGTCTGGTGCCCGCCCTCGGCCGATGCGCCGCGCGCGACGACGCCGGTTGCGGTCGCCAGGTCGATCTCGAGCTCCTCGCCGACCGCCTTGTCGTCGAGCCCGCCCTCGCCAAGCAGCAGCGGGCGATCGCTTCCCGGCTGATAGACTGCGACCTTGCCTGCCGGGAGCGGCAGGCCGAGGCCGTCGGCGGTGCGGTTCCTTGCACGCAGCGTCAGCCGCACGGGCGCATCCCCCTCGCCGTAGACGTCGGCGCGGTAGACGAGCGTCACCGGCACGCGGGGCTTGTCGAGCAGGCCGACCTGCTTCTGCGCATTTGCGGCGACGGTGACGGGCTCGGGAATGCGGTAGAGCTTCAGGTCGCCAAGGTCTTCCTGCACTGCGGTCATTGCCTTGGCGCGGCGACTGCCCGTGACGGTGATTGCCATCGCCGACTCCATCATCGGTGCTGGCGGTGGTGGAGGCGGCGGGTAGGCGGCGCCATCCGCGTAGCGTTCGAGTTCGGACAGCGGGATGTCGCTCGTCGTTCCCTGCCGCCAGCAGGTCAGGTTGACCGACTGCGACGTGTCTTCACGCTGCCGTCGCATGTTCGCACGGTTCAGCCGCCCCGCGATCACCATCGCCTGCGCGCGGGCAAAGCTCGTCTCATCGGCGCTTGCGAGCGTCACCCAGCCGAACAGGTCGAGTGATTTTCCGTCCTTCGCCAGCGTGCCGACGTAGTTCGCCTGCCAGTCGAAATTGTCGGCGAGATAGCTGAGCGTCACCGTGGCGGTCGCGGCGCGCGTGCTGCTGGTGCGGACCGACAGTACCGGCTTCGCGCTCAATCCCTCGGGCACGCCGTTATAGACGATCGTTTCGGGAATGCCGGCACAGCGCAGTGCCTCGATCCCGTCGGGCGTCTGGAGGACCACCTGCCCGTCAGGCCCAGAGCGGATCACCGCGTCCTGTTCAGTGACCTTTCCGGTCGCGCGGGCAGTGCGCTTCAGCGTCACGCGCCGCCCGGTCGCCGCCCCCAGCAGTGACGCCGGGCTGAGCAGATTGGCGTCCTGGTTCTTCTCGACGACGCCTTCGGGCAGTCCCGTCACGATAGCGCTTTCGGGCAGGATGCCGCCTGCGACGCCTTCGAAACGGATGATGCCATCGCCCGCCGGGATGCTGACACGCCGCGTCTCGGTGACGAGCGCGAACCCGCGCAGATCGCTCAGCTCCATCGCCTCGTCGCGGCCGCGCTCGGGCGCACGGTAGATGCTGACCGAGACGGCGTCGGGCGCAGGGGAGGTGGTGACGGGCTGGGCGTGGAGGGGTGTGGAGAGCAACAACAGCCCCGCTTGCCCGAGCGCGGTCGAGGGCCCTCTTCGAGCGAAGTCGAGAAGGCGACCGTGCGGCGAGTGCCTCGACTTCGCTCGGCAGTGCCCCTCGACTTCGCTCAAGGATGCGGTCACCCTCAATACCGCGTGTCAAACACGGCGGTCACGACGACTTCGCCGTTCGCGGGCACACTGACTTTCCACAGCGCCTCGTCCGCCGAGCGTCGTTCGGACTTCAGGCTTTCCGAGACAATCCGCGTGTCGTCCCAGTAATTGTCGAGCCCGCCCTGGAGCAGATCGACCACGACAGGCGCGGCGCGCGCGTTGGTCAGCGTGTAGCGCATCGAGGTGCGCCAGCGCGTCTCGCCCAGCCGCTCGCGCTTCTCGACGACCGGGCGCACCTTCACGTCGAAGGCGTCGCCGGTCTTGAGCGCGAGCGCCGAGCCCATCGGCGTGTGGCCGATGCCGTTCTCGCCGATGAACTGCGGCTGGCCGCGCGCGTCCTTCATATAGACGCGCACCGTTCCGGCCGGTAGCGCATCACCGAGCCCGCCGTCACGGCTGGTCGAAAACTTCAGCACCGAGGCCGCCGACTGCGCCTCGTCCAGCGTGCCCAGCCAGCCGTTGCGGAACTCATAGCCCTTTTGCGCAGGCGCGCCGGGCACGTCGAGGAAGCTCACCTGCTTCTGCTGCGCCTGCGCGATCGTCGTGCGGCCCTTGATCGGGTAGAGATAGAAGTCGCCCAGTTGCGCGCGGTTCGCCGTCTCGGTGCCGGGGCGCACGAGCGTTCCCCGCGGCGGCTGCGGGCGATAGGGGCGTCCGTATTGCGGCTGCTGCTGCCCGACACTGCCCGCCACGAGCAGCGTGTCCGCGTTGGCATAGGTTGTGCCCGAGGTGTTGGTCAGCGTCACCCAGCCCTGCACGTCGATCGCGCCCTTTGCCTCATCGAACAGCGCGACATAGTCCGCCTTCCAGCCGAGCCCCGGGGTCAGATAGCTGAGCGTGACGGGCCGCGTCCCTGCGCGTTCGGATTCGAGTGTCACCGACAGCGTCGGCCGCGCGCGCAGGTTCGGCGGCACCTTGTCGAAGATCACGCGCACCGGTAGGCCGTCGTCGCGCAGGACTTCGATCCGTTGCCCGATCTGGAGCACGACGCCGCCGTTGGCCGAAAGCACCCTTGCTTGCTCGCGGGTCTCCTGTCCGTTGGCGGGATTGGTACGGACGATGGTGATCGTCTGCCCGACCGCTTTCTGCATCAGCGCGGCAGGCGAGAGCAGGTCGTAGTCGAAGTTCTGCTCGATGATGCCGAATGCGTCGCCGGCGATGCTGACCGTCTCGGCGCGGATCTGCGCAGAGACGTCGGGGAATTCGACCGTCGTGCGCCCCTGCGGCAGCGCGGTCTGGCGCACGTCCTGCACCAGCGCGAGGTTGTCGTTGTAGATGGTGACGGCGACGGTGCCCTGCGCCGTCTGGGCCATCACGGGCGCGGCAGCGAGGGTTAGCTGCGCGACCAGCGGCAGCATGACATATCGGTGCATCGGCAATCCCCCGTGTCGTTTCGTGCGTGCCTCATGTCACAGATCCCGGTGAAGCGTGCATGAACAGCGGCGCTTGCTATCGTCACAAAGCGCCGTCAGTCTGGCGCCCGCATTGCTTTCAGGGAGGGTTCGCACATGCTCAACATTATCGGCTGGATCGTCATCGGTTTCATCACGGGCCTGCTGTCGCGGTTTTTCTACCCCGGCGCGGTCGAGATGGGCTGGATCATGACGACCGTGCTCGGCATTGTCGGGTCGTTCGTCGGCGGCTTTATCGGCGGCATGTTCACCAAGGAAAAGGACATGCTGAAACCCTCGCCCGCCGGGTTCATCATGTCGGTCATCGGCGGCATGGTCGTGATCTTCGTCTACAACATGTTCGCGCGCTGAAGTGGCGCTCCCCGCCGCGCCGGTTCTGCGCCCGCGCGGCGGGGAGCGGTCGCCCGGCGCGAAGCTCGGGTTGGCGCTGCTCGTCGGCCTGCTGCTCTGCGTCCCGCTGATCACGGTCTGGGCACTTGTCTACGACCGCCAGAACCAGTCGCAGACCGCGCAGGCGTCGATCGCAGAAGGGTGGGGCGGGCCGCAAACGATCGGCGGGCCGCTGCTCGTCATCCCCTACCTCGGCACCACGACCGAGACGGTCGAGGAAGGCGGCAAGCAGGTCACGCGGACGAAAAGCGTCTGGCGCGAAGTCACGCTCGCG
>VYLL01000211.1_pt1 | contig 19368 bp, 23 predicted proteins | sample 5114301 | NCBI WGS metagenome assembly VYLL01 (sample SAMN12291809, study PRJNA351875) | freshwater metagenome | isolation source: freshwater lake | place: USA: Michigan, MSU2 Lake | collected 2011-08-16 | reverse complement strand
CGGGCCGTGGTGGCGGCCGGCGACCCCTTTCCGACCGTCGACGGCAAAGGTCTTGCAAAACTGCGCGCGGCCGGGATCGCGGTGGTCGAGGGCATTCGCACCGCCGAGGCGGAACGCGCGATGGCCGGGTTCCTGACGCGGCAGCGCAAGGGACGGCCGCATGTGACGCTCAAGCTCGCAGTGTCGCTCGACGGCGCGGTCGCGTGCGGCTCGGGCGAGAGCAAATGGATCACCGGCCCGGAGGCACGTGCACACGGGCATCTGATGCGGGCGCGCAGCGACGCGATCCTCGTCGGGCGGGGGACCTGGGAGAAGGACGCGCCGAAACTCGACGTGCGGTTGCAGGGGCTGGAAGAGCGCTGCCCGGACATCGCGGTCCTGTCGACAACCGGTGTGGTCGCGTCCCCGTCGGCAATCGCCGATTTGACCGCAGACTGGTTGCTCGTCGAAGGCGGTATGGCGACCGCCGCGTCGTTCCTGCGCGCCGACATGGTCGACACGCTGATGATCTACCGCGCACCGATCCTTATCGGCGGCGGCAAGACGCTTGCCGACATCGGCCTGACCTCGCTCGCCGACGCGCACGGACGCTGGCGGCAGGTCGACACCCGCCGCCTTGGCAGCGACACCCTCGACGTCTACGAACACAACTAATGTTTACAGGGATCGTCACCGGCATCGGCACCGTCACCGCGAGCGAGGACCGCGGCGACCGGCGCGTCACCGTGCGCGCCGGTGCGGACCTGTCCGACGTGGCGATCGGCGCCTCGATCGCGTGTTCGGGCGCCTGTATGACCGTCGTCGAGAAAGGTCCTGACTGGTTCGCGGTCGACGTGTCGGGCGAGAGCGTGTCGAAGACCGCGCGCGGCATGTGGGACGCGGGCGCACGGCTGAACCTCGAACGTGCGCTGAAGGTCGGCGACGAGCTTGGCGGGCATATCGTGACCGGCCATGTCGACGGCGTGGGCGAGGTTGTGGAGGTTCGCGAGGACGGCGGATCGCACCGCGTGTCGATCCGCGTGCCTGCCGACATCGCCGCGTTCATCGCACCCAAGGGATCGGTGACGGTCGACGGCGTTTCGCTGACGGTGAACGAGGTGTCGGATGCTGACGGAACCGCGTTCGGGGTCAACATCATCCCGCATACCTGGGCCGTTACCACGCTCGGCGCGCTGGAACCGGGGCGTCAGGTAAACGTCGAGATCGACGTTCTGGCGCGCTACCTCAAGCGGATGCGCGACATCGCCATGTGATTGCTGTTGACGTTCACACTGTAGTGTGATTATCACGCCACATGTCCACACTTTTGATCGAAAAGCTGCGCAGCCTCGTCACCGATGGCGGGTTGTCGCGCTCGGGGCTGGCGCGCGCCGCCGGATTGCACGCCAACACGCTGCGCGACCTCGACCGGCCCGACTGGAACCCGACCGCGGATACGCTGCGCAAGCTCGAGAGCTACCTGTTCGCCAATGACGATACCCCCGCGCTCGTCCCCATCGAGGAGATCATCGAGGAGGCGCGCAACGGGCGGATGTTCATCCTGGTCGACGACGAGGACCGCGAGAACGAAGGCGACCTGATCATCCCCGCGCAGATGGCGACGCCGCACGCGATCAACTTCATGGCGACGCACGGGCGCGGGCTCATCTGCCTTGCGATGACCAAGACGCGCGTCGACGCACTCGGCCTCGACCTGATGAGCCGGTCGAACGGCACGCGGCACGAAACCGCGTTCACCGTCTCGATCGAGGCGAAGGACGGGGTGACGACGGGCATCAGCGCCGCCGACCGCGCGCGCACGATCTCGGTCGCGATCGACGCGGGCAAGAGCCGCGACGACATCGTCACCCCCGGCCATGTCTTCCCGCTCGTCGCGCGCGACGGCGGCGTGCTGGTGCGCGCCGGGCATACCGAAGCGGCGGTCGATGTCTCGCGCCTGGCCGGGCTCAATCCGGCGGGCGTGATCTGCGAGATCATGAAGGACGACGGCACGATGGCGCGGATGGACGACCTCGTCGCCTTCGCGCGGATGCACGACCTCAAGATGGGCACGATCCGCGACCTGATCGCCTATCGCCGCAAGCACGACCACCTCGTCGAGAAGCGCGCCGAACTGCGCTTCACCAGTCGCTGGGGCGGCGAATGGACGGCGATGACGTTCTACAACAAGGCGACCGGCGACGAGACGATCGCGTTGGTCAAGGGTCACATCGACCCCGCCAAGCCGACGCTGGTGCGCATGCACACCATGTCGATGTTCGTCGACGTGTTCGGCGAGGAGAACGAGCGCGCCGGACTGCTCTCGCGCTCGATGGAGGCGATCGCGGCCGAGGGGTCGGGCGTCCTCGTGCTCATCAACAAGCCGATGCGCGGCATCGTCAGCCGCTTCATGGAACTGCGTGCGGCGGGCAAGAGCGCGGGCGCGCCGGAAGTCGAGGAGCTGCGCGACTATGGCGGCGGGGCGCAGATCCTGACCGAACTCGGCGTGCACGACATGGTGCTGCTGACGAACACACACCATACTTTGGTCGGGCTCGACGGCTATGGCCTGTCGATCGTCGGCGAGCGCGCGATTCCGGGCACGGGGGGCGAGTGAGGGGCGGCAGCTTCGTCGGGGTGAGCGGACAGGCGGGTTTTGTTGCTTAATTGAGCGAAAGCTGCCGTTGCCTGAGCCGGTCCCTTCACGTAACAGGGTTTCCAAGTTCACCAAGCTCTGTAAAGTACATCAAAACACGAGGCCATGTTCTGACGAAGTTTGCCAAGATATTTCTTTTATCAACCTTATTCGTCCCGTTCCTGATGGCAGCTGAGACGCCTGTCTCAATGTTCCCGCCAGACGCTATTAAATTGAACGATAATTATCGCGACTGGTATGGGCCTGAACTTGAGCAGTTGAAAGAAAAGCCTCTCTGGGTTGACGAGGAAGCAGCTCGCGAAAAGGAAGTCATTCGCTTCCTGTTCATTCCGGGTGCGACTCGCATCAAAGGGCGCGATTCAACGGTGATCCGAATCGAAATTGAGAATGGGAAGGCACGCCTGATCGCGCGGGCGCAATTCAACGAACCCGGTCGTCGCAATATTAGGACGCTTGCTGACAAGGGTCTGTCACACGCACAGGTCGCGGAGTTGCGAGAGCTGGCCAATAAAGCCGATCCTTGGAAGTTTCGCATCAGTGACTGGGGCGAGCATGATCCGGAGGCAATCTACATACATTGTACAGAGCTAATCATGGAACGCCGACTGCGCTCCGAATACGCTGTTTCGCACGTCTTAGTTTCTTGCGAACAACCGAATCGCCTGATGCCGCTCGTGAACTATGTGGCAGAGCTCGCGGGCCAGCGGCAGAAGGATTTGAGATACACGTACGTCGATGAATAGACGTCAGCTCATAGTTGTATCGAGCGACTTAACAAACGCCCGAACAGTTGTCGCAACCGGACTTGCCGCCCCGCTTGCCCGTTCGACCCCCCGCTGGCATGGCGCGCGGTTCACGCGGGAAGTATATCATGGCCAAAGTCCTTATCGTCGAAGCGCGGTTCTATGAGCACCTCAACGACATGCTCATCGCAGGGGCGCGTGCAGCGCTCGCAAGCGGGGGTCATCATGTCGAGGTCGTCACCGTACCCGGCGCGCTCGAGATCCCCGGCGCCATCGCGCTTGCGGCGGAGGCGGGCGCGTACGACGCCTATGTCGCGATCGGCGTCGTCATCCGCGGCGAGACCTATCATTTCGAGATCGTCGCGGGCGAATCGGCGCGCGGCATCATGGCGCTGACGATGGACGGCATCGCCATCGGCAACGGCATCCTGACCGTCGAAAACGAAGCGCAGGCGCTGGTGCGCGCGGACGCGCGGCAGAAGGACAAGGGTGGCGAGGCCGCGAAAGCCGCGCTTGCGCTGCTCGATCTCAAGTCCCGCTTCGGCTGAGGGTTGAGTTTTCGGCATCGCGCGCTATAGCGCCGCTGATTCCGCCGTGCGCCCGCGTGCGCGCGGCGTCTTTTATTCGTCAAACGGAGCCGTCGGTCTTTATGCAAATCATGGTGCGCGACAACAACGTCGATCAGGCGCTGAGGGCGCTGAAGAAGAAGCTGCAGCGCGAGGGCGTGTATCGCGAGATGAAGCTTCGCCGCCACTATGAGAAGCCGTCGGAGAAGCGTGCGCGCGAGCGTGCCGCCGCGGTCCGCCGTGCGCGCAAGATGGACCGCAAGCGCGCCGAGCGCGACGGCGTCAAGTAAGACCCGAACGCATGTCGGAGGTCACTGCCGTTCCGATCCAGCCGGTCAAGCGCGCGTGGATCGTCTGGCTTGCGCTCGGCATTGCCGCAGCGACGCTCGTCGCGCTCGGCATGGCGTGGAGCGGGACTGCCAAGGCGCGCGCCGAGGCGGGCGATTCGGCAGCGTTCCTGGCCTATAACAAGGGGCGAACCGGGGTCGTCACGACCGACAGCGGCCTGCAGTATCAGGTGCTCAAGAAGGGCGAGGGCGAAACGCCGACCGACGCGGACGTGACGCTCGTCAACTACAAGGGCGAATTGCGCGACGGCAAGGTGTTCGACCAGAACAACCGCGCGCCGCTGCCCGTGGCGGGCGTTGTTCCCGGCTTTGCCGAGGCGCTGAAGCTGATGCCGCGCGGGTCGAAGTTCCGGATCTGGATCCCGCCTGAGCTCGGCTACAAGGATCAGCCGCAGGGCGACGCAATCCCTGCAAATTCGGTCCTCATCTTCGACCTCGAGATGATCGACTTCCGCAACCAGGCGCAGCTTCAGGCCGAAATGCAGGCGATGCAGGCGCAACAGGGCGCAGCGCCGCAACGATAAGCGGCCCCGCGCGTTTGCGCGATAGATGAAACTGTCTATCCTTCGGCGCGGCGGCGCTCCTGCGCCGGTCGAGGTGGGGGAGAAGCAGTTGAGTCCGGATGGCATCATCGACAGGCGGGTGTTCCGCTCGACCGTGATTGTCATCGCGACGCTCGCCGCCGCCTATGCGATCTGGCGGCTTGCCGACCTGCTGCTGCTGGTGTTCGCGTGCGGGTTGTTCGGGTTGATCTTCTTCAACCTTGCCAAGGTCATTGCAGATCGCACGCCGCTGAATTTCGCGCTGTCGCTGACCGTCGCGGTCATCATGATCCTGACGGCGCTGACGGGCGCGTTCTGGTTCTTCGGCAATTCGCTCGCGGGCGAATTCGCCGAGCTCGGGAGCCGGTTGCCGGCTGCGTACAACCAGCTGCTCGTCCAGCTCCAGCAATCGCCGGTCGGGCGCGATGTCATCAAGCGCGCGGCGGAATTCGCGCCGAGCGGGCAGACCGTCGTCAATTGGGTCACGACGTTCGTGACCAGCCTGGGCACGATCCTGTCGGCGGTCGCGATCGTCATTATCGGCGGCATCTACCTCGCCGCTCAACCGCGGCTCTACGGGCGCGGGGTCGTCATCCTGACCCCCGAAGCCGCGCGGGGAAAGCTGATCCACACCTTCATCGCAGTCGCCAAGGCGCTCAATGCCTGGCTGCTCGGCCAGGGGATCGGCATGATCTTCGTCGGCGTGGCGACGACCATCGGCCTGTCGATTATCGGCCTGCCCGCCGCGCCCGCGATCGGCCTGATCGCCGGCCTGTGCGAATTCGTGCCCTATCTCGGCACGATCGTGGTCGTCATCCCGTCGGTCATTCTCGGCTTTTCGGAAAGCACGTCGACCGGAATCTGGACGCTCGTCGTGCTGATCGCGGTGCAGCAGATCCAGGGCAACCTCGTCATGCCGCTGCTCCAGAGCAAGATGGTCGAGCTGCCGCCGGTGCTGACGATCTTCGGGCTGGTGGCGGCGGGCGTGCTGCTGGGACCGGTCGGCGTCATCCTCGCGACCCCGCTGATCGTCGTCGCGATGGTCGTGGTGAAGTCGGTCTATGTCCAGTCAGGCGACCTGAAGCCCAAGGACCGCGAGGAACTCGACAAGATCTAGGGTGCGGATCCGATCGCGCAGCGCGATCCCGCTATCCCTCTTTGCTCGGATGCAGGCTCGTCCCCGCGCGGCCGCCGCGCAGCGCGCCGATCCAGCTGAACGGGTTCCACCAGCTTTGCGATCCGTCGAGCGAGAAGCTGATGAATTCGGCGCGACCGCCCAGATTCTGCCACGGCACTGGCCCGCCCAGCCCGCCGAGTGCCTCGACAACGCGGCTGTCGGCCGAATTGTCGCGGTTGTCGCCCATCAGGAAGACATGGCCTGCGGGGATGGTGAGCGGGGGAATGTCGTCCACCGACGGTTCGTAACCGAGGTCGATCGTGTCATAGCTGACGCCGTTGGGCAGCGTTTCGCGCACCACGGGCAGCGCGCAGGTGACGCTGCCATCGGGATTGTCGGTGCGGAACGGCGCGTATTTGATGTCGGTGCACGGTTCGTCGACGTCGACCGGGATCGCGCGCTGGACGGGTGCCGAGCGCTTGACCGGCACGCCGTTGATGATGACCGCGCCGCCGCGCAGCTCGAACCGGTCGCCCGGCAGGCCGATGACACGCTTGATGTAATCCTGCGGGCGGCTCGACGGCGAGGCGATGACGACGTCGCCGCGTTCGGGCATCGATCCGAACACGCGGCCGTCCATGCGCGGCAATTGATAGGCCCAGCTTTCGACCGGCTGGCGCAGTATCATGCTTTTGAAAATGTTCACCGGATTGGGAATCGTGGGCGACACGTAGGACCAGCCGTACGCGAACTTGCTGACCACGAGCTGGTCGCCCTTCAGCAGCCCCGGCATCATCGATTCGGACGGGATATAGAAGGGCTTGGCAATGAAGCTGTGGAAGCCGAGCACCGCGAGCAGGAGGAGCGTGATGCTCTTCACCTCGGCGACCCAGTCGGTCTTCTTTTTCTCGGGGCTGGCCTCGGCCGCAAGCGTTTCGGTCGTCACTTCGTGTCTTTCGGAAGCGCCTCGACGATCACAAAGGCCTGTGCCCAGGGGTGGTCGTCGGTCAGCGTCAGGTGCACCCGCGCTTCATAGCCGTCGGGAATCAGCGCGTCGAGCGCCGCTTTCGCGCCGCCCGTCAGCGCCAGCGTCGGCGCGCCCGTGGGGGCGTTCACGACCCCGATGTCGCGCATGAAGACGCCGCGCTTGAAGCCGGTGCCGACCGCCTTGGAAAACGCCTCCTTGGCGGCGAAGCGCTTCGCGAGCGTTCCCGCCTTGGTGAACGGACGGCGGTTTGCCTTGCGCTGTTCGACCTCGGTGAAGACTCGCCGCTCGAAGCGCTCCCCGAAACGGTCGAGCGACGCCTGAATGCGCTCGATGTTGCACAGGTCGGAGCCGAGCCCGACGATCATTCAGCGCGCCGCATCCATCAGTGCCTTCATGCGGCGGATGCTCGCGTCGAGGCCGTCGAAAATCGCCTCGCCGATCAGGAAATGGCCGATGTTGAGTTCCGCGAGCTGCGGGATGGCCGCGATCGGGGTCACGTTGTCGTAGGTCAGGCCGTGCCCGGCGTGCGGTTCCATGCCGTTCTTGACGCACAGTGCCGCCGCGTCCGTCAGCCGGCGCAACTCGGCGCCATCCACATCGCCGTGCGCGTATTTGCCCGTGTGCAGCTCGACGACCGGCGCGCGCAGGCGCAGCGCGGCCTCGATCTGGCGGGGGTCGGGCTCGATGAACAGGCTGACGCGGATCCCCGCATCGTTGAGCGCGGACACGATCGGCGCGAGGTGGTTGTGCTGCCCGGCCGCGTCGAGGCCGCCCTCGGTGGTGCGCTCCTCGCGCCGTTCGGGGACGATGCACGCGGCGTGCGGGCGGTGGCGCAGCGCGATCGCGAGCATCTCCTCGGTCGCCGCCATTTCGAGGTTCACCGGAAGCGCGGTTTCGCCCATGATCGCGTCGAGATCGGTATCGCGAATGTGGCGCCGGTCCTCGCGCAGGTGCACGGTGATGCCGTCGCCGCCCGCCGCCTCGACGATGCGGACGGCGCGCATCGGGTCGGGATGCTCGCCGCCGCGCGCGTTGCGGATGGTCGCGACGTGATCGATGTTGACGCCCAGGCGGAGCGTCATGCGAGGCCCCTGCTGCCGGGCTTCACCGGAGGGATCGTGGCAAGCTCGGGCGGAAGGTCGTCTGCATCGTAATCGGGCACATCGAGGCGCGCGAGCGCCACCAAAGGAATCCCGATGTCGGCCCGCCCGTTCGAGCGGTCGATCAGGCAGGCCGCTCCGACCAGCTCGCCGGGATGCTTGCGGATCGCGGCAATGCATTCGCGCGACGAGACGCCGGTCGTCACAAGGTCCTCGACCATGACAACGCGGTCGCGCGGGCCGATTTCGAAATTGCGGCGTAGCTGGAACTCGCCCGCTTCGCGTTCGACAAAGATCGCGCGGCAGCCAAGCGCCCGCGCCGTCTCGTAACCGGGAATGACGCCCCCCATCGCCGGCGAGACGATCACATTGACCGGGCCGAAGCGATCCGTAATTTTTGCCGCAAGTGCCGTGCACAGTCGCGCGGTCCGCTCGGGATATTGAAAGACCAGCATCTTTTGCAGAAACACGGGGCTGCGCCGCCCTGACGACAGGATGAAATGCCCCTCGAGCAGCGCGTCCGCCGCGCGGAATTCAGCCAGCACTTCGTCGTCCGTCACGTCCTGCTCCTTGCCGGTGACGGCGTTTCCGTAGGGGCAGCGATGATGCGGCGCAACAAGCGACGCAAAACTGCGCACAAATGCTTGAGACTGGCTCTACGCGCGCGTATAGGCCACCCAAGTCCGGACATTTGCGCGCCTTCCGCGACCTGGTCGGGACCCCAATAGGGACGCAATGAACGTGAAATTTCTGACCCCCGCGCTTGTCGCCATCGGCCTTCTCTTCACCGCACCCGCCTTCGCGCAGGACACCGCACCTGCCGCGCCGGTCGCCGAAGCCGCGGCGCCGTCCGCTGCAGCCCCTGCAGCTAAAGTCGACGCCCCCGCCCCGCTCATGGCAGAGGACGGCATCGGGCAACCGATTCCCAAAGGCTATGCGATCCAGCCGCAGGTGACGAAAAACGGCGAATTCGCGCTGTGGATGCACAACGCCATCCTGATGCCGATCATCACGATCATTTCGCTGTTCGTGCTCGGGCTGCTGCTCTGGGTCATCGTCCGCTACCGCCGGGCCGCGAACCCCGTGCCGTCGAAGACCTCGCACAACACGCTGATCGAGGTCGTCTGGACGCTCGTCCCCGTACTGATTCTCGTCGGCATCGCGATCCCCTCGATCGGGCTGCTCGCCGCGCAGTACAAGCCGGTGGGCGCGAACGCGGTGACGATCAAGGCGATCGGCAACCAGTGGTACTGGACCTATGAATACCCCGATCACGGCGGGTTCGAGATCGTGTCGAACATGCTGAGCGACGAGGAGGCGAAGAAACGCGGCGAGCCGCGGCTGCTCGCGGTCGACAACCGCATCGTCGTGCCGGTGAACACGCCCGTCCGCGTGCTGACGACATCGAACGACGTGATCCACGCCTGGGCGATGCCCGCGTTCTGGGTCAAGATGGACGCAGTCCCCGGCCGCATCAACGAGACCAGCTTCACCGCCGAACGGGTGGGCGTCTATTACGGCCAGTGCAGCGAGCTGTGCGGTGCCAAGCACGCCTACATGCCGATCGCGGTCGAGGTCGTCCCGCAGGCGCAGTTCGCGCAATGGGTCGCCTCGAAGGGCGGGACGATGCCGGGGGCGAAACCCGCGGCGACCGCGCCCGTGAGCGAAGCCACCAATCCGAAGACCGGCGCCGAAACCGCCGTCGATGCCACCAATGCGACGGCCCCCGCGGCCGCAGCCCAGTAAGAGACGCAGATCATGGCCACGATCCCCGCCGACACCGCCTTTCAGGCGCACGACGACCACCACCATGACGCCGACCACAAGCCGGGCTTTTTCGCCCGCTGGTTCATGTCGACGAACCACAAGGACATCGGCACGCTCTACCTGATCTTCGCGATTGTCGCGGGCATCATCGGCGGTGCGTTCTCGGGCATGATGCGGCTCGAGCTTGCCGAGCCGGGAATCCAGTATCTGCAGACCTGGACCTACTGGTTCGGCGGCGACGGCGCGAACTTCAACGAGGCGCTGCACACCTGGAACGTGCTGATCACCGCGCACGGCCTGATCATGGTGTTCTTCATGGTGATGCCCGCGATGATCGGCGGGTTCGGCAACTGGTTCGTACCCATCATGATCGGTGCGCCCGACATGGCGTTCCCGCGCATGAACAACATCAGCTTCTGGCTGCTCGTCCCCTCGTTCATCCTGCTGCTCGGCTCGGCCTTCGTGCCCGGCGGCACCGGCATGGGTGCGGGCACCGGCTGGACCGTCTATGCGCCGCTGTCGACCAGCGGCTCGGTCGGCCCGTCGGTGGACATGGCGATCCTGTCGCTCCACCTGGCAGGTGCGTCATCGATTTTGGGCGCGATCAACTTCATCACGACCATCTTCAACATGCGCGCGCCGGGCATGACGCTGCACAAGATGCCGCTGTTCGTGTGGTCGGTGCTCGTCACCGCCTTCCTCCTGCTGCTCGCGCTCCCGGTGCTGGCCGCCGCGATCACGATGCTGCTTACCGACCGCAATTTCGGCACCGCGTTCTTCGACGCGGCGGGCGGCGGCAACCCGGTGCTCTACCAGCATCTATTCTGGTTCTTCGGCCACCCCGAAGTGTACATCATGATCCTCCCGGGCTTCGGCATCGTCAGCCAGATCGTCGCGACGTTCAGCAAGAAGCCTGTCTTCGGTTATCTCGGCATGGCGTACGCGATGGTCGCGATCGGCGTGGTCGGCTTCATCGTCTGGGCCCACCACATGTTCACTGTCGGCATGACCGTGAACATGAAGATGTACTTCACCGCGGCGACGATGGTGATCGCGGTGCCCACCGGCATCAAGATTTTCAGCTGGATCGCAACGATGTGGGGCGGTTCGCTGTCGTTCAAGACGCCGATGCTCTGGGCGATCGGCTTCATCTTCATGTTCACCGTCGGCGGCGTGACCGGCGTCGTGCTCGCCAACGGCGGCATCGATACCTACATGCACGACACATATTATGTCGTGGCGCACTTCCACTATGTGCTCAGCCTCGGCGCGGTGTTCTCGCTGTTCGCAGGCTTCTACTACTGGTTCGCGAAGATGAGCGGGCGGCAGTACAACGAGTTCCTGGGGCAGCTCCACTTCTGGATCTTCTTCGTCGGCGTGAACCTGCTGTTCTTTCCGATGCACTTCCTCGGGCTCGATGGCATGCCGCGGCGCATTCCGGATTATCCGGACGCCTATGCCTATTGGAACCAGTTCGCGACGACGTACGGCTATGGCCTGATGATGGTCGGCATGGTCGTGTTCTTCGTGAACATCGGCTGGTCGCTGTTCGGCGGACGCAAGGCCGAGGACAATCCGTGGGGCGAGGGTGCGACGACGCTCGAATGGACGCTGTCGAGCCCGCCGCCGTACCACCAGTTCGAGACTCTGCCGGTGATCGACGGCGGAGACGGCCGTCATTAGCAGCAGCTGATGACGGACCCGTCGAACGCCCGGACGGCCTCGCTGGCGAGGACCGACGACGTGGCTTTGCCACGGCGGACGATTTGAGGACGCAATGACCACGACGACCGTACCGACATCGCTCAATCCGGACTGGCGCGACATCTTTGCGCTGACCAAGCCGCGCGTGATGCGCTCGGTCGTGTTCACCGGGCTGTGCGGGCTGATCGCGGCGCCGGTATCGCTGCATCCCGCGCTCGCCTTCACCGCGGTGCTCTGCATCGCGATGGCGGCAGGCGCGGCGGGCGCGCTCAACATGTGGTACGAGGCCGACATCGACGCGAAGATGCGCCGCACCGCGGGCCGCCCGATCCCGGCGGGGAAGGTCGACCCCGATACCGCGCTGCGGTTCGGCGTGGGCCTGGGCGCCGCATCGGTCTTCACGATATATGTCGCGACGAACACGCTCGCGGCAGCACTGCTCGCCGCGTCGATCCTGTTCTACGTGCTCGTCTACACCGTCTGGCTGAAGCGTATCACGCCGCAGAACATCGTCATCGGCGGCGCGGCTGGCGCGTTTCCGCCGCTGATCGGCTGGGTCGCGGCGACCGGGCAGGTCGACCTGCTGCCCGTCCTGATGTTCGCGTTCATCTTCCTGTGGACCCCGCCGCACAGCTGGGCACTCGCGCTGCGCATCCGCGACGATTACGCCGCGGGCACCGTCCCGATGATGCCGGTCGTCGCGAGCGCCGCGAGCACGCGCTGGCAGATGCTGGGCTATGCCGTGCTGATGGCGGGCGTCGCGGTGCTGCCGTGGACGCTCGGTCTGGCAGGCGCCTTCTACGGCGTGACCGCACTGGTCGGCTCGCTGATCTTCCTCGCGCTCAACGCCTGGGTCGTCGTCGACGCCGCGCCTGAGCCAAAGCTCATGCGCGCGGAAAAGGCGCTGTTCCTCTATTCGATCGCGTACATGCTGGTCGTGTTCGCCGCGCTCGCGCTCGACCGGACGGTGTTCGCATGACGCCCGAGGAACGCACCGAGTTCGACCGCCGCCGCAAAGGGCGCGCAGTCGTGACTGCGCTGATCCTGGGGAGCATGGTCGCGCTGTTCTACTTCATCGCGATCGCCAAGATGCTGGTGAACCAATGACGGCGCCATCCCTGTCCCTGGGCGCCCTCGACCCCAAGAAGAAGACCGCGTTCTCCGCGTTCATGATCTTTGCGGGCATGCTCGCCTTGGGCTTTGCCAGTCCGCCGCTCTACCGCATGTTTTGCGAGGTGACGGGGCTCGGCGGAACGACGCAGGTGTCGACGGGCGCAGGCGTCAAGCCGCTCGTCGGCAGGACCATCGAGGTCCGCTTCGACGCGAACCACGTCCCCACCCTCCCCTGGTCGTTCAAACCCGAGCAGGCGCGCCAGGTCGTGACGATCGGCGAGCGCAACATGACGTTCTTCGTCGCGACCAACCATGCCCGCTACCCGGTCAAGGGGAGCGCGACGTTCAACGTCACCCCCGACACGAGCGGCAAGTATTTCAGCAAGATCCAGTGCTTCTGTTTCCAGGAGCAAACGCTGCAGCCGGGCGAGACCGTGCGGATGCCGGTGATCTACTACGTCGACCCGAAGATCGCTGAGGACATGGACGCAAAGGACATCTCGGCGATCACGCTCAGCTACACCTTTTACCCGATGGACGACCCGCGCACGCGGGGCTAATCGACGCGAAGAGACGAAGGACGCGAACGACATGGCCGGTGCCAAGAATCACGACTACCACATCCTGCCGCCCAGCCCCTGGCCGCTCCTGGGCGCGTTCTCGGCGTTCGTGCTTGCGGCCGGCGGCATCATGTTCATGCACAAGCACGCGCTCGCCGTCCCGGTGTTCGGTGCGGGCTGGGCGCTGATCATCGCGACCTTCTTCCTGTGGTGGCGCGACGTCGTGCGCGAATCGCGCCGCGGCGACCATACCCCCGTCGTCCAGCTCCACCTGCGCTACGGGATGATCTTGTTCATCGCGTCGGAGGTCATGTTCTTCGTCGGCTGGTTCTGGGCGTGGTTCGACTTCTCGCTCTTCCCCGCCGCGCTAGACGTGGTGAAGGACCATGCGGCAGGCACGATGACGGTGACGAACCTGCTAGGGCAGGAAGGGGCGGCGACCGCCGCGCAATGGCCGCCCAAGGGGATCGAGGTCATCGACCCGTTCCACCTGCCACTGCTCAACACGCTGATCCTGCTGTGTTCGGGCACGACAGTGACCTATGCCCACCACGCGATCATCCACGGCGACCGCAAGGGCTTCAAGACCGGCCTGTGGGCGACGATCATCCTCGGCGCGATCTTCTCCGCGATCCAGGTCTATGAGTATGCGCACGCGCCGTTCAACTTCGCCGGGCTGAACTACAGCGCCGCCTTCTACATGGCGACGGGCTTCCACGGGTTTCACGTGTTTGTCGGCACGGTCTTCCTGATCGTCTGCCTCGCCCGCGCGTACCGCGGCGACTTCACGCCGAAGCGGCACTTCGGCTTCGAGGCCGCAGCATGGTACTGGCACTTCGTCGACATCGTCTGGCTGTTCCTGTTCATCGCTGTCTATGTCTGGGGTGGCTGGGGCGCGCCGGTTCACGGATGAGCGGTTGGCAGCTTGCGCAGATCAACGTGGGGCGCCTCGTCGCGCCGCACGCTGATCCACGCATCCAGCCGTTCATGGCCGCGCTCGACCGCATCAACGCACTCGCAGACGCAAGCGACGGCTTTGTCTGGCGTCTGCAGAGCGACAGCGGGAACGCGACCGACATCCAGACGACCGACGACCCGCTGTTCATCGTGAACATGTCGGTCTGGCGTGATGCCGATGCGCTGTTCGATTTTGTCTACCGCAGCGCACACACGCCTGAAATGGCGCGGCGACGCGAGTATTTCGGCCGGTTTGAGGGCGCATATCAGGCGCTGTGGTGGGTACGTGCGGGGCATGTGCCGTCGATCGATGAAGGCCTGTCGCGGCTGTGGCGGCTCGACCGCTATGGCCCGACACCGCAGGCCTTCACTTTCAAAGCGCGGTACCCGGCGCCAGGCCTCGGCGGTGCGCCCGACGACATGAACCCGGACCCGTGGTGCGCGGGGCGCGCCTGAGCGCGTGGCGACGCGTCTCCCGCTGATCCCGACGATCGTCGTTGCACTTGCGGTCGCGGCAATGGCCGGGCTTGGCATCTGGCAACTCGACCGCGCGCGCTGGAAGGACGCGCTGATCGCGACCTATGCGGCGAACCGGGGCAAGCCGCCGGTTGCCTTTCCAGCGATGGGTCCGGTGCCCGCCGAGGCGATGTTCCGCACGTCGTCGGCTGTGTGCCTGAGCGTGGCCGCCTGGCGCGTCGAATCCGGGCGCGGCGTGGACGGGTCGCGCGGCTGGCGTCAGATCGCGGAGTGCCGCACCGGCGCCGAAGGCCCGGGCCTGATCGCCGACATGGGGGTGAGTACCGACCCCAGGGCAAAGGTCGCGTGGCGCGGCGGCCCGGTCGAGGGCGTCATCACGACCGAACCCGATCACAGCAGCCTGCTCGCCAAACTCCTCGGCCGCGGACCGGTGCTGCGCCCGATGCTCGTCGCAAGGACCGCCGCACCCGGCCTGATTGCAAGCGCGCCACCCGACATCGAGGGCGTGCCGAACAACCACCGCAGCTATGCGGTGCAATGGTTCGTCTTCGCCGCGATTGCCGCGCTCATCTATGGGCTCGCGCTACGGCGACTCCGGGAACCGGGAGCGACGCCGGTCGCTTGAGCCTGCCGCAAGCAGGAGCAGCGACATGGCCGAGACAAAGGGCAAGGGCAGCAAGACGGCGCGGAAAGCGAACGCCAAGGCTGCCAGGGACGGCGAGAAAAATCCCCGCAAATCGAGCGCCGCGCAGAGCGAGCTGGGCAAGAAGGGCGCGGCGAAGAAAAAGGGGAAGTGAGACGTCAAACGGCCATAATTCATGCCGCCCGAGCCGCATATATCGCGGGGCGGTAGCGTGCTTCCGGGATGGGGAAGCCGTTCTCGCGGGCCCCGTCCAACCACAGTTCGATCGCGACCTGCAGTTCCGCGATCGCTTCAGACGGTGTGTCGCCGTGGGCAGAGCATGGGCGCAGATCGGGCACGTCGGCGATCCAGCAGCCGTCCTCGTCCGACCAGAATACGTTGATATTGTAATGCGGTGTCATCGGTCGTCGATCTTCAATCCATACTCTTGGACCATATCGAGAAATTGCCGGACTTGATAGTCCTTGGCGTCGCGTCCACGCGGCTGAATGACCATCATCCGCTGAGCCTTAGGGTGTTTGAAGGACCGGTGGCTGCCCTTTTGCCGGACCGGCACGAACCCGAACGCCATCAGCAATGCCTCAAAGTCCCGGAACGACAAGACGCCCGCGCGTCCCGCGACTAGCAGCGCGTATAGCTTTTCAACATTGGCCATGATCCGAACTCCGCGGGAAGTGACCGAGGTCATGACACAGCCAATAGCGGCGCTCAAAATGATGCGTCACCGCCGTCAGATCGGAGCCGCCCTGTTCAGCGCGAACTGCGGCTTCCCCACTTCCGCTGCGTCTTGCCGAACCGGTCCTTGCGCGTGCCCGGCTTGCCCTCGTTGCTGCGGCCCATGAGCGGGGCCTTCTGTTCGTGCACCGGCAGCCCCAGTTCCTCCTGTTCGAGCGCGCGGATCTCGTCGCGCAGGCGGCCGGCGAGCTCGAATTCGAGGTCGCCTGCGGCCTTGCGCATCTGCTTTTCGAGGTCCTCGATATACGCGCGCAGATTGTGGCCGACCATGTGCGGGCGGTCCTCGTCGATCTCGATCGTCACCTGGTCTTTCGACGCCAGATGGCTGATGACGTCGCCGATCTTGCGCTTGATCGTCTCGGGCGTGATGCCGTTCGCGGCGTTCCAGGCGAGCTGCTTCTCGCGGCGGCGGTCGGTCTCGCGCATCGCGCGTTCCATGCTGCCGGTGATCCGGTCGGCATAGAGGATGACGCGCCCGTCGACGTTGCGCGCCGCGCGGCCTATCGTCTGGATCAGAGAGGTTTCGGAACGTAGAAACCCTTCCTTGTCCGCGTCGAGGATGCACACCAGCCCGCATTCGGGAATGTCGAGCCCCTCGCGCAGCAGGTTGATGCCGATCAGGACGTCATAGACACCGAGCCGCAGGTCGCGGATCAGCTCGATGCGCTCCAGCGTTTCGACATCCGAGTGCATGTAGCGGACCTTGATCCCCGCCTCATGGAGATACTCGGTCAGGTCCTCGGCCATCCGCTTGGTCAGCGTGGTGACGAGCGTGCGATAGCCCGCGGCGGTCGTCTTGCGGATTTCGTTGATGCAGTCGTCGACCTGGTCCTCGACCGGCTTGATCTCGACCGGCGGATCGATGAGGCCGGTCGGCCGGATGACCTGTTCGGCAAAGACGCCGCCCGCCGCCTCCATTTCCCACGGCCCCGGCGTCGCCGATACGCACACCGTCTGCGGGCGCATCGCGTCCCATTCGTTGAAGCGTAAGGGGCGGTTGTCGATGGCGCTCGGCAGGCGGAACCCGTATTCGGCGAGCGTCAGCTTGCGCCGGTGGTCGCCGCGCGACATGCCGTTGACCTGCCCGATCGTCACATGGCTCTCGTCGACGAACAGCAGCGCATTGTCGGGAAGATATTCGAACAACGTCGGTGGCGGCTCGCCGGGCAGGCGCCCGGTCAGGAAGCGCGAGTAGTTCTCGATGCCCGCGCAGCTGCCGGTCGCGGCGATCATCTCGAGATCGAAATTGGTGCGCTGTTCCAGCCGCTGCGCCTCGAGCAGCTTGCCCTCGATCTGCAGCTCCTTGAGCCGCTCGGCGAGCTCGTGCTTGATCGCCTCCATCGCCTGCTTCATCGTCGGGCCGGGCGTGACGTAGTGCGAATTTGCGTAGACGCGGACGTAATCGAGCGACGCCGCCTTCTTGCCCGTCAGCGGATCGAACTCGACAATCTCCTCGATCTCGTCGCCGAAAAACGAGATGCGCCACGCACTGTCCTCATAGTGCGACGGAAAGATCTCGAGATTATCGCCGCGCACGCGGAAATTGCCGCGCGCAAACGCCGCGTCGTTGCGCTTGTACTGGAGTGCCACAAGCTTGCGGATGATCTCCGACTGCTCGACCGATTGACCCTTCTTGAGGTCGAAGATCATCGCCGAATAGGTTTCGACCGAGCCGATGCCGTAGAGGCAACTGACCGACGCCACGATCAGCACGTCGTCGCGTTCGAGCAGCGACCGGGTCGCGGAATGCCGCATCCGGTCGATCGCCTCGTTCACGCTCGACTCTTTTTCGATATAGGTGTCGCTGCGCGGGACATAGGCCTCGGGCTGGTAATAATCGTAATAGCTGACGAAATACTCGACCGCGTTGTCGGGGAAGAACGACTTGAACTCGCCATAGAGCTGCGCGGCGAGAATCTTGTTGGGCGCAAGGATCAGCGCGGGGCGCTGCATCGCCTCGATGACCTTGGCCATTGTGAATGTCTTGCCCGAGCCGGTGACGCCCAAAAGCACCTGGTTGCGCTCGCCCGCACGCGCGGTTTCGACAAGCTCGGCAATCGCGGTCGGCTGGTCGCCGGCGGGCGCATAATCGCTGACCAACTTGAACGCCCGCCCCCCTTCCGCCTTGGCTGGCCGCGCCGGGCGGTGCGGCACGAAACCTTCTGCGGTTTCGGGCTCGTCGAGCGTCGTGCGAATCTGGATGGACATAGTAAGAACATAGGGTGCGGCGGGACGTCGTGCAAACGCAGTCCGTTAACCCATTCTTAGACGCACCCGGTTTACCCCGTTGGCGGGACAATCAAGGAAGCCGCATTGGGGCAAGCCGCGAATACCGCGCGCCGCAGGCTGCAGCGCATCGTCGATCCGTTCGCGCGCGATCTTCGCCCCGCCGTGGCCGATGAGCTTGTGCTCACGCAATGGCAGCGGATGTACGGCTATCTGCCCGAATTGTCGCTGGCCATCGCGCTGACGACGATTGCCGCAACCTTCGCGCTGCTCGGCGAATTGCCGTGGTGGCAGCAGTTCACGCCGCCCGCACTCATGCTGCTCGGTTGCGGCTGGCTGATCTTCAAATTCCGGCGGGAGCGCGGACGCGTCGACGTCGACCATGCGAGGCGCGAGCTGCGCCACGCCCCCCGGCTGGCCGGAGCGATCGGCATCGTCGCCGGCGTGTGGTGCGTGAGCGCCTTTACCGAGACCGAGCAATATTACTGCATCGTCGCGCCGGTCTTCGTCGCGCTGTCAGTGCTGATGGCCTCCAATTGCCTTGCGAGCGTTCCGCTCGCGGCGACAACGGCGATCGTGACATCGTTCAGCCCGATCGTCGTGAAGATGCTCATGTTCGATAATCTCGGCATCCGCTGTATTGCCGTGATGATGATCGTGATCGGCGCGATGCAGGCGCGGCTGATCTACGCGAAGTTCGACGAGACGGTCCGCACGATCGAGCTGCGCCACGACCTGGAGGCCCTCGCCGACACCGACGCGCTGACGGGATTGGACAACCGCCGCCGGTTCGATGCCTGCCTCGGCGAGCGGCTGGCTGCTGCGCCCGAGAAAGTGATTGTCGCGATGATCGATCTCGACGGGTTCAAGCCTGCCAACGATCGCTTCGGGCATGCCGCCGGCGATGCCGTGCTGGTCGAGGTCGGGCGGCGCCTGGTACAGCTGTTTCCGGAATCACCATCGGTCGCGCGGATCGGCGGCGATGAATTCGCGGTCATCCTGCCCCCAGGGCCCACGGGTCATGACGCGGCAAAGGCGGTGCGGGCGGCGATCGGCCTGCCCTTTGCCATCGACCCCGACGTCATCTCGATCACCGCCGGTGTCGGGATCGCGCGCGCGCCGGTCGACGGCCGCAGCGTGACCGACCT
>VYLL01000209.1_pt1 | contig 19456 bp, 14 predicted proteins | sample 5114301 | NCBI WGS metagenome assembly VYLL01 (sample SAMN12291809, study PRJNA351875) | freshwater metagenome | isolation source: freshwater lake | place: USA: Michigan, MSU2 Lake | collected 2011-08-16 | reverse complement strand
CCAGAAGACATTGCCCCAAGCGGCGTTAAGCTTGGCGACGTCGCGGTACTTCGTGCGCAGCCAGGCGCGGAAGCCGTCGCGCGCCGCGTCCGAATAGCTGACGGCGGTGTCGTGGCAGCCGTATTCATCGTCGGTCTGCCACGCGACCACGCCGGGATGCTGGCCATAGCGTTCGGCAACGGCGGTGGTGATCCGCACCGCTTCCTGCCGATAGCCGGAGTGCGAAAAGCAATAGTGCCGCCGCGACCCGAAGCCGCGCTTGCGCCCTTCCGCATCGACCGCGAGCATGTCGGGCATCGCATCGGCCAGCCATTTGGGCGGCGTAGCAGTCGGCGTGCCGAGGATGATGCCGAGGCCCGCACCGTGCAGCGTGTCGATCGCGCGGTCGAGCCAGCCCCAGTCGAAGCGGCCGGGCTCGGGCTCGATCCGGCTCCACGCGAATTCGCCGATGCGCACGCGTGACAGGCCCAAGCCGACCATCTTCGCCGCGTCCCCGGCCCACCAGTCCTCGGGCCAGTGTTCGGGGTAGTAGCAGACACCGAGACGCATCGCGCGGTGGTGAAGCGCCGCCGCGTCCGGGTCAAGGGAACCGCCTCGTTGCACCTCCGTTATGCCGTTTCATGGCAGCACGTCCTTATTGGCAGGGGCAAATCCGGCTCGCGCTGGTCTCGATCCCCGTGCAGATCTTCACCGCGACCAAGAGCGGCGCGGCGGTGACCTTCAGGCAGATCCACGAACCGACGGGCAAGCCGATCAAATACGAGAAAGTCGTGGCAGGTGTCGGCCCGGTGGATCCGGACGAGATCCTCAAGGGATTCGAGTATGAGAAGGGCAGCTATGTCCTTTTGAAGGAGGACGAGCTCGACGCGGTGCGGCTCGAATCGAAGAAGACGCTCGAGCTGACGCAGTTCGTCGACGCGACCGACATCGACGTGCTCTACTACGAGAAGCCCTATTACGTCGTCCCCGCCGATGACCTCGCCGAGGAGGCGTTCATCGTGCTGCGCGAGGCTTTGCGGCGCACCAAGAAGGTCGGCCTCGGCCAGCTCGCGATGCGCGGGCGCGAGCATGTCGTGAGCCTCAAGCCCTGCGGGCGCGGACTGATCATGGAGACGCTGCGCTACGCCGACGAACTCAACAAGGCGGCGGGCTATTTCCGCGACATCCCAGACGACAAGCCCGACGAGGAGCTGCTCGAGCTGGCGGAAGCGCTGATCGCGAAAAAGACTGCGCCGTTCGCGGCGGACAAGTTCCGCGACCATTATGTCGATGCGCTGAAGGACCTCGTCGCGCGCAAACTGAAATCGAAGACCGGCACGGTCAAGCCCGAGGAGGACGAGGCCCCCAGAAAGGGCGGCAGCAACGTCATCGACCTGATGGCGGCGCTGAAGAAATCGATCGAGAAGCCTGGCGAGCTGCCTGCGAAAAAGGCTCCGGCGAAGAAACCGGCGACGCGCAAGAAGGCTGCGTAAGTGCCGCGCGCCGACCCGCTCGCGAAGTACAATGCCAAACGCGATTTCGCGAAGACCGCCGAGCCTGTGGGCAAGGTGGCGAAGAGTGCCGGCAACCGGTTCATCGTGCAAAAGCACGACGCGACGCGGCTGCACTGGGACTTCCGGCTCGAGATCGACGGGGTGCTCAAGAGCTGGGCGGTGACGCGCGGTCCGAGCGCGAACCCCGACGACAAGCGCCTCGCGGTCCGCACCGAAGACCACCCGCTCGACTATGCCGAGTTCGAAGGACCAATTCCCAAAGGCGAATATGGCGGCGGCACGGTGATGCTGTGGGACCGCGGAACCTGGGCACCGATTGCCGGGAAGACCGCCGACACGCTGGAGGAAGGGCACCTTCACTTCACGCTCGATGGCGAGCGGATGAAGGGTGAATGGCTGCTCATCCGGCTGAAGCCGCGGGGCAGGGAGCGCGGCGAGAACTGGCTGCTGCGCAAGGTGTCCGATGCGCACGACGGCGGCAGCGACGACCTCGTCGAGCGCGGGCTCACGAGCGTGAAGACGGGCCGGACGATGGACGAGATTGCGGCGGGTGCTCATGCAAAAGACCCTGTCGGCCCGAGCCCGACCCGGGCCTTGGCTTCTCCTTCTTCGATGCCGGGCAAGAAGAAGGCCAAGCCCCGGATCAAGTCTCGGGCGGCGCTGCCTCTGTTCGCCCCGCCCCAACTCGCAACGCTCGTCGACAGCGTGCCGTCCGGCGGCGGCTGGCTGCACGAGGTCAAATACGACGGCTATCGCGCGCTGATCGCCGTCGGCGGCGGCAAGGCGAACGTCTTTACGCGCACCGGCCTCGACTGGACCGCAAAGTTTCCCGAGATCGCCGCGGCCGCCGCTGCGCTCGACGTACAGAGCGCGCTGATCGACGGCGAGATCTGCGCGCTCGACGGCGAGGGGCGACCCGATTTCTCGACGCTGAGGACGGCGATCAGGGACGCCGGCTCGACCGGGCTGACGTGCTTTGCCTTCGATCTGCTGAGCCTCGACGGCGAAGACCTGACCGGCCTGCCCAATATCGAGCGCAAGGCCCGGCTCGCGCCGCTGATTCCCGACCGCGGTACGCTGCGCTATGCCGACCACATCGTCGGCGGCGGCGAAAAGCTGTTCGAGGCCATGTGCGCGAACGGGTACGAGGGGATTATCTCGAAGCGCTGCGACGCGCCGTATCGCGGGGTGCGGACAAAGGCCTGGCTCAAGATCAAGTGCACGCGGCGGCAGGAGTTCGTGATCGTCGGCTGGACGCCGAGCGCGGCGAAGACGCGTGGGTTCAAGTCGCTGCTGCTCGCGCTGAACGAGGATGGCAAGCTGCGCTATGCGGGAAAGGTCGGCACCGGGTTCGACGCCGACCTGCTCGCCGACCTGCGCGAAAGGCTCGACCGGATTGCGGTTACGAAGCCGGCGGTCGAGGTGCCGCGCGTCGCGGCGCGCGGGGCGAAATGGGTAAAGCCCGAACTCGTCGCCGAAATCGCCTTTGCCGAGTTCACTGCCGACAAGGTCGTGCGGCATGCAAGCTTCATCGGCCTGCGCGAGGACAAGCCGGCGGGGGAGGTGGTGCTCGAACAACCTCGTCATCCCCGCGAAAGCGGGGATCCAGCTCCCGAACTTGAGCAGCAGGAGATGGACCCCCGCTTTCGCGCGGGCGACGAAATTCGCGTCAAGATCACCAACCCCGACCGCGTGATTTTCCCCGGCGACGGCATCACGAAGGGCGATCTTGCCGCTTACTACATGCAGGTCGGCGAGACCATGCTGCCCTGGGTCACCGGCCGGCCGATCAGCCTCGTCCGCTGTCCGCAGGGGCGCGCCAAGGCGTGCTTTTTCCAGAAGCACGACGCGGGCGGCTTTGGCGATGCGGTGCACAAGGTCCCGATCCGCGAGAAGGACGGGTCGACCGAGGGCTATCTGTGGCTCGACAGCGTCGAGGGGCTGCTTGCCTGTGTGCAGATGGGGTCGATCGAGTTCCACGGCTGGGGTTCGCACGCGTCCGATGTCGAGCGGCCCGACCGCCTCGTGTTCGACCTCGATCCCGACGAGGGGCTCGGGTTCGAGGAAGTGAAGAAGGCGGCAGCCGCGATCAAGGGGCACCTGGCCGACATCGGCCTCGTCACCTTCCCGATGCTGTCGGGCGGCAAGGGCGTGCACATCGTCGCGCCGCTGACGCCTGCAGCCGATTGGCCGCAGGTGAAAGACTTTGCCGACCGCTTCGCCCGCGCGCTTGCGGCGGCGGAGCCCGAGCGCTTCACCGCGACCATGTCGAAGGCGAAGCGGAAAGGGCGCATTTTTATCGACTGGCTGCGCAACCAGCGCGGGTCGACGGCGGTGCTGCCCTATGTCGTGCGCGCGCGGCCGGGCGCGCCGGTCGCGGCGCCCGTAACATGGGAGGAACTGCGCGACACCGACAGCGCGGCGCGCTTCTGCCTGCGCGACGCGGACCTCCTCGTCGAACGGGCGGGCAGTCGCGATCTCGCAGGCTGGGGCAGGGCGGAACAGGTGCTGCCCGACCTTTGAACTGATCGCTTGCCAGCCGCGTCATTGCGAGCGTAGCGAAGCAATAGACATCGCCGCGAGAGCGATGGATTGCTTCGTCGCTGCGCGCATCGCACTGACGGGAAAGGGGGCGGGATGGCAGTATCGAGCGCCAGCGCGACGCAGATCATGGTCGCGCTCGCAATCCTCGCGCTGCTCGGCTTTGCCACATGGCTGAAGGTCCGCCGCGTCGCACAGCCAGGGTCGTCGCAGGAGGTATTCCTTGCAGGCAAGACGCTCAGCTGGCCGTTCGTCGCGGGTGCGATCACGCTCACCAACCTGTCGACCGACCAGCTCGTCGGCATGAACGGCAACCAGATGCTGCTGCTCGCCTGGTGGGAGATCAGCGGGTTCGTCGGGCTGCTCATCCTCGCGTTCGTGTTCGTGCCGATCTACTACCGCGCGGGGGTCACAACCGTCACCGAGCTGCTCGAGAAGCGCTACGGCGGCAGCGGCATTCGGACGCTGGTGTCGGCGCTGTTCCTGTTCGGGATGATCCTCATCTACCTTCCCGCCGGGCTCTACACGGGCGGGCTGTTCCTCCAGACGCTGTTCGGCGGCGACGTGCCGGTGATCTGGTTCGCCGCGTTCCTCGGCATCGTGTCCGCCGCCTACAACATGGCGGGCGGACTGCGTGCAGTCGCGGTCATGGAGACCTACGCCGGAGTCGGCGTGCTCGCGATTGCGGTGCTGATCGTGCTGCTCGCGTTGAACGCAGTCGGGTGGGACATTGCGAACGGCGTGCCCGCCGAACGGCTGACGATGGTCGGAGCCGCCGATTCGCCGATCCCCTTCCACACGCTGTTCACCGGCATGATCTTCATCCAGATCTACTATTGGTCGACGAACCAGCCGATCACGCAAAAGGCGATGGCCGCGCCCACGGTGCGCGAGGCGCAGAAGGGCGTGCTCGCGGCGGCGTGCATTCGCATCCTGATCATTCCCGCGATCGTCGTGATCCCGGGCGTGGTCGCCTACCAGCTGTTCGGCGACATCGACGACGCGGCCTATGGGCGGCTGGTGGGCGCGGTGCTTCCGCCGTGGCTCGCTGGCGTGTTCGCGGCGGCGATTGCGGCGGCGGTGATCGCGCACACGTCCGCCGTGCTCAACGCCGCAGTCGGGCTCTACGCGGTCGATTTTCACGAAAAGTTCGTGGCGCCGGTCGCGAACCACTGGAAACTGTCGGGGACCGTGACGGTGCTGCTGACGGTCAGCTCGATCGCGCTCGTGCCCGTCTTCCAGAACGCGCAGAGCATCATCAACCTGCTCCAGCAGCTGAACGGGCTGTCGTCGATGCCGATCCTGTCGGCGTTTGTCGTCGGACTGCTGTTCACCGGTGTGCGGTCGGCGGCGGCGATCACGGGTGTCGTCTGGGGCGTGGCGCTTTATGCGGTCTACACGTTCCTGTGGCAGCCGCAGGGCGTTGTCACGATGCACTATATCGACTTCATGGTGGTGACGCTCGCGACCTCGATCATTGCGGCGTTGCTGTCGAATGCGGTCGTCTTCGGCGGCCGGGCGCGGCTGCGGCGCTTCTCAGGACCGGCGGAACAACCGGCCTGACAGCGAGCGGTCGCGCAGGATCTCGCGCGCGGCATTGTGCCCGGGCGCGCCGGTGACGCCGCCGCCCGGGTGGGTTCCCGACCCGCACATGTAGAGCCCGCGGATCGGCGACCGGTAATCGCCGTAGCCGAGCATGGGGCGCGCGGCCCAGAGCTGGTCGAGGCTCATGCGGCCATGGAAGATGTCGCCGCCGATCAGGCCGAACTTGCGTTCGAGGTCGAGCGGCGAATGAATTTGCCGCGCAATGACCGATGCGCGGAAATTGGGGGCGTGCCGGGTAACCGTGTCGATGATGTGGTCGGCAACCGCCTCGCGCACGTCGTCCCAGCTCCGCCCGTCGGGAAGCTCGGGCGCGAATTGCTGGCAGAACAGGCTCGCGACGTGCGCGCCGGGAGGGGCGAGGCTGTCGTCGACGGTCGAAGGAATGAGCATTTCGACGATCGGCTCGCGCGACCAGCCCTGCGCCTTCGCATCGGAATAGGCGCGGTCCATGTAGTCGAGGCTCGGCGCGATCACGATACCTGCGCCGTGGTGTTCGGCCTGCGCCTTGCCGGGGAGCACACTGAAATCGGGAAGCTCGGACAGCGCGACGTTCATCCGGAACGTGCCCGACCCGGTCTTGTAGCCGGCCATACGCCGGACGAACCCTGCAGGCAGATCAGATGCGGCGACAAGCTGCCGATAAAGCAGCGCGGGGCCGACATTCGCCACGACGGTGTCTGCCGCGATTTCCTCACCGCTCTCGAGCCGCACACCCGAAGCGCGTACGCCGTCGACAAGGACCTGCGCGACTGGCGCTTCGAGCGTGATCTCGACCCCTGCGTCCGTGCAGGCATGCGCCATCGCCTGGGTAATCGCGCCCATGCCGCCGACGCTGTGACCCCAGACGCCCTTCTTGCCGTTCACTTCGCCGAAGACATGGTGCAGCAGGACGTACGCCGATCCTGGCGTGTCGGGAGAGGCGAAATTGCCGACAACCGAATCGAATCCGAATGCGGCTTTTACCGCGTCGCTTTCGAACCAGCCGTCGAGGAATTCGCGGGCGGATTTGATGAACAGGTCGAGCACGTCGCGCTGCGCATCCGGATCGAGCTTGGCCAACTGTCGCCCCTGCAGCGTCGTCGCCAGCAACGCGCGCAACCCGCCGCCGACATTCGGCGGGGTCTGCAATGCAAGATCGCGCAGGACGTCGGCGACAGTCGCGAGCGCGGATTCATAGTGCGGAAGCGCCGAGGCATCGCGCGCCGAAAACCGCGCAAATTCGGCTTGCGTCCGTGCGGTGCCGCCACCGAGCTTGAGATAGTCATCGTCGAGCGGGAAGAAGTTGGCCAACGCGCGCTCGACGACGCGATAGCCGTAATCGTGCAGCCGCATATCGGCGATCACCCGCGGCTGGAGCAGGCTCACCGTGTAGCTCGCGGTCGAGTTGCGGAAACCGGGCGCGAATTCTTCGGTGGCGCACGCCCCGCCGACCACGTCGCGGCGTTCGAGCACGCGGACCTTCAATCCCGCGCGAGCCAGATAGAAGGCGCAGACAAGGCCGTTGTGCCCGCCGCCAACGATGAGAGCCTGATGTGCCTTGCGCATTGTGACGGTTTGACCGCACGGTGGTCGCGCGTCCACGAAAACGACCAGCGGACGCAAGCGAGGGACGAAAAGGCACGCTTTTCCGGGAACGTCATCAAAGTTTAACCGTTACCAGCGAACGGCATCCTGTCGTCAATCTTGACATGTCAGTCATGGTTAACGACAGTATGTTTTGGGCTTGTGCATCGCAAAATCGCGTGCCAAAGGCCCAGATGAGATTCGGGACTCAAAGAGGGAGTAGTTTAAATGAGCGTTTCCAAGTTCGCGACTGCAGCCATGACGGCTGCATCGCTCGTCGCCGTTCCGACCATCGCTGCGGCCGCTCCTGCTGCCTCGAAGCTTTCGGTGGCGGCTGCGCCGCGCGCGGGTGCGCCGGCTGCGAAGCAGAACAAGGCTGTTGGCGGCGGCGTGATCATCGCGGTTCTCGCGGCAGCGGCCGTGATCGCCGGGATCATCATCGCGGCGGATAACAACAGCTCGCCAGTTAGCCGTTAAGCGTTCCGCGCAATCGAGTTGAGGAGGGCGGCCCATGTGGCCGCCCTTCTTTTTTCACCGGCCCGGCATATCCGCATCGTCGGAATCGGGCCGATACGATCGAGTCCGGCTGCGAATGAAAGCTGACCAGCGTCGCGATGGCATCCTGCCTCGACCGCTCATTGTCATGGTCGCGGCGCTCGTTCTTGCATTCGCCGTCTTCATCATTGCCTGGGCGGGCGTCTTTCGCCTCGGGCAGCCGGAACGGGCGCTGCTGTTCGCGCCATGGGATGCGCGTGCCCGCTCGATGGCAGGCGCCCAGATGGTCGTCCGCGACCCTTCACCCGCCGTCGTTCGACAGGCGAGTGCGCTTGCCGCTTCTGCACTTGGTCGCCAGCCTATCGATCCTGTCGCCATTCGGTTGATCGGCGGTTCGCGTGAGGTCGATGGCCGCCGTCCCGACGCCCTGAAGCTCATGCTAGGCGCGCAGATGCTTTCGCGGCGCGATCTTCTAACCCAGCTGTGGCTGATCGAATACTTCAGCCAGACAGACGATATCGAGCGCGTCTTGCGGCATTACGAAATTGCGCTGACTGGCTCGAACCAGAGCGCTGCCATCCTGTTTCCGGTACTCGTGGGTGCGCTCGACGATCCGAACATGGTGCGACCGGTCGCGGGGCTGATGCAGCGCGGCCATGACCGGCGCTGGCGCGCGTCACTCCTCAACGAGCTTCTGACCAAGCCGACCGCAGCGCCCAATGTTGCGGCGCTGGCTTCTTTCGTCCTCGACCCCTCGCGCGCCGAGGATCAGCCGCTCTACCGTGTTCTGATCAGGCGGCTGGTAGAGCTTGGCGCGTTCGAGCAGGGCTTTGATGCCTACCGGCGGGTGACACGCGATGCCGCGGCGACCGCTGCTCTGCGCGATCCGGGTTTCCGCGCTGCAAACCGCGTCCCACCGTTCGACTGGGAGCTGTTTCAGGACCTCGATCGCACGGCTGCGCCTGTCCCGGGCGCGGCGGGCGGCCTTCAGTTCTCGGCAAATGGCAGCGTGAACGGCTTGTTGGCGCGCCAACTGGTGCGCCTGTCCCCCGCCACCTATCGCATGTCGTTCGATCTCGCGCTTGAAGGCGGCGCAGCGCCTGGACTGACCGTCTTCGTCAGCTGTGCTTCCATGCCCGGTCAGCCCGGCACGATCGTCGAGCGCGCGCCGATCCCCTCCCGCCCGGGGCAGCAGAATGTTATCTTCACGACGACGCCCCGGTGCCAGTGGCACCTGGTCGACATCGCGTTCGAGGGGGCGGGAGAGGGTGAGCTTGCGGGAACGCTGAGCGGGCTGAAACTGCAGCAAACGACGGAGATGTCGCGGTGATGTCGCCGACGAGCAGCCGACGGCTTCGCGTCGGTGCGTTCTGGTGCTTCCTGGCTTCGGTCTTCCTTTTGGGGGGCGACGCGCGCGAGGATCATGTCGGCCTGATCTTGTTGTATCCGGCAAGCGTCCTTCTCGCCGGCGCCGCTTGGGCCGCGACCCCGCGCGCCGAACACGATTGGCGGCCGATGCGAGTCCCTGTCATGCTGTTGGGGATCTTAGCCGCGATCGCTGCAGTCCAGCTGGTTCCGTTGCCCGAGGTCGTCTGGTCTACGCTGCCAGGGCGCCTCGCCTGGGTCGAGCCTGCGACCATCGCAGGCATCGCGCCGGGCTGGCTGCCACTCAGTATCGTGCCGGACCTGACGCTCGGAGCGCTGGCCGCGCTTGTTGTTCCCGCTGCGGCAATGGTTCTCGCGATTATGGCACCGAACAGGCAGGAGCTTACCCTGGGCTGGGCACTGCTGGGGGGCATCCTCGCTGCTGCGATTCTGGGAGTCGCGCAGTACGCCGCCGGTGCAAATGTCGGGCTGCACCTGCAGGCGATGGTCTATCCCGGCGAGATGACGGGCGTTTTCGCGAACCGCAATCACCATGCGCTTTTCCTCGCGATCGCGGTTCCCGTCGCGGCGACGGTCTTCGCCACGTCGCCCCGTCTCGCGGCGCGCGGTCCTTTGGCCCTGACGGTCCTTGCATTGATAGTCATTGTCGTCACCGCGTTCGTCGCAATTGCCGGATCGAGGAGTGCGTTCGTTCTGCTTGCGATCGGCCTGGTATTGTCATGGATCCTTCTGGCCCCGGCGCTTCCCGGCTGGACGACAGTCCGCAATGTCCCGCCCGCTGCCCGCATCGCCGCTCCTTTCGCCGGGCTGGCGCTTCTGGTCGTGGCCGGGGCCGCCGCTGACGGCCGCCTTGTTGCGCTCGACCGGCTGGTCGATGGCAATTTTGCTGACGACCTGCGCTGGCGCATCATGCCCGTGCTGTTCCGTATGATCGGCGACCATTGGCTGCTGGGTACCGGATTCGGCAGTTTCGATACGCTCTACCGCATCTACGAACCGCTTCGGCTGCTGCAGGAAGGCTATGTCAATCACGCGCATAACGATGTGCTCGAACTCTGGCTCGAAGGCGGGTTGCCGGCGCTTGCGGTTTTCGCGGCGTTTGTCAGTTGGGTGGGCGCTTGTGGCTTTCGTGCGATCCGCCGTGACCCGGTCGGGCAGCGAACCCTTTTTGCCCGTGCCGGACTGATCATCGTCGTGCTCCTCGGGGGAGCGAGCCTCGCCGATTACCCCGTACGCACGCCACTGTTCCAGGTCGTTTTGGTGATTGCCTGCGTTTGGCTCGCGGGCGCGCGCACGAACGCCCGGCGGCCTTTACCATCTTCTGCTTCGTCGCTAGAGGACCGAAGCCCTTCGAACGGATTGGGCTCACGGTCCTCGACGCGACAGGCGCGAGTCGGCGACGCGGGTAATTGAGGCTGTGTCTATGCGCTTGATCTGGTGTTTGGTGGGGCTGCTTGCGGTGGGGTGTTCGTCGCCGAAAATGGCGGCGAGCGGACCCGTCGGAGTTGTTAGCGCCGGTCAGTTGCCAGCCCCGTTGCCCGACGACCAGGTCGCGACCGCGCGCCCGCACCTGATCGGCCCCTCCGACACACTGGTCGTCGAAGTCGTGGGCATTTCCGATCTCAGCCGCGAAGTCCGCGTCGATTCCGACGGGCGGATTGCGCTTCCGGTAGCCGGGATCGTCGAGGTTGGACGCAAGACCCCGGCCGAGGTGGCGACCCTGGTGACCCAGCGGCTCTCCGCCGGTTTCGTCCGGAACCCGCAAGTCATCGTCAATGTCAAAGAGGTCGAGAGCCAGACCGTGACCGTCGACGGCGGCGTGACCCGGCCAGGCATTTATGCGATCAACGGTGACATGACGATGATGCGGGCGGTCGCCCGCGCCGAGGGACTTTCGAACAGTGCGCGCGAACGCCATGTCGTGATCTTTCGCAAGGTTGGCGGCCGCGAAATGGCCGCGCTTTACGACCTTCAGGCAATCCGGTTGGGTGCCTATGGCGATCCGCGTGTCTACCCCAATGACATCGTCGTCGTCGGGACTTCGCAGGCACGGACGCTGTTCCCGCAACTGCTGCAGACGGGCGCGGCTCTGCTGTCGCCGCTGGTCCTGCTCTTGCGCTGATTTTGAAAGCACAGAACAGCATGAAAATGATCGAAGTAAGCGGCCCCCCCGCGTCCGAAGCTGCGCTCTCGGCAAGCCCTCCTTTTGCCGCTGAACCCGGGATGCAGTCGTTGGCGGTAAAGATTCTGCAGTATCTGCGCCGCTGGAAGTGGCTGATCTTTGGAATCTCCGTAGCGTCGATGATTGTCGGTCTCGTGCTGACATTGTTGATGGTTCCACAATACTCAGCTTCGGCGACGATGGAAATCCGGCGCGAAAACTTTCGCATTACTTCGGTGCAGGGCGTCGAACCGGAAACGCAAGGGGTCGATCTCGAATTCTATCAAACCCAGTACGGGCTGCTACAGACGAGATCGATGGCTGAAGCGGTCGTGCGCGCGCTGAAACTTGAGAACGACGTTGCCTTCCTCGAGACTTTCGGCGCCGACGAGGCGGTCGCCGAAATCAAGGCTGGGGGGCAGCAGGCGACGTCGGCGGCCGCGCGCGCGAAGCGTGTCCGCATTGCTGGCGAAATCCTGCTCGAGCATGTGACGATCGTGCCGTCGCGTTTGTCGCGTCTGGTCATCATCAAGTTCACAAGCCCGAGCCCAGAACTGTCGCAACGCATCGCCAATACCTGGGCGCGCGTTTTCATCGAAACGACCCTTGAGCGTAAGTTCGATGCGACATCCTATGCACGACGCTTCCTCGAAGAACGTCTCGAACAGCTTCGCCGCCGTCTTGAGGACTCCGAGCGGCTGCTGGTCAATTATGCATCGAGCCGGGGCATCATCAATCTGCCCGTTCCTACGCCCGGCGGCGACGGCACCAGTACGCTCGATAAGCCCATCGTTGCCGAGAATCTCGAAGTACTCAACCGCGAGTTGAGCACGGCGATTGCGGACCGGGTCAAAGCCGAAAGCCGTCTGTCTAGCGCTGCCGGTTCCACTGCGGAATCGCTGGCCAGCCAAGGCATGAACACGCTGCGCGCGCGTCGTGCCGAACTCGCAGCCGACTATTCGAAGCTCCTAACTCAATTCGAACCCGAATATGGACCGGCGCGCGCTCTTGCTGCCCAGATCGCGCAGATTGACCGCGCGCTCAGCCGCGAGGAAACGCGGATACAGAGTTCGTTGCGCGCGACCGCCGAGGCTGCGCGCGCACGCGAGAGCGAGCTTACCCGTCAGGTCAACGCGCTGAAAACCGCGCTGCTCGACGTGCGGGGGCGGTCGATCCAGTACAACATTTATCAGCGTGAGGTCGACACCAACCGTCAACTCTACGACGGGCTGCTGCAACGCTATAAGGAAATCGGTATTGCTGGCGGAGTCGGCGTCAATAACATCTCCATCGTAGACAACGCAGACCTACCCGAACGTCCGTCGAGCCCGAATATCCTCCTCAACCTGCTGATCGCGCTTCTAGGCGGAGTTGGCCTCGGGATCGCCGTCGCGCTCGTCCTCGACCAGATCGACGAGAGTGTCTCCGACCCGCGCAGCGTCGAGCCCACATTCGGCCTGCCGCTGCTCGGCATCATCCCGAAGATGGATACCGACGACCTTCGCGGCGAGCTCAGCGACCGGAAGTCCGCAGTGGCGGAAGCATATTTGTCTGCGCAGACCAGCCTAAGCTTTGCGACCAGTCACGGTACGCCTCGCAGCATCGCCGTGACCAGTACACGCGCGGCGGAGGGCAAATCGTCGACAAGCCTTGCGCTCGCGCATTCGCTCGCGCGTGCGGGCCGGCGCGTCGTGCTTGTCGACGGCGACATGCGCTCACCCTCGGTGCACCACCTGCTCGATTTGCCGAACCAGGCCGGTCTCAGCAATTACCTCGCCGGAAGCGACGATCTCTCCGTGCTTCTTCATCAAAACGAGGAATACGGCATCGCGGCGATGACTGCCGGTCCGCCCCCGCCCAATGCTGCCGAGCTCTTGTCAAGCGACCGGCTGGGCAAGTTGTTGGCCGACCTGAGCGCACGCTTCGACCATGCAATTATTGACGTTCCGCCGGTGATGGGTCTCGCCGATGCGCCGCTGATCGCTCGGGCGACCGAAAGCACCGTGTTCGTCGTGCAGGGCCATGGCACAGGGACCAGTGCCGCGCGAGTTGCCATCCGCAGGCTCATCGATGCCAATGCGAACCTTGTCGGCATTCTGCTGACCAAGTTCCAGATCGAGCGTGCCCATTACGGTGCGGGTTACGAATATGGCTACGGCTATGGCACGCGTGACAAGGCCGACGCCTGAGCGCGACTCTTTCGACACGGATGTTCCATGCGGGTTTACGCCAGTACCATCGGTCAGCGCCTCGACGATGCCAACAACACCCGGACGATGTTGCTCTGCGAGCATTTGATTCGAGCAGGACACGACGTAACGCTGTGGACGTCCGCGTTCGATCATATCCGCAAGTGTTGGCGTCCGGAATGGATCGCCCATGGCGAAGCCGGGTATCGCATGCCCAACGGCCTGGACGTGCGCTTCATGAAGGGCCGAGGATATAAGTCCAACGTCAGTATTGCCAGACTCGTGGATCACATTTTGGCGGCCAGAAGCCTTCGCCGTCAGGCCAGTGTATTGCCGCCACCCGATGCGGTGATTGCGTCGCTTCCAGACCACATCACAGCTGAAGCGATCGTTCGATACGGTCGATCGGTCGGCGCGGTAACGATCGTTGATGTCCGGGACAAATGGCCTGATATCTTCATCGACTATGCGCCGAACGCGGCGCTGAAGGCGCTTGTCCGGTTCGGCCTCCTGCTGGAGACCGCTCGCGTGCGCAAAGCTCTGCGCAACGCCGACGGTCTTGTGGCGATGATGAATTCGCTGATGACTTGGGGCCTTACCAAGGCCGGTCGTACGTCGCGTGGGACCGATAGGGTCTTTTACCTGACGACGACACCCCGCAATTTCGGAATTGAGCGACCGGTCCGCGATCTGCCGCAAACCGTGCGCGATGCGCTGGACGCGGTCGAAGGGAAGATCGTCTTTACATTCGTGGGCACGTTCAATCGCACGCAGCACCCAGCGCTGCTGCTTGATGCACTCGATCTGCTGGTCGAGAGCGGCCGGCTTCACCCCGACCGCATGGCATTCATCATCGGCGGAGACGGGGTCGACAGCGACGAAATCGCCGAACGGAGCAAGAAGTACCCGAGCGTCTACCGGCTCGGCTGGCTGGACACGGAAACGATGCTCGAGGTTCTGGCGGCGAGCGATGTGGGCCTGTTGCTGATGAACTTCCCTTCGCCGGCGTTCAACAACAAGGCTTTCGCCTATCTGGCGAGCGGCCTTCCGATCATCAACGGCGCGACTGGCGATCTCGCGGAGCTCATCGAGAAGCGCGACGTGGGCGTGAATGTCGGCGGGGGCGACAGCAAGGCTCTTGCTGAGGCGATCCTGCGCCTTGCTGAGGATCGGGTAGCACTTGAGGCGTGCAAGGGTCGCGTGAGGAACCTGTTCGACGAGTCCTTTGACCGTGAGTCGAACTATGCCGCCTATGTGGCGCACGTCGAGGCGCTCGCTGCGGCACGGCCCGGCCTGATGCGAGCGGAATGAACCGCGCGGCGCCCGGTGCGGGTTCCGAGGGGCGAAGCTTCCTAGCTGCACTTACCCGCGTCGGCGGGGCCTCGGCATTTGCCCAGCTTGCCGTGGTCGCGATCTCACCCGTACTGACGCGAATTTACACCCAACCCGAATTCGGCATTTTCGGCGTGTTCTTGTCGGTCGCAACCGTCCTCGCGGCGATTGCGCCGCTGGGCTATCCGGAAGGACTGCTGGCGCCGCCGAGCCGCCGGCAGTCGGACTCCATCTTCGCCGCCTCGCTCTACGCCTCGGTCGTCTTCGGCGCGGTCTGCACCGCGTTTGCGGTTGTGGCGCTCTGGCTTCATCCGGAAGGCAAGGCAATCCTGCCCTGGTGGGCCGGATCGCTACTCGTGCCCACGGTCATCGGCATGGCCGCAATCTATAGCATCCAGATCTTTGTGGCGCGCGAGGCGGACTGGCGTGCGGCCCAGGACCTTGTGGTGGTGCAGGCGTGTCTGCGGGTTGGCCTTCAGCTCTCGTTCGCACTTTCGGGCCTTGGTGCCTTCGGCCTCGCCTGCGCCGAATGCCTGATGCGCAGCCTGACCGCGGCGTTCGGACTGTGGCGGATCAGATCGTCCTTTTTCGAAAGGATCCGGCCGATCCCGTTGCGCGAGGTTATCACCGACGCGCGCCGCTACTGGCGCTTCCCTGCGATCCGCATGCCATCGTCATTGATCAACAACATCGCGACGCTTGCGCCCGCCCCACTGATCGCTGCGCTCTTCGGGCTAAGCTCCGCTGGGCTGTGGGTGCTGGTCGATCAGATCATCAACGTGCCCCTCGGCTTCGTCAACAAGACCGCCGGTGACGTCTTTGCGGGTTACTTCACCAAAGCGTTCCACCGCGATCCGGCAGAGGCCCGGCGGCTCTTCTGGACCGCCGCCGGCGCGCTCGTTCCGATCGGCCTGATCCCGTGCGTGGCGCTCTGGTTTTTCGGACCGGCGCTCTTTGCGATCGTGTTTGGCGAGCCCTGGCGACCGGCTGGGGAGCTCGCAGGCGTAATGGCCTGGGTTCTCCTCGCGCGGTTCGTCGCCCAGCCGTTGTCTTGGGCGTGCAATACGGTCAACCGGCCGGAGGCAAAGCTGGCCTTCGACTTTCTGCAGCTGCTGCTGGTGTCCGGCGCGTTCGGCTATTCATGGGCAGCCGACCTCGATTTCGACAACGCCGTCGGGTTGCTCGCGACTGCTTATGTCCTAGCTTACGCCGCTCTGCTCTGCCTCACGGCCTGGGCCATTGCGACGCCCCGTCGTACGCCAGACGCGTAACTGGCTGGCTCCCCGCTCGCGCCAGCCCACCTCAGCCGCGTGAACACGCACGTGGCCGCAAGCCAGAGGATGAGGTTGAACGGCAAGATCTTATGGACCGCGAAAAACTGCGCATAGCAGAACATTGCCGCGATGACCGACAGCAGCGCGAGCCACTCGGGGTCGCCCAGCTGGCGCCATGTGTTGTTGACGCGAGTAGAAAGCAGCCACCACAGCGCGAGAACGATGACCAAGCCGACGATACCGCCATAGAGCAGAGCGTATAAGGTCAGGTTGTGCAGATAGGTCCGCGCCTCGAACGCGTCATCGACAAAGGGGGTCCCGGCACCAACCCCGAACAGCCAGACCCCTGGACCCGAGCCCAGATAGAGTTCGAGCGCCGGTATCACCTCATAATCGATCCGGCCATCGCCGACAGCAGCATTGCGCAGAACGAGCGCGTTCAAGAGCGCAGAGCCGAACTCGGTAAAAAGGAGCAAAAACGCGCCACCTAGCGCAGACACCGTCATGATCCAGACAAGTCGGGTCTTGAGCGCCTTTGAAACCCGCAGGCGAACATTCTCACCCGCGAAAATCCCGAACGTCAGCGCGATCGCGCAGCCGAATAAGACGCTCAAGACCTGCGATCGGGTCTGGGTCGCGAGGCATGCCGCCAACGAGAGCACCGCGAGGCCCAGGTAGATCATCTGCCGCGGGGAGAAGACCGGCGCAAATGCCGCCCGCACGAAAGCGATCACGACTGCGGCGATGGTAAAGGGCATGGTCAGCCGGGCGTCGAATTGTGTCACGCGCGAGGCGAGTAACGCGCCCGCATCGAGCGAGATCGTGTTGGCTCCGAAGATGAGGAACGTGAAAACGGCCTGGCCAGTCCCAACGATGATGAGCTGCGTGTTGAACGTCCTTGCGGTGAGCGGCGCACCGCTCCACCACCAGGGTGCAAGCGCGGCGATCAGGCCGACATATGGTGCAACCGAACGCGCGACATCGATCGATTGGTTGCCAGCGGCAAGCCCCAGAAGCCCCGTCAAAAGAAAGAAGACGGAATAGACGATCGTCATGATGCCGAGGCTGCCGTCAGTCGGCTGATGGCGCGAAGTGCCCGCTGGCGTCGAAAACATGCCGAACACGAACAGGGCGGCTAATGCGGCGACCAGACCCCCTTCCCAAGGCCCGAAGGGTTCAAGCCCGGGGAGCGCCGCGCACGACAGCGCGAGTGCCACAAACGCGAGCGTCGCGAGCATTGAGTGGGACCGGTCCGGAATCGCCGTCACTGCGCTTCGTCCTCGAACATCAGATCGGATACAGGCTCTTGCGCGCGAACTTTAACGCTGTCGCGCGAATGCGCGAAGCCAAAGTATACTGACGACGCCATATCCCTGCATGAGCCGCAATCGCGTCCGATTCGAACATCAGCGCGAGCACCTGCAGATAGCCGATGCACATCTTGTGATATCTGGGGCTGTGATAATTGGGGAAGACGTCGCGCCGATTCTGGTCGTAAATCGACCACCATGACAGCGTGAATTCGGGCAGCATCGTTTCCAGCGAAGCCTTCGCGAGGGCTGCAAGCTTGGCACAGTCAGCATCGTCCAGGAACCGGGCCAGCTCCCAGGGGCCGATCGCGGCTGCCATGAAGCCGTTGATGACCTCGGTGGGGTTGGGCGGATACTCTTCGAAATAGGGCGCGCCAGTCCGCGCGGTAAACCCGAGACAGCCGCCCTGTGCGATCGGCGTCCAAAATTTTCCAAGCGATTTCAGCGCGGATTGTCGAAACGACTGGTCGTCCGTCAGCAGATAGGCACGGAGCATGACCGACGCCCCGCGTGACTGAGCAAGCGGCGAAAACCACGGCGCACGCAGTCCCTCACCGTAATCGAACAGATAGGCGAAATCACCATCGTCCTGCTGACGGTCGCGGAAATAGCGTGCGTAGAATAGGAATTGTTCGAGGAGGCTGTCGTCGCCTTCGGTGATCCACCGGTCGTGCAACCCAAGCGCAAACTGGAAACAGGCTTCGGGATTGATCTGATCGCCGGTAGGCGGCGCATAGCGCAGTACGATGACGCCGTCCGGGCCGACCAGCGGGTAGCGGGTCTTCCCCTTGTGATCGATCGGATAAAACGGGCTTTTGCGACTGGGGTCGACATAGCGTTCGAAGCCGTCGCGTTCGACGAACGCCGGCGGCTCCGGAATATACCAGAACGACGCCGTTGAGATCTTCCCGGTCATTGGCGCAATCAAATAGGTGTCAAGGACACGGGCGGCGCGCCCGATCACGCCGAACATCAGCCGTGCCTCCGATCAGGACTGGTCCCCACGCGCGTCAGACCTGCGCCGGGGACCGCTGGAGCGTTTTCGGTTCGCCAGTCTCGATTTCATCGGCGCCCGGCGGGGGGGCGGCGGGGACCGGTCCCTCGCGGCGACAAACGGCAATGAGGTCGGGTTCCGCACCATGGCGACGCAGGATGTCCGCGATGCCCGTAAGCGCTCTGGGCTTGTCGACGATCGCCAGGAACGTGAGCCAGCAGATGCGGATATCCATGCCGAGCGACGCGTGGCGGATGTAGAACAGGCCAAGACGGCTCTTCCAAGGTCGAATAACGCGATTGTATTCGAGATCGGCATGCGCCGCATCGGCGAGAATCTCGCCTTCGTCGGAGAATACGATCGACGACAAGTCGGTGATGCCGGGCCGCACTGATAGCAGCGCCATTTCCTCGTCCGTGTAGAGGTCGACGCCCCAGGCGCGGGTCTGCGGTCGCGGCCCCACCACCGACATGCTTCCTGCTACGACATTGAGGAACTGGCTCAATTCGTCGATTTTGTAGCGGCGGATGAAGCGGCCGACCCCAGTGATCCGCCGGTCACCCGATCCCGTCGAATTCGGGCCGGCCCGGTCGGCGTTCATCACCATCGACCGGATCTTGATCATCGTGAACAGGCCGCCCCCGCGGGCGACGCGCTGCGCCCTGTAGAAGGGTGAATGCCGGTCCTGAAGCCAGACCGCGACGAGGCAGCCGACGAGCAGCGGCGATGCGACGACGAGGATACCGAGTGACGCAGCGATATCGAACGCCCGCTTCAGCGGGTAGGGACGGGTCGGGGTCATGCCGACACCATGTCGGCGGCGGCGGCAAGCACGGCGCTCGCGTCCATGCCATAAGCGGCGCGCAGATAGTCCTGATCGCCCACGATCGTCGGATAAAGGTCAGCCAGACCGATCCGGCGAAAGCTGCGCGGCGCGGCATTAGCGGAGAGGCAAATCTCCGCGACCGCCCCGCCGAGACCGCCGAGGATATTGTGCTCCTCGACGGTAACGATCCCGCCGGTCTCGCCCGCCGCGGCAAGGATGGGCGCTTCGTCCAGCGGCTTGAGCGTGTGGACGGCCAGCACGCGTGCCGCGACACCGCGTGCCGCAAG
>VYLL01000206.1_pt1 | contig 19495 bp, 23 predicted proteins | sample 5114301 | NCBI WGS metagenome assembly VYLL01 (sample SAMN12291809, study PRJNA351875) | freshwater metagenome | isolation source: freshwater lake | place: USA: Michigan, MSU2 Lake | collected 2011-08-16 | reverse complement strand
AATACTACCCTGCGTAAGGACTTTTGTTTGGAAGCCATGCGGCTCAATTTTGTACTGACGGAAAACACTATTACACGTCAGCCGTTTGTATTTGCCTTACTTTCGCTGATGTGCTTTCATACTTCGCGCTTTGAAGCAAGGATTGCTGAAAGTGGTGAATCAATTCTATATGAAGACCAAGACACAAGCTTATGGAATCGTGAATTGATTTTGCGCGGAGAATATTATTTGAATCAAGCTTCCGTTGGTCATGTCATTTCGAAGTATCATCTGGAAGCAGCCATCGCCTATTGGCATACGCAACACAATCGCGAATCGGAGAAGTGGGAAAACATTTTGCAACTCTACAATATGCTGTTGCAAATAGAATATTCACCCATTGCTGCACTTAACCGAACCTATGCATTGGCTAAAGCCCGAGATTACAAAACGGCCATTCAAGAAGCAGAGAAATTAAAACTAGAGGAAAGTCATTGGTACTTCGCGCTTTTAGGCGAACTGTACAATCAAATTGACAAGCGAAAGGCTAGTAAACATTTTGACCAAGCGTATGAGTTAGCGAATACAGATGCTGATAGAAATATTCTTCAAAGGAAGAAAAGTAAAATGCAAGCAGAATAATTTTTTAGGTAACAATTTAAACACTAGGCGGACAGCCAGTTAAAGAGTATGATTCCCAACAGGCCAACAACAATGCTAATGTGCACGATTAACCAAATCTGTTGGTAAGCGGGTCGATTGTTCCACATCTCTTTTTGATCAAAGGGGTCAAAGATTAAGGCAATGCCGAAGTTTGACATGGCCGTGGAAATATCTTTTTTGGCCAATAGGAAGTAAAGACCTAGAGCGACAAACGCTCCATACAAAAATCGGTTGTATGTAAAGGTAAGGTCTTTCGGCTTGTCGTTTTCTTTTGTTGTGGTCATACTTTAGGGGTTGATGTTTTGCAAGACTTTTTCTTTTGCGTTTCCATCGAAGAAAGAAATACAGACATAGAACTGGCTGCAATCGCTACACAAATCATCGTATCAGAAATACCAGAACTTGAATCGAGAACAGTAAAGAGAGCTGCCAGAAAAACAAAACCAGCAGCAATGCCGATCGCTAATGCATACTTTCCGAAACGGGAAGATTTTTTAGTCTCCATGAATCTTTCTTCCAGTTAGTAGTTTTTGATCGATAACAATTACAGGCATCCATGATTTTTTTATAAACTTGCGTCACCTCAAAAATTGAACGATATGAGCAAAGACACTATAATAAAAAACGTAACGCTTGTTAACGAAGGTCAGCTGCGGGTAGCCGACCTTCTTATTAGAGACCAGTTCATTGATAAGATTGGAAACGTTCACCCCACCGAAAACAGCTTGGTTATCGATGGCTCTGGAAAGTATTTATTCCCAGGCATTATTGACGGCCAGGTTCACTTTCGAGACCCAGGCCTAACCCACAAAGGTGACTTTTACACAGAAAGCAGAGCCGCCATCGCTGGTGGTGTCACCTCGGTTATTGATATGCCCAACACTGTACCTAATGTTTTGTCAATTGAACTACTTGAGCAAAAGCATCAGATAGCTGCTGAAAAATCACTTGTCAACTATTCCTCTTTTCTCGGAGTGAACGCAGATAACATTGATACCGTCATTCAGACAGACACGTCTAATCTTATTGGAGTTTCAGATGATGGTCTGTACTTTACCAAGAAGGGAAATCTGCTGGCAGATAATCCGGCAATTCTAGAGAAGCTTTTTGCCAACTGCCAATCCATTGTCGCGATCCACGCAGAGAAAGAAAAATTAGTAGAAGAAAATGAAAGAATCTTTCGAGAAAAATATGGAGAAGACGTGCCAATTGAATTTCATCCTATCATTCGAAGTGCGCAAGGTTGCTTCGAAGCATCAAAAGATGCCATTGCATTGGCCACGAAACACAATGCACGGCTTCACATTTTACATCTGAGTACCGAGGCCGAAACACACTTGTTTCGTAATGATATTCCGTTAACACAAAAGCGAATAACCACCGAAGTATCTGTGCATCATCTTTGGTTTTCGGATGTCGACTACAAACGGCTGGGCAACTTAATCAAGTGGAATCCTGCCATCAAAACCGAAAAGGATAAAGAAGGACTTTTGAAAGCGCTGCTTGATGATCGAATTGATATTGTAACGACTGACCATGCGCCACATGCTTTAGAGGAAAAGCAAAAGCCCTATTTTCAATCTATGTCGGGCGCGCCCATTGTTCAGCATTCATTAAATATTATGCTTGAGTTTTATAAACAGGGAAAAATATCGCTTGAGAAAATTGCAGAGAAGATGTGCCATAACCCGGCCATTTTGTACCATATTGCTAACCGCGGGTTTATACGAGAAGGCTATTTTGCCGACCTCACATTGGTAGATTTGGATAAGCCGTGGATAGTAAGCCAGGACAACATTTTGTACAAATGCGGCTGGTCGCCATTGCTGGGCACCACCTTTCAAACCAAGGTGGTTCAGACGTTTGTCAATGGGGGATTGATTTATGACAATGGGAAATTTTGCGAATCTGTGAAAGGACAACAGTTAACGTTGAAATAAGCTGCCTTTTGTGCTATCAACGCTAAATTGGAATTTACTCAATTGATTTATTTGTGTGGCAAAACTGATCTTAGATAAAATTACACTTAGAAACAAGGTGCAGTGAAACCAAACACTTCCTCTATTGTTTAATTTGGCAGTTCACATGAAGCAAATCAGTCAAGTCATTCAGCAAATGATTTCCATCTCGGAAGAGGAGCTTAAGAATTTTCTCAAGAACTGCTTTATAAAAAATTTTCAGCGACATCAATCCCTTAGCCATCCTAATGTAATTCCTAACGACATCTTTTTTATCAACAAAGGAATCCTTCGCGTGATTGTTCACGATAAAGAGGCAAGCGAGCATACCATTCATTTTGCGTTAGAGAATCAATTCATTGCCGATTATTCGAGCTTCATTCAACAACTACCTTCGCTTTATACACTGCAAGCATTGGAAGAGACGGAAGTAATTGTGATACCTCGCTCGGCTGTAGACTGGGGTTACAAAAACTTGAAGGAAGGCGATAAGCTGGGGCGGCTCATTGCCGAGTTTTATTTTATTTACCAAGATAACCGAATCAAAAACCTGTATGCGCGCAGTGCTAAAGAGCGTTACGATACCATCACCGAAGTTTTCCCCAACATCCATAATCGCGTGCCACAGCACATGATTGCCTCTTACCTCGGCATTACGCCTGTGCACCTTAGTCGCCTAAAAAAGTCAGATTATTCTAAAGTCTAAACATTTGTTATCGTTTGGGGTGCGGTCAACCTGCCACCTTTGACTTATCAAAAACGAAACAAAATGAAAAAGATAATTTTAGCAATGACGCTGCTCTGGTTTTGGCTGGAGGGCTACGCGCAAACGGGCACGGTGGTAATCAACGTGCAGCAAATCCAAGCCGACAAAGGTGGAGAAATCTCTGCCGGTATTTTTAAAAAGGAAAATTTTCCGAAAATGGGCAAAGAAATGATCGGCACGGAACGGCCAGTGATCGGTAGCTCAATGCAAATTGTTTTTGAAAAAGTACCTGCTGGCGAATACGGGCTGGTGGCATTTCAAGACATCGACAAAAACAAAGACCTGAAGACAAATTTTGTGGGCTTCCCAAAGGAGCCAATTGGCTTTTCGAACGATGCAAAAATCAAACTTGGCCCGCCTGATTTTGAGGATGCGAAGGTAAAAGTCGAAGCCGGAAAAACACTTACGTTAACTATTACGCTAAAATAGTTTGATAATGGCTGGAATTCATTTCAATAAAAAAATACATGCGCACTTTTTTTGTTTTTACTGGCAACCTCAATTGTCTCGCAGGAGCAATTTGCTAAAAAAGGACTTCGTTTGGGTGCAATAGTAGGCACCAGTATAAACAAACTTAGTTCAACATTTTGCTGAACCACGGTTCAACCCAACATAATGCATTTGCTCTTGGGGCAGACGCCAATTACCTTTCTAATCGGTTGGTACTCGGTGGAGAATTTTATCAACTGAATGGCAACCAGTCGAGCGCTACCGAGTCGATACAGTTTATTGGCGCAGTTTCCACAGTTTCTTTTGGTTATTATTTATTGGAGAGAAAAAACACGCGTTTGGAAACTACTTTAGGGTTCGCATTCTCCAATAATCAAATTATCAGTCAAGACAAGCAAAACACGCGCTTTCAAAATGTGATCAATAATCAACTGTTGTTAAATCCCAGTCTTTCCATATATCAGAAAGGCGCCAATAACTTATGCTTTGGATTGAGGCTTATTTACTCGGTCGGTACTGGCGGAGAATCGGCTTGGAAGTATCAGTCAGGCGAGCTTGAATCAGGCTTTAAAAGTAATGTAAATGCTTTCTCAATTCAGCTTTCTATCGGAGGAATTGTTGAATTTGCGAAAAAATGAAAAAGCAATTAGTATGAAGCAATTTATTGAAACGATTTATCACAGGAATGAAATCCTGTTCTATTTTGGACTTATCAATGTAGTGGTTGCGGTCTGTTTCTTCGTGTTGACGCAAACAACCAGCACTCAAGTAATGGGTATTAGCGCGTGGTACAAACCCACAAAGTTCGCGCTTTCCACCTTTCTTTATTCTTGGGCAATGGCTTGGTTTATTTCTTATCTGCCTTCCTTTAACACAACCATCTTTAGTTGGTCAGTGGTAGTTCTCTTAGGATTTGAAGTTGCCTACATCGCATTTCAAGCCGGGCGGGGCCAGCTTTCTCATTACAATGTAAGCACCCCAATGTATTCAGCACTTTTTTCTATGATGGCATTGGCTGCTACGTTAGTTACTCTTTACACAGCTTATGTCGCAGTCTTGTTCTTTGCAAATAAATTCACCTCACTTCCAAATTACTACTTGTGGTCAATCCGATTAGGTCTCATCATCTTCGTACTATTTTCATTTGAAGGTTTTGTGATGGGTTCGCGCCTATCGCATACCGTTGGCATCGAAGATGGAAGCAAAGGAATTCCATTCCTAAATTGGAGTCTTAGCCATGGTGACTTACGCATCGCACATTTCATTGGTATGCATGCCTTACAAGTGCTGCCATTGCTTTCGTTTTATATATTAAGAAATACAAAGGCTACCATTTTTGTAAGCATCCTTTACGGGTTGCTTGCCTTATCCGTGCTGATACAGGCATTAAACGGTACATCCATCTCTAAAACATTCAACCATCCATAGCATGCAACTTTCTGCTAGCGAAAGAACTCGATTAAAATATAATTACGGCCCTTGGGCAATCGTGAGCGGAGCTTCCTCCGGCATCGGTCTCGAAATAGTTGAGCGATTGGCGGAATCGGGGCTTAACCTCATAATCCATGCTCGTAGTGAGAACATACTTCAGGTAATCTCCAAACGATTAACGTCTACTCACGACATTGAGGTAAAAATGGTGGCGTCTGATATTTCAGAACCAGCAGGTATCCAGAAATTGATTGAGGCCACACAAGCATTGCCTATCGGTTTGTTGGTAGCTTCGGCAGGCTATGGCACATCGGGTGAATTTATTCACACTTCCGTGCATGCAGAGATCAATATGCTGCGACTGAATTGCGAAGCATTACTAACACTCACCCATCACTTCGCACAGAGATTTGTTGCGCAAAAAAGAGGTGGTATCATTCTGATGAGTTCCATGGTCGCTTTTCAAGGAGTTCCGTACTCCGCAAACTATGCCGCTACCAAAGCGTATGTACAATCGCTGGCCGAAGCACTCGCTGAAGAATTGAAGCCATACGGAGTAGATGTGTTGGCAGCAGCACCCGGGCCGGTGGCTAGTGGTTTTGGTCAACGCGCGAACATTAAAATGAATATGTCACTCACACCACAACAAGTGGGCATACCTATTCTCAAAGCCTTGGGTCAAAAGACAACGGTATTGCCGGGCTTCCTTACTAAATTTTTAGTGTACTCGCTGCGCACCGTGCCGCGTTGGGGTAAAGTGAAAATTATGAAGTTGGTAATGGGTGGGATGACGGAGCATCAGCGGGCGTAGACCAACTGGGTTGTGAGGAGAACTTTTTCCGCCTGCTTAGACTATTTGTTCGTTTGAACTTGAAATAAAAAAGAAAAAATTTTGAAAGAAAGCTGGCGGTGTATCTTTTCGTGGATGATACTATAGTCTGAACAAGACTGCAAGTATTATCTTATTCTCCGCTTTAACTAAGTCAGGTCGCCAATCCGGGTCTAGTGCAGTAGTAGTATAACCTGTAGGTGATGTTACCCCACCCCTTCCGGCAAAGTAAGGAACGCTTGCCTCGCGGTGAACAAACTCCAGTCGAAAGAGAATAGTTTGATTGGGAATAAAGTCAATATTCGTAGAGGCATCCCAGCCTTCAAATTGATCGCCTGGATTGGCAGAGAAAGGAAATGCACCGGCCGTTTGTGTGGGATTGTTGGGATTGGGCAGCGGACTGGCCTGACCAGTAGGGTAGAGCACGAGGTAGCGCCCCGGATTTTTCATAAAACCTCCGCCTACAGTCCACGCCCATTTATTTTTTGCAAACCAAACGCGGTTGTAAAACATCGCGCTCACAAAATATTGAGCAGGATTTGAAGGGTCGTTGTCATTAAATCCGTTTACACCGCCACCTTTTTCAAAGCCGATGTCTCCGGTAAATGAAAATGCCATTTTCGAAATTCCTCTTCGCTCCGGATGATGATAGTAGGTATTGCTGCTTTCGTGTTATAGGTCTTAAAAGGCTATTCATTCGATCTCGATAGAATGGCTCAAAAGTAGGGCATCAAGTATAAATACGTTATAAAAGTAATCGCTGAGCCTATAAAGATTTTATAAAGATCGATGTATTTGATTTAAAAATCCGCCCGTTCTGGCCTTCTCGTTCGTCTGAATGAGAAACAAACCAAAACAATATGAAAAAACTATTTCTTTCTATCGGGCTGGTGGTAGCCATCACCCTGATGTTCAGCTTCACCACAACCAGCGACAATGAAGCCAAAGTAAATCTGCGCATTTCACCCCAAAAGCAGTCTTCTCACCCCTCAGTTGGCTAATTTTTTGCAACCCAAACACTAGTTTTTAAGTTTGTGGTGTATGGAACAAACCCAGGCTGTTAAATCTTCAGAAATCAAGTCGTTAGAAGGTTCGTGGGCACAACGATTTGGGGATTGGCTCAACGCACCCTTTCCATTCTATTTGAATGACGATCGTAAGAATTTCTTGTTAGTTACGGTTCTCAGTGCTTTCGTTACCCTTTTTCTGTTTCTCTTCAAAACGGAATCTGAATTTGAGTTTGCCAATGGGCTAGAATGGCTTCACGGGCTTATTACATTCGGAGCACTGCAATTTAATCTTTTGATCCTTCCTCGAATTTTTCCTGCGTTGATGGACCCCACAACGTGGACAGTTAAGAAATACATCTTTTTCAACCTTTGGCATTTGGTTTTGATTTGGGCGATTGCTACCGTTTTTGAAAAAATGTTTTTCTGCCCGTTGGACATGGGATGGCTCACCGTTGCCAGACATACGATGGCGCAAGTTGCGATCAAAGGAATCATACCGATTGCACTTTGCACCTTGTTTTTGAAAGCGCAGCTCTTGCAGCAGAGCCTGCGCGAGGCGATTAGAACCAACCAGGAGTTGCAAAAAATTCAAGTGCTGAAGCGAGAGGCCAAGGAAGCAAATAAAACCGCAAGTCAGATTACCCTCTATTCAGATACAAGCGAGAGCCTAACATTTAACCTACCGGATTTATTATTTATTGAAGCTGATGATAATTATTCTACCGTGATGTGGAAGGAAAACGGAACCCTTCAAAAAAAATTGCTCCGCGTAAATCTTAAAAACCTCGAGTCGCAACTGGATAATTCATTCACGCTTCGTTGTCACCGATCTTATATTGTAAACGTTAACGCTATTAGCGCCATCAGTGGCAACACCAACGGATACAAACTAAAAATCAATGGTTCGGATTTTTCCATTCCCGTTTCTCGCCCAAAGGGAAAGGAGATTATGGAGAAAATTAGTCAGTTACGGAACATGATGGAGTTGAGTTAACTCAGTTAGCAGTATTAACTGACAACTATTTCTTCTTGGTTAGTCAGTATTTTTTAGCGCTGCTCGAATAAATTCAGATCAGCTCAACAACCTTTTTTAATCCCTTTCCGTATATTAACTGCAATTACGAATAATATATGTTCATATAGTTCTCCCTCGCGGTGCATCAGATTCACTGAAAATATCCATTCATGACTAACAAGATGTTTTTTAGGTGCCGATTGTTTTTAACGGCATTAATTACGGTTGCGATCTGGTCACTATTAACTTGGGATTATTATCATGGGGGAGTGCCCAGCCACCACCTACTTGCGCGAAATGATTTGCCTGCATTTTCGAATTGGTGGGGAGGGCTTTTGCTACCACTTTTGACATGGTTTCTTCTTTATCGAATTCAAAAGAGAATGGGTAGCGACAACGAAAAAAAGCCATCGCCATCAAGTATCCCTAACACTATTCTATACGGATTTATAAGTGCGTTGCTTTTTGGAATAGTCCTTTCAACCTTTTTCACCCTTGGAAATAAAGACATACCATTCTATATGATGATGTCTCTTTTCGCAGCCGCACTCTTCTTTCCTATTTATAGGGCAGACTGTTTTCTTGGCTTTGTTATTGGCATGACCTTTACATTTGGCGGAGTGCTTCCGATTGGAATAGGCACCATTTTAGCCTTAATAGGGGCAGTACTATTTCTGCTTATTCGACCTGCGATACTATGGGTTTTGACAAAACTCATAAATCTTATTACCACTAAGAAGTAAAGTATAATATGAAGAAGACTAAACTTGGTGAATTTGAAGAACTCGTGCTTCTTACTGTGGCGGCCCTTCAGCAAGATGCCTATGGAGTGGAAATCAAACGGGAATTGGAGGAACGTTTGAAAGAAACATTGAGCGTTGGCTCTATCCAATCGGCACTCAAGCGCATGGAGGAAAAAGGATTTCTTACGTCTGCATTTGGTGAAGCTACGTTGAAGCGAGGTGGAAAACGCAAGCGCATTTATTACACCACTTCGTTGGCGTATAAAGTGCTTCGCGAGATGAAAGACATACGCGCAGGATTGTGGAGTGCCATGCCCAAACTTTCGCATCAACTAAAAGTAACTTTCAATTAGATGTAAACTCCAATGAACGCCAGCCTAGAAGATCATCCCATCAATATCAGAATTAAATTGTCTGCTCTATGGGCAGGGGTAACACTTTGCTATCTGTACTGTGATTACTTTGAGTTGTATGTTCCCGAGAAAGTGCAGGGAATGATCAGTGGTGAGAATTTACTGCACAGTCCCACAAAATTGTTTATCGCGGCTGTGGTTTTGGCTGTACCCGCGGTGATGGTTTTCCTGTCCATCCTATTAAAACCTATTGTGAGCAAATGGTTGAATATTGTTGTTGGAATTGTTTTCACTTGTATGATGGTACTGATTGCTTTTACCTATAGCGAAGTGTGGTATACGTTCTATCTATTCTATGCCATTCTGGAAAGTTTGATTACGGCCACGATTGTTTGGTATGCCTGGAAATGGCCCGAGTCGATTTGAAACGAAGAGGAAAACAAAATCCAGACAATCAAACGAGACAAAATGGAATCCAATAAAAGAACGGCAAGAATTGCAGGAGCGTTTTACTTAACAGTAGTTATTACAGGCATCTTCAATTTACTCTATGTTCCTTCGAAACTCATCGTTTGGAATGATGCCGCTACAACATTTAACAATATAGTTGCCAATGAAACTGTTTTTCGTTTGAGTATCGTGGCGGGTATAGTATGCTACATCGTTTTTTTGTTTCTCCCTCTGGTTTTATACAAGTTGTTGAATGCTGTGAATAGAAATGCGGCAATTGCTATGGTCTCTTTGGCGGTGGTAAGCGTTCCTATTTCCTTACTAAACTTAAACAACAAAATGGAGGTGCTTACCTTAATTAGTGAAGGTAATTACATGCGGATCTTTCAAATCAATGAGCGACACGCACAAGTTATGCTTTCACTTGCGAATTATGAAAACGGAATCGAAATCCTTACCATATTTTGGGGATTGTGGCTATTTCCATTTGGGTATTTGGTATTCAAGTCTGGCATACTGCCCAAAATATTGGGTGTATTGTTAATGTTGGGATGCGCAGGCTACGTTATCAATTTTACGGGCGGATTCCTTTTTGAAGGATATAGTGAGATTGGAATTGCCCGATTTATCTCGCTGCCAGCTAGTCTTGGTGAAATTGGAATTTGTTTGTGGTTGTTGATTATGGGGGCAAAAGAAAATACAGATCAAAAATGAATCAGCCCAACCAGCCATCACCTCCCACCTGGCCGCTGAAGCTCTTGCGCTTCTTTGTAAAAAAAGAGTATGCCGAAGAGATAGAAGGCGATATGGAAGAGATTTTCTATGACAACCTAGAGAAGTACACCGTTCGCAAAGTAAGGCGTATTTATGCCTGGGAAACAGTGAAGTTGTTGAGACCTGTATTGATCAAAAAACTAATGGTATTTCAATACTTCAATCAATTCAATTTGGTTGGCAATTATTTCAAAACTTCGTCCCGCAGTTTGATGAAGAACCCCATGAGTTCGTTCATTAATGTTTTTGGTTTATCAATGGCGGTTGGCATTTGCGTGCTGTGGTATGGGTTTGCTACATGGGTAAACGACACGGATCAATTTCACGAAAATAAAAACGAAGTCTATCTCGTTACCTTTTTCATCAACCGCGAAGGGAAAGAGCAGCAATTCGGCACCGCCCCTGCCCCGCTAGGCGAAATGCTGCAACAAGATTATCCACAGATCAAGAAAATCTGCCGCATCAACGATAGCCCCGTGGTCATCAAGTATAACGAAAATGTTTTTCACGAACGCCTTCGCTTTGTAGAACCGGAGTTTCTTCGACTTTTTACGTTCCCCCTCAAATGGGGTTCGCCCAGTTCGCTGAATGATCTGAATAGCATTGTGCTAAGTGAAGAAATGTCCATCAAGTATTTTGGTGAAGACAATCCGCTTGGCAAAACCATAAAAGTAATTTTTAGCGAAAGCAACAGCAAAGAGTTTGCTGTATCAGGTGTAGCCAAAAAATTTCCTGAGTCGCGTTCGGTCGATTTTGATTTTCTCATTCACTTTGACAATCAGAAAATTGCGACCCCGATCTACGATGGTACAGACTGGAGGTCATATGTTAACGCAACACTTATTCAGGTTGAGAATCCAAATGATATATCGCTCATCCAACAAGGAATGAGTAAATACAAGAACCTGCAAAACGAAAAGCACAGCGAGCAAGCCATCTCCAATTTTGGTTTTGTCTCGCTCAAGGAGTTGTATAGAAAATCAATGGATATTCGCGATGGTATTTGCCCCCCGAATTACGAAGGAAATACCAAGGCAGTTATCATTCTTGGTGTTCTCACTTTGTTTTTAATGGCGTTAGCATGTTTCAACTACATCAACATCGCCATTGTTACCGCTGCCAAGCGATTGAAAGAAATTGGCGTGCGCAAAGTGATTGGTGCTACACGCAGCAAAGTAATTACTCAATTTCTATCTGAAAATATTTTTGTTACCTTTTTCGCTTTGCTATTCGGCCTGGCCATTGGTATGTTCATTTTCATACCAGGCTTCGAGCAAATCAATGGCTTTAGCATGGAATTCACCCTTGCTCACCAGAATCTTTGGCTGTTTTTGGTTGCCGTTCTATTCATCACAGGCATGATATCAGGTCTCTACCCCGCCTTGTACATTTCAAGGTTTGAAGTTGTTAATATTCTGAAAGGTTCTTCCAAGTTTGGAACACAAAACCCAATGAACAAAATTCTTCTAGGATTTCAATTGATACTGGCTTGCATACTTGTCACCTGCGCAGTCATGTTTACCCAAAATACCGATTACGTTGCAAAGCGCAACTGGGGCTATAATCAAAACGATGCACTGTATGCAGAGGTACACAGCCAACAGGCTTATGAACAGCTTTACGCGGCTATGGCACAAAATCCAAATGTTACTGCTATTGCTGGATCTGCGAACCACATTGGAAAAAATTATGGCACTACCGTGGTCAAACTGCCACCCAACAAAGAATACGAAGTGGAACGATTGGGGGTCGATGCTAATTATTTTGCTACGATGGGAATAACGCTCGTCAAAGGACGTTCGTTCAATCTTCACCCAGAGGCGGACAAACATTCTGTAATTGTCAATGAAGAGTTCTTAAAAAACCTGCGTTCTCACGCAATTGCGCAAGGACAGATTGAATGGGAAGAACCGATTGGGCAACAAATAAAGATAGATAGTATGCGGTACGAAGTAATTGGAGTCGTGAAGAATTTCCATAGCTATAGCTTCGATAGCAAAATACTTCCCCTCATCTTCACCGTAGCCAATAAAGCAGACTATCATTTTCTCACGCTGCGCGTTCGTAGTGGTTCAGAGCCAGAAGCATATGCAGCCCTTCAAACACACTGGAATAAACTCTTCCCCGAGATTCCTTTTCAAGGGAGCTACCAAGAAGACATATGGGGCAATTTTTTTGTGAGAATACAAAATCACGGGCGGTTTTGGCAAGCGATTGCTTTCATCACCATCCTCATCGCAGGCTTGGGTCTCTACGGTTTGGTGACATTAAACATCACGGGTAGGACCAAAGAGTTTAGCATCCGCAAAGTACTTGGGGCACAAACTAGCCACATCGCCATAGGCATCCTGCGGCAGTATTTTATTTTATTTGCAGGATCATTCCTCATCGGTGTGCCAGTCAGTTATTCACTCGTCAAGTTCCTGTTTGATATCGCGTACGACTATCACGTGCCCATGAATTACCTCAGCATCACATTGGCTGTGAGCATGCTCATTTTCGTTTTGCTCTTCGTAGTCTTAACACAAGTAAACAAAGTAGCCAAAGCAAGTCCTGTGAATGGATTGAAGGTAGAGTAAAACGACTGATAAAAACGAATTGAGCCTCTTCGAACATCTATCCATCCACCACAACACTACTCTATTCGCCCCTCCATTCGTTCATTTGCTTCAAACTCTTTCCTGTTTGCCCCAAATGGCAATAATGAGTGGCTTAAGCAAAGCCAATCTGCGTCTTTTATAAAAAAAACTAAACAACAATTTTATGAAAACAGCATTAACGATCGCCCTCCTTTTTGTTTTCGCGCTAGTTTCGGCTCAAACCAAACCCGAATTACCTCGTACAGATTTTACCATTGATCTTTCAGAGTCAAGTCTGATGATTAAGCCAGGCGAATCCAAACAAGTAACGGTTTCCATTGCACGGTCAAAATATTATTCCAAAGAAAAGGCAATACTTGGCTTACAAAGTTCTCTGCCCCAAGGCGTAACGGTTTCGTATGAGCCAAAAGAAGGAAATTTTGAATCGAGCATTGCTACGGTAACAGTTGCCCAAGATGCTGCTAATGGTGTACATCAATTGGTCTTGAGCGCTATGCTCAGCACAAAGAAGAAAGGAACCATTTTAAAGGTTACAATAGGTACCGACCAGATAGCTGCTAAATAGAAAAACTAATTACTAACAGGCCTTCCCGTCAAAACGGGGAGGCTTTTATTTTTATAATTGTTTTCATCCGCTGTAATATTGTGGCCATTGGACCTACTTATGGTTAAATTAAACATTTGGTTACGGGAAGATGTTAGCTAAGGCGCGAAAAAGAAAGTATGGCATCTGAACGCGAGTTTACCAACCTCATAGAAGAAAACCGGGGCATCATCTTTAAGGTGATACGCCTTTACGTGAACCATGAGGAAGATGAGCGGGACTTATTTCAGGAAATACTTTTTCAAGCCTGGCGATCGTATCCCAATTTCAAAGGGCAATCAAAGTTTTCTACGTGGCTCTATCGGGTTGGGCTGAACACTGTGTTAACATTTAAGCGAAGGCCACAGTTGGTGGTGCCACACGAAGATTTGTCGTTGTTGAAAGTGAGTTCAGGAGACAAGATTCCAAGCGAAGAAACCGAGGCATTGTACATCGCCATCAGAGAACTAAATGAAATTGACCGGATGATTGTCACGTTGCATTTGGATGGGTACGAGAATGAGGAGATTGCCGAGATATCAGGGCTCACGAAAAATAATACAGCCGTGAAGCTGCATCGCATTAAAGAAACCTTAACCAAAAAATTGAAAGCCTTATAGTATGGAATTAGGGGAGCTTTGGAAAAAATTAGATTCAGACAAACTCAGCAAACCTGTGTTGGGAGCCGTGCATATTCAAAAGAAATCTAAGCACCCGGTACAAAAGTTGAAAAACGCCTATTTATGGACAACAGGTTTTTCGCTCGCATTCTTGATAGGATTTGTGGTTCTTTTCTTTTTGTTTGATGAGACAATCGTCAAGGCCGGATTGGTATTCATGATCGTGAGTTACATTTTCTTTTTCGCAGCAAATTTTTCGATGTATCGAAAAGTCAACGTGGTATTGCCGATCGATCAAAGTTTAAAGCAGGCACTAGAACACACCTATCGATTTATTACAGATAACATTCGTTTTCAAGAAAGGGTGGCTCTCTTCATATATCCATTGGCTGCAGCTTCTGGTTTTTTAATGGGCGGATCGGCCGGCAGCGGAAATGTTGAGAAAATGTTGGAGGTCAAGGAGGTGATCCTAATAATGATCATAACCAGCATTGTTCTTACCCCAATCGGTTTTTATCTAACCAGATGGATGTATAAAGTATCCTACGGGAAGTGCCTTATTGAATTGAAAGCGCTAATTGATGAGATGGAGAGACCTGAATAAACTATTTCTCGACCGTCCAAAACGAATATAGAATATCTCAAAGCCAGACCATTGTTTTCGAGCAGAAATTGAAACAACTTTAGCGCAAACCTCATCAATATGCGCTACTTATTCGTTGTGCTTTTACTGATTTCTTTTTCGGCCTATGCCCAGAAAAAAAATACATCCGTGCCAGTTGTTAAAAAGCAACTTAGCCACTCGGTATATGACAACTGGAAAGAAATACCATTTAAATCACTAACACCAGATGGTACAGTGGCCGTTATGGCTATCAACCCACAAGATGGAGATGGCAAAGCGATATTCTATCATCTCAAAACAAATGTACAAGATTCGGTGAAGCGAACAGCCGAAATCGGGCTGACGTTTGATAGCAAGCAAGTCGTTTTCAAAATCAAGCCGCAGCAGAAAGTAGTGAGAGAATTGCGCAGGCAGAAAAAGAAAAAAGAAGATTTACCAAAAGATTCATTAGGCATTTATTCAATAACCACAAGAAAAACTGAAAGAGTAGCCGAGGTGAAATCATTTAAAATACCGGAAAAAGCAGGAGGATGGGTGGCCTATCAGTTAGAAGCCAAAAAAGAAGTGAAGCCTAAGGCGGATGATAAATCCAAGACCGAGGTAAAGCCTGAAGAAAAGAAAGAAGAGAAAAAGTCTACTAAAAAGAAAAAAGGCAACTCCGATGACAACGGCTATACCCTCGTATTGCGCTCATTGGCAGATGGCAAAGAGAAAACTTTCGGTTATGTGAAAGACTATTCTTTTGCAAAACTTGGTCAAGGCTTGTTGTTTTCCTCTACGGGAAACGATTCGACCATGAAAGCGGGTGTGTATTGGTATGACTTGACCAATGGCAATCTTGCCACATTGCATCAAGGCAAATCTAAATTCAAATACAAAGGTCTTTCCATCAGCGAAGACGGAAAACAAGCGGCCTTCTTAGTGGACACCGATACAACAAAAGCACTCGTGCGTCACTTTCAATTGCATGCGTGGAAGCAAGGTGAGCCTTCTGCCAAGCTGATCGATGCTGAAAATTCGTTGGCATTACCTACCAATTGGTTGGTGAGTGAAAACTATACACCACTGTTCAGCAAAGACGGGGGCAAGTTGTTTTTTGGTTCAGCACCAACTCCTGCCGTTTCCGACACCACACTGCTCCCAGAAGAAATGGCCGTGGTAGAAGTGTGGGGCGGCAATGACGATTATATCTATCCGCAGCAAAACAAACAGCTTGATACTGAAAAGAAGCGCAGTTATTTAGTAGCCTATGATTTGGCAACAAACACCATTAGGCAGATTGGCAACAAAGAGGTGCCCACGACTACCATCGGCAACGAAGGCAATTCAAAAATTCTGCTGGGGGAAAGTGACGTAAAGCACCGAAAGATGATTACCTGGGACACTCAGAATTTTTCAGACGTATATGTGTTTGACCTAGCCACCAACACCCGAAAATTGGTGCAAGAAAAAGTAAAAGGAAACGCCAATCTCTCTCCATTGGCAGAGTACGTGTATTGGTATAGTCTACCTGACACAACTTGGTTTGCCTATCACATCGCGACAGAAAAAACCAGCCGGATTTCAAAAGGCATACGCGCGGGCGATGAAGAAGATGACCACCCTGATTTTCCAAGCTCATATGGTTTGGCTGGTTGGACAAAAGACGATGCACGCCTATTGATTTACGACCGCTACGATATTTGGTCGCTCAATCCAAAAGGAAACGAAGCGCCTACCAATATTACCAAGATTGGCCGCACGGAAAAGATTCGATTCCGTTATGTTCGTCTTGATAATGAAGAACGATTTATCGACCCCGACAAGGAGCTTCTGTTGAGTGCATTTAATGAAACGACCAAGGCTGCGGGCTATTACAAATTCAATTTAAGAACCAATCAACTGACCAAGTTAATGATGAGCGACCATCGCTATTCATTTACTTCAAAAGCAAAAAATGCTAATCAGCTTTTGTTCACTCGGGAAAGCTTCCGCGAATATCCCGATGTGTGGACCACCGATTTCTCATTCGCAACGCCAAAGAAAATCAGTGATGCCAATCCACAAATGAGAAATTTTTTCTGGGGTTCGGTAGAAAAAATTTCGTGGACATCACTTGATAATATTCCGTTAGAAGGGTTACTCTACAAACCAGAAGGCTTTGACCCCAAAAAGAAGTACCCGATGATGGTTTATTTCTACGAGAAGTATGCAGACGACATCCATCAGCATTATGCACCGGCACCGATTCGGTCTTTTATTAACTTCTCTTTGTATGCCAGCAATGGCTATTTGGTTTTCGTACCGGACATCGTTTACAAAATTGGCTACCCGGGAGAGAGTGCACATAACTGCGTGTTGCCGGGTGTTACATCTTTGATCAGCAAAGGATTTGTAGATGAGAAACATATTGGAGTACAAGGCCATAGTTGGGGAGGCTATCAAGCAGCTTATTTAATTACGCGCACTAATTTGTTTGCTGCTGCCGAAGCAGGAGCGCCCGTAGTGAACATGATCAGTGCATACGGTGGTGTGCGCTGGGAGAGTGGCTTGAGCCGCATGTTCCAATACGAAAAATCACAAACACGGTTGGGCGCATCGTTGTGGCAGAAGCCACTGCTCTATTTGGAAAATTCGCCCATTTTCTTTGCCGACAAAGTGCAAACGCCATTACTAATGATGCACAACGATGCGGATGGTGCCGTGCCATGGTACCAAGGGATCGAGTACTATATGGCCATGCGCAGAATGAACAAACCTGTGTGGATGCTGAACTACAATGGTCAGGGCCATGGCCTTACACAACGGCAAGATCGCACCGACTTTGCTATTCGGATGATGCAGTTTTTTGACCATTACCTAAAGAATGCACCTATGCCAGTTTGGATGAAGGAAGGGATTCCCGCAGTTAATAAAGGTGCGATAAAGGGGTATTAGTAGTATCTTTAAAAATATGAAAAGACTCAAGCTCGAAGAGCTAGGCCGCATTTCTGTAGATCAATTTAAAGAAACCAACAAAATTCCAGTTTGCATTCTCTTGGACAACGTTCGAAGCCTACACAACGTTGGCTCGGCTTTTCGCACAGCAGATGCCTTTCGAATTGAAAAGCTAGTGCTGACAGGAATTACAGGCACTCCACCGCACCGTGAAATTCATAAAACGGCTTTGGGCGCCACTGAGTCTGTCTCTTGGGAGTATTCAAAAAGTACCCTTACAGCAATTCAACAGCTTAAAGCTGCAGGCTACCTTATTGTATTGATTGAGCAAACCACTGAAAGCAGGCCGCTTCAATCTTTTTCCATTGAGCAAGATAAAAAGTATTGCTTATTATTTGGAAACGAAGTCAATGGGGTAAGTGATGAAGCCATCGAACTGGGCGATGTAGCATTGGAGATTCCACAAAGTGGGACAAAGCATTCACTGAATATTTCGGTGTGTGTGGGTATTGTGGCTTGGGAGTTTTTTAAAAATTTGAGAGTTTGAAAATTGACTAATTTGAAGATGCCTTGCGTTTCCATTTTCAAACCTTGAAATTGATACATTTTCAAATTAAACTATGACCTTCGCCACACTTGCTGAAATCAAAAAAGAGCTGCAACAAGCAGATGCTGATTTGTTACAAACGCTCTGCCTTCGGTTAGCGAAGTATAAGAAGGAGAACAAAGAGTTGTTGGGTTACTTGCTGTTTGAATCACAGAACGAACCTAGTTATGTTCGGCAAATAAAAGAAGATATCGACCTACAATTTGAGGAACTGAAAGATCGCAATTTGTACATCGTAAAAAAGATGTTGCGCAAGATACTTCGATTTACGAATAGGCATATAAAATATTCGGTTAATGACGAGACCGACTTAGAATTGAGAATTTATTTTTGTGAGAAAGTAAAAGCAGCCAATATCCCTTTGGCTACTAGTACCACACTTTCCAATCTTTATCAAGGCCAACTAAAAAAAATTAATGCGATCGTCACCAAGTTGCCGGAAGATCTGCAAAGCGACTATGCAAAAGCCATTGCTTCGATTTCTTAATTTCAAATCATTTGTATGAAATCCTTTGAAAGGAAGATTTGCATTTCCATTTTCAAATCTTCAAATTGATACATTTTCAAATTCAAGATGACCTACGACTACATTATCATCGGTGCCGGCTCTGCCGGATGTGTATTGGCCAATCGCCTTTCGGAAGATCCATCCAAAACCGTTTTGCTCATTGAAGCCGGAGGCAAAGACACCAAACCGGAAATCCATATTCCACAGGCCTACCTAAAACTTCATCATAGCAATGTAGATTGGAACTGTTACTGGACTGAGCCGCAGAAGCATTTAGATAACCGGAAAATCTATCACCCAAGAGGTAAAGTACTGGGGGGGTCTAGCTCCACCAATGCGATGGCCTACATTCGTGGGCAGCGAGAAGATTATGATCACTGGAAAAGCTTAGGCAATGAAGGGTGGGGATTTCAAGACGTGTTGCCGTATTTTAGAAAGTCTGAACACAACGAGCAATTTGAAAATGAATTCCATGCTAAGAATGGATTGCTCAACGTGACACAAGCTGTGTGCTCTGAATGAACTTGCAGACGAAAGTTCGCGAGTTCAATGTTGTAAGTAAGATGATGGTAGGCCCATCGTTAGCGTTGTGCAGGCAACGCTAACAAACCACCC
>VYLL01000205.1_pt1 | contig 19579 bp, 14 predicted proteins | sample 5114301 | NCBI WGS metagenome assembly VYLL01 (sample SAMN12291809, study PRJNA351875) | freshwater metagenome | isolation source: freshwater lake | place: USA: Michigan, MSU2 Lake | collected 2011-08-16 | reverse complement strand
CGCCTCGCCCGCGCTGCCGGATCAGGCCGGCCTCGCCGCCCGCGCGACGAAGGCCACCGCCGACGCGACCGCCGCGATCGAAGCCGCCCGCACTTCCTACAAAGAAGTCAAAGACGCCTTCGAAGGCGCCGGCGACTCCCTGCCTGAGTCCACCAAGCGCACCTTCGAACAACTCTCGCTCGCCCTCACCGCCCTCAGTGGCGACCGCGCCTCCACCCTCACCCCCGGCGCCGTCGAACCCGGTGCCGCCGCCCCCGCGGGCGACACCGACGCCGCGATCGCGGCGGTCAAAGCCCGCGTCGACGAGTTCCGCGCCGCGGCCGAGGCCAAAGACCTCGACAAGCTCGTGACCTTCATGAAGGGCACCGAAGAGCAGCGGGCAACCATGACCAAACTCGCCGCCGCCGCCCGCGGCATCAAGTCCTTGGAAGACGCCGTGCAAGCCAAACTCGGGAAGCCCTTCGCCGAAGCCATGGGGCCGCAAGGCGCGATGTACTCCAGCATGAACTCGTCGAGCATGGCGCTCGCTGAAGCCTCGGCAGACTCATTCACCTACGCGTTGCAAGGCCCCGATCGCGTCATCGCAACGCCCAAAGACCCCAAGCCCGGCGCACGCCCCATGACCTGGGTGCGCGAGGGCAACCAGTGGCTCGTCGAGATCCCCGCCGAAGTTTCCGGTGCCGCGATGGGCCCGATGCTCGCGATGATCGAGCCCATGGGCACCGCCTTCTCCGAAGTCGCCGCCGACGTGAACGCCGGCAAGATCACCACCGATGCGCAGCTCCAAGCCGCGCTCCAAGCCAAACTCGCTCCCCTCATGCAAAAGATCATGGGCGGCATGGGCATGCCAATCCCTCCCGATCCCAATAAGTGAGTCGTCAGTCGTCAGCAGTTAGCCTGAAAGCCCACGCCCCACGCCCCACGCCCCACGCCCCACGCCCCGCCTCCCACCTCGACACGACACCCATGAACCACCGACTCCTCCGATCCGCGATTCTCGCCCTCGGGCTCTGCCTCGCGGCTCCCGCGCTCTCGCTCGCGCAGGCGCTCCCCGCCGGCCTCGCGCAAAGGCCCGAACTTTCCGCCGCCGAGACTTCGCAGGTCGGCCAGTGGCTCACGCCCCACATCGCCAAGCTCAGCTCCGACGACCCCCGCGAGATCAAGGCCGCGCGCGACTCCATTCTCTCCCCCCTGCGCGGCCCCGGCGTCTCCGTCAGCTTCCGCTTCGCCATGCAAGAGTCCCTCGCCCGCACCCTCTCCACCCTCGCTGAGGACAAGCGCGAGCTCGTCGCCGTCAACGCCCTCCGCATCGCCGGTGAGATCGGCCACGCGGCCCTCATTCCCACGCTCACCAAGTCGCTCAAAGACCCGCGCATCGGCGTCCGCTACGGCGCGCTCTACGCCCTCCGTGCCACCCTTGACGCCGCCAAGGCCTCCCCAGCCATCACCCCCGCCACCGTCACCCAGATCCTCACCGAGCTCACCGCCCTCGGCAGCTCCACCACCGACCCGCGCATCCTTGACGGCGTCGTCCTCGCGCTCGAATCCGGCGCCGCCATCCCCGTCGCCAGCCTGCCCGGCGTGCGTGATTCCTCAATCTCCGCCCTCGGCTCTGTCGTTCAGGCCCAGTCCAAGCTCATCGCGATCTCCGACAAGCCCGACGACCTCCTCCCCGGCATGCTCCGCGCCGCCACCATCGCTCAGAGCGCCGTCACCGGACGCGTCGGCGAGCAACTCGCCCCCAAGCTCTCGCTCGATCTCGTCGGCATCAGCGCCGACCTCATCGCCCTCAGCGCCCGCCTCAAGGCCCGCTCAGTTGGCAACCCCGCGGACCTCGCCACCCTCCTCCGCTCCGCCGAGAGCCTTCTCTTCCTCGCCGCCAGCGGCATGAACGCCCCCGTCGAACAGCTCAAACTCGCCGACAAGCTCGAAGCCAACGACACCGCCGGCTTCGACCGCGGCGTCGGCCTGCTCATCGGTCCCAAGGGCCGCCTCACCTCCGCGCCCTTCTCCTTCAACGCCGACCGCTTCAAGATCGCTCCGTAACCCTGCTTCCCCTCCGCCGTTCCCCCGCGCCGCCGCGCATCCCCGAACGCCGATGACCATCGCTTCGGAGTGACACGATGTGGAAGCTGTTGGTCCCCGTCGGCGTGCTCGTGGCCATCCTGATCGCAACCGTCCTCGCCGATCGGCCCTTCCCCCGGGCCGACTTTGTCTACATCGAACGCTCGGACATCAACACCATCGACCCGCACAAGATGTCCTGGAGCCATGACCTGCGCATGGCCGGCATGATCCAGGAGTGCCTCGTCCGCACCGACGTCTTCAGCGAAGACCTCCGCAAAGTCGGCGGCATGGCCGAGTCCTGGCAGCTCTCGCCCGACAAGCTCACCTGGACCTTCAACATCCGCGCAAACGCCAAGTGGAGCAACGGCGCCGCCGTCCTCGCCACCGACTTCGTCTACTCCTGGCGCCGCGGCATGCTCCCCGACGCCGCCGGCGACTACACCGCCATGTTCCAGCTCATCAAGGGCGCCAAGGCGTTCTACGACTGGCGCGAGCAGGCCCAACGCGACTTCGCCGAGTCCTCCGGCGGGCGCTCGCGCCCGGTTGAGGCCGAGGCGCTGTGGGCACAGACGCAGCGCAAGTTCGACGAGCTCGTCGGCGTCAAAGCCGTCGACGCCCGCACGCTGCAGATCACCCTCGAGCGCCCCACGCCGTACTTTCTGGAGATCCTCGCCTACGAGATCATGGCCCCGGTCTACCCCAAGCTCGTCGATCAGTACCAATCCATCGACCCCGTCACCGGCATGGTGCGCTACGACTCCGGCTGGACCAAGCCCGGCATCATCATCAGCAACGGCCCGTTCAACCTCGTCTCCTGGCGCTACAAGCGCGAGCTCCGCCTCGAGCGTAACCCGCACTACTGGAACCAGAGCGCCATCAGCGTCGACTCCATCGCGCTGCCCTCAGTGACCGACGGCAACGCCGCGGTCCTCGCCTTCCAGACCGGCGCGGCCGACTGGGTCAGCGACGTGAACATGCCCTTCAAGGGCGAGTTGCTCGAACGCCGCGAGGCCTACCTCGCCAAGCACGCGCCGCTCGTGCGACAGCTCACTGCCCAAGGACTCGACCGCGTTGAGATCGACCGCCGCCTCCCGTTCGACGAAGCCCTCTGCGTCCAGCCCATGCCCACCTTCGGCACGTACTTCCTCAACTTCAACTGCTCGCCCCGCCTGGCCGACGGGCGCATCAACCCCTTCGCCGATGCCCGCGTCCGCCGCGCCTTCGCGATTTCCTTTGACCGCGACAACATCGCCCGCAACGTCCGTCGCGGCGGCGAATCCGCCGCGCCCACCCTCATTCCCCCAAACTCCATCCCCGGCTACACCGGCCCGACCGGCCCCGCCTTCGCGCCCGACCCCGCCGCGATCGCCACCGCACGGAGCCTCCTGGCTGAGGCTGGCTATCCCGACGGCAAGGGCTTCATCACCGTCGAGTTCCTTTTCAACAAAGAGGGCGGGCACGACGTCATCGCCCAGGCCATCAAACGCGACTGGGAGCAAAACCTCGGCGTCAGCGTCCGCCTCGACCAGCGCGACCTCAAAACCTTCCGCAACGAACTCAAAACCGCCAACTACATGATCTCCCGCGCTTCGTGGTTCGGCGACTACACCGACCCGCTCACCTTCCTCGATCTCCACCGCACGGGCGACGGCAACAACGACCGCAAATACTCCAGCCCCCGCTTTGACGCCCTCCTCGATCAAGCCGCCGCCGAGCCCGACGCACAGAACCGCCTCGACATTCTCCGCGACGCCGAGCGCCTCATCGTCGAAGAAGACTGCCCCATCGCGCCCGTGTTTTACTACGTGCAGATCTACCTCTTCAACCCGCACAAGCTCTCAGGGATCACCCCGCACGTACGCCAGAAACAACAGCTTTATCAGGTCGACGTCCTGGGCGACAAACGCGGCCGCGACATCCCGCAACAAATGAAACCCGCCGAGGCACCCGCACCGACGAACAGCCCCCCGTCCGCCCCCGCGCCACCATCACCCTCCCCAACCACGGCGCCACGCTCGCGATCCAACTCCCGCCCCCGTTCCGTTTCGCGTTCATGTTCACGTTCCCGCCGCGCCCGATCACATCAGCCTCGACGCCATCCCGCGCACACCCGTCCGAATGACGAAGGGGAGACCTCCCCATGCTGACGCTCATCGCCCGCCGCGCCATCCAGTTCCCGCTGATCCTGCTGGCGATCTACACGATCACGCTCTTCCTCGCCTGGAAAGTCCCCGGCTCGCCGCTGGATAAAGGCGAGGGCCGCCAGCCGCCGCCCGAAGTCCAGGAAGCGATGCTGCGTCAGTACAACCTCGACAGCTTCTGGAGCTTCTACTGGTCGTATCTCGACAGCGCCACCGGCGTGAAGTACGTCCGCGAATCGCTCGACGGCTCCGCCCTCGCGCAAGCTCAAGCCGCTGAAGCCGCGGGCCGTCCCGCGCCCGCGCGCCGCGTCTTTGATCTGGGCCCCTCACTCACCGATGGCGACTGGCGCGTCAACGAGATCATCGGCGCCTCGCTCCCGGTCTCCATGGCCCTGGGCATCGCGTCGATCATCATCGCCCTGGCCATCGGCATCCCCGTCGGCGTCATCGGCGCCATCCGCCCCAACTCGCTGCTGGACCTCGGCACGCTCATGCTCGCGCTCATCGGCATCTCGCTGCCTTCATTCGTCATCGGCACGGTCCTGCTCATGGTCTTTGCCGTCGCCGTGCCCATCGTGCCCGTCGGCTTCTACAACCCGCGCCTCGCGCTCCTCGGCGCCTTCACGCTCAGCCTGCCCATCGGCGCGTACATCGCCCGCCTCACGCGCCTCGGCATGATCGATGTCATGGGCGCTGACTTCATCCGCACCGCCCGGGCCAAGGGCGTCTCGGAGCGACGCGTCATGCTGCGCCACGCGCTCAAAAACGCCGCGCTCCCGGTCGTCAGCTACATCGGCCCCGCCACCGCCGCCGCGATGACCGGCTCGTTCGTCGTCGAGCGCGTCTTCAACATCGCCGGCATGGGTCAGCACTTCGTCAGCGCCGTCTCCAACAAAGACCTCTTCCTCATCATCGGCGTGGTCATGACGTACTCGACCATCCTCATCTCGCTCAACCTCATCGTGGACATCCTCTACCGCTGGATCGACCCGCGCATCGCCTGACGCTCCGCATCGCCCGCAACCCGGCCCCGACCCTGATGGAACTCAGCTCACTCCGCCAGTTCGTCGCCATCGCCCAGGCCGGCCACGTCACCCGCGCCGCCACCCTGCTCGGCCTCACCCAGCCCGCGCTCTCAGCCACCCTCCGCAAGCTCGAAGCCGAACTCGGCGCCGAGCTCGTCCACCGCACCGGCCGCGGCGTAGAACTCACCGAAGCCGGTCGCGTCTTCCTCACCCACGCCCAAGACACCCTCCGGCGCGCCGAAGCCGGCGCCGCCGCCGTCCGTCAGCTCGTCGGCCTCGAACACGGCTCCATCCGCGTCGGCGGCGGTGCCACCGCCACCACCTTCCTCCTCCCGCCCGTTGTCTCCCGACTCCGCCGCGCCCACCCCGGCCTGAAGTTCTACGTCCGCGAAGCCGGCAGCAGCACCATCGCCGACAGCGTCCTCCGTGCCGAGCTCGACCTCGGCATCGTCACCCTCCCGGTCATTCATCCCGAGGCCGACGCCCTCCAGCGCACCCATCTGGCCACCGATGAGCTCCGCCTCATCGTCCCGCCCAATCACCCGCTTTCGGGCAAGCCAACCTTCCGCTGGAAAGAGCTCCGCAGCGAGGGCGTCGTCGCGTTTGAAGCGGGCACCGCCGTCCGCTCGCTGATTGACCGCGCCGCAGCCAGCGCCGGCGTCAGCCTCGACGTCGTCATGGAGTTGCGCTCCATCGAGAGCATCAAGCGCATGGTCGCCGCCGGCGTCGGCATCGGCTTCGTCAGCCGCTTCGCCCTCACCAGCGATCAGGGCATCGCCTGCAAAGAAGGCCGCCTCACCCGCGGCCTCGCCCTCATCCGCCGTCGCGACCGCAAGCCCAGCGCCGCTGTCGCCACCTTCGAAAAAGCCCTCGCCGACTTCGCCGCCGAACGCGTTCGGTCAAGTTCGCGCGCAGAGTCGTGACGCTTCGCCACTTCGCCGCAACAACATCCATCGCGACGCGTAGACCGTGCCAGCGCCCGCGCGCTCACGGAGGTCTCGCACATGAGCAATCCCAAGCGTTCACGAAAGCCCAAGTCATCGCCCGCAACAAAGCCCGCGCGCCGCAAGCCGCTTTCCAAAACCGCGTCCAAGCCCAAGACGCGGACAAAGCAGCCGCCCGCCGCCGCAGCGCTCCCCGCCGCTACCGCCAGGGCCCTGGCCGCGCAACCTATCGCCGCCGTCAACGAAGCCAGTGACGCCATCGCCGCCGCGCCCCTCGCTTCTCCCGCGCGCCACACGCCCACCTATCGCGTCCTCTCGCTCGACGGCGGCGGCATCCGCGGCCTCATGACCGCCATCTGGCTTCGCGAGCTCCGTAACCGCCTTGGCTCGCCGCTCCGTGATCACTTCCACCTCATCGCCGGAACCTCCACCGGCAGCATCCTCGCCTGCCTCGTCGCCAGCGGGCGCGAGCCCGACGAGATCATCGCGCTCTATCGCGACAAGGGCGAGTCTATCTTCCCCGGCCTCGGCGGCCGCCTGTGGAGCCGCTTCACCCGCCTCCTGTCCGACGGCCTCAGCGCCCCGCGCTACGACGCACAAGGCCTCTACGAAGCCCTCCGCGCCACCTTCGGCACCCAGCTCTTCGGCGATCTTCCATCAAACACCATGGTCCTCGCGTACGACACCGAAGAACGCGCCACCCGCGTCTTCAAAAGCTGGCGCATGGACCACGACGAACGCGAACGCCCTGTCTGGGAAATCGTCGCCGCGTCATGCTCCGCACCCACCTATTTCCCCGCCTTCCCCCTCACCGTCAACGGCAAGCGCCGCTCGCTCATTGACGGCGGCGTCTCCGCCAACAACCCCTGCGCCTGCGCCGTCGCTGAGGCCGTGCGCCTCAACTGCGATGGCGACTCCACGCCCGCGGCCCTCCCGGGCCTCATCGTCGCCTCATTCGGCACCGGCCAAGTCACGCGTCCCATCCCCTACGAATCCGCCCGCGAATGGGGCGCGATCGAATGGGCACTGCCCATCATCGATGTCCTCATGGACGGCTCCGGCGACGCCACCAGCTACATCGTTCAGCAACTCGTCGGCGAACACGGCTACTTCCGCTTCAACACCGAACTCACCCAGGCCTACGACGACATGGACAACGCCAGCCCCATCAACCTCAACGCGCTCGAAACCCTCGCCTCAACCTATATCGCCAGCCAACCCGCCGCCCGCCGCATGGCACAGCTCACTACACTGCTCACCACGACGGAAAGAGTTTAATCCGCACAGGCACCCGGAATCCTGCTGGCATTCTGGTATCGCAGCACATCAATATGACCATCAGATTTTAAAAAAAGTTAAATTAATCGAGATCGTATTATGAAAATTGATTATCGATCAATTGCACGGCAAGCGTACGCTAACGCTGCCCAAGAACTCACATCTGCATCAGACGCAAGGGTGCGGTATGCCGCGCTCGAGCTTCGGACTGCTATGGAGGCGTTAGTGTACGAGCGGCTACTTCTATACGAATCAGAGCTTCCCGAAGCCGAGCTATCGATTTGGCAGCCGAAGCGAGTCTTTGAAGTTCTACTTGATCTTGATCCGTTCGCTGATAAGTCTTCTTCATTCTCCATGGCCCCGGAGTCATCGCCCGGTGTGCAATCAGGTCCATTTGTCAACATGGGAAATGAGCGCGTGATCACGATGAAAGAATTGAAAAAATACTATGACAAGCTGGGATCGTACTTGCACGCGCCAACTGTGCAGCAGGCCAGGCATGGAGTGAATGCGACATCGCAGATGCGGCAGAGATGTGAAGAAATCTCCAGCGCAATCAGTCAAATATTGTCATCGCCGATCTGGTCTGTTGACGTGAAGGTTGTGGCTGAGATTTCATGTTTTGAGTGTAAGAAAGCCATAGTGTGTCGAATGCCACGTAGTCCTACCGAGAGTCGAACCGTCAACTGCACGAATTGCAATGCGGTCTATTGTGTCGAACCGCGAGAATCCATGGAAGTTGAATGGCGGCCGCTTCATCAAAAACTGAAGTGTGCGAGCGAAGAATGTGGGGAAACATGTGTAATCTGGCCTAAGGAAATTAAACCAGGAACATATTGGAAATGTTGCAAGTGCGGGGGGGAGAATAAAATTATAATGGTCATTGCTTACGAGCCGCCGCCGAGGGCGACAACAGATGCTCAAGACGCGCCGCAAGCTCCCAGCCTCTGAGCTTGCAGTGTATTTACTTGGGTCTTGGCCCTCACCTCGCCCCGCCCCCAATCATCCGCCTCAACGTCTCCACATCATCCCCGCTCCGCACCTCGATCCGCCGCAGGTTGAACCGCTCGCCCGCGCGCTGAAACGACCCGCCGCGCACGCCCGCGCCCATCGCATATCCCGCTGCCCGCGCCGTGATTTGCACGCGTTCGTCGTTCTCACCAAACGGATACGCCACCACGCTCGGCGCCGCGCCCACGTGCTTCGCGATCACCGCGCGGCTCTGCCTCAGCTCATCCCACAACGCGTCATCATCCAGCCCCGTCAACAGCGGGTGCGTCCGCGTGTGGCTCCCGATCTCAAACCCCGCGCTGGCCAGATGCCGCACCTGTGCCCACGTCAGGCAGTTGTACTTGCCCACCCAATCCGTGTGTACGAAGAACGTCCCGCCCAGGTTGAACCGCTTGAGAATCGGCGCGACCACAAAATAGTGCTCGTCATACGCGTCATCAAACGACAGCACGATCGGCTTTGACGGCAGCGTGAACCCGCCGCGAAAATACGCGTCCAGTTCCGCGAACGTGATCGTGTGAAAGCCTTCGTCACGCAGCCAGCGCGCGTGCTCGCGCAGCTCATCCGGCGACACCGTCATCCGCCTGAACATCGTCGTCGCGTCCGCGGGCATCGCGTCCACGCGGTGGTACATCAAAATCGGCACCTCCGCGATCGCCCGCCCGGGCGCCACCGCCTCCCGGCGCGCCTCCAGTGTCTTGTCCACCGCCAGCGCCCCACACACGCCGCACGCAGACAGCACCACGGCCCAAGTCAGGTTGCGAGAAATCTTTGCCATGTGGTGCGAACGGTAGCTCTTTGACGCCTCGACGCGCCCACGCCGAGGAAACCTGCGATCTCAGTCGAAATCAAACCCCGAAAGTCCACCCGAAGTCCAGCGGATGGCCCCATTCATCCCGAAAAAGACGTTTGAGCCGTTCGTCCATGGGAGGTCCTCGATCGACCCCGCCCGGTCATATTGGAGCGACATGCTGACGAGCGTCCCACCGCTGAGCGTATATCGCCCGGGCCGAGCGGTCGCGATCGAAGGAGCACGAACCGAGCCATCAAAGAACCCGGAGATCGGATTGGCCTGCGTGTTCATGAAGAACGCAGGTCGCGGCAACGAACCAAGGTTATGGCGCTGAAACGTTTCGTGCCAGGCAACTTTGCGAGACGGGAACGCGACTTCGCTCATGCGCCGTGTCGAAAACAGAAGGGTCCCGTTGACGAAGTACCCGCCCTGCGAACTACTACTCTGCCGAATGCTGCTGGTCGGGGTGTCTCGATCGGGGAACAACGCGCTGAGCGCGATGAAATACGAGGAGCTAAAGCCGCCGTCCGATCCGGGGTATGGCAAGTTCATCGGATTCGCCCGCCACGACTGCCTCGCTGCGTCACTCGGGCACACCTGAAGGGCCGATGGGAAGGGCGTTCCCGAGTAGTTCATCAGCGGCAGGTGCGCACTGCTGATTGGAAGCCGGTTTGAGGTGAGTTGGTACGCGAGATACGGGCGCGTCAGGCGGCGGATCGAATCACCGTACTTCAGCGATGCCCATTCAACCTGCGAGCTTCCGTAGACAACGGCTTCCGCGACGCCCGGCCCGTTGTAGCGACTGAGCGGGTAGAGGGTGTTCGCGGCCGGCGCTGGCGCCGTGTAGGGACTGATGAACCCTCCGTTGTCGTTCGCAAAGCTCGCCGTTGACAACGTGAACTGCTTCACGTTCACGGCGCACCGCGTCGTCGCGCTATCCGAACGGATGTACGACGTGATCGGAATGACGATCCCCGCCGCGAGCCCGATCACGGCGTTCACCGTCACCGCCTCGATCATCGTGACCCCGCGCCGCACCCCCAAACCGCCGCGATGTGTTCTCGTTCGCACAGAATGCTCCCCGTTGTCTGCCGACACGGCGAAAAGTCTACCATCAGATTGCGAACCCGCACGAAGAAACCGAAAGATCCACCACCGGCTGACATTCCTCTGAGTTATGCATAAGGCTGCTGTGAGTGATTGGATTGATGACGTTTTGACCCGACAATAAATCTGTCAGCACACCGCTCATCGATCAGCACTCCCCTTTTCCCTCGATCCCTCGATCCCTCGATCCCTCGATCCCTCGATCCCTCGATCCCTCGATCCCTCGATCCCTCGATCCCTCGATCCCTCGATCCCTCGATCCCTTCCCCAGAGAACAACCATGACCCGCACCGACCCCTTCAACGCACGCAAGTCCCTCACCGTCAACAACAAGTCCTACGCCTACTTCGCGCTCAGCGCCCTCGAGCAAGCCCGCATCGGCAAGCCCATCGCCAGCATGCCGTTCTCGATCCGCGTCCTGCTGGAGTCCATGCTCCGCAGCGTTGACGGCTTCGTCGTCACCAACGACGACGTCGCCGGCATGGCCGCGTACGACGCCAAGAGCGTCACCAAGGACGAGGTGCCGTTCATGGTCGGTCGCGTGGTCCTCCAGGACTTCACCGGCGTGCCGTGTGTCGTCGATCTCGCCGCGATGCGTGCCGCCATGAAGTCCCTCGGCGGCGACCCCAAGGCCATCAACCCCCTCGTCCCCTGCGACCTCGTCATCGATCACAGCGTGCAAGTCGACGCCTACGGCAGCGCCCAAGCGCTGACGATCAACGCCGGGCGCGAGTTCGAGCGCAACACCGAGCGCTACGAGTTCCTCAAGTGGGGCCAGCAGTCGCTCAGCAACTTCCGCTGCGTCCCGCCCGCCACCGGCATCGTCCACCAGGTCAACCTTGAGTATCTCTCCCCCGGCGTGCTCACGAAGGAAGTCGACGGCCAGACCGTCGCCTATCCCGACTCCTGCGTCGGCACCGACAGCCACACCACGATGATCAACGGCCTCGGCGTCGTCGGTTGGGGCGTCGGCGGCATTGAGGCCGAAGCCGTCATGCTCGGCCAGCCCTATTACATGCTCCCGCCCGAAGTCATCGGCTTCCGCCTTACCGGCAAACTCCCCGAAGGCGCCACCGCGACCGACCTTGTCCTCACCGTCACGCAGATCCTCCGCAAGCGCGGCGTCGTCGAGAAGTTCGTCGAGTTCTTCGGCCCCGGCATGGGCGCGCTCAGCGTCCCCGATCGCGCCACCATCGCCAACATGGCCCCCGAGTATGGCGCGACCATGGGCTTCTTCCCCGTGGACAAGGCAACCATCGACTTCCTCCGCTTCACCGGCCGCGTCGAGCAGGCCGCGCTCACCGAGGCGTACTGCAAGGCCAACATGCTCTGGCACGACGAGAACACGCCGGCGCCGACCTTCACCGACATTCTCGAACTGGACCTCTCCACGGTGCAGCCCAGCCTCGCCGGCCCGAAGCGCCCGCAGGACCGCGTCGAACTCAAGAACCTCAAGGCGGATTTCTTCCGCAGTCTTGCCGCGCCGATCGGCAACACCAGCTTCGGCCTCGCGGCGGACAAGATCTTCGGCGCGACCGGCGAGTTCAAGAACCCGGTCGCCGGCGGCAAGAGCGCACAGCTCACGCACGGCGCGGTTGTCATCGCCGCGATCACGTCATGTACGAACACGAGCAATCCGGACGTGCTGATCGCCGCGGGCCTCGTGGCGCGCAAGGCTCGCGCCAAGGGCCTCATGAGCAAGCCCTGGGTCAAGACCAGCCTCGCGCCCGGCTCGCGCGTCGTGACGGATTACCTTGACAAGTCCAAGCTCTCGGCCGACCTTGACGCGCTGGGCTTCCAGACCGTCGGCTACGGCTGCACGACCTGTATCGGAAACTCCGGCCCGCTCCCCGAGGCTGTCGAAGCCGCGATCAAAGACGGCGACCTCATCGCCGCGAGTGTGCTCAGCGGCAACCGCAACTTCGAAGGTCGCGTCCACCCGGCCGTGAAAGCGAACTATCTCGCCAGCCCGCCGCTGGTCGTCGCGTACGCGATCGCCGGCAGCGTGTGCATCGATCTCGCCACCGAGCCGCTGGGCATCGGCAGTGACGGCGCGCCGGTGTTCCTCAAGGACATCTGGCCCACGCACGCCGAGGTGCAGGCCACCAAGGCGCAGTGTCTCAGCCCCGATCAGTTCACCACGCAATACGGCAAGGTCTTCACCGCGAACGAGACTTGGAACGCCGTGCCCGTGAGCAAGAGCGAGCTCTACACCTGGAACGCCAACAGCACGTACATCCAGCACCCGCCGTATTTCGAGGGCATGAGCGCAACCGCCGTGACCGGCCGACTTCCGTCGATCGCCGGCGCACGCGTGCTCGTACACGTCGGCGACAGCGTGACCACCGATCACATCTCACCCGCCGGCGACATCGCCGACGCCTCGCCCGCCGGTGACTACCTCAAGACTCTCGGCGTCAAGCGCCACGACTTCAACAGCTACGGCTCACGTCGCGGCAACGACCGCGTCATGACCCGCGGCACCTTCGCCAACGTCCGCGTGAAGAACCGCATCGCGCTCGAGAACGGCAAGATCAAAGAAGGCTGGTGGACCCGCGACTTCACCAAGCCCAGCGGCCCGACGTCCACGATCTTCGACGCCAGCCTCAACTACAAGCGCTCCGGCACGCCGCTGATCGTGCTCGCTGGCAAGGACTACGGCATGGGTTCCAGCCGCGACTGGGCCGCCAAGGGCACAATGCTGCTGGGCGTGAAGGCCGTGATTGCCGAGAGCTTCGAGCGCATCCACCGCAGCAACCTCGTCGGCATGGGCGTGCTCCCGCTGACCTTCAAGCCAGGCCAGACGCCCGAATCGCTGGGCATCTGCGGCACCGACACGTTCGACATTCACCTGCCCGAAGAACTCTCGCCGCGCTGCGAGATCAACGTCAGCGCGCTGGCGACCGAGGGAACGCAGGCGGGTAAGACGATCAACTTCGACGTCGTCTGTCGCCTCGACAGCGCCGTGGAGATCAACTACTACCGCAACGGCGGCATCCTCCACACCGTTCTGCGCAAGCTGCTCAACGAGAGCAAGAAGCCCGCGATGGCCAACGCATGAGCGAGATTCGCATGAGCACGCCGCCGGTGGTCATCACGGTGCAGGTCGCCTGGGGCGAAATGGACGCGTTTGCGCATGTGAACAACGTGGCGTATTTCCGCTACATCGAGTCCTCGCGCGTGGCCTTCTGCCGCGCGATCGGGTGGATGCCCGGCACGGATACCTCCGGCGCGACATCGGGCGTGTGGCCGATTTTGCACTCGGCGCAGATGCGGTTTCGCTCGCCGGTGAACTACCCCGACACGCTCACGATCAGCGCGATGCCCTCGGCGATTGAAGCCGATCGCTTCACGCTCAGCCACACGCTCACAAGCGCGGCTCAGAATCGCGTGGTCGCCGAGGGATCGGGGATCATCGTGTCGTACGACTTCGCGAAGGCGGTAAAAGCGCCGCTGCCGGAGGTCGTGGCGGCGCGTTTGCGCGCATTTTGACGGGATGTCACGCGCGTGACAGGTCGTGTTTGCGCGCGCCTGAGCGTCGCGTGTAGCCACGGCGTTGAGTTTGGTTGGTCTTCTATAAGATTGCCAACGCCCAGTGGATCACCCGGGTTCACTCCGTGTATTTCCCGGTGTCACCCGGTGATTTCCATGGCTTGATGACTCGGCCATAGACGAAAATAGCCCATGGGAAGCCCTCAATTTGTGATTCTCGGGGTTGGCTACCCCCGAGTTCGTGGTATTCGAGCCTTGAGCGGAAATATTGATATGTCGCGAGGCGTGATGGCACGTCTGCCCCCGCGGTCGCGACTCAACTTGGAGAGAGAGATGAACACGTCCACTGTTCTTTCACTTGTTGGCATTGCCAGCGCGCTTGTGAGCGCTCCGGCGATGGCCAGCTTGTCCGTTCAGGGTTCCGGCGGGGCCTCTTGGCAGGCCTTTCCCGGCGCGCTGAACAACTACGCCAACGCTAACCGCCCGTACTGGGATCAGGGGAGCAAAGACGGCGGCAACCGGAACGTCGGCAACTACCTCACTGGCTCCTGGACCCCACCGCTCCCCGGTGGCTCGGCCCCGTCGCCGAATATCACGCCGTCGTGGTGGGGCAACGCGTCGGCGCCCGATTTCTACGCATCGATGGACAACAACATCTCGTTCAACCTGACGCCTCCCAGCAATCAGGTCGGCACGACCCTTCGCCTGGAACTGGCTGGCTATAGCGCGGGGAACATCATCGGTTGGTACGACACCACCGATGCCCCCGGCGCTGAGACGCTGAACGTCGTCTACACCGGCCCTAACAGCCCGGTGCTGAGCGTTCTCTTCACCCCCTCGGCGAACTTCGGCCTCTACATCCAGACCGCCGCGAACGACGTTTTCTTTTCTGACTCCAGCCGTAACCGCACGACCGGCGGCACCGCCCTGAGCGCCGATGACCGCGCCACGCAGCACTTTGCGGTGTTCCAGGCCGATGCCACCGCCAATAACGAGCTGTACTACATCGGCGTCGAGGATCTTCGCCGCAATCAGGCCGGCGTTGAGATCGTCGGCGACTACAACGACATCATCTTCTCGCTCCGCGCGGTGCCGACCCCGGGCGCGATGGGGCTGATGGTGCTCGGCGGGCTGGTCGCCGGGCGCCGGCGTCGGTAAGCCAATGGTCATCTGACCAAGTTGCCAAATGAAAACAACGAAGGCCCGCGAGAAGTCGCGGGCCTTCGGTTCGTTTTGGACATCGTTGCAATGCGGGGTCGGGCGGCATGCTGATGCTGGGGAAGGCATCAAGGCATGAGGCATCGAGGCATCGAGGCACCAAGTGAAGTCGCACGCGCTCAGGCCGCGGCGGGCTTGTTGCGTTTGGCTTCGATGCGCTCAGCCGGGGGGACCTTGACGCGTTCGACGAGTTTGAGCTTTTCCATGGCGCGGATGACGAGGTAGCTGGAGTCGAACTGCCACCAGGCGAGGCCGTGACGGGCGGAGGCGGGGAAGGCGTGATGGTTGTTGTGCCAGCCTTCGCCGAATCCGAGGATGCCGAAGATGGCGTTGTTGCGGCTGTGGTCGTGGCTGTTGAAGTCGCGCTTGCCCCAGATGTGGCAGACGCTGTTGATGCTCCAGGTCACATGGTGGACCAGGAACATGCGGACGAGGCCGCCCCAGATGAAGCCCAGGAGGGCACCGGTCCAGGACCAGGTGATGAGGCCGGCGACGACGCCCGGGAGGATGAGGCCGACGGCGACCCAGAGCGGGAACTGACGGCTGACCATGACGAGGACTTTGTCCTGCTGGAGGTCTTTGACGTAGCGGCCGATGCCGCGGGGCTCGGGGGAAAAGAGCCAGCCGATGTGGGCGAAGAAGGCACCTTTGAGAGCGCTGAGGGCGGTGTGGCCGCCGTGCTGATGGGGGGAGTGGGGATCGAGCTCGTCGTCGGAGTGTTGGTGGTGGACGCGGTGCATGGCGCACCACTTGATGACGGGGCCCTCGGCGGCCATGCTGCCCAGGACGGCCCAGAACCAGCTCACGACGGGGCCGGCGTGGAAGGAGCGGTGGGTGAAGAGGCGGTGGAAGCCGACAGTGATGCCCATGCCGGTGGCGACGTACATCACAAAGAGGATGGCGAGCTGAACCCAGTCAAAGGCGACGCCCCAGAGGAGGATGATGCCGGCAACAAGGCCGAGCAGGGGGAGCGTGACGACCGCGATGACGGCCAGTCGCTGGCCCAGAGGCTGGGGAATGGTGTCGGTGAGATGGTGGCTTTGTTCGTTGGCGACGTCGGTGAGCTCGGGGGCGAGGCCCTCGGTCTTGGGTTCGACGATGCCGACGAGCGCCTCGGTCGCGTCATGTCGCGTGCCGCTTGCGCGGCTTGAGATCATGTCGGCCAGAGTGGGGTGCGCAGCGGAGGTTTGTGACATGCAGCGAGAGCCTTCCTTCGCCGGCGGAGCCCGGCAGGGTGAGAGGGTCTCACTCTAGCCAGCGCGGCGAACTGGTGTTCGAAGAAGGATTGGAGAATTCTTCGAAGCTCAGAGAAAGACCCCATGGCGAGTCAGAATCGCCGATGAGATTTCGATCACGCTGCGAGGCGCGGCGTGTGAGGCTCGGCCGGGGTTGGAGGCGGCGCGGGGCTGAGCGAGCGCTGGCGCTCGAGAAGCGTGTCGTACTCGCTGAGGTTGACGCGCATGAAGGCCTCGACGAGCGCTGGGTCGAACTGAGCGCCAGCGCAGCGCTGGATCTCGGTGAGCACCTGCTCGCGTGAGAGGGCGGCGCGATATGAGCGTGTGGAGCTCATGGCGTCAAAGGTGTCGGCGAGGCAGATGATGCGGGCGACGAGGGGGATGTTCTGACCGGAGATGCCGCGGGGATAGCCCTTGCCATCGAAGCGTTCGTGGTGGAAGAGGACACCGGGGAGCACGTCGTCCATCCCGATGATGTCGCGGAGGATGCGGTGGCCGATCTCGGGGTGCTTTTTGATCGCGCCGAACTCGTCGTCGGTGAGTTTGCCCTGCTTGAGAAGGATGGCTTCAGGGACGCCGATTTTGCCGACGTCGTGGACGAGGCCGGCGATACGGATGCGCTCGGCCTTTTCGGGGGTGAAGCCGAGTTGGATGCTGATGGCGGCGGAGAGCTGGGCGACGCGTTCGCTGTGGCCGCGGGTGTAGGGGTCTTTGGCGTCGATGCTGGAGGTGAGGGCCTTGAGGACGCCCATGGACATGGCGCGTTGCTCTTCAAAGCGGTTGATGTTCTCGTGGAAGGTGCCCAAGAGATCAGCGACGGCTTCGAGGAACTGCATCTCTGGGCTGGCGATGATGGCGTCTCGGCCGTGCTTCTTGCCGGCGACGAGGACGCCGATGACGCGCCCGCAATAGGCGATGGGTTCGCTGATGACTTCGGAGCTGGCAAGCTTTGCGAGGGCGTCGCGATCGGGCTGGAGGACGCGGGTCCAATCGTCGCCGGTGCTGCGGAAGGCGAGCTCGCTCATGACACTGCGGAACTCGGCGGTGTCTCCGATGCCGGTGCCTGCGAGGACGACCTGGCCGCGGAGGGCACCGTTGATCTGGTTTTCATCGCGGAACTGGACGGCGACGAAACCCATGGGCAGGGCGCGCTTGACGCGTTCGACGAGTGTGGCGATGAGGTCGCGCGGTGCGCCGTCAGAAGCGAGGAAGCGCATGATCTGGAACAGGGTGTAGGTTTCTTCGTAGGACTGCGAGAGGCGATCGGCGAAGTCGCTGGTGAGGCGGCGCTGTTCTTCGATCTCGCGGAGGTCGTTGAACATGTCCAGAGCGGCGACGGCGTCGGCGCTGGCGTCGGTGTCGTCGGCGCGGGTGTAGCGAGCGAGGACGTCACGCGCGGCGGGGGCATCGATGGACGAGCCAGCGGCGACGCGGAGGTAGGCGGAGGATTCCAGCGAGGTGCGACAGACGGCCAGTGAGCAGATCCAGCGTGGGTCCAGCGCGCCAGGCTCGACGCGGCAGAGGACGCGGACGCCGTCGGTGACGTTGGCCTCGGCGTAGCCGCCGCGATCGAGATCTTCGAGGCGCATCTGGTCGGCGCGTTGGGCGGCGCGCTGTGCGGCGTGTACGACGAGGGGGGAGCTCAGCAGGCCGCTGAGTGCGGCGGTTTCGCTTGGAATGAAGACGGGCTGGCCGTTCTCGCCGACGGACCAGATGCAGGCGCGGGCGCGAGCGAGGCGAGCGGGCGCGGCGACGGGCCAGTTCTTTGGCGCGGGCGCAGCGGATGCGCGGGGCGCGCCAGCGTCGAGCGTTCCGGACGAGGGATCACTGTCGGGCGGAAGGAACTGGTCTTGGGTCATGTGGTCTTCCTCGTCGCGGTCTGTCCGGCTCAACGGGGTGCGGGGCGGTATGTCGCGTGGGGGTCTCGATCGGTCGAGGCCGCGGGCGGGTTCATGCGGCGTCCTGGCGGTCTCCGGGGGGCGTGCGGTTGGCGCGTCCGAGATGCTCGGCGAGGAGTTCCTGAACGTGGGAGACGATCTCGCGAGCGCTGAAGGGCTTGGAGAGAACCTGCTGGATGTTGGTGTGGGCGAACTCGCTGGGGTTGATGCGGTGGCGGCGGCCGGTGAGCATGATGATGGGGATGTCGCGGGTGGCCGCTTCGGCGTGGAGGTGGGTGGCGAGTTCGGCACCGGTCATGCGTGGCATGTCGTAGTCGGTGAGGATGGCGAAGGGGATGGATTGTTTGGCGAGGCGGAGGGCTTCTTCGCCGTGGGAGGCGGAGATGACGCGGATGCCGAGATCACCGAGCTTCTTGCTGAGCATGAAGGTGACGACGGATTCGTCGTCAACGACCAGCAGGACGGGCGTTTCCATAGTGAGCTCCGGCAGGAGAGGAGGTCGGGGTCTGAGAACGCAGAAGCGGCGCGGTGATGCGGTGAAAAACACCTGTACGAGACTGCACAGGGGTACTCCTCAAGATCGGGTGGCGCAGGCTCGTCGCGTTGCGGTGTGGGGGCACCGTTGAAGCAATCGGGTTGCCGGTGCCGCACGCGCGGCAGAGACCGACACGGATGCGTCCGAGAGCGACGCGTGCGGGGATCGGTTATCGGATGGCCGCGATGCGAAGGCGGGGACGAGCGTGGCTACGGCGCTCCGGAGCGGAGCGCATGCGGCCGATCTAAAGGGTGATGAGTCGCGTGCGTGAAAGCATGGTGGGCGGACGGGCGGTGCGCGGGCGTGGTCGCGGTTGTGTCGGCGCTGCGCGCCGCGGGTTCACGCTGGTGGAGTTGACCATTGTGGTGGCGATCATGGCGGTGCTGGCGATGGTGGTGACGCCGCGGTTCGTGGCGGCGCAGTCGCGGTATGAGGCGGAAGGGGCGGCTGCGCGGCTGGCGGGGGACTTGAGATTGCTGCAGCGCGTGGCGAGGGAGACGGCGACGGCGCAGACGATGACGTTTGAGCTTGAGAACGTGAGCTATGAGCTGCCGGCGAGCGTGGGGGGCGGGCAGACGTTGGTGCGTTTGAGCAGGGCGCCGTTTCGGGCACGCCTTGCGGGCGCGACGTGGACCGGGAGCCGGAGTGTGACGTTTGATGCGCTAGGGCGCGCGGGTTCGAGCATGGCGGTGTGCCTGTTCTCCGGGCGGAATGCGCGGACGGTGCGCGTGACGGCGGGGTCGGCGGAGGTGAGCGTGGACCGCGTGGCGCTGCGCGGGCTGACGGCGCTGAGCGCGTCGGCGACGCTGGCGGAGTTTGAGGCGGCGACGGTGGC
>VYLL01000204.1_pt1 | contig 19664 bp, 18 predicted proteins | sample 5114301 | NCBI WGS metagenome assembly VYLL01 (sample SAMN12291809, study PRJNA351875) | freshwater metagenome | isolation source: freshwater lake | place: USA: Michigan, MSU2 Lake | collected 2011-08-16 | reverse complement strand
GATCGACGCCATGCCGGTACCCAGCCCCCCGCCCGAGATCATCTCGCGCTCATGGCCGAGCAGGTATTTGGCCACGTCCCAGCCGCGGTTCACCTCGCCGACGATCTGGTGCTTGGGCACCACGACATTGTCGAAGAAGGTCTCGCAAAAGGGCGAGTTGCCGCTGATCAGCAGGATGGGCTTGGTGGTGACGCCCGGCGTCTTCATGTCGAACAGCAGAAAGCTGATACCCTGGTATTTGTTCGTCTTGTCGGTGCGGACGAGGCAGAAGATCCAGTCGGCCTTGTCGGCATATGACGTCCAGATCTTCTGGCCGTTGACGACCCAATGGTCGCCCCTGTCCTCACCGAACGTCTGCATGGAAACGAGGTCGCTGCCCGAGCCCGGCTCCGAATAGCCCTGGCACCACCGGATCTTGCCCTGAGCGATCTCGTTCAGATAATGGACTTTCTGCTCCTCGGTGCCGAAGTGCAGCAGCGCCGGCCCGAGCATCCAGATGCCGAAGCTCGAGAGCGGCGGCCGCGCCTTGATGCGGCCTATCTCTTCGCGCAGCACCTTGCCTTCGGCCGGACTGAGCCCCGCGCCGCCATAGGCCTTGGGCCATTCGGGAACGGTATAGCCCTTGGCGACGCACGCCTCGAACCAGGATTTTTGCGCGTCGTTCTTGAACGTCCACTCGCGGCCGCCCCAGCAGACGTCGTCCTCGTCGCGCACGGGCTCGCGCATTTCCGCGGGACAATTGGCATCGAGCCACGCGCGCGTTTCGGCGCGGAAGGTATCGAGATCGGACATGTGCGAGTCGCCTCTCCAAGCGGGTCAATTCCACGACGCTATGTCCGCTTTACGTTAACGTCAACCGGATTGACCGCGTCGCTTTTGCCGTCATGCTGCGGGCGATGACAGCAACCGACGGCCATGTGCCGCTCCGCACCAAGATCGCCTACGCCGTCGGGGCGATCGCCTATGGCATCAAGGAGAACGGCTTCACCGTCTTCCTGCTGCTCTATTACAATCAGGTCGTGGGCCTCCCGTCGGGCCTCGTCGGGACCGTCATCGCCGTCGCGCTGGTGTTCGACGCAATGATCGACCCGCTGATCGGGGTGCTGAGCGACCGCACGCACACGCGCTGGGGTCGGCGTCATCCCTGGCTCTACGGCTCGGCGATCCCGATTGCGCTTGCATGGCTCATGCTGTGGTTCCCGCCCAGCGGTTCGCAGCAGCTCGTGCTCGGCTGGCTGTTGATCGCCGCGATCCTGGCGCGCGCGGCGATTGCGACCAACGAAGTGCCCAGCCTTGCGATGGCACCCGAGATGACGACCGATTATCATGAGCGGACGTCGGTCCTGCGCTATCGCTATCTCTTTGGCTGGGCAGGCGGACTGATCGCGCTGATCGCCGCCTACCGCATCTTCCTGTCGCCTCCCATCGGCGCCACGACCGGCCCGGGCATGCAGACCGGACTGCAAGCCTATGGCGTTGCCACAGCGATCGCGATGGCGGTCGTGGTGCTCGTGTCCGCCTGGGGCACGCACAAGCCCTATGCAAGGACGCCAGCCCAGCGGATCGAGGTCAAGTCGGTCGGCGAAACCTTCGGCGAAATGCGCGGCGCGCTGTCGAACCGCGCGTTCCTGATCCTGATGGCGGCGGGCGTATTCGGCTACACCAACAACGGGCTTGGTCTCGCGATATCGCAGTACAACCTCAATTACGTCTGGCAGCTGACCACGACGCAACTCACGATTTACGCCTTCAGCCTTTTTGGTGGAATCGTCGGCATCTTCTTCGTCGTCACCCCGATCTCGCGCGCGCTCGGCAAGGTGCGGGCGGCGGCAATCATGACCGTCACTGGCGCGGCGTTCGTGTGTACGAGTTACCTGCTGCGCTATCTCGGCTTGATGCCGCCGGTGGGATCGCCTGCGTTGCTGCCGACATTCCTGTTCTTCAACACCATCGGCACCGCCCTGGGCGCGGGCGCGCTCATCGTCACCGCATCGATGATGTCCGACATTACCGAGGCTTCGCAGGAGAAAACCGGGCGGCGTGAGGAAGGGTTGTTCTTTTCGGGCGCGCTCTTCATGCAGAAGACCGCCTCGGGCCTCGGCATCTTCTTCGTGGGACTGCTGCTCGCGGCTGCACAGTTTCCCGAAAAGGCGGTCGGCGGCGGCGTTCCCGACGACATCCTCGACCGAATGAACCTGTATTTCGTGCTCGCAACGATGACGCTGTCGATTGCCGCCGCGGTCATCGTGTCGCGCTTCCCCTTCGGGCAGGCCGAGCACGACGCCCGCGTCGCGCGGCTGATGGCACAAAAGGGCTAGACGCCCTTCGAGTCCCGCGTCCATAGCTTTACGCGAACGTAAAGCAGAAGAGAGGAACGCCCACGTGGACTTCGACCTGACCGAGCGGCAACGCTATTGGCGCGACCGGGTGAAGAGCCACATGGAAGCGCACGTCTTCCCCCGCGCCAAGGACTATTACGCGGAGCAGGCGGTGGGCGACCGTTGGAAAGTCCTGAACGTCGTCGAGGAGGAAAAGGCGCGCGCCAAGGCTGCAGGCATCTGGAACCTGTTCATGCCGCCCTCGTCGGGGCGCGTGCCAGTCGACGACAGTTTCGAATTTGACGGACCGGGACTCACCAACCTCGAATATGCGCTGTGCGCCGAGGAGATGGGCAAGATCGGCTGGGGTGCAGAGGTCTTCAATTGCTCGGCACCCGACACCGGCAACATGGAAGTGCTCCACCGCTACGGCACACGCGAACACAAGGATCGCTGGCTGAAGCCATTGATGGAGGGCGAAATACGCTCTGCGTTCCTCATGACCGAGCCTGCAGTTGCCAGTTCCGACGCGACCAACATCGAGACGAGCATCCGCCGCGAGGGCGACGAATACGTCATCAACGGGGTGAAATGGTGGTCGAGCGGAGCCGGCGACCCGCGCTGCAAGATCGCGATCGTCATGGGCAAGACCGATTTCGAAGCCTCGCGCCACACGCAGCAGTCGATGGTGCTGATGGAACTGGACGCGCCGGGCGTGAACATCCTGCGCCACCTGCCCGTCTTCGGCTATGACGACGCGCCGCACGGCCACATGGAAATCGAGCTGAAGGACGTGCGCATCCCGGCCTCGAACATGCTGCTTGGCGAAGGGCGCGGGTTCGAGATCGCGCAGGGACGCCTGGGACCGGGCCGCATTCATCACTGCATGCGCACGATCGGGGTCGCCGAGGTCGCGCTCGAAAAGATGGTCAAGCGGCTCACCTCGCGCGTCGCGTTCGGCAAGCGGATCAGCGAGCATTCGGTGTGGGAACAGCGCATTGCCGCTGCTCGAATCGACATTGAGATGAGCCGCCTGCTGTGCCTCAAGGCCGCCGACATGATGGACAAGGCGGGGAACAAAGCCGCGCAAGCCGAGATCGCGATGATCAAGGTCGCCGCGCCGAACATGGCGCTGCGTATCATCGACGACGCGATCCAGGCCTATGGCGGTGCTGGCGTATCGGAGGATCCCGGCCTCGCAATGGCCTATGCGCACCAGCGCACGCTCCGCCTCGCCGACGGGCCGGACGAGGTCCACAATCGCAGCATCGCGCGACTCGAGATGGGGAAGTACGCCACGGCATGAAGGCCGCTGTCCTCATCGAACCAGGCGCACCGCTAGAGATCGAAGCGCTTTCGATCTCCAACCCCGGCCCGCACGAAGTGCTGATCCGCACTGCCGCGTGCGGCCTCTGCCACAGCGATCTGCACTTCATCGAGGGAACCTACCCGCACGCGCTGCCGCTGGTGCCCGGGCACGAGGCGGCAGGGATCGTCGAGGCTGTCGGGAGCGAGGTCCGCACGGTCAAGGTCGGCGATGCGGTCGTGACCTGCCTCTCGGCATTCTGCGGGCATTGCGAGTTCTGCGTCACCGGCCGCATGTCGCTCTGCCTCGGCGGAGATACCCGGCGCGGCAAGGGCGAGGCGTCCCGGCTGACGCGCGCCGACGGGACGCCAGTCGCGCAACTCCTGAACCTGTCGGCGTTCGCCGAGATGATGCTCATCCACGAGCACGCCTGCGTCCGCATCGACCCCGACATGCCAAAGGACAAGGCGGCGGTCATCGGCTGCGCGGTCACGACGGGCGCGGGCGCGATCTTCAATGTGGCAAAGCTGGTGCCGGGCGAGACGGTGTGCGTGGTCGGCTGCGGCGGCGTCGGCTTGGCCACGATCAATGCCGCCAAGATCGCGGGCGCGGGGCGGATCATCGCTGCAGACCCTATCCCCGAAAAGCGCGCGCTCGCAGCGAAGCTCGGCGCGACAGACACCGTCGATGCCCTCGACCCCGATGCGGCGAAGACCATCGTCGAGATGACCAAAGGCGGCGTCGACCATGCCATCGAAGCGGTCGGCCGCCCCGCTTCCGCGAGTCTTGCGGTCGGTGTGCTCAAACGCGGCGGCACCGCGACGATTCTCGGCATGATGCCGCTCGGCGAGCGCGTGTCGCTCGGTGCGATGGAACTCCTTGGCGGAAAGAAGCTGCAGGGCGCGCTGATGGGCGGCAACCGCTTTCCCGTCGACATCCCGCGCCTGGTCGACTTCTACCTGCGCGGGTTGCTCGACCTTGACTCGATTGTCGCCGAAACCATTCCCTTGGAGGCGATCAACGCCGGGTTCGACCGCATGAAGCGCGGCGACGCGGCGCGCAGTGTGGTCCTGTTCGACGCATGAACGCCGAACAGGACTTCGTCGGCACCGTCGAGCCGCAGGGGCAGGACGTGCTCGACGCCGGGAAACTCGCGGCCTGGATGGAAGCGAACGTCGCGGGTTTTGCGGGGCCGCTCGCCATCCGCAAGTTCGCAGGCGGCCAGTCGAATCCCACCTATCGCCTCGACACGCCCGCGCAGAGCTATGTGCTGCGGCGCAAGCCCTTCGGCCCGCTGCTGCCGAGCGCGCATGCCGTCGACCGCGAATATGCGGTGATCGCGGGTCTCCACCCCACCGGCTTTCCCGTCGCACGCCCCTATGGTCTGTGCACCGACGACGCCGTGATCGGGTCGTGGTTCTACATCATGGACATGGTCGAGGGGCGCACGATCTGGAACGGTGCCCTGCCGAACGCGACGCCGGAGGAACGGCGCGACATCTACAATGCGATGATCGACACGCTCGCGGCGCTCCATAACGTCGATCATGTCGCTGCGGGCCTCGGCAACTTCGGCAAGCCCGGCAACTACTTCGAGCGCCAGGTCGGCCGGTGGACGAAGCAGTATCGCGGCGCGGAAACCGAGCGGCTCGAGGACATGGAGCGCGTGATCGCGTTCCTTGCGGGCTCGATCCCCCAGCAGACGCGCACCAGCATCGTCCACAGCGACTATCGTATCGACAATATGATCTTCGACGCGCGCGAGCCGAAGGTGCTCGCGGTCCTCGACTGGGAATTGTCGACGACCGGCGATCCGCTCGCCGACTTCAGCTATCTGATGATGAACTGGCTGACGCCCGCCGACGCGCGCGCGGGGCTGGCCGGGCTCGACCTTGACGCGCTTGGTATTCCGACGCTCGACGAGGCCGTCGCGCGCTATTGCACCGCGACGGGCCGCGACGGGGTGCCCGATCTCAACTGGTATTTTGCCTTCGGCCTTTTCCGGCTCGCGTCCATCGTTCAAGGCATCAAGAAGCGCGTAATCGACGGCACCGCCTCGTCGGCGCATGCGGCGGAAATGGCGACGCGGGTGCCATATCTCGCCGAACGCGCATGGGATTTCGCAACAAGGGCAGGCGCATGAGACTGGACGGCAAAATCGCGATCATCACCGGTGCGGGCTCGGGCATCGGCCGAGCGTCGGCGCTGCTGTTCGCGGCAGAAGGCGCGAAGCTCGTTATCGGCGACCTGTCGGAGAGCGTGCGGGAGACGGCGAAGCTGGTCGAGGACGCGGGCGGCACGGTCACCGCGCTCCAGATGGACGCGGGCAACGAAGGCGATGTCGCAAAGCTGGTCGCGACCGCCGTCTCGTCCTACGGTGGTCTCGACGTGGCCTTCGCCAACGCGGGCGTCTCCGGCGGTATGGAGAGCGTGTTCGAGACGACCCCCGAGCACATGGCTGAGGTGCTGCGCGTCAACCTGATTGGTCCGCTGCTGATGGTGAAGCACGCAGGACGCCGGATGTGGGAGCAGGGGCGCGGCGGATCGATCATCCTGACCGCGAGCGTCGCCGGTATCCGTTCGGGCGCGGGCGGACCCAGCTATTCGGCGTCGAAGGCCGGTGTCATCAACCTGGCGATGACGTCGGCGCAGCAGCTTTCGGAAACTGGCGTCCGCGTGAACGCGCTCTGCCCGGGTCTGACCGAGACCGGCATGACGAAACCGACGTTCGATTATGCGCGCGAGAAGGGCGTCGAGGAAAAGATCGGTCGCCTCAACCCGCTGCGCCGCGCCGCGCAGCCGATCGAACTCGCCAACGTCGCCTTGTTCCTCGCCTCCGACCAGTCGAACTACGTCAACGGACAGGCGATCGCCGTCGATGGCGGGCTCTCGAGTTCGCATCCTGTCACTCGTCAGCTTCCAGGGAAAACGGCCGTATGAAATACCGGCAACTCGGCGACAGCGGCATCCGCGTTTCGGAAATCTGCCTTGGCAGCTGGCTGACCTATGGCGTCGGCGTCGAACGCGATGCGGCGCGCGCATGCCTCGACCGCGCGTTCGACGAAGGCATCAACTTCATCGACACGTCGAACATCTACGGACGCGGTGCGGCGGAGACCTTTCTCGGCGAGGCGCTGAAAGGGCGACCGCGCGACAGCTATGTCATGGCGACCAAGCTGTTCTTCCCGATGACCGACACCGACCGCGGCCTCAGCCGCGCGCAGGTCCTGAAGCAGATCGATGCCAGCCTTCAGCGGCTCCAGACCGACTATGTCGACCTCTACCAATGCCACCGCTACGACGACGAAACGCCGATCGAGGAGACGATGGCGGCGCTGACCGAAGTGGTGCAAGCGGGCAAGGCACGCGCGATCGGCTTTTCCGAATGGTCGCCCAAGAACATCCGCGACGCGCTGGCGGTGCCCGAGACCGTCAAGTTCGTGTCGAGCCAGCCGCAGTATTCGCTGCTCTGGCGGCGTCCCGAGGCAGAGGTCATTCCGCTGTGCGCTGCAAACGGGATCAGCCAGATTGTCTGGTCGCCGCTCGGCCAGGGGGTGCTGACGGGCAAGTACAGGCCGGGCACGCCGCCGCCCGCCGACAGTCGTGCCGCACACGACACGATGAGCGCGTTCATTGACCGGCTGATGGTGCCAGCAGTCCTTGAGGCGGTGCAGCAGTTGAAACCGCTCGCCGACGAGGCGGGATGCACGATGGCGCAATTCGCGCTTGCCTGGGTGCTGCGTGAGCCGAACGTTGCGAGCGCGATCGTCGGGGCCAGCCGCCCCGATCAGGTGACCGACAATGCCAAGGCGAGCGGGTTGGGGATCGATCCCGCGCTGTTTGCCAGGGCGGAGGCAATAGTCGGGGAATTGACCGCGTGACGCTGCCCACCGTCTCCGACCCACACGACCTCGGCTTCGACGCGACGCGCCTCGCGCTCATCGACGATCACCTCCGCGCCAAATACATCGACGGTGGGCGCTTTCCGCATGCCGCACTCCTCATCGGCCGCGGTGACGAGATCGCGCATCTGAGCGTCATGGGCGACGCGCGGTCAGGAGAACCGCTCAAGCAGGACGCAATCTTTCGTATTGCGTCGATGACCAAGCCGATAACCTCGATCGCGTTCATGCAGCTCGTCGAGCAGGGCCGCGTCGCGCTGAGCGATCCGGTGGCGAAGGTGCTGCCCGAGTTCGCGAACACCGGCGTGTTCGTCAGCGGCGGCGGCGACACGCCCTTCGTCACGCGGCCGCCCGCCAGCCCGATGCGGATGATTGACCTGCTGCGCCATACCTCGGGGCTGACCTATGGTTTCCAGGAACGCACCAACGTCGATGCCGCCTACCGCAAGGCGCGGTTCGAACGCTTCGGCAGCGGCGACATAAACAATTATGTCGCGCAGGTTGCGAGCCTGCCGCTCGAGTTCGACCCCGGCACCGCGTGGAATTATTCGGTCTCGACCGACATTTTGGGTGCGGTGATCGAGCGGCTGTCGGGGCAGAGCCTGTCGGACTATTTCGCCGACCACATCTTCGCGCCGCTCGGCATGGTCGACACGCACTTCCAGCTGCCGCAGGACAAGCTCGACCGCGTGCCCGACTGTTATGTCTGGCGGCCGGCGCCTGAACGGATGAAGCTCTACGATCCTGCGGCCACAACGGTCTGGGCAAATCCGCACGGCTATTATTCGGGCGGTGGCGGGCTGATGTCGACGCTTGCCGATTATCACCGCTTTGCGCGGATGCTGCTCAACGGCGGCGAGTTGGACGGCGCGCGCATCGTCGCGCCGCATACGCTCAAGCTGATGACCGCGAACCACCTGCCCGGCGGCAAGGACCTGACGGAGGTGTCGCGCTCGCTGTTCAGCGAGGCGGACAATGCAGGGATGGGCTTCGGCCTCGGCTTTGGCACCGTGATCGACGCGCCGGCGACGATGCTGCCGGGCAACAATGGCGAGTTCTATTGGGGTGGCATGTTTTCGACCGCATTCTTCGTCGACCCGGTCGACGACGTGATCATGATCTTCATGACACAGCTGATGCCGTCGAGCACCTACCCCGTGCGCCGCGAAATCAAGACGATGCTTTATTCGGCCCTGATCGGCTGACCATTCGGAGAGACACCATGACTGACAGCCCCATTTCGACGCGTATCGACGGCGACGTCCTGATCATCACGAGCAACAACCCGCCCGTGAATGCGCTCGGCGCGGCGGTGCGGATCGGCCTCGACGCCGGGCTCAAGGAAGCGCTCGACAACGATGCGGTGCAGGCCGTCGTCGTGCGCTGCGACGGACGGACATTCTTCGCGGGCGCGGACATCACCGAATTCACCAAGCCGCCGGTCGAGCCGATGCTGAACGTCGTCATCGACCGCTTCGAAGCTTCGCCGAAGCCCGTTATCGCGGCGATCCACGGCACCGCGCTCGGCGGCGGGTGCGAGGTGACGCTCGGCTGCCATTACCGGATCGCGGTCCCGAGCGCGAAGATCGGCACGCCCGAGGTCAAGCTCGGCCTGCTTCCGGGCGCCGGCGGCACACAGCGGTTGCCGCGCGTGGCCGGCATCGAAACGGCGGTCGAGATGTGCGCGGGCGGATCGCCGATCAGCGCGAGCAAGGCGCTCGAGGTCGGCCTCGTCGACAAGCTCGCAGGCGAGGACAGCCTCGAGGCTGACGCCATCGCCTTCGCGCGCGAGTGCATTGCAAAGGGGCCGCGCCCCTCGCGCGAGATGCCGGTCAAGGGCGATCCCGCGAGCATCGAAGCCTATGCCAAGGCGAATGCAAAGAAATTCCGCGGTTTCGAGGCGCCCGCCGCCAACATCGCCTGCGTCGAGGCCGCCACGCGGCTTCCCTTCGACGAGGGGATCGCGTTCGAGCGCCAGAATTTCATGAAGCTTATGATGGGCGCGCAATCGGCCGCACAGCGCCACATCTTCTTTGCCGAGCGCCAGGCGGCAAAAATCGACGGCATCGGCGACGACGTGAACCCGCGCCCCGTCAAAAAGGTCGGCGTCATCGGCGCAGGAACGATGGGCGGCGGGATCAGCATGAACTTCCTGTCGGCGGGCATTCCCGTCACCATCGTCGAGATGAAGCAGGACGCGCTTGATCGCGGCACCGGCGTGATGCGCAAAAACTACGAGGCGAGCGCCGCCAAGGGCCGGTTGAAGCCCGAGCAGGTCGAGCAGGCCATGGGTCTGCTGACCCCCACGCTCAGCCTCGAGGACCTCGCCGATTGCGACCTCGTCATCGAGGCGGTGTTCGAGCAGATGGAGATCAAGAAGGAGATTTTCGGCAAGCTCGACACCATCTGCAAGCCGGGCGCGATTCTCGCATCAAATACGAGCTACCTCGACATCGACGAGATCGCGGCATCGACCTCGCGTCCGCAGGATGTGCTCGGCATGCACTTCTTCTCGCCCGCAAATGTGATGAAGCTGCTGGAGGTCGTGCGCGGCGACAAGACCGCGCCCGATGCGCTCGTGACCGCGATGGGCATCGCCAAGAAGATCGGCAAGGTCGCCGTGGTCGCGGGCGTTTGCCACGGCTTCATTGGCAACCGTATGCTGATGCCGCGCCAGGTCGAGGCGATGAAGCTGCTGATGGAAGGCGCGACGCCCGCGCAGGTCGACAAGGTCCATGTCGACTTCGGCATGCCCATGGGGCCGTTCCAGATGAGCGACCTGGCCGGTGTCGACATCGGCTGGCACCGCGACCCGAACCTTATCGAGAACGTCCGCGACGCGCTGTGCGCCAAGGGCCGCTGGGGACAAAAGACCGGCAAGGGCTTCTACGATTACGACGAGAAGCGCACACCCAGCCCGTCCGCCGAAGTGCAGGCGATCCTCGACGACTTCGCGGCGAAATCGGGCGCGGTAAAGCGCGAGATTTCGGACGAGGAGATTGTCGAGCGCACGCTCTACCCGATGGTCAACGAAGGCTATCTGATCCTCGAGGAAGGGAAAGCGCAACGCGCGTCCGATATCGATGTCGTGTGGATCTACGGCTACGGCTGGCCAGTCTATCGCGGCGGGCCGATGTTCTGGGGCGATCTGGAGGGCGCCAAGAAGATCGTTGCAGGCCTCGAAAAGCACGGATTTGCCGTAGCGAAGAGCCTGAAGGCGAAGGCAGGCTAGAGTCGCATCCGCCATCCGTCCGCGAGCGCGCCGACGCGTGCGAGTTCGCGGCGGGTGACGGCATCGGGTTCGGCACCTGCAACGACGATCGCGGTCACGCGCGCGACGCTCCATTCGGGATGGAGACGCGACACCCGGGTCATCGTGTCGCCCGCCTCGACGCTCCCCTCCTCGATGACGCGGTAGTACCAGCCGGTCCGTCCGCTCCTGACCATCGCCGCCACGACGCGCTTGTCGGACAGGCGGTGCGCCTGTTTCCAGCACGGCTGGCGACCCTGCGCGACTTCGACCAGCGCGGTACCGAGCCGGTAACGGTCGCCAATGCACACGTCGAGCTCGGTCAGCCCATGCGTCGAGATGTTCTCGCCAAACGCGCCCGGGCCGCCGAGCAGATCGCTGCCGGGCAAAAGCTCGCGCCACCAGCCATAATGGTCGCGTGGATAATGGTGGATCGCCTTGTCGGGCCCGCCGTGCACGCTGAGATCCGCCTGCGCGTCGCCCTCCAGTCCCAGCAGATGGATTGTTGACGGGCCGGGCACGCGCGTCTTCGCGATGGCGCTCGCCTCGCCCTTGGGCCCGAATGCGCGGACCTTGCCGGTCAAGACCGCGTCGATCGTCCAGGGCCCGTCCATGCCAACCGCCTCTTAACCTTGATTGCTTATGTCAAGAACCCGTCGGTCCTTGTCGGAGCAAGCCGTGCGGGTTTCGCGTCTCGTCCTTCCATTTCTCGCTTTGATCGCCGCGCCGACGATCGCCAGCGATCCCTATTACCAGTGCGCCGCTTTTGCGCGGCAGTTCTCGGGAATCGAAATCCGCGGCGACGCCTGGACCTGGTGGGGGCTGGCCGAAGGCAAGTACCAACGTGGCAGCAGCCCGCGCGTCGGCGCTGTCATGGCGTTCATTCCCGGTGGAAACATGCGGCTGGGACATGTCGCGACGGTGACCGCAATCCGCGGTCCGCGCGAACTGACGATCACGCACGCCAACTGGTCGCCCATCGACGGGCGGCGCGGACGGATCGAGCACGACGTTCTGGTGCGCGACGTGTCGGACGCGAACGACTGGAGCCGGGTGCGCGTCTGGTATGCGCCCATCAGCGACCTGGGCACAACGAGCTGGGGCATCGACGGCTTCATCTATCCGGACAGGGTGCGCGGCAGCTTCGCGCGCGATCCGCAGTTCGCGCACGCAACGACGGCCCCGAAACTTGCCTATGCGCGGCTCGACACGTTGAAATCCGATGCGCCGGTTACGCGCGCATTGCTCGGTGCCGATGTTATTCGTCTGGCTGCGCTGGAGGCGCGGCGTCCGCGCTAGCGGCGTCGCGAAACCACACTTCGACCAGACCCGTCAGCTTGATCGTCAGCGCCGCGCCCTTGCGGTCGACTTTCTTGCCGAGCGCGACGCGGATCCATCCTTCGGAAACGCAGTACTCGTCGACATCGGTGCGCTCGCTCCCCTTGAAGCGGACGCCGATCCCCCGCTCCAGCGCGGCTGCATCGTAGAACGGGGAGGACGGGTGCGCGGCGATGCGGTCGGGGGGCGTGTCGGTCATGGCGCACGCCCATGCCCGCTGGCGTTCCCGAGGTAAAGACGGCGCGGCCAAACGATTCATCCCGCGTTCAGTTCCATCCGCCGCTCCGTGCTTTTCTCGTTAACCTTGCCCGGCCAGACCCGCTTTCAGGGACGGCAAAGGGTCGCACATGGGTCGTATATCTCTCGCATTGGCAGTGTTGGCGTGCGCGCTTTCAAGCGCCGCGGAAGCGCGCGGTTGGCAGTGCGTCACCTATGCGCGATCGATCACCGATTTCTCGATTCGCGGCAACGCGCACACCTGGTGGCACCAGGCCGAGGGCCGGTATGAGCGCGGCAGCAAGCCTGAAGCGGGCGCAGTCATGGCGTTCAAGCGCAATGCGGGCAGCCGTCTCGGCCATGTTGCCGTCGTCAAGGAGGTGGTCAACGACCGCGAGCTCATCATCGACCACGCCAACTGGACCGTGCGCGGCGGCGTCGAGCGCAACGCGCGCGCGATCGATGTGTCGGAAGCGGGCGACTGGAGTGCGGTGCGCGTCAGCTATGGCAGCGGCATGGGCACGCGGGTCAACCCGATCTACGGCTTTATCTACGCGAGCGACGCGCCGCGCGTCGAAGCGCCCAAGGTGCAGTTCGCCCAGGCGGCACGCGGCTCGTTCACGCTCGGCGACGAAGTCCGCGCGCTTGCCGCCGCCGAAGGCGCGCTCTAGCCTTCGAAGCTCGCAAGTGCGGCGGGGACGACCTGCTCTCCCCATTCCTGCACGAAATGCCCCGCTTCGGCGATGATCAGCGGCTCCGGGCAATTGCGAATATTCCGCCGTAACGCCTGCATCGCGTCGATGCCGATCACCGGATCGCTGCCGCCCACGGCCATGAAGCTCGTCCCCTCCCAACGCTCGCGCCACCAGTCGCGCGCGGCCCGGCTGATATGCGCGCCCCCCGCGTCGGGATTGTCAGGCACGAGTTCGGGAAACTGCCGCACGCCCGCCTTGTAGCGGACGTCGGGATAGGGCGCGGCATAGGCGGCAGCCTCCGCCTCGCTCAGGATCGATGTGCCCCGGTGAAACAGGGCTTTCAGGTCCATGTCGGGTTGCGACCGGTTGAACGCCTTCCACGCGAGGAAACCCGGCCCCAGCGGATGCTCGCCAGTCGCGAATCCGGTGTTCATCACGATCAGCTGGTCGAACCGGTCAGCCATGAAGGGCGGAATCGTCAGGCCGAGCAATCCGCCCCAGTCCTGACAGACGAGCGTGACACGTTGCAGGTCGAGGTGGCGGATCAGCTCGACCAGCGCCTGTCGGTGGAAGTCGAAGCTGTAGACATGCTCGGCGACCGGCTTGTCCGATTTGCCAAAGCCAATCAGGTCAGGCGCGACGACCCGGCCGTGCGGCACCAGCAGCGGGATCATCTTGCGGTAGAGGTAGGACCAGCTCGGCTGGCCGTGGAGGCACAGGAAGGTCCGCTCGCCCGCGCCCTCGTCAACGTAATGCATCCGCAAACCATTGGGTTGGTCGAACCAGTGCGGCGCGAAGGCGTAGTCCGGCAACCCCTCGAAATGCTCGGCCGGCGTCCGCAGTGCCTCGATCGTCATCGTGTCCCTCCCGCGCGGTAGACGCGCTTTCCGCTCACATAGGTTTCGATCACCCTGGTCGCGCGCAGCTGCGCCGGCGTCGATATCAACGGGTCGGTGTCGACCAGAATGAAGTCGGCGCGATAGCCGGGCGCGATGCGCCCCAGCCGGTCCTCGGCAAATCCCGCATAGGCCGCGCCGGTCGTGAACGCCGCAAGCGCCGCCTCGCGCGAGACGCGCTCCTGCGGCTGCCAGCCGCCAAAGGGTTCCCCCTTTGCGTCCTCGCGCGTGATCGCGGCAGCAAGACCGGGGAAGGGGTTGGAGCTTTCGACCGGCACGTCGGATCCGAAGGCAAGCCGCGTGCCATTGGTCAGCATCGAGGCCCAGGCATAAGCGCCCGCGAGCCGGGCGGGGCCGAGCCGTGCCTCTGCCATGGTGCGGTCGCTGGTCTGGTGTACCGGTTGCATCGAGGCGATAACACCCGCCCTGCTGAAGCGCGCGATGTCGGCAGGCTCGACCACCTGAGCATGTTCGACCCGCCAGCGCCTGTCACCCTTGTAGGTTTCGCCGAGCTCCTCGACCGCTGCCAGCACCTGCGCATTCGCTGCGTCGCCGATTGCGTGCGCGGCAACTTGCAGGTTGTTGACCGCCGCGCGGCTCATCAGGTTCCTGAGTTTCGCGTCGTCGAGGAAGCACAACCCGCGTTGCTTTGGCGCGTCTGCATAATCGGCCTTGAGGCACGCGCCGCGCGATCCCAGCGCACCGTCGGCGTACATCTTGACGCCCACCATCCGCAGCCGGTCGCCATAGAGCCACGGCGTCGGCCCCTTGCCCGCGATCGAAATCGCGGCGTCGAGGCCCGACGCATAGGAAATCACGCGCACGCGGAGCGCATCCTTGTCGCCCATCCGCCTGAGCGCGTTCCAGTCATCGGCCGTTGTGCCCATGTCGGCGATCGCGGTGATGCCGTTCGCAAGCAGGATGTCCTGCGCCGCAGCGAGCGCGATCTCGCGCTCGCCGGGCTGCGGCTGCGGCACGGCCTTTTCGACGAGTGCCATCGCTGCGTCGACCATGATGCCCGAGGGAGTGCCATCAGGGTTCTTCTCAATGCGTCCGCCCGGCGGCGACACCGACTTTGCGGTGACGCCCGCCTTAGCCAGTGCCGCGCTGTTCGCCCATAGCGCATGGCCGTCGACGCGGTTCATCACGACCGGCCGGTCGCCGACCACCGCGTCGATTTCCTTTGCGGTCGGGAAGCGGCCGAGCCCCCAAGCTTCCTGATTCCAGCCATTCCCGATGATCCAGCGCCGGTCAGGGTGCTTCGCCGCGTAGTCGCGGATGGCCGCCAGCGCCTCGGCGAGCGAGCGCGTGGCGGACAAGTCGAGCGTCAGCGCAGCGAGCCCCATCCCCATGACGTGCCCGTGCGCGTCGATGAGGCCGGGGAGCAGCGTGCGCCCCTTGCCGTCGAGTTTCCAGTCGGGCCGCTCGGGCGGCTTGTCGCCGCGCTGGATGAGACGGCCGACCTTGCCATCGGAAGTCACGGTGAAGCCGGTGAAGCGTTCGACCCTGCCGTCCGCGGTCATCGTCATGCCGTTGACATTGTCGACCAGCCCGTCAGCGAGCGCGGGAAGCGGGAGGGCGGCGATCAACGCCAGGGCGAGTACAGGGGCGGGCGCAAGGGCAAGGCGGTTCATTGCGCGACGATGGCACGTCGCGGTCGGCTCTGCCAGTCTTGTGGAACCTTCATCGCGCTTGGCGGGTTATCAGTACACTACCGTAACGGAAGCTGTTGATTTTACATGACAAGTCTCAGCCATACGGTCACAAGCGCGCGCATGAATTCCGACGATGGCGGACCAAATTTGTTACTATCGGGTCTTGCGCCGCTCGATGCCGATCACAAGGGCGCCGAGGACGCGCTGCGCGAAAGCAACGCGCGCTTTGCGATCCTGACCGATTCAATGCCGCAGATGGTTTGGTCGACCCGGCCCGACGGCTATCACGATTATTATAACGCCCGCTGGTACGAATTCACCGGCGTGCCGTCCGGATCGACGGATGGCGAGGGCTGGAACGACATGTTCCATCCCGACGACCAGGAGCTTGCCTGGGCACGCTGGCGCCACAGCCTCGAAACCGGCGACCCCTATGAAATCGAGTATCGCCTGCGCCATCACAGCGGTGCGTATCGCTGGACGCTCGGGCGGGCGCTGCCCGTGCGTGACGCGGAAGGACGGATCACGCGCTGGATCGGGACCTGCACCGATATCCACGACCAGAAATCGCAGGCCGACCAGACCGAAATCCTCAGCCGCGAGCTGAGCCACAGGATCAAGAACATCTTCGCAGTCATCGGCGGCCTTATCGGGCTTTCGGCGCGGCGCGACCCCGCGGTGCGGACGTTCGCGGAGGATCTGCGCGGGCGCATCAACGCACTCGGGCGCGCGCACGAATTCGTCCGGCCGCACAGCGAAGAGTCGGCACCGACCGTTGGTCCCTCGACGCTCCAAGCGATGCTGCGCGACCTGTTCAGCGCTTACCCCGCAGCGTCCGAAGGGCGGCTGGTCGTCACTGGCGACGATGTCGATCTCGACGACCGGGGAGCGACGCCGATCGCTCTCGTGTTCCACGAGCTCGCGACCAACTCGGCGAAATACGGTGCCTTGTCCGCGGCCGAGGGACGGATCGCGATCGATGTCGCAAGCCGCGACGGTTGCGTCCGGGTCTCTTGGAGGGAGAGCGGCGGGCCTGCCATTGCCGGACCGCCGACGCGCACGGGGTTCGGCACGCGCCTTGCCGAACTGTCGGTCACCCAGCAGCTTGGCGGACGGATCGGGCGTCGCTGGCTACCCACCGGCCTCGAAGTGGAGATCGAGGTGCGCGCCGACCGACTGTCGCGGGCCTGATCGTGCAGGCTAGGCGAACAGCCTGACCGATCGCGGAGCTTGGGCCGGGCGGTCGCCGACCGATAGGCGCAGCGCATAATCGACGGCCTCACGCAGCGCCACTGCGTCGGTGGGCTTGGTCACGACGCCGATCGCGCCCGCAATGCCGTTGCCGAGGATCCGCGGGTTCGCAGTCACGAACAGCACCGCACACTTGCCCATTTCGCACAGTCGCCGGGCGATCTCGGGACCGGTCAGCCCGTCGCGTAGGTTGAGGTCGACAAGCGCCAGATCGACCGGCTGATCGGCGAGCTGCATCGCAGTCTCCAAATCGGGCGCAATGCCGACGACGCGGTGATCGAGGTCCTCGAGGACGGCCTCGACCTCGAGTGCGACCAGCATCTCATCTTCGACGATCAGGATGTTTGCGGACATGGCTCGTGCTGCATCATTGCTGACAGGGTTGTCAGCGCGAACGTCCTTTCGACTGCCCGGTTCCGTCGCGAATTGTAAAATCTTGATGCGGATTAAGTTTTTGGGAGGCGGCGCACGAGCGCGCTCGTGTCCTGCCGCCCGCCGCCCATCGCCTGCACCTCGGCGTAGAACTGGTCGACGAGCGCAGCGACTGGCAGCGTCGCTCCGTTCGCGCGCGCCTCTTCGAAGGCGAGGCCAAGGTCCTTGCGCATCCAGTCGATCGCAAAGCCGAAATCGAACTCGTCCTTGACCATCGTCGCCCAGCGGTTGGTCATCTGCCAGCTGCCCGCCGCCCCGCCCGAAATGCTTTCGAACACGCGGTCGAGATCGAGCTCGGCAGCCTGCGCAAAGCGCAGCGCTTCCGATAGCGACTGGATGGTCCCCGCGAATGCGATCTGGTTGGCCATCTTCGTCGTCTGCCCCGCGCCCGGCGGGCCGACATGCACGATGCGGCTCGAATAGGCCCCCATGAACGGCGTTGCTTTGGCGAGCCCCGCATCGGTGCCGCCGCACATGAGGGTCAGCGTGCCGTTGACCGCGCCGACCTGACCACCGGTCACCGGCGCATCGACCGCGAGCAGTCCCATCCCCTTGGCCTCGACCGCGAGCTGGCGCGCAATCTTCGCAGAGACGGTCGTATGGTCGATGAACACGCAGCCTTTCGCCATCGCGCGGAATGCGCCGTCGCGGCCTAGCGTCACCGACGCAAGATCGTCGTCATTGCCGACACAGGCGATTACCGCCTCGACCTCACGCGCGGCCTCTGCAGGGCTGTCGACCGCAGCTGCACGGCCCTGACCATGCTCGGCAACCCAGGAATCGGCTTTGGCGCGTGTGCGGTTGTAGACGGTGAGGTCATGCCCGGCCGCGGCGAGGTGCTTCGCCATCTGCCCGCCCATGACGCCCAAGCCAATGAATGCGAGCCTTGCCATGCGCGCCGCGATAGCGCCGGTTTGCGGGGTACGCCAGATGACGTTACGGCGCGCGCATGAATGTGCCCGCGACCATCGTCTCGCCCGTCACCCTCGACGACATCCGTGCCGCCGCGGCGCGGATCGAGGGCAAGGTCGTGCGCACGCCGACACTCCGGTCGCTGACGCTATCGGCGATGACGGGCGCGGAGATCTGGCTGAAGTTCGAGAACCTTCAGTTCACCGCCGCCTACAAGGAACGCGGTGCGCTCAATAAATTGCTCCTGATGCCCGAGGGAGTCCGCGCGCGCGGCGTCATCGCGGCGTCAGCAGGCAACCATGCGCAGGGTCTCGCCTATCACGGCGCGCGGCTGGGTGTGCCGGTCACGATCGTCATGCCGCGCCCGACGCCGACGGTGAAGATCATGCAGACGCAGGGTCACGGCGCGACCGTCATCCTGCACGGCGAAACCTTCGATGCGGCCTATGCCCACGCCCGTGAGCTGGAGGTCGAGCGTGACCTGACCTTCGTCCACCCCTTCGACGATGCCGAGATCATCGCTGGACAGGGCACGATCGCACTCGAGATGCTCGCGGACGCGCCCGGCATCGACACGCTCGCCATTCCCATCGGCGGCGGCGGGCTCCTGTCGGGAATCGGCACCGCAGCGAAGGCGCTCAAGCCCGACCTCGACCTGGTCGGCGTGCAGGCCGAGCTCTACCCGTCGATGTACGCGACCCTGAAAGGGCTCGACATGCAAACCGGCGGCGACACCTTGGCAGAGGGCATCGCGGTCAAGGAACCGGGGCAGCTGACGCGCGAACTGGTGCGCACGCTTGCCGACGATCTCGTGCTCGTCGAGGAACGCCATCTGGAAAAAGCGGTCGCGCTGCTGCTCGAGATCGAAAAGACAGTGGTCGAGGGTGCAGGCGCGGCGGGGCTGGCTGCGCTGCTCGCGCATCCGGAACGATTTGCGGGCAAGACCGTCGGCATCGTGCTGTGCGGCGGCAATATCGACACGCGGCTGCTCGCGAACGTGCTGCTCCGCGACCTGGCACGCTCGGGTCGGCTGGCGCGGCTCAGGATCCGGCTGCAGGACCGCCCCGGCGCGCTGTTCAACGTTGCGCGGGTGTTCGACGAGCAGTCGGTGAATATTCTCGAACTGTCGCACCAGCGCATCTTCACCAACCTGCCCGCCAAGGGCCTGAGCCTCGATGTCGAGTGCGAGACGCGCGACCGTGAGCATCTCGACCGCCTGGTCGCGGCGCTCACCGGCGGGGGGTATGACGTGCGCCTGATCGAGCTCGGTTAGCCACCGCTTCGCTGGCGAAACGGACAAAGATGTTAACCCTCTTTCGTGGTAAATCCGCTTTTAATCCGTCGTCCCGCACCGCATAACCGCGCCATCGTGAACGCGCCCTTCCGCTTCCCCCGGTTCTTCGTGACCTCCTCGTCGCCGTGCCCGTATCTGCCGGGGCGGACCGAGCGGAAGGTTTTCACCGACCTCGCCGGTCCAGACGCGCCCGAGATGT
>VYLL01000202.1_pt1 | contig 19917 bp, 17 predicted proteins | sample 5114301 | NCBI WGS metagenome assembly VYLL01 (sample SAMN12291809, study PRJNA351875) | freshwater metagenome | isolation source: freshwater lake | place: USA: Michigan, MSU2 Lake | collected 2011-08-16 | reverse complement strand
CCGTGCCATATCAGACTTAGGATGGCGTTCTTTCCGAGATATGCTATCGGCAAAATCTGATAAATATGGGCGTAATTTTCGGATAATTTCCCGATGGGAGCCAACGTCTCAGAGGTGTTCCTGTTGTGGGAATATCGGCGGGAAAAAAGCGTTAAATATCCGTGAGTGGGAATGTCTTTTTTGTGGGACTTTCCATGATAGGGATGTAAACGCCGCAATTAATATCAAGGTCGCCGGTGGGCAATCGGAGACTTTAAACGGGCGTGGAGGACAGCATAAGACTTCTGTTAAAGAAGCAGCATCCCGTGAAGCGTCAACCCAGCGGTCGGTCGTTCAATTAAGTTTGTTTGATCTGCCGGTCATCACCGTCCGGCCCCGGCGGTGAGGATGTCAATTTCATCCCACTCGAAAAGTTGCGGGGTCGTCATTATCGATAGTCGATCGCCTATAATCCGATTTTAAACTAACTTTTTGACAGCTGCTACTAACTGCTCGATTTCTGAGGGCAAAGTGAAATAATGAACACAGGCACGCACACAGAGGGGGTCGAGGAGAGTTCGCAGTAAAAACCCTTGTTTTTCTAGCTGTTGCACTAACTTTTGTGGGGTGATGGCCGAGTCAATTTGAAAGGAAACTAAACCGGATTCCGGCGGAGAATTTTTTAAACATTTCACCCCTTTAATCGTCTTTAATTCTTCCCAGAGATAAGCCGCTAATTGACAAATCTTTTCGTATCTTTGTCCCCCATCACCCCAGGCGTTATGTACCGCAATAGTTGCCCTTAAACCCTCAAATTGGGGATAGGCAGAAGTGGCCACTTCAAAGCGTCTGGCATCCGGTTTCCAACCGATAGGCTGTCCTCGGTTATCTGTTTCAATGCCGCGCCAACCGATAAAAGTGGGCTGCAAACTAGGGAAAATTTCGGGACGAATATACAATCCTCCCACACCAGCCGGTCCACACCACCATTTATGACCCGTAAAAGCATAACAATCGGCGGCAGTAGCGCTTAAATCCAAGGGCAAACAACCCACGGATTGGGCAGCATCCACCACCACTAAAACGGGTTTTTCGGTGACAGAATTATCATGACAAAGTTGTGAGATTTCCTTGAGGGGTAAAACCTGTCCGGTATTCCACAAAACGTGACTAACCACCAAAACCCTAGTTTTTGGACGTAGATGAGCGGAAATGACTTCTATCGGGTTGCCACCGTTTAAAGTTTCCCGAATAGGACAAGTGGAGATTTCCAGATGATAACGACGGGCAATTTCTTGAACCGTGGCGATAATTCCGGGGTGTTCACAATCGGTCAGTAAAATATGTTCCCCCGCTTGCCAATCAACTCCCCAGAGGGCGATATTACAGCCTACAGTGACATCCTCGGTGATAGAGAGGGTGCTGGGGCTGATTCCCAATTCCTGAGCCATTTCTTGCCTGAGAAGTTCCGTTTTTCCGGTAATCCAATCGTTTACCCGTCCTGAAAAAGGCCCCTTTTGTTGGAGAAAATTATGGGCATCGATAATCGCCTCTAATCCCGCCTTGGGCAAGGTTCCCTGACCACCGAAATTAAAATAAACTTTATTGCTAAGTCCCCGAAATTCCTGTCTTTGTTCGGCTAAATCCGGTTTACTAACGGCGTAATCGAGGCTATTTTCGTCTAAATTCTGCATAAGCGAGGAGATGGGGGGTCAGTTATCAGTTATCAGTTATCAGTTATCAGTTATCAGTCACAAGGTGTTGGGTTTTGGGGTTTTAGGGTTTTAGTTGAATTCCCCATTTCCCCATTTCCCCACTTCCCCACTTCCTGACGACCGACGACCGACGGCTGAATTCTATCGACGGATTAAGTCGCAATTGTCACAATAGTATTAGAGTAGAGGAAACATACTTGGGAATGTTTTCTTTTTTTAAGTTTATTATTTTTTACTTTACTTCACTGGTCCAGGAAAGCTTAACTTTTCTCCTTGTATAGAATGCTACTGACCGATGATCTACTTCTAGACTACCAACGTTGTCAACGCCGTGCATTTTTAAATCTCTACGGCAATAGCCAAGAAAAAGACCCTGAGCGAGATTTTTTGCTTAAATTGCGCCAAGAGAGTCAAAGTCACGTTAAAAAAGTCCTGCAAGACTCCTATCCCGATTATTGTTCCCTGACTATCCCCAGCACTGATATTTTGGCCGCCGCTAGGGAAACGGAAGCTTTGATGGGTCGGGGGGTATCCTGTATTTATCACGGAGTCCTTTTACAATCTGGCTATCCCGTCTCTTTAACCGGTTCCCCGCATTTATTAATTAAACAGGCAGGAGAGTCGAAATTTGGCGATTGGGTTTATTATCCCCTCAATATTCAACTCGGTCGCCGTCCTAAGCCTGAATATAAAATGCTGGCTACTTTTTACGCCTATTTATTGGCCAGTATGCAGGGAGTTTTTCCAGGTTACGCGGAAATTGTCCTACGTCGTCATAATCGCTATCGGGTGGAATTGAATCTCTGGTTAACTAAACTAGAGGAAATAATCAAAAAGTTCGGCGCAATGGTGATTAATCGCCAAGAACCAGAAGTTTTTATCTCGCGTCAGCGTTGCAGTTTATGTCATTGGTACAGTCACTGTTATGGTATTGCTCAAGCGAGTCAACATCTTTCTTTAGTCCCGGGGGTGACTCCTAGTCGTTACCAATTTTTACAGTCTTTGGGGGTTTCCACCATGGAATCCCTGGCGCTTACCTGTCCTACCCGTATGGGGGAGGGGATGGGGGTAGAGGTGGCTAATCAGTTACAGTTACAGGCCCAAGCAATTATTGAAAATCGGGCCTTTCGCAAAAGCAATGGGAAAACTGCTTATTTGTCCCCCCTACCGAAGGCCGAGATTGAATTTTATTTTGACATCGAAGCGGAACCAGAACAGAATTTAGATTATCTTTTGGGGATTTTACGGGTTGATTATCGAGTTAATACCCAGCAGTTTTATCCCTTTTTGGCAGAAAAGCCGGAAGATGAAGGCAGGATTTGGCAGGAATTTTTAACCTTAGTCATGCAGGATTATCAAGCACCAATTTTTCACTTTTCTGAGTACGAAGTGGAAACAATTAAGCGATTGGGTTATCTTTATAAAACTCCTTCTTCTTTGATTAATCAGTTAGTTTCTCGCTGTTTTGATCTGCACTATCATGTAGTTAATTCGGTAACTTTTCCCGTGGAAAGTTATTCTTTAAAATCCCTCGCTAACTGGATTGGCTTTCAATGGCGCGATCGAGGAGTAAGCGGGGATCAATGCGTTTGGTGGTATGACCAGTGGTTAAAAACAGGAGATCGGACTTTATTGGCGGCTATTTTGCGTTACAATGAGGATGATTGTCGCGCCACCTTTATACTAAAAGATTGGCTTGTAAACTTTTTAATTTGATTCTAAAGATTTATGACAAATAGGGGGGAATGTAACATCTGCTACCCGTAGCCGTAAAGGGCAAATGATAGGCTATGGATGTGAAGACAGTCCCCTCACCCAATGGTGATCCCCATGTTCTCCCCACTTTTTCCGCTTCTACTCCTACTGCTTTCCTTCCTTAGTCTTCTCTGGTATCAAAAGACCGATAATGATATTTTTAAAGCTCTTGCCGTTAGTAGTTTAATTTTTGCAATTATTTGGGGCTTAATTCTCGTTCATTGGTCAATTCACCTGTTGGGACTGCTGTTATTGTTAAAATTCAGATCCCCCGCTTTCAGTTGCGTGCGCGTGCCTAGATGGTAATGGTTTGACCCTAATCTTCCAACTGTCTGGTAGGTACTTCGATCGCTTGTACATCGATCGTACCGGGAGGGGTGAGAATAATAAACTTACCCCCTGCCACTTTTAACGGTTCACCACAGTTAGGACATTGGCATTCTGTGCGATTAAAACCCGTAAATTCGTAGCTACAGACGGGACAGCTATCTTCAACTAAATTGCGTCGCAACCACCAGCGAAAAATCCCCCAAGCAATGACAGGGGAAAATATCAGGAATGCCACGAGAATTAAAAAACTATTGACTAACCAACCCAGTCCGATCGAGCCTAACAACAATCCGACTAAAATCAAAGATAAGAAACAACCCAAACCAGAATCATTGACAGAATAGCTGCGGAAAAAGTTGTTATTCACGGCTCAACCCTCGATTCATCAAAGCTGCAATTATCTTTAACCTAACACATTCCCAACACATTGCCACGGTTAAATCTTCTTTTTGACTCACTGGTTCCTCGCTCTCTTCTGCCTTGGCTGTAGTTTTTAGCGAGATTATCCAGATTGACATCCTCACCAAATCTGCTGGGGAGTGGATCCTCCGATCGCTTCAACTTGTTATAATAGTCAGTCCCTATCCACCATATCTCTAAAAACCATGAGCGATCCTCGTCTATCTCTAGTGGCAGCTGCCCGAAGATTTTATCAACTGGGTTGGATGCTCGGCACAGCGGGTAATTTATCCGCTAAAGTTGATGATCATAGTTTTTGGATTACTGCCAGTGGCAAAAGTAAAGGTAAACTCACAGAACAGGATTTTGTGCGCGTGGATCTGACGGGAAAAGTCAGAGAATTAGCTCATCGGGATAATCGTCCTTCGGCCGAAACTAGCATTCATCAGGTGATTTATTGTCTCTTTCCCCAAGCGCAAGCTTGTTATCATGTCCACTCAGTGGAAGCGAATTTAGTTTCCCGTTTTGCTCGCGGGGACAAGTTATCGTTACCTCCCTTAGAAATGTTGAAAGGTTTAGGTATTTGGGTAGAAAATCCTCAAGTATTTATGCCAGTTTTTGCTAACTATCTCGATGTGCCGAAAATTGCCGCAGAAATAGAAAGTAGATTCTCAACTTTCCCCCCGGAAATTCCCGCTTTACTGATTTCTTACCATGGTGTGACGGTGTGGGGTGAGTCTCTAGAAACTACCGAGAATTATTTAGAGATAGTTGAGTATATTTTTCGCTATTTAGTGGCAGCCTATCAGGTAAAACCTTGTTAAATTTTCATTTAGACAAGGTAATAAAAGAAAGACTGCCGACATTTACCAAGGCGCCACCCAGATTCGAACTGGGGGTAAAGGTTTTGCAGACCTCTGCCTTACCACTTGGCGATGGCGCCGATCAAGCAGTATTTATCTTAGCATAACAGATGACAGTTTGCCAAGAGTGGAACCCAAGAGTTGAGCGATCGATCTATAATTTATGCAGCAGTTCTCTAATATAGTGGGGGATTTCAGGCTTAAAAAAGCTATTATGATGAGAAATCAAAGATATTTACTAACTTTTATCGGTTTATTGGCTTTATCCTTGCCAGTACAGGCTAATAATGCCGTTTACCTTAGCCAAAGTTCTAATCCTGCCACGACTTTTGACAGTTATCGTCAAGAATGTTTACAAAGAGCGCGCGCAGAGGGATTAGCTGCTGATGTGGCCAAAGACCTATGCGACTGCACGATTAAAAAATTCCAAGCTCGTTACAATCTACAGCAATTCCGCACCCTCGTGCAGAAGTCGAAAACCGATCAAGCTGCCGCTAGGACTTTAGCGAGTGTGGGAGAAGCTTGTTTTGATGAGATTTTGTATGAATAGCAGGGATAGGGGGTTTTTTAGCTATCACCAAAAAAGCTCTCCCTCCTCCGCAGCTCTGGCGCTCATAGACAGTCTTAACAAGTAATTTAGATAGTCAACAGCTTATTTTTGAGTATCAAGACGATTATCAATGGCGATAATTTCTCTCTCAAATTCTTTAGGAATGCCTCTCGATTATTCATAATTTTATGTGTATTATTATCTATCTAAATTCTTGGAGCTTGTTGCTGTATAATCGGAATGACTGACCCCGCTTTTGAACTATGCCTATTCCAGATTTTCAATCGATTATGTTGCCGCTATTAAAAATACTTGCAGATGGCAAAGTTTATAAATATCGAGAAATTTTTGAAGCCTTGGTCAGAGAGTTTCAAGTCACGGAAGCGGAAAGAAAAGAAATGCTTCCCAGTGGACAACAAGAAATTTTTGCTAATCGAGTCGGTTGGGCAAAAACCTATTTAAAGAAAGCGGGATTAATTGACTCACCCCAAAGGGCAACTTTTGTAATTTCTGAGAAAGGAAAAGAAATCTTATCTCAAAATCTAGACCATATCGATACAAAATTTCTCAGGCAATTTCCTGAGTTTCAAGAATTTACTAGAGTCAATAAGCAAAATGAAACTATTACTCTTGAAAGCAATTTATCAACTTCTGATCAAGAACAAAACCCAGAGGAATTACTAGAAAACTCCTATCAAGAAATTCGTCAAGCATTAGCGACAGACTTACTTTCTATTCTGCGAAAATTATCCCCAGATGCTTTTGAAAAATTAGTAGTAGAATTACTGGTAAAAATGGGTTATGGTGGCTCGATTAGAGATGCAGGTAAAGCAGTGGGTAAGAGCGGTGATCAAGGGATTGATGGAATAATAAAAGAAGATAGACTCGGTTTAGATATAATCTATATTCAAGCCAAAAGATGGGCTGATAATAATGCCGTTGGTCGTCCAGAAATCCAGAAATTTGTCGGGGCATTAGCGGGACAAGGAGCCAAAAAAGGTATTTTCATCACCACTTCCTATTTTACCCAAGAGGCTTTAGAATATGCCCCCAGAAATGAGATAAAAATAGTGCTGATTGATGGGGAAGAATTAGGTCAATTGATGATTGATTATAATTTAGGTGTATCGACCCAAAAAATCTATGAAATCAAGAGAATCGATCATGATTATTTTGGGGATGAATGAGAGAGAGAGGGGGACAAGGGTTACAGAAAACGGCTATGGCGTTAAAATAGATGGAAAAAACAGAGGATAAAAACTATGGACGGTATGACCTTTTTTCAGAAAAGTGCGGGACAGTGGAAATCTCAGCGCACCACCCATCATTTACCCTTTCGACGAGCAGAAACTGGCGATTCCGAGATTTATGTGGAAGCTTTAAGCGCCGATAACCCGAAAATTATCGCTATCTGTGAAATGCACGAAGTCGATCCCGCCAAGGCGGTGGGGGGTGCCTTTGTCAGTTGGGATGGTTCAATGCAGTGGGACAAAGAAAACGAAAATCATCAAGGAACCACCGTTTTTGCGCTAATTCCCGATGAAGATAATCCCCAAGCTGGTGTTCTCCTGCGGGAGCGAGGTTATGCGGAAATCATTCCCGTGGCGGGCCGTTATCACATTGATGAACAGGAAGGTTTAGTCTTAATTACAGAATACGAAACTATGACCTCGATCGAGCGTTTTTGGTTTGCCGATACCGATTTACGTCTCCGCACTAGCACAGTTCAACGTTTTGGCGGTTTTAATACGGCCACTTTTTGTGCTGAATCCCGCAATCAGTCATCGGAGTCAGTCTCTAGTGATTCCCCCGAACCATCATCCTATTCGATTAGTGGCTGGTAAATTCAGTTATCAGTCATCAGTTATCAGTTATCAGTCATCAGCTTTTTTCTCCCCTCTCCCTGCTCCGGCGCTCCGCAACACCCTGGATGGTAAGCAAGTTTTCTTAACAATTGTAAGAATTTTTAATATTTCTTTTCTAGTTGGCACTTACTCCCTTATCATTAGGAGGAAAGTTTTTTAAGCATTTCTAAGGATACGGAGGTTTACCCTTGGCCATTCCTCTTTTAAATTACGCCCCCAAGTCCCAAAACGTGCGGGTAGCTGGTTATGATGTCGGTGGAGACGAAAAACCGAAAGTTTACACGACAGAAAATGTCCTCTCCCCTAGCGACCTGGACGATTTAATCGAAGCCGCTTACCGTCAGATTTTCTTCCATGCCTTTAAATGGGATCGGGAACCCTTCCTCGAATCCCAATTACGCAATGGACAATTATCGGTGCGGGATTTCATTCGTGGTTTACTGTTATCGAAAACCTTCTATAACAGCTTCTACGAGAAAAACAGCAACTATCGCTTTGTCGAACAGGTAGTACAAAGAGTTCTCGGTCGCGATGTCTATAGCGAAAGAGAAAAAATTGCTTGGTCGATTGTCGTTGCCACCAAAGGTATTCAAGGTTTTGTCGATCAACTTCTCAACAGTGACGAGTATCTGCAAAGCTTTGGTTATGATACCGTTCCCTACCAACGTCGTCGCACCCTGGCCAGCCGCGAAATCGGTGAACGTCCATTCAACATCACCTCGCCTCGCTACGATGGCTACTATCGTGGTATTTTGGGCTTCCCCCAAATCGTTTGGCAGAATGCTGTCCGTCGCTATGTTCCCCAAGAGCAAAAACCCAAAGCTGGCGATCCTTCCAGCTTCTTGGCTATGGCCCGGGGTCTCGGTAGCGCCAAAGGCAATCCTGTGCCGAGAGTCTCCGCTATGAATATTAACATCGAGGCTTCTGTACCCCGTCGTTAATTTTTAGCTCAACCTGCCGGGGAGAGTCCCTAATTGGCAGAATGACCCCCGAACCATAATCAGGTTATTCTGTGAATTGGTGGCTCTCCCTATGGGGTGGCTCCTGAAATAATCCCCCCACCGAGGACGATTTCCCCTTCATAAATTACGGCTGCCTGGCCCGGGGTGATGCTAAATTGTGGTTGATCAAAAACCAGTTTCACTTGATTACTTTCTAGGGGAATAACATTGACGGGAACAGCCGGAGAACGATAACGGACCTGTACCTGCGCGCGGATAGGGGTAGTGGGTTCAGCAATAGAAACCCAGTTCATCCGTCCGACAAGACAAGCGGCACTAACGGCACTTTCGCGATTACCGACGATAACCCGATTCATGACGGGATCCAGTTTTACCACATACAGGGGTTCGGCGGCGGCGATGCCGATGCCTTTGCGTTGTCCGATCGTATAATGATGGATACCGCTATGTTTACCCAAAACTTTGCCATCGAGATCGACGATATCGCCCTCACTAACGGCGATATACTTATCCAAGAACGATCGCATAGTTCCGTGAGCTTCAATCAAGCATAAATCCTGACTATCGGGTTTATCTGCTGTTTTTAAACCGAATTCCTGGGCAATCCTGCGGGTTTCTGCCTTGGTTTGTTCGCCCAAGGGAAATAAAGTCCCACGCAGTACATCTTGAGTTAGATCATAGAGAAAATAGGATTGATCTTTATTTTTATCGACGGCGCGCAGCAGTTGATAACGGTTATTTTCAGGAGAAAAACGAATTCTAGCGTAGTGACCGGTGGCAATAGTATCCGTTTGCAAGGTTTCCCTAGCATAATGCAGCATCGGGCTAAATTTTACCGCTTTATTGCACTGAGAACAGGGCAGCGGTGTGATTCCCGCTTCGTAACCGGAAACTAGATAATCAATAATTTCTTTTTGGAAAAGCTCGCGACTATCGACGATATGATGGGGAACCCCCAACTGCTCACAAATAAAGGCCGCATCTACCATCCCCTCGGAGCAGCATTGACCTTTACCCTTCATTAACCACAGGGTCAAGCCAATAACATCATAACCTTGAGCGTGTAAGGCGGCAGCGGCAACAGAGCTATCTACTCCCCCCGATAGACCGACAACAACTTTTCCCATAAACCTTGTCATGATTTTTAACCAATATACTTTCTAGACTAGCATCTCCTCCTTTAAAATTTGGACATGGTGTACCCAAATTTCGTGTGAGGACAAACCAGCATGATGAGAACAAACCTACTGTTTTTCTCGGGCCTATTTTGGTTAAAAGTCGGGATAATCGCTCAAGGAACGCTACTGCTAAAAGCAAACTTATCTTTTGCCCAGAATCTTTATCCCGGTCGTCGTTTGCCCCCACCGCCGGCGGTGAGACAACCAACTAAACGTTCAGACAGTCCCAGTGCTGTTAATTGTTCCCAATGTTCACCCTTAAATTTACCCCCAGTTAATTCTCCATCAGTTCGCCCCCCGGTGGCTGCCCCAGTTTCCGGTAATCAACCCCTGAGAGAATACGTTTTTCAAGCTCCCGCTACCGTGCGTCCCGCCGATGCTACGGTGATTAATAATCATCCTCGTCCGACTGTCAATCCACCAGCACCCAGACCTCAAAATCGCGCCAATAAACCCCCCGCACCACAGCAGCGGGTTATTGCCGCTAATCAACTCTTTCGCGTGGAAGTTAGTAGTAATAGTGCGGAAGCGTTGGCAAAAATTCAAGAAATTGAACCCCTCGCATTTATCCGCGCGGGAGAAAATGTGATTCAAGCGGGGTTATTTCAGCAACAATACCAAGCTAAACAACGGGTACAAGAGTTAACTAAACAGGGTTTTAGCGCCCAGATTATTACCCTCAATAATTAGGGTATGCTGAAACAGTCTGTTGGTGGGGTGTAGGGTGTGGGGTGTAGGGTGTGGGGTGTAGGGTTTTATTCCCCCCCGTTCACTCCAATGGCTGACACTTTTTGATATCAAAAAAGTCTAAAATTTTTATCCAACAAGGTTTTTAGATTTATTCAGCAAACCCTAATTATGCAATAATTCTCTAGAATTTCAGCTAATCTCGATCGAATCTCTTGCCTCTTGCCTATCCTAACCAAAAAGTTAATTTTACCCTATTAAGTAGTCGGACATAAATTCTGTTGTCTATCTTAAGAAATGTAAATTGCCGCAATTCTTACTGACGACCGGCTCCTGACGACCGGCTACTGACTCCTTACCCCAGAGTTAACTTTACTTTTGTCCAACTACTTACTTAGCACACAGAGTTAATTTTGTCAAGCAAAATTCTGACCGCATCGATGATCACATCTGGTTGATCCATCCAGACAAAATGACTACTTTTATCCGCTTGTATTTGCAGAAAATCTCCAGATAATTTCCCTAATTCTAGGTGCATCTCCTCCCGGAGTTGGTTGGCACTTTTAAGGGGAATAAACCGAGTCCAAAGGGAAGGTTTAAAAAAAGAATTAGCTTTAATACTAACTATCGGTAAATTACCGAAATTGTTAGCCTCACTCAGCTGACGAGCGCTTTGGTCGAGATTAAACATTTCTCTACTCATCGTCATCCAGTGTTTAGCGCGACAGAAAGAACGCTTAACTCGATCACAGGAATCCGGGGAAAAGCGACGTAATTCTGGTTTTAATAATTCAAAAACTTCCAGAACTCTCAGAACTCGGATAATGCCTAAAATTGAGCCGATAATCGACATCAAAAATCCAGAGATGAAAAATAATTTTAATGCCTTTAATGCTGGCGACATTTTCAGCATTCCTTTCTCGTGTAAACCATCAGTGAGTACCAAACCTACTACTTTTTCTGGGAAGAGATGAGCATATAGTCGAACATTATAACTGCCAAAAGAATCACCAATTAAAATATAAGGCGGTTCTATTTTTGCTTGGGTTAGTAATTGATCTAATTCCTGAACAATTTGGTAGCTAGTTCGCGGATATGGACTAGAATCGCTCCAACCATAACCCGCTCGATCATAAATACAAACCCTAGCCAATTGTGACAATTCTTCTATCAAAAAATATCCCTCAATTCCCCCTAAACTATGGTCAATAATAATAGTGGGACTAGCCTCTCCCGCTAGACAAAAATGCAGGCGATATTTACCCAGATTAATCAAATTACCTGGAGGTGCTTTTTGTTCTTCTAACCAAACAGATAGCGTCTGATAAACTGTCGTCGCTACTAGGATAATTACCCGAATTGATAAAGACATAACTAGACCTCTTGTAAAAATCAAAAATCTTCCTTTAGGTGAGGAGTCAGGAGCCGGTCTTCAGGAGAATTAAGAATGAGCATTAATCAATTAAATGCTCTATTTAGGAATTTTATGCAATTTTATGTCTATTTTTCTCATTTTTGCACTCTCAAAAATTAATTATGCAAGAACTCTAATCATCAATGAAATGGTCGATTTAATGGTGAGCAGCGGTAGTGATACTAAATCCGTTTATTAAAGACTGATTATTTATGCCCCCTTTTGCCTCTTGCCTATTGTCTTTTGTCTGTCCTTATAAGTAGCCTATACTCAACGGATTTAGCTGTGATTAAAAGATATCTCCAGCATTGCAGTCAAAATATAATACAAATGAACGCTTGACACGATGATTTTGAGCCAAGTATTTCTAGTCAATTAAGCATAAATACTTAAAATATCCTCAAATGCGGCATCGCATGAAGCTAAGAAAAAGCGCTTAATAAGTTGTTAAATTTCGGGAACAACATTAGCAGTATGCTGAAAATGAGCGAAAACCATTAAGATCATAGACCGAGTTTAATCTTATGCTAGAGAAAATACTATACGCTGATTCCGGCGCAGGTCAAACCCAAGAAATGCTACAAGCATTGATGGATCTCCCCGCTATCCGGAAAGCGTCGATTACCATTCTCCGGGTTGTTCCCCCTCAGATTACCACCGAAGCCCTGGCCAGTAAATGGGAAGAGGGAACCCAAATGCTGACTAAAATCCTGCAAGAAGTCAAAATTGAACCCAGCAAAGTTTCCACGATTCTGCGGCAAGGAGATCCCAAAGATACCGTCTGTCAAGTTGCCGACGAAATCGGGGCCGATTTGATCCTGATGGGTTCCCGAGGACTGAAGCGACTGGAGGCAATTCTAGAAAATTCCGTCAGTCAATACGTCTTTCAACTGACTAATCACCCGATGTTATTGGTAAAAGACGATATTTACGTCAAAAAAATCAAAAAGGTGATGGTAGCCCTCGATAAGTCTAGCTCGGCTGATTTAGCTCTCGATCTGGCTATTTATCTCCTGCGGGATTATCCTTCAGCAGAGTTAATTCTCGCCCGCGTCAACCCCGACTTAAAACCAGAATTTGCCCCCACTTCTCCCAAAGAAATGGAAGAAAACCCAATTTTAGGGCCAGCAGTAGCAAAAGTAAAACGGATGAATATACCCTATCGCTGTCTGGTGACGGGGGGTAAACCGGGAGAACAACTCTGCAAACTCGTCGATGATTATAATGTGGATCTCTTACTGTTGGGTTCGCCCGATCGCCGTCCTTCCGTGGCTAAGAGTTTACCGGATCTCGATCGCCTTCTCGGTACTTCCCTCTCGGATTATGTGCGGGTTAATGTCAATTGTCCCGTCCTTTTAGCCAGAAAAGAAGGGATTTAGCCCCTATTGGCTGTAGGCAGGTAAGTCTTGACTCATTTGATTTAAGTTGCTGGCAATGGCTTTCATCGTCATAAAAGCCGAGCTAAAGGCGATTAGCTCATTTAAGGGATAACTTCGACTCTCAACCCGCAAGCTCAGTAATTGCTTCTCAAGAGATTCAATTTCTTGGATGAGCAATCCTAACTTTGGTGGGTTGAGAATGACCTGGGCAGCGATCGCCTCAGCAATTTCATCAAAAGCGATCGCGGTTCGTTGTGCGATCGCTTGTAATTCAGGTAAAAACTTTTGTCGTATCGGTTCAGGAAGCGGTTGCTGTAGCCCATCTTGTAAAGCATCCAGTTGAGCCGAGAGTTTTTGTTCGTAGCCGATGGAGAAATTCCAAAAATTTTTGTTTTTAGTTGCTAAAACTGTGGAAATTTGTTCGAGACTGGCAATCTTAACCGAGGCTGGATGTTGAGTGATCGCCACTGTGATGGCCTGCTTCAGTTGGGGGATATCTGACGGTGGTATCGTATCCTGAAAATAGCCTGACAGCAGTTTTTGATATAGCTGTCCCATTTTCTTAAAAGTCACAGAAAAATCTGTTTCCAGCTGGTTTGTAGCCGATTTTGTCATAAATACAGTGGTCAGCAATACCCCCAGAAACGCACCTACGGGAACTGAAATTAGTGCGGCCCAAATTCCTTGCTCGAAAAAAGGAAAAATATCCTTCCCGATGGCATCGGCTGCTACAATCGCACCGATGCGAGCGATCGGCGTAAACCCCAGCCAAGCACAACTGAAGTAGGCGAAAAAATAAGCCAGACTGCTACTAAAAGGATTATAACCAAAGGACTTGACCAACAGGTAAATACAGAGAATCGTCAAACTCAACGAGACAGTGGCCGCCCAACCGATCGCGATCGCTCGCCCCCTTGTCGGTTGAATGACAGTGACCACTGCACCTATGATCACAATATCTGCCACTTTTTCGTAAGCAGAAGGATAGGGAAACTCGATGTGACGAATAATAGCCAGTAACAAACCAATAACCAGGCCAAGACTGACAATTTCTCTCAGGCGTTTTAGGGATATAGGGGACCATTTGGGAAAGGTAATCAGGTGTCTTCGCCTGAAAGTTGCAGTTACTTTGGTTTTATCGATTATCCTGCCTCCTAATCCCTCGCATTGTTGGATAAATCGAGATACAAGTTGAATAAATTGATAAAACTGTAGTGATTCTTGAACATCATACCGATCAATCTCTCCACTGGTTCGGAGATGATCAAGTTTACCCCCAATATTCGCTAAATCTTCTTCTAATTCTCTGAGGTAAGGGGTAGCTAAGATTTTTTTGGCGTTACTCAGATCCCTCAAGCTATCAAAGCTGTCGGTAAGATGAGTCGCCAATTGGTGAAATTCATCCCTGAACTGATGCACTAAATTTTGTTCATGCTTTTCGCCATTAAAAGCCATCAGATCAGCTAATTGTCGAGTCAATTGGTTCTGAATTGCCAAGATTTCACTCCAATTTTCTGCCACCAATATCTCACTACCGAATTCATGGGTTGCTTTTGTGAGCATTGAAAGGCTAGTTTGTGTTGATTTTTTAATCTGATTGAGTAAGTTAAGCTCGTTCTGCTCAATAGAAAGAGGATAATCCCGCTCGTCGACCTCAGTTTTTAGGTAGCGATCGAGGATTTTTTGGAACAAGCGCGGTATATCTTGAAGGATTCCCATCAAGTTCCGGTTGAGATCGGCTCGAGTATTCTGGGGCCAAAATAGTAAGGCCACAGCAATTCCCACAGCGATTCCGATCCAGTTATCGATGAGGCGCGATCTCGCGTAGCGAGCGCGTTGCGACCGCAAATAGAGCCAGATATTTTGTTGTGCTGATGTTCCTACCACTCTCATGGCAATTAAAGCGCCCAGTAGTGTGGCTTGGGAATAAGCGGCTTGCCATCGGTAAGTTTCACAGATCAGGGCGGCTAAAATGTAGGTGAGAGAGGGAATGACAAAAAAACTTGAGCCTTGGATTCCGTAGGCGTTCACCAGGATAGCGGCAATGATTCCCCCCAAAGCACTCCCCCCCAAACGCCCCAAACCTGCGGAGATCGCACCTCCCATCGATGGCTCAATCAGTACAGATACATACCCAAAGACGGGATAGACAAAGTTGTCTAATACATTTCCTCGGTGCCAAAAGAAACTCGTTAAGAGAGCAGCACCTAGGGAAAACTTCAATCCCTGTCTGAGCATTAGCCCGTTTTTAATGTCCAAGGTATCTCTATATCCTTTTTCGACTTACTCATTGTTACCCATTAATCGCTCGCTCAATCCCATATAAAATCAGTGCCAAAAACGTCACCAACCAAAACCAAAGCTGAGGAGGCTCACTATGGATCAAGATTACTAAGACAAACGCTGCGGCAATAATCCACCACTTAAACCACCAAGTCCACCATTGAGAACGTCTTTTCGGATTTTCCATATTACGTTTAACCGTTTATTCCAGTCTTTGTTTCTTTAAGCTACTTGCGAGCGCAAGATTGTGGTTAACGTTGGTACACCCCTGTAATCCAGCGAAAAGCAGGGGTTATATAACTCACTAAAGAACGCTCTTCCACCACAGCATGGACATCTGCGGTAGTCCCGTTGGTAATTCTTTGGGGCGCTCCCTTGGCTTGAGTCCAGTAAAAACCACTCGGTGTATTGCGATCGACCTTCAGCGCTAAAGTGGCTTTGATAACACTTGCATTGACGGGTATAGGCTTATCGCGATCGTCTTCATCCCTACCCAGAAACAGCTTGCTGGCCAGTTCATTACTTCCGACTATATTTGCCAGTTCTGCCACAGTTACCGGCTGCTGATCGACGGAAACGACCTTAGCGACGATACCCCCATAGCGTTCGCGATCATAGAGATCGGGAACGACCTCTACTTCCTTGCCCGGTTCTAATCTTTTGGCATCACCACTCTTAAACAAGGCCACCACGTTGGTCTTGGCCTTTAGATTGGAGACTTCTAACGTACCTATGCGCCCCCCCGGAGCCAGGACTTCCCCTGGATTAACAGATAAGTCTAAAATCCGGCCGTCGTACAGACTCACTACATTTTTGTTGGCTCGAATGGTGGTTTTTAACGTATTAATCTCTCGTTGCTGGTCAGCGATCGCATTGTAACGAAGAATATCACTGGCTGTATCTTGGAGGTCTATTTGCCGTTTTTCTGTGTTTAGTATATTATTCTGTGCCGCCCGTGTTCAACTACTGGCAGGCTTTCATCAACCCCCTTAAGGCGATCGAGTTCTATTTGGACGCGATTGATACTATTAGAAGCCTCTAGATTATTGAACTGAAACAAATAGGAGGGAAAATCTAGCTTGGCGACAGCCCCCTCTTCGATAAGTTTATCGTAGGCGGCTAGTCTTTCATCCGTTGAGTTCTGGAAATTTTTAAGGTATCGAGCATGGGAGAGATAGGCTTCTCGCTGTTTTTGATTACTGGATAATTGAACTTGAAGTGCTTTAATCTGAAGCTGATTCGCCTTTTGCTGGCGCTCTATTGAGGCTGCATTCAATTGGCGACGACTCACTTCAATAGAGTCAACTCTTTCATCCTGCTGCTTGAGATCCGCTAGTCTATCCTTTTTATCTTTTAATTCTGTTTCTAATTCAGGAAACTCTAAAGTTGCCAGTAACTGACCTTTTTTGACAGAATCTCCCGGTTGAATCAGGAGGGTTAACACCCGCCCACCTTGACGGGGTTCGATATTAACAATAGAACGAGGAATCAAAATGACCGCTCGTCCTTGAACAGGTGTCGGAATCTTGCCAACTATCGCCCAATAACTCAATCCTCCGAGCAAAAGACCCACCGGCATTAAGCGCAGGATTATCTCCCCTAATCTTCCTGTTGGCTCCGAATATTTAAACGTTTTTTCTGAATCAATTTTAGGATCAATTCCCGTTTTTATTTGCTTATTATCCTGATGTTCTATCCTAGCCTGCGTTGTTTTCTTCGCACCCATATCTGGCTGCTGATAATTATGATCAGACATAGATTCGGCTTGATTTTTTGCCATTGTACTGAAATGAGTAAAAATCACTTAATTTGTAACATGATAAACATTCAGAGGATATTACTTTAGATTAGAAAAATCCTCTGAAAAAATCGCTCAAGCTATTTTTGACATAAGATAACTAGGCTACCTCGAAAGATTTACCGAAGGCTCAAACCTTTAAAATTTCCTGTAAGAAACCTAATAAAGTATTACTCTTGATGTGAGCTAAAACAACCTAATAGGCATCAAGTATTTGAGTCCAACACTCCCAATAGAGAGATAATCTATCGAAGGAGTCTACACCATTCCAGCTTTTAACTTACATAAGGCGTATAGTCTCATTGTAACCGTTCAGGGGGGGGATGTCAAGCCGCCAGTGGCATTGACTCAGTGGAAGGACTCTCCTGGGGCAGCACAGAGATGGATACTACTCTTTCACATTAGCCGCTCTTTTCCACGTCTTTTTAGATTACTAGATTTTGTCCCCCCCTGAACTAGGGTTGATTCATTGTAGGGTTGATTCATGAATCAACCCTACCCCCTGAACGGTTACTTCAAGGGAGAAAAAGCGATCGGGCTATAATAGATAAAATTTCATTTTAACTTGAGAAAATTCATTATGACAGCCACTATTGAAGACATTCGGGAAATACTAAAGCAATTAGCTCAATCCCAACAAGAGTTATCCCAATCCCAACAAGAGTTATCCCAAGCTCAACAAGAGTTATCCCAAGCTCAAAAAGAAACAGATAAACAAATCAAGGAAACAGATAAGCAAATTAACAGGGTTAGTCAGCAGATTGGGGAGTTGGGCAATCGTTTAGGAGAGTTTGTCGAGTGGCAAGTACGTCCTGCGGTGGTGCGTCTGTTTCAGGAGCGGGGTATTGATGTCCATGAGTTTCACCCTGGTATTTCGGTAAAACGGGATAATGAGGGTTTAGAAATTGATCTATTGGTAGTGAATGATACCGATGCCATTTTAGTGGAGGTCAAAAGTAAGTTAACTCAAAGGGATGTGGATGAGCATTTACAACGTTTGGCTAAGTTTAAGCGGTTAATGCCTCGTTTTCGAGATGTAAAGGCTTTGGGAGCGGTGGCAGCGATGATTGTTCCCAATGAGGTGGGGAGTTACGCTTGTCGTCAGGGTTTATTTGTATTGGTGCAGTCAGGGGAAAATGTAATAATTTTAAATGATGCGGAGTTTACGCCCCGGGTTTGGTAGGTTTAGCTTTTTCTCGAAATCTTATAGGTTCTGTGCGATCAGTTTAACTTGCTCCCGTATCGATCCTTTTGTCCTCTGTGTCTTTGTGGTTCCTTCCACCCCCTCGCTAGAAAAAAATGCTCCCTTAACCACAAGTTAACCACTGAAGCAATCTCTAAAATCCCTATATTGTGGGAAAAAATCAAAGCCCGATAATATAATAAAGTCAACCCTCATCACCCCGATTTTATCTATGGAACCGATAACAGTGGCGACAATTGTTGCTTTGGTATTTCAGACTACTGTAGAAAAATTTACTGAAGCTGCTCTAGAAAAAATTAATACTTTGCGGCAAATTATCTGGAATAAACTTAAAGCTAATCCTAAGGCTGAAAAAGCTTTACAAGCTGCTGAAAAAGGGTCAAAAACTGATCTAGAAAAAGTAGCAGATTATTTAAAGGTTGCCATGAATGATGAAGCAGATTTTGCCGAAAAAGTCAAGGGTTTAGCAACAGAAATTCAATTCTTGAAAATTCAGGATAATAGTAGTATGAACCAGGCTAATTCTGGAGGTCAAAATTTCCAGAATCAGGGTCAGGTTAGTGAATTTTATCAAGCAGAAACTATAAACATCAATAAACCCTGACTGGAGCCGCCTGTTAAGGAACAGGTTAAACAACATCCTCACAATTTATCTAATAGTAATATCCCTAAATTTGTTGGTAGGGATAAGGAATTAATTGACTTAAAAAATAAATTACAACAATCCCAAAAGCTTGCTATATCTACCTTAACGGGAATGGGAGGCATAGGTAAAACCGAACTAGCCAGACAGTTTGGCTGGCAACAATGGCGAGAAAAAGCCTATCCCGGGGGGATATGTTGGTTAAATGTGGCAACTCGTAAACCCGTTGATATTGGTACTGATATTTTAGGTTTTGCGCGGGTACATCTCAAATTAACTTTACCGGATGAGGGAGAATTAGACGTAAAAATTCGTTATTGTTGGCAAAACTGGTTAGCGGGAAATGTCCTAATTATCTTTGATGATGTGCGGGATTATCAGCAAATTAGGGATTATTTACCACCGCAAGAAGACAAACGCTTTCAGGTTTTAATTACCACTCGCAAGGAATATTTATCAGCGACAATTGAGACTTTTCGGGTAGAAGTATTAAAAGAAAAAGATGCACTTGATTTATTGCGTTCCTACCTTGCAGATAACAGAATTGACACACAAATCGAGGCAGCTAAATTATTATGTCAGGATTTGGGTTATTTACCCTTAGGGTTAGAATTGGTGGCAAGGTTACTGGTACGACGACAGGATTGGGAAATTAGCAAAATACGGCAGAAATTAGCCGAAAAAGGCTTAGATGAGCCAAGTTTAGCCAAAAATCCCAAGTTTCATGGGGAAATGACTGCGGAAAGAGGGTTAAAAGCTGCCTTTAATCTCAGTTGGGAGGAGTTGAATAGCGAACCAGATGCCCAAATTTTGGCACTTTACCTCAGTTTATTCGCTCTTGCGCCCTTTCCCAAGGGGATGATTCTGGATTTATTTCCCGATGAGGATGGGGATACAGTGGAGGAATGGTTAA
>VYLL01000201.1_pt1 | contig 19938 bp, 20 predicted proteins | sample 5114301 | NCBI WGS metagenome assembly VYLL01 (sample SAMN12291809, study PRJNA351875) | freshwater metagenome | isolation source: freshwater lake | place: USA: Michigan, MSU2 Lake | collected 2011-08-16 | reverse complement strand
TTAATGGCAATTCTTCAGGAGCAATGTTATCAATTTCATCTACTCCCCAAAGTGGGTAACTTCCATAATCTGCCCAAAGTTTGATTCTGATTGCCATAACTATCATTCCTGAATAAGTTTGTTAATTAATCGAGCCGTAGGTTGGGTTGAGCTATCATTATTGCTCAGGTATTACCCATCGGCTCAAAAGGCGAAACCCAACAAAAATTGTGAAAATATTCCAGGAAGTTGTTGGGTTTCCTTGCGTCAACCCAACCTACGAGTCTAACGTTTTTAGTCTCTAAGCATTTATACTTATGGCAAAATTGGGATGCTCCCAACCTCCTGATATAGCATTTCCAAAACCTGCCAACTGAAGTGAAACAAATCTTCCTAAAACGGCGTTGCTGAATCAAGGTATGAATGACAACCTTGCACCCATCCAAAAGTTAGTTTGGGTCTAGGTTTTAAAAATCCCACAAAAGAAGATTCATATCTCAAATCAGCAACGCCCCTAAAACTTCCACTAGAAGCCTACGTTACCCGTGACGCTTTTTTGCAACCCTCCAAAAACCCAAGAGACCAAATCCCAATAGTCCGCCGATAGCTCTTGGCTCGGGAATATTCGGGTTATTCGGGTTATTCTTCGCATTACCGAATCGCAAATCGTCAAAGCCCAGAATGTCGTTGGTGCCGTTGAACGTGATGCTGGAAATCTGGTTCCCAAAATCGATGAAGCCGAAGAATGCGCCGCCCCCATTAATGGCAGGCGGCATATTGAGCGTTGTAGTAACGGATGATCCATCCGTGTACACGATGGTTTGCTGCGGTACGAGATTCGTTTGCAAGCCATTTACATAGAAGCCAAACGAATCCACTGGGTTGGTGAAGCTGAATGTCACCGAACCACCTACGAGAAGCCTGAAGAAATCACCGCCAGGGGTAGTATTGAACCCGCATAACTCACCGCAGCCCGAGTTGTTGGTTGTGCTGCCGCCGGTAATGGTCACGTTGGGGGGCAACGCTGACTCAAAGTCAACGATGGAAATGGCACCAGCCACAGAATCAAAAGCCGCAGCCGCCGCAAGGGAATTAACCATCTGTGCCAGCGAACTGACGTTGTTGTCCGACCCTGAGTAAACGACGGGTGCTGCTTGCGCTGGTATGCAGGTCTCTATACCAGCTATAACGCCAAATACGGCAGCGGCAGAAGTCAAAGTCTTTGTGATACTGTTGTCGTTCACTTTTATTTACCTCGATCAGATAACATAGCGGTTTTCATAGAAGCGAGTCTCCACAGGGAGATAGCAGAAGACTACACACTCCCCCCCCCCCCACAACTGTATCAAAAGCTACAATTTAATAAATCTTTATATTTCTCTCCCTAGCTTAGGGGTTGACAGAGCAGGGAGTCTCAGGTGTTTTCCCCTGTTTTACTCCTTCTCAGACGAACTATCGTCTTCCTTGAGTTATTGTGGCGCGGTCTGTCGGATTCGCCTTTGCGTTCACCTCTGTCTCGAGGTTGTTGAAGCGGATTCTCTATTTTGTTATAATTAGTCTCATTCGTTCGGTTTTGGGAGGGGAAAATATTCCGACACTTGCACAACTCTTACAATGTTATACCCTATCTTGTTGGGCAACAAGGTTTTATTTACCAATTAACTTAATAAGATTGGATGAGCGTACTAAAAATATTTTCATGTTAATTGGTGAAGGTATTGAGATTGAAATTAAACCTAATGGACAATGGATAAAATGAATCAAAAACCTAATTTTAAAACTATGACCTCTCAAGAATTAAAAAGTTATGTATTATCTCATCGTGAGGATGACGAGGCTTTTTATGCCTATGTAGATAAGGTAAATGAAAGAAAAGATCGAGTAGTTTATCCACCTTTAAACTCATTAGAAGAACTGGAAAAATATCCCGAAGTTATTGAACAAATGCGTCAAGATTCCCGTCATAATTTTCAGCAAAATGAGTTAACTTAGATACAGTGCGATGCCGAAGGCACTGCGTAGCAGAGCGCACTTTCTCGCAGTCAGGTCAAGCAATAGCCCAACCCAAGACAGAAGGAGGACAGTGAAACAATACACATTTTCTACTCTAAGACTGTAGCCTAAGCTACAATTTAATAAATATCTACATTCCTCCTTTCTCCCGTCGATCCTAGACATCATTCTAAAAGTCGGCACTTAAAGGGGTACGGGGGAAAGGAATCACATCGCGAATATTGGTCATTCCCGTCATGAATTGTACCAGACGCTCGAATCCTAAACCAAAACCGGCGTGGGGAACGGAACCGTAGCGACGCAGGTCTAAATACCACCACAAATCATCGGGATTCATTCCCTGTTCCTGCATTCTTTGGATTAATACATCTAATCGTTCTTCCCGTTGGGAACCGCCGATAATTTCGCCGATCTTGGGTGCTAAAATATCCATAGCGGAAACGGTTTTATTATTGTCATCTAGACGCATATAAAAAGCTTTGATTGTCTTGGGATAATTGGTGACAATCACGGGTTTTTTGAATAGTTCTTCCGCTAGATAACGTTCGTGTTCTGACTGTAAATCTACGCCCCATTCTACCGGAAACTCGAACTGACGATCAGCTTTTTCTAATAACTCGATCGCTTCGCTGTAGGTAATCCGGCCAAACTCACTATTAACGATATTTTCGGCCGTACTTAACACCGTTTTATCGATACGTTCGTTAAAAAACTGCAAATCTTCGGGACAATTTTCTAAGACGAATTTAAAGATATATTTAAGGAATGCCTCCGCTAAATCCTGATCTCCTTCCAAGTCACAAAAAGCCATTTCCGGTTCCACCATCCAAAACTCGGCCAGATGACGGGAAGTATTAGAATTTTCGGCGCGAAAAGTCGGGCCAAAAGTGTAAACATTAGATAAAGCCATAGCCATTACTTCCGCTTGTAATTGTCCACTCACGGTTAAATAGGCCCGTTTACCAAAGAAATCCTCGGCAAAATTGGCGGGTTTTTTTAAATCTAAACTGGTGACAGTAAATAATTCTCCCGCACCTTCGCAGTCGTTAGCGGTAATAATAGGAGTATGTACCCAAATAAAGCCTTTTTCTTGAAAAAAAGTGTGGATAGCGGTAGCGCAAGCGTTTCTAACCCGCATTACTGCGCCTAGGGTGTTGGTTCTTGCTCGCAGATGGGCAATAGTTCTCAGAAATTCAAAGGAATGACGTTTCTTTTGTAGGGGATAATCCGCAGGACAGTCACCATAAAGGGTGATTTCGGCCGCTTTTAACTCGATATTTTGCCCTTTACCCGGGGAAGGAACCAAATTTCCCGAAACAGCGATCGCTGTCCCCGTACTAATTATTTTTAGTACATTTTCGTAATCGGGTAAAGTCGGTTCGAGGATAACTTGTAAGTTGGCCAGGGATGAGCCATCATTAACTTCCAGGAAAGTAAATTCTTTTAATTCTCGTTTTGTTCTCACCCAACCCTGCACGGTGACGGATTGATCCGGTTGTCCTGTTTGAAAGATTTCCTTGATTCTGCTAGTCATCGCGTATCCCTATGTTAAGTGGCTGAGTGGAATTAAATATAAGATGAACGTAGGTTGGGTTGAAGCATGAAACCCAACGCCAGATTATGTTACGCTACCGCTAACCCATCCTACAAATAATTGTGTCTCCCTACTTAGAACCAAAGAGTAAGTGGGTGGGTGGAATTAAATATAAGATGAACGTAAGTTGGGTTGAAGCATGAAACCCAACGGCCGCATGGGTTACGCTACCGCTAACCCATCCTACAAATAATTGTGCCTCCCTACTTATTTTAGAATAGAAGGTTCAGATCAGGCTAAAATCAATCTCGAACAGGTCTCATGCTTCTGGTGGAAAAATTATTAAGTAAGCCCAAAAGCCGTAAATTAGCGATTTTTTTGGCTTTTATCGGCAGCATTCTCGCTTTACCCTTTCCTATCGCTGGTATTCATAAATTCTATCTCGGTCAACCTCTCTGGGGAATTATCTATTTTCTGCTCTGGCAAACTCCGATTCCCCGGGTGGCTTGCGCGATCGATGCAGTGTGGTATTTAATCCAAGATAACCAATTTTTCGCTAACTATTTTCCCACTGCCACCGCTGCTGCCACTGTCCCCAGTTTAGAGCCTAAACAAGTAGAGGCGATCGGGGCAGCTTTAAGAGAATTAGAGCGCCTCCGGCAAGAAGGATTAATTTCTGAGTACGAATTTGAAGAAAAACGGCGACAATTACTATAATGACACCGCAAAACTGGTTAGGGCGCACTTTTAACCCTTTAAAAGCCAAAATTAGCAATGATCCCTATTATCGCTTTCGTTCCCTTGATGAGATCGCTATGGCGGCACAATTGGGCATTAAAATTAATGTCAGTCAAGCGGGTGTGGATGATTGGCTGCGATTGCCGGGGATATCCATCCATCAAGCGCGAATGTTGGTGGAATTGTCGGGTATGGGGGTAGAATTGCTTTGTCTTGAAGATCTAGCCGCTGCTTTGAGTGTTCCTGTGGCTAGATTGAAAGCTTGGGAGCCGATTCTAGAATTTGCCTATTATAGTCCCGAAAGTCACCTCGCACCCCCTAAAATCAATCCTAACACTGCCTCGATCGAGCAGTTAACTACCCTGCCCCTGATCAGCGATAATTTGGCAGCTGCCATTATTAAAAACAGAGAAGAACAGGGATTATTTAAGAATATTGTGGATTTTAAAGGGCGTTTATCCTTAGACGCTCAGGAAATCTCCCAATTAATGCACTTTTTTCAGTTTTAATCCCAAATTTTAACGGAGGCAGGGGGCAGGAGATAGGAGATAGGAGATAGGAGATAGGAGACAGGAGATAGGAGACAGGAGTCACCCCCACACCCCACACCCTACACCCCACACCCCACACCCTACACCCTACACCCCACACCCCACACCCCACACCCCACACCCCACCAACAAACTTTTCTAACTGTCTTCAGATTCCGACCCATCACTAGGGGGAACTAGGGCCACCGCAGCGATCGCATCGTCCTCATCGAGTTTTTGTACCCGGATACCTCCGGCCGATCGCGATTGAGGAGTAATAGCATCGACGGATTGACGGATGATAATGCCCCGTTCGGTGATAATCATAAATTCCTCGTGGGGGTTAACAACGTGCAGAGCCGCTAATTTATCGTTCTTTTTGCGGAATTTAATCACTCTGACTCCTAATCCCGCCCGATTTTGCAGACGTAGGAGGGTAACGGGAACCCGTTTTCCTAGTCCTGCCATGGTAATCGCTAACACCCAGGGGCCATTATTAGCCACTTCGGGGTTAATTTCTTCGCTTTCGTCCTCGGTTTCTTCTTCGTTAGATTCAGCGATTTGGGCGACAATTTGACTAGGCAGGATGTCCATACTAATTAATTCGTCACCTGAGCGCAATTTCATCGATTTTACGCCTTTAGTTGCCCTTCCCAAGGAGCGCAATTGTTGACTATCGGCCTTAAAATGAATGGCCATCCCCTGACGAGAACCGATAATGACGCTATCTTCCTCTTTGGCCAAGCGAACCCAACGCAGTTGATCACCGTCTTCGAGAGAAATGGCGATTAAACCGTTCGATCGAATATTACTAAAGGCAGCGAGGGCGGTTTTCTTGATAAATCCCTTTTGTGTGAGCATAATCAGGTAATTATCCTCGCTGAACTCGCTGACTGCCACCACCGAGGTGATTTTCTCCCCTTTGGGAATCTCTAACAGTTGCACAATGGGAACCCCGCGAGCAGTACGCGAACCGGTGGGGATATGATAGGCGTTGAGACTATAGACAACCCCGCGATCGGTGAAAAAGAGGACGCTATCGTGATCGCGGCAGGTGATAAAGTGATCGATGCCGTCGTCTTCTTTCATTTTTGCGCCTGCTTTGCCCCTTGTTGCCCGATTTTGGGACTCAAAGGTATTAACGGGCATTCTTTTGATGTAACCCTGTTCGGTGACGAGAATTAAGGCTTGTTCGTTGGCAATCAGGTCAGTTTCGGCGATTTCTCCTTCCCGTTGTTCAATATGAGTGCGACGGGGGGTAGCGTGAATCGTTTTGATCTGTTGCAGTTCTTCCTCGATAATGCTGTCGATCCGTTCTTTTTTGGCTAAAATATCCTGAAGATCGCCGATTTTTGCCAATAATTCCCCGTGTTCTTGCTGAATTTTCTCCGATTCTAGGGCGGTTAAACGCCGCAGCTGCATTTGTAGGATTGCGTCCGCTTGCACCTCTGAGAGACCAAAATTCTGCACTAATCCCTCTTTTGCACTAGCTGTGTCGGCAGCACTGCGAATCAGGGCAATGACTGCATCGAGACTAGCGAGGGCAATTAGTAAACCCTGAAGGATATGATCCCTTTCCTCGGCCTTGCGGAGTTCATAACGGGTACGACGGGTGATCACTTCTACCCGAAAATCGAGGAAAACACGGAGAAACTCCCTTAAAGTCAGTAATCTCGGTTCGTTATCGACTAATGCCAACATATTTGCCCCAAAATTCGACTGGAGGGGCGTTTGTTTATAAAGATTGTTGAGGACGACGCGAGGATAGGCATCTCGTTTCAGTTCGATCACTACCCGGATGCCGTCGCGATCGCTTTCGTCCCGCACATCGGAAATACCGTCTATTTTGCGATCATTGACCAAATCGGCGATTTTTTCGATTAATGCCGCTTTATTGGTTTGATAGGGCAGTTCGGTGATGATAATAGCATCTCGATCGGGTCTTCCCCTTTGTTCGATGGTTTCAATGGTGGCCACTCCCCGCAGGGTAATGGAACCGCGGCCGGTGGTGTAAGCTTCCTGAATGCCGTCTCTACCAAGGATATGCCCCCCGGTGGGAAAGTCTGGCCCCGGGATATAACGCTGTAATTCCGTATCGGTGAGATCGGGGTTATGGATGAGGGCAACGGTTCCATCGATAATCTCGGCCAGGTTGTGGGGGGGGATATTGGTGGCCATACCGACGGCGATGCCCGATGAGCCATTAATTAGCAGTTGCGGGACTCTAGAGGGCAAAACCACGGGTTCCTGTTGGGAACCATCGAAGTTATCGGCGAAATCGACGGTTTCTGACTCGATATCCTGTAGTAGGGCGTTGGTGGCTAGGGTGTGCAGACGACACTCGGTATAACGCATGGCTGCCGGGGGATCGTTATCGATCGATCCGAAGTTACCATGACCGTTAATCAGGGGATCGCGCATGGAGAAATCCTGGGCCATGCGGACGAGGGCATCGTAAACAGCAGTATCCCCGTGGGGATGGTATTTTCCTAATACTTCCCCGACGACTCTAGCGCATTTCCGGAAGGGGCGATCGGGGGTTAATCCTAGTTCGTACATCGCATAAAGAATGCGCCGGTGTACGGGTTTCAGTCCGTCCCTAGCGTCGGGCAAGGCGCGTCCAACGATGACGCTCATGGCGTATTCTAGATAGGAACGGGACATTTCATTGCTTAAGTCTGTGGGGACGACATGATCCTGGGCGGCGGTCATAGGGGGGTTAACTCCAATAACAAGGCAAAAAAAGCGTTTTTGTGAGTAAATTCGCTAAAAATCGGGTTTTTACCCTTTTGATGTGCAGAATATGCCCATTTGTAGGACTATTTTACCATAAAATCCCTCTTTTTTGGGGTTTAGAATAGTGTCAAGTTAGCAGTGATCGCAGGTTTCTTGGCTGGGATGGACAGGTTAATGGTTTGCTATCCTCTTGACAGAGATTGCAGAAAGTCGAGAAGATCTTTAAAAGAAGGACAACGAGTGGCACAAAGTTCTAAATTTAGCTTTTGGGCTAGTTCAAGATTCATGTTGGTACTATAACGGGGTTTTCTATTTTCACCGATTGACAATTTGATCAATTCTTCTTTCGGTTTGATAATTAGGTGAGGGTTTGGGTGAGCTTTTCCCTTGCCTCGTCCCACATATTTAACAACTTCTGGATCAGACCAAAACCAAGCCTCTAATTCTTCTATTGGTATGCAGATATATTTCCTGATACCATTAATATTAGAACAGCTTAATTCTAAGTGATCTCGCAATTGTTTTTCATCGTTAAGAGAGTTATTCTTGGGATTACGATCTAAATCATGAACAATGATAAAAGCATCACATCCTTCCCTTGTCATCACTTTAAGTTTTGCTGACAGTTTTCTCTTTAATGTACTAGAGGATTTAGATGCCCAAGATTTTGTCCTAGTATTTGTCCCCAGCACGCGATGGATAATTTGACGAAACACATCGCAGTCCGTCTCATCTTCGGCAATTATGGCGATCAAGTTACTACTCATCGAGAATACCACTGTAAATCCAGTCTCCTAAATCTCCTTCTTCACAGAGGTACTCGACAACTTTTTCAATCTCTCCTTCTTCTAGTTTCCTAACACTTGTCCGTCCCTGGTTACGATAAACTAAGCTAATATTTTCTGGCTTTGTCCAAGCTACTACTTGTGGTGAATGAGTTGATATAATTAAATTTTCAGCCCAAGTATAGGATTTAATTTCATTTAATAATTTTGCTAACATTGCGGGATGTATTTGTGTTTCTGGCTCCTCAATTATGGTTGTTGCATTAGGATAGTGAGCAATTATTTCGATCAGAATTGATAAAACTCGCAAGGTGCCATCGGAGAGTAATCCAATATTGACTCCATCTAATAATACTGAAGCGATGTACTCTTCGTCTTTATCCTGGCCTGTCTGTCCAGAATGCTCACTCAAAACGAACTTCTGCACAGTGATTTTCTTGGCAAGTCTTATTCGTTGACAAACATTTTCTAGTTCATCAAAATCATCCGTACCCACCCAACGAAATATTCTCCGAGCTAGAGTATCTGCTAGATCAAATCGACTGGCAGAAATCTTCTTACTTGTCACCTTTAATAAAGAAGGCTGTCGTCTTGATGTGCGACGGATAGGAGCTTTGCCAAGAAGACGAATCCCTTTTAAAATAGCATAAACCCACTGCATTTCTGGAGGTAAATTTAGCGATGAATTTCCAGGTATATTTGACTGTCGCAGCGAGGTAGTATTGCCAAGAATAGCAAATATTGGCTCACCATTATTATTAAAGCTTGTTAGTCCAAATTCGGTTTTCCAGAGAAGTTCTTGATCTCCATCAATATACTGACAAGAATCATTCCAAGAAAAGGAATTTTCCAAGGAATTATCGTTAGTGGTATCATCTATGTCTGTATCTAGATCGTCCATAGAAAAGGGGATGATTAGCTCATACCTGTATCCTAAGCGCCGGTTAGTCGGTGTTAGAATTTCAACCTGCAAAATTGAGGGAATGCTATCACTATCAATCATCCGAGATCCGATCGATCTACCGATAGCACAGGATGAGATGGCTTCAAATCCTTCTAGGATAGCGGATTTCCCCGCACCGTTTCTCCCCACTAATACCCCAACTTGGTTAACTAGGGATAGGGAAACTGGACCACCTAGCACACCCCAACCATCGAGGGTAAAAGATAATAGTCTAGGCTGGTTCATATTAAAACAATTCTAGTTTTTGGGACTATACAGGGCTTTATTAGTTAATTATATCCAATCTATCTGATCTTCCCTCAGTTTTCTGGGCTGGTGGCTGGCGATCGCAGATGAAGACCACTTTTAGCAGTTTTTCCCTCGATAATTTAGGATAAAATAAAAATGCGATCGAGAGTTAATACCATGGCCCGATCAGCAGCTCAAGAATCGATGATAATTGAGATTAATGATCCCTTAACTCCAGCGAAGACTATTAACCTGATTTTCCCAGCGCAAAAATTCCCCCAAAATGCTTACTCCTCTCCTCTGGCAAAGTGCCAATCCCAACCCCGATAATCTGGAGAATTTCCAAATTATTAGCCAATGGTGGCAAGATTTAAATCTTAAGGAAGTCTTCTGGCAACAGCGTTTAATTCCCGATACTGGCTCTCTGGAAGATATTAATTGGGAGCGGCAAGGTTTTGATGAAAAATTTAGCATCCAAATGCCTCAAATTCGGGGGATTACCCTCTATTGGCATAAATCTACTTTTGCTGACGAAAGAAGCATGACACCTAAACAATTAATTTTAGATCGGGAACAGGAGCGATTATACATTTATCCCCAATCCCAAGCTAGTTTAGTTATTCGGGTGACGAAACCCCATCTGGTTTATCAAAAATTCGAGCTAAAAAATCCTCTCCTGGTCGGCAAAAAAGCGGAAAGTGAATATATTTTACTGTTCAGGGATAAAGAACAGCAAATAGAAGTTAAAATTAATCTCAGTCCTGAAAATTATCGGCAATTTCTAGAAACCATGACTGAGGATCAATAAATAATGTGGCAGGGAAACCTAGAACTAATTTACACGCAAAAAAATCTCGCAACCCAGATTAATCACGTCTATGCTACCGCCCCTTTAAAAGTACAAAGACCCTTTTATCCCGAAGGAAAAAACCTTTGTCATACGGTGATTTTACACACGGCGGGGGGAATAGTTGGCGGTGATGTTCTGCAACAAAAAATTCATCTCCAAGCCGCTACTAATGCCCTGATTACCACTGCTTCTGCCGGAAAAGTTTACCAGAGTAATGGTCAGATGGCACAGCAATTAATCGAGATTAAAATCGATGACAATGCCAGTTTAGAATGGCTACCCCAAGAAACAATTATCTTTAATGGGGCGGCATTTCGCCAACATTTACGAGTGGATTTAGGGGAAAATAGCAGTTGGTTGGGATGGGAAATTACCCGTTTTGGTCGCAGTGCCCGAGGGGAGAAATTTTTAGCGGGAGAATGGCATTCTAATTGGGAAATTTGGCGATCTGGACAACCTTTATGGCTCGATCGATCCTGCCTGTTAGGTGGTAAAATGATCGAGGGATTTTCCGGTTTAAATGATAGCGCCCTGATCGGTACTTTAGTTTATATCGGTCAACCGGTGGGCAGAAATTTAATCGAGAAAGTGAGAGATTTTTCCCTAGAAGGAGAGAGGGGAGTTACTAACACTTTAGGAGATGGTCTTTTGTGTCGTTATCGGGGTAATTCTAGCGGTGAAGTGCGACAATGGTTTCAGCAGGTTTGGCAAATTTTAAGGCGAGAAATGAGCGATCGAGAGGCAATTGTTCCGCGAGTTTGGTTATCGTGGTAAAGGCATTCAAGTGACTTTTTTCAAGTCACTTGAATGCCTGTATCGGTGATTGGGGCTATCCAAAATTGTAGATCGGGAGCGACGAGAATTTCCCGGGCCTCTTTAACAATAGTTTCCGCCACTTCCTGAGATGAACAGAGAGTAAAAACCGTTGGGCCAGAGCCTGACATCATCGTTCCCAAGCCGCCTAAATCCCCTAGAACCTGTCTTAACTCGGCTACGAGGGGAAATTCGGGTAAAACCACCTTTTCGAGGTCATTGTGGATAAATTTGCCGATAGCGGCTGGTTTTTTCTGGGCGATCGCTTGTACCAAAGCCCCGGAACTCACCTGCTGACGGCGGTGATGAAAGTCCTCTGGAGAAGACAGATAGGTATCCTGAAATTTTTGTCGATAGCTTTGGTAGGCCCAGGGTGTAGAAACGGATAAATGATCGTATTTGGCTAAAATCACCCATAATCCAGTGAGAGGAGCGATAGGATCGAGAATTTCTCCCCTTCCCGTACAGATAACCGTTCCTCCTGTCACACAAAAGCAAGTATCGGACCCCAATCTTGCCGCTAAAGTTTCTAATTCCGGACGGGTTAAGCCTAATTCCCAGATTAAATCGATACCGACTAACACCGCCGCCGCGTTGGTGGAACCCCCCGCTAAACCGGCAGCCACGGGAATATATTTCTCGATGGTGATATCGATGCCGCCGTAATTGGCAAAGAGGCGGGGGAATTCCTTCGCCATCAAAGTGGCGGCCCGATGGGCGAGATTACTGCTATCTTGGGGGACGAGGGGATGATGGCAAAAGAGACGGAATTCCTGCAATCCGTTCGGCCGGAGAGTGATGCGATCGCATAATGCCACCGTCTGCATCACCATCACTAACTCGTGGAAACCATCGGGGCGATCGCCAACGATTTCTAGATATAAATTAATTTTAGCGGGGGCTAGAAGGGTATAACTGTGCATTTGTCAAGAAAAAAAATCTAAAATTTTGGCAATTGACCTAATTTTTCCGCCAAGTCAATCCATTGCGATAAACTGAGATCTTCGGCGCGAGCGAGGGGATTAATCTCTAATTGTGTCAGGATTTGGCTTAATCGATCGCTATCTAGACAATTTTTTAGATTATTGCGTAACATTTTGCGCCGGTTGGCAAAACCCCAGCTAATTAAAGTGGACAAAAAGGCAGCATTACTGACATTATTCGGCAAAACACGGGGTAAAAGCTGAATTACCGCCGAATCCACCTGGGGAGGTGGGGAAAAGGCCCGCCGGGGTACGTCACAAATCCATTGACAATCGGCAAGGTATTGAATGCGGACGCTGAGAGCGCTGTAAGCTTTGGTAGAGGGGACAGCGACTAATCTTTCGGCGACTTCTTTCTGGACTAAGAGGGTAATACTCTGGTAAGGGGGGGTGAAGGGATGGGCGATCGAACCGAGGAGCCTTTCGAGGATCGGACCGGTGATATTATAGGGGATATTAGCCACTACTTTATTAACTGGCGGCAGTTGCTCCGGTTTAAGGCTAAGAAAGTCGCCCGGGATGAGATGAAAGTTATCTTGTTGGCCAAATTTTTTGTTTAAAATTGTCCATAGATCTCGATCGATTTCTACAGCGACAACCAATCGAGCGCCATCGAGAAGACGACGGGTTAAAATGCCTGTACCCGGTCCGATTTCTAATACCCGATCCTCTGATTGTAAATTAGCAGCGCCGATGATGCGATCGAGTATCGATTCATCTTTTAACCAATGTTGTCCAAAACGTTTACGCGGTTGAATTTTCATCCCTTTATTTTAAAGTCAGAGGGTTGTCCTCAACAATAACACCCCTGAAAATATGGGCCATGCGATCGATAACCGCATCAATTATCATAGAGCCTAGGCAAAGATAGCAAAAAAATTAGAGACAATGTCAGATTTGAACGATGTTTTCGCAATTGTAGCCGGAGCGGTTCCCGGGGCGTTATCTCGTTATCATATTACCGAATGGACAAAAGCAAAATTCGGCTTGCGCTTTCCCTATGGAACCTTTATTATTAATTTAACTGGCTGTCTAGCTATCGGCTTTTTTTGGGCTATTTTACCCAGTTTTACCTTTTATTCCCACCAACTAGATTTAATGGTTAGAACGGGATTTTTAGGAGCTTATACCACCTTTTCTACCTATAGTTTAGATATCCTGATCCTCTGGCGCAATCAACAAAATTTTCTCAGTCTTGTTTTTGCCGTTGCTAGTATCATTTTCGGATTGATTGCCGTGAGAATCGGGGCAGCTATTGCCCAAGTTTTTCTAGGTTAAGTAGGTAGGCGTTAAAAACTATCAGATGCCCCCCTTATCAAGGGGGGATTAAGGGGGGATCGAACCTAAAATCCATTTTTAATTTAATTATAACCAGCTACTTAATTCTCCAATTTATTGACTATTGAAGGGCAGGACAGACAGCATGGATTTTTTCAGGGGACGTTATGGTTTATTCGTGGCGATTGGGGCTATTTTTGGGGCTTTGAGTCGTTTTTATATTGCGAAATTAGTTGAAAGTATTTTCGGTCAAGAATGGGGATTTTTAGGAACATTTTTGGTCAATGTTTCTGGCTGTTTAGTTATTGCCTATATCTTTACTATGGTTAAGGAAAATATTCGCATAATTGCCCCAGAATTAGGATTGATGATTGCCACGGGTTTTTGTGGTTCCTATACAACTTTTTCCACCTATAGTTTGGAGGTTAACAAGTTTTTAGAGCAGGGAAACTTAACTTTCGGTTTAATTTACTGGTTGGGCAGTGTTCTTGGGGGGATGATTGCGCTTAAAATTGGAGTTATTTTAGCAAGAACGGGTTTTCCTAGATGAATTATTAAGGGCGCAAAAACAGATAAATATCTAAGCACAATTGAGAGCATCTTTTTCCTTTCCTAAGCTAAACGGCTTTTACTTCGGATCACCGATATAGACTCCAAAAGGGTTATAGCTGTTGGATCATGCAGGTTAAGCGCCGTTTAGCTTACTCAGTGTTAATAAGTAATGTCTCCATTGGTTTGAAACCAATTGACGGCATCAGCTAAAGCTTGTCTAATCGGCGATTGCGGTAAGCCCAGTTTCTTGCACTGCCTTCGAGTAATCTTAGTATATGGACTGTTTTGACATTTTCACGCCATCAAGGGGTATAGAGGGCAATTTTCCCAAGATTATCGCCCCGATAAAACCCGCTCCACCCGTCACAAAAGCACCCATTGCTCAAACTTTTCCCTGTCCTCACTTCCCCTCGGTAATTGAAATTTAATCACCTTAACTCTGTCATTACTATACCTTAAATCTTAGTCAAGATTTAAGCTTTTCTTGATAAAATTTGAAGACAGATTATTTTAGACTAGGAGCAGTAAATCTTCAGTAAAAATGCTCCTATGAATCCATCTCCAGAGTCAACTTTTGTTTGTCCGATTATCATCGAAGACGACAGAACAGGATTAGACACAGAAACTATCCGACGGGCTTTAAGGGATAATTTACTCTATATTCAAGGTAAATTACCGGAATTAGCCAGCAAAAACGATCTTTACATGGCCCTGGCTTATACAATCCGCGATCGTTTATTGCAGCGTTGGTTAACCACCCAACAAACCTATCTAAAAAAAGATGTCAGAACCGTTTGTTATCTCTCGGCCGAATTTTTAGTCGGTCCCCATTTGGCTAATAATTTAATTAATCTCGGTATCTACGAACAAGTCGAGAAAGCTGTCAGCGAATCGGGATTAAAACTAGAAGAATTAATTGCCCAGGAAGAAGAACCGGGGTTAGGAAATGGTGGTTTAGGTCGTTTAGCTGCCTGTTATTTAGATTCCCTTTCTACCCTAGAAATTCCAGCTATTGGTTACGGTATTCGCTACGAATTTGGTATCTTTGATCAAGAAATCCACGACGGTTGGCAGGTGGAAATAACCGATAAGTGGTTACAGTATGGAAATCCCTGGGAAATTGCCCGACCGGAATCATCGGTAGAGGTAAAATTTGGCGGTTATACCGAATCCTATACCGACGAAAATGGTAATTATCGCAGTCATTGGATTCCCGATTATGTAGTCAAAGGAATTCCCTACGATACCCCAATTCTCGGCTATCGAGTTAACACCGCTAATACCATGCGTCTATGGAAATCAGAAGCTTGTGAATCTTTTGATTTTGGTCGCTTTAATCGTGGCGATTATTACGGTGCGGTGGATAATAAAGTTCACTCGGAAAATATCAGTAAAGTTCTCTATCCTAATGATGAACCAATTCAAGGCAAAGAACTACGTTTAGAACAGCAGTATTTCTTTGTTTCCTGTTCTCTACAGGATCTGATTCGTATTCACCTGTACGAGAATCCCAGTCTAGATAATTTTGATCAAAAATGGTCGGTACAATTGAATGATACTCACCCTTCTGTCGGGGTGGCCGAGTTAATGCGCTTGTTAATCGATGTGCATCATTTCGATTGGGATAAAGCTTGGTTTATTACTCAAAATACCTTCGCCTATACCAATCATACTCTTTTGCCAGAAGCTTTAGAAAAATGGCCTTTGAGTATTTTTGGTCGTCTTTTCCCCCGATTAATGGAAATTATCTATGAAATTAACCATCGTTTCTTGGATAAAATTCGCATTATTTATCCCCAGGATGACGGCAAAATGTCCCGTTTGTCTATAATCGATGAAAGCGGCGAAAAATATGTCCGTATGGCTCACCTCGCCTGTGTGGGTTCCCAGGCAATTAATGGGGTAGCAGCCCTCCATACAGAATTACTAAAAAGAGATGTTCTGCGCGATTTCTATGAACTCTTTCCCGAAAAGTTTAGCAACAAAACCAATGGAGTTACTCCCCGACGCTGGATAGTTTCTAGTAATCCCCGCTTAACTTTTGCAATTACCGAAAAAATCGGCGAAAATTGGATTAAGCATCTGGAGGATTTACGCGGTTTAGAAAACTATGTGGATGATGGAGTATTTCGGGACTATTGGCGACGAATTAAATACGATATTAAGGCAGATTTAGCCAATTATATCGATAAAAAAGTCGGCATTAAAGTTGATCCTAGTACCCTCTTTGATGTGCAGGTAAAACGCATTCATGAATATAAACGACAACACCTCAACGTTTTACACATCGTTACTCTCTATCATCGTCTCAAAAATAACCCCAATCTCGATATTACCCCCCGTACCTTTATTTTTGGTGGTAAGGCAGCCCCGGGTTATTTTATGGCGAAATTAATCATTAAATTGATTAATTCTGTGGCAGAAGTGATCGATAATGATCCGACGATTGGAGGACGTTTAAAAGTGGTTTTCCTACCCGATTATAATGTCACCTTCGGTCAACGAGTTTATCCAGCTGCCGACTTGTCCGAACAAATTTCCACGGCTGGGAAAGAAGCTTCGGGAACTGGTAATATGAAATTCTCTATGAATGGGGCCTTAACTATCGGCACTCTCGATGGGGCAAATATCGAAATTCGTGAAGAGGTGGGGGCGGAAAATTTCTTTCTTTTTGGCTTGACAACCGAGGAGGTTTATGCTAAGAAAGCCGCCGGTTATAATCCCCAAGAATACTATTACCATAACGAAGAATTGCGGGCAGTATTAGACCTCATTGGTTCGGGATTTTTTAGCCGGGGTGATAGTAGTTTATTCCGCCCGCTTGTGGATAATCTTATCTACAATGATCCCTATATGTTACTGGCCGATTATCAATCCTATATCGACTGTCAGGAAGGAGTCGGTCACGCTTATAAAGATCAAGAACATTGGAGTCGTTTAGCGATTCTTAATGTGGCCCGCATGGGAAAATTCTCTAGCGATCGCTCGATTCGGGAATACTGCGAGAAAATCTGGCGGGTACAACCGGTAAAGATTGAATTACCCGATTATACTCAAGCTAATGCCGGTTTATCGGTAAATTAGAACCAATCTAGGCAGTAGAATCCTGTTCATTTATCCTACTGCCCACAGGTTAACTGGCCCTGGGCGACTCTAACCTAAATTTCTACGGGATTGACGGGGCTCGAACCCGCAACTTCCGCCGTGACAGGGCGGTGCTCTAACCAATTGAACTACAATCCCATTTTTGCCACATTTCTGATTGTAACTTCATCATTAGGGTTATGTCAAGCACCTCTGGGAAAATTTTTTTGAGGGAGTGGGGAAGTGGGGAGAAACAATTGATAACTGGGTTTTTAAAGTTGGATTGGTATCAATACTGAATTAAAGCCAAAAAATCCCCAATTAGGGACCGGACCCTCTTTACAATGGGATTGTAATTAAGCTTGTTGGGAGCCTGAGCTATGACTAACCCGAATTCGATCGAACAGCTATCGCAGGAATTACTCGATCTAGACCAAGTAGATGCCGATACTGGGGCAGATTTGCGGCAAAAAGCCCAAGAAATCCTCGCTGAAACCACTATTGACCTGCCGATTCGAGAAGCGATCGCCGATAGTCTCAGTCAAGGCAATCAACTACTTACCCTCAAAACCGTCGGCAGGGAAGAAAGTTACTAGCACATTTGGGGTCAAAAGTCAAGATGAAAGAAAAAAATTTTTTTGTCTGGCTGGGGCGATTTTTGGCCTCTTTTGGGCTGTTATCGGGGATAAGTGGCTGTAATTCTCCTCTTTTGATTACTCCTCAAGTTCCCGCCGGTGGTTTAAATAGTTTTGCTCCCGATCAATTCCCCAGTTATAGTGCTGATGGTCGCTATTTAGCCTTCGCTTCCGATCGCTCCGGTCGTCGTAGTATATATTTATTCGATCTGCAAGAAAAGCGCTTAGTTAATCTTCCTAACCTAAATCGTGGCGATTCTAGCCAAGATCAGCCATCTCTGAATGCTGACGGTCGTTTAATTGCTTATATCTCCAGCGAACGCGGCAAGAGTGATGTCATGGTTTATGATCGTTCCCAGTCCCGTGCAACCCTATTAACCGCTAACCTGCGGGGAAGCGTCCGTAATCCCACCATTAGCGGTGATGGTCGCCAAATTGCCTTTGAAACCAACCAAGACGGTCAATGGAATATTGCGATCGTTAACGGCCAATTTTAAACTTGTTCTACTCGGTCTTAATCGTTAAAACTTGCGGAGGAGTTGCATCGGGTGGATATAAAAAATTTACCTGTACTATATGCCAATCCCCGGGAGGAATAGTCAGAGTCACTAAAGGTTGCCCCTCTTGTCCGCGTCTTTGGACGAGATGGAAAAATCTGCTTTGTGCCTGTCCCTGGTCATCGCTATAATTGACGGCTACTGTTCCCCGAAAAAACACTTGTGGGGCAGCCGGATCGAGAAAACGCAAACCCTGACCGATAATATTCTCTTTAATCGGTGTTTCTAGCGCAATAGTCACCGTTTTCGCCTCATCACTTCGATTAAATAGAGGTAAACTTAACCGATATTCCACACCGTAATTACCATGAGCTTGATAGGCCGTATCGGGATAGCGAACTAACATACTAGCACTTTGATTTTGTTCCGTTCCCAGTTTGCCTCCGGGTAGGGTGCTAATCCCATAGGCTATAGATTGACCAGAATCAGGAATATTTAACCATAAAGAAGCTCGATCGACCAATCGGGCGGGCCAAGCTGAACCTTGGGACACCCCCGCTACCCGTCCATAAATTATCTGTCCTTGACTATGGGGAGGAGTGGGCGCTCGATCGCGCGGAGTCGATAAATCGCCTTTTTCCAGCAGATTTTCCCATTCTGTCAGATTTGGGGGTCTTTCTTGCCCATTTTCGTCTAGGGCTGCATAAAGAGCTAAACTAGCAGCGTAGAGAAGACCGTCACTTTCCAGACGGATATAAGTGGATCTACCGTTTAAAGGGGGAGTCAAATCGCGCACAGGAATCGCCGCATTTAAGACCATAAAACTCTCCCCCGCCGGAATAATAATCCTATCGGGAAAAATATCCTGACGCTGCCCCATTAAAATATCCCCCATTACCCGACTTCCCGGCCCGGCAAAAACCGTCCCCTGATTATTTTCCACTTGTGCAGGTAAATCGATAAAAGCTGCATCCGGTTGACTCAAATAACTGGCCCCTTGCAGAATTTTAACGGTCACGGGATTAGGACTGGGATTGTGGAGTAATATACCCAGATAAAGGGTGCGTAAATTATCGGGAAAACTCCCCCTCGCTATATGGTGGGCAAAAATATCAAAGCGTCCCTGAAAAGCATAATTTAAATGGGCCGAGGGAAAACTTTTCTCTTGGGGGGGAAAAGTCGAAAGCAAAATCCCTTCTCCTAGCAATAATTCGGGACTATTGCTATTAAAAACGGGAACTTGATCTAGTTGATTCGGTAAAGGACGCACCTGCACCGGTCGAATTATTTCTACAATAGGAGGAGTTTGGGCAATGGGTAGTAAAAAAGGTAACATCACACAAATTACCATCTCAAGATAATTATTTTTTGATCATAGCATTACTGGCTCGCTCAATTTAGATAGTATTCTGTTTGTCTATATCTAGAGGATTGGTTAATATTTCTTGCCGGTGTTAGCCGACCTTTTTAGTTAAGTACAATCAAGAAAAATTATCAAACTTACCAATCTTTATTTGCTCTTGCCATTGAGCAAATCTATTGTCATCATAGACTAAAATCTAGATGTAGCCGTGGTTTTCTGGAAACTTCGCCCGATGTCTAGATATCGATCGAGCCGGAATTGTTTTGACATCCTCACCGCCGTAAACGGACGGTGATTCCCAAACCTCACGATTTAGGTTTCTGCTTCTTTCCCGAAGGATTTTTCGCACCTGCCTTAACAGATTTACTCTGTTCTG
>VYLL01000200.1_pt1 | contig 19977 bp, 20 predicted proteins | sample 5114301 | NCBI WGS metagenome assembly VYLL01 (sample SAMN12291809, study PRJNA351875) | freshwater metagenome | isolation source: freshwater lake | place: USA: Michigan, MSU2 Lake | collected 2011-08-16 | reverse complement strand
GACCGGCACCTGGGGCAGCGCGCGCGGCGGCAGACCTTCGGTCGCGCGGCGGATCGCGGCGATATGCGCGGGCGTCGAGCCGCAGCAACCGCCGAGGATGTTCACCTGGCCCGCGTCCGCCCATTCCTTCACAAGCGCCGCGGTCTCCCCCGGCAATTCGTCATACTGACCGAGCTCGTTGGGCAGGCCTGCGTTGGGATAGACCATGATCAGCGTATCGGCGAGGGCACTGAGCGTCTTCACATGCGGACGCAGCTGCTGCGCGCCGAAGCTGCAATTGAGCCCGATCGTCACTGGCTTGGCGTGCCGCACCGCGTGCCAGAATGCCTCGACCGTATGGCCCGACAGGTTGCGCCCCGACAAATCGGTCAAAGTCATCGAGATCATCAGCGGCACTTCGACCCCGCGCAGGCCCTCCGCCTCCTTCGCGGCCATGATCGCGGCCTTGGCGTTGAGCGTGTCGAAGATCGTCTCGACGAGGATAAAGTCCACCCCGCCGTCGAGCAGCGCGTCGACCTGTTCGCGGTAGACCTCTTTCAGCTCGTCGAAGTCGATCTCGCGGAAACCCGGATCGTTGACATCGGGCGAGAGCGACAGCGTCTTGTTCGTCGGTCCGATCGCGCCCGCGACGAAGCGACGGCGGCCGTCCGTCGCGGTGAATTCGTCCGCGACCCGCCGCGCGAGTTTCGCGCTCTCGAGATTGATGTCGCGCACCAGATGCTCGGCGGCATAGTCCGCTTGGCTGATGCGGTTGGCGCTGAACGTGTTGGTCTCGGCAATATCGGCACCCGCCGCGAAATAGGCGCGATGGATTGCCTCCGGCACTTCCGGCTTGGTCAGCGCAAGGATGTCGTTGTTGCCCTTGGCATCCTTGGCAAGCGCCAAGTCACCCATATAGTCGGCTTCGGACAGCTTCCAGTTCTGGATCTCGGTCCCGAACGCGCCGTCGGTGATCAGGATGCGCGTCCGGGCGGCCGCCAGCAGTTCGTCGCGGGCGCTCCCAGAAAAGTGCCAGTCACTTTTTGGCTGAAAGGTCATACCAAGGCTCCGCTGTTCTCGGGCGAAAAGTGACTGGCACTTTTCGGCATTGCTGCTGCGCGCAGCCCGAGCATGTGACAAATCGCGTAGCTTAGCTCTGCGCGGTTGAGCGTGTAGAAATGGAAGTGCCGTACCCCGCCCGCATAAAGGCGGCGGCACAGCTCGGCGGCAACGGTCGCCGCGACGAGCTGGCGTGCTTGCGGATGATCGTCGAGTCCCTCGAACAGCCGGGCCATCCAGGGCGGCAGGGCAGTGCCGGTCATCGCCGACATGCGCTGGATCGCGGCGAAGTTCGACACCGGCATGATGCCCGGCACGATCTCCGCATCCACTCCCCGCGCGGCACAGGCGTCACGGAAGCGGAAGAAGGTTTCGGGTTCGAAGAAGAACTGCGTGATCGCGCGGCTCGCCCCGGCGTCGAGCTTGCGCCTCAGATGGTCGATGTCGGCGTCGGCGCCCGATGCCTGGGGGTGCGTCTCGGGATAGGCGCTGACAGAAATCTCGAACGCGTGCCGCTTGCGAAGCCCCTCGACCAGTTCGGCAGCGCCCGCATAGCCGCCGGGATGCGGGGCATAGGGCTTGCCCGCCTCGGGCGGGTCGCCGCGCAAAGCGACGATATGGCGCACACCCGCCGTCCAATAGGCATCGGCGATCTCGTCGATCTCCGCGCGCGTCGCCTCGACGCACGTCAGGTGCGCCGCCGCCGGGATCGCGGTTTCCTTCGCGATCCGCGCGACCGTGTTGTGCGTCCGCTCGCGGGTCGAGCCGCCCGCGCCATAGGTGACCGAGACGAAACGCGGCCCGAGCGGAGCGAGCGTCTGGATCGACCCCCAGAGCGTTTCCTCCATCTTCTCGGTCTTGGGCGGGAAGAATTCGAAGCTGACCTGCGCGTCGCCGGTCACGTCGGCGAACAACGGCGTCGCAAGTGCGCGCTGCGCCTCTTCGAGCTGGACGATGGAGAGCGTCATGCGGCGAGCGCCTTTCGTGCGGCGGGCTTCGCGCCCAGCCAGAGTTTGACCGTGAGTTCGCCGCCATCGAGCGCTTGGGCTTGGACGAGGTGCAGCTCTGCGGCCTGATACCAGCCCGCGATCTGATCGTCGGAGAAGCCCAGTCGTGCGTGCGCGTCGCGGTCGCGCAGCTCCTCGCGGTCGTGGCTGGCGAAGTCGACGATAAGAAGACGTCCGCCCGGCGCGACGATCCGGGCGGCCTCGCGCACCGCTGTCTCGGGTGCGGGGATGTAGTGCAGCACCTGATGCATGACGACAGTGTCGCCGCTCGCGTCGTCGAGCGGGAGCGCGGTGACGTCGCCCTGCCGCCAGTCGACGGCGGTGTCGGGGAGCTTGGCACGTGCAAGCCGGAGCATTTCGGGGCTGCGGTCGACGCCGGTCGCGTGGACCGCCGCCTTGCCGAACAGCTCGATCATGCGGCCGGTCCCCGTGCCGATGTCGACAAAGCGTCCGATCTCCCGCCCAAGCAGCTCGCGCATTGCGGATTCCACTGCGCTCTCGGCGATGTGCAGCGAACGGACCGCGTCCCACTGGTCGGCGATGGCGGCGAAATGCCGTTCGGCGGCCACTGCGCGGTCGGCGCGCACGGCAGCCAGTTTCGCCGCGTCGGCGATCGCCCAATGGTCCTCGCCGCCCGTATCGATCAGCGCGAACAACGGGACCGAGACAGAGCTCGGCGCAGGCGTCAGGAACACCCAGCTGCCCTCGCGCCGCCGCGCCGCAAGCCCCGCATCGACCAGAATCTTGACGTGGCGCGACACCCGCGGCTGGCTCTGGTCGAGAACCTGTGCCAACTCTCCGACCGACAGCTCCATGCGCCGTAGCAGCGCGACGATCCTGAGGCGCGTGGGATCCGCAAGCGCGCGGAAGATGTCGAGAATCGGCGTCACGCCGCTAGCATATAAAGAATTCTTTATATGCGGTCAATCGCGCAGACATCTTGCCCACGACGACCTTGTGCCTTTTTCTTGCCATAGTTCGAAGCGCGCCCTATATCGGAGCCGTGCCGGAGCGCCGATGCGCATCGGGGGCCGCAAGTGGTCGCGGTCCGGTTTCACCACTGGAGGAAGTCCATGAAGAAAATTGCCGTCCTCGCCGCCGTTGCGGCTGCTGCCTCGCTCGCCGCCTGCACCCCGGCCGCGAAGAACGAGACTGCGGAAGCCGCGAACGCGGTTGCTTCCGACATCAACGCGACCGCTGCCGATGCCGTGAATTCGGTCGACGCGGCCACTGACAATGCGATGGCCGGTGTCGCCAACGCTGCCGACGTCGCGGGCAACAAGATCGAAACCGCTGCCGACAAGATGAAGGCAGCCGCCGGCGACGCGATGACCGACGCGGGCAACGAGATGAAGAAGTAAGCTTTTCAAGGTTTGCTTTGAGACACGGAAAAGGGCCGGAGCGGCGACGCTCCGGCCCTTTTTTGTATCAACTCGAGGCGGCGCGACGGCAAAGCCGCCGCTTCGTCGGTCGGGACTTCGGCGAGCCGAAGCCCGCCGTCCGGTCCGACGCGTGTCCCCGGATAGCGTATGCTACCCGGGGCTGCGTCCGGACTAGAAGTCCATGCCGCCCATGCCGCCCATGCCGCCGCCGCCCATGGGCATCGCCGGCTTGTCTTCGGGCATCTCGCTCACGGCCGCTTCGGTCGTGATGAGCAGGCCGGCGACCGATGCCGCGTTCTGCAGCGCGGTGCGCACGACCTTGGTCGGGTCGATCACACCGGCGGTCACCAGGTTCTCGTAGGTGTCGGTCGCGGCGTTGAAGCCAAACGAGAAGTCGCTCTGGTCGAGCAGCTTGCCCGAGACCACCGCGCCGTCATGACCGGCGTTCGCCGCGATCTGGCGGACGAGCGAGGTCAGCGACTTGCGGACGATGTCGACGCCGCGCGTCTGGTCCTCGTTCGCACCCGTCAGGCCCTCGATCGACTTGGTCGCATAGAGCAGTGCGGTGCCGCCGCCGGGGACGATGCCCTCTTCGACCGCCGCGCGGGTTGCGTGCAGCGCGTCGTCGACACGGTCCTTGCGCTCCTTGACCTCGACTTCCGATGCACCGCCGACCTTGATCACCGCAACGCCGCCCGCGAGCTTGGCCAGGCGCTCCTGGAGCTTCTCGCGGTCATAATCGCTGGTGGTGTTCTCGATCTGCTGGCGGATCGCCTCGACGCGGCCCTTGATCGCGCCTTCGTCACCGGCACCGTCGACGATTGTGGTATTGTCCTTGTCGATCGACACGCGCTTGGCGGTGCCGAGCATGCCGACGGTCACGTTCTCGAGCTTGATGCCGAGGTCTTCCGAAATCATCTCGCCCTTGGTCAGGATTGCGATGTCCTCGAGCATCGCCTTGCGGCGATCGCCGAAGCCGGGCGCCTTGACCGCCGCGACCTTGAGGCCGCCGCGCAGCTTGTTGACGACGAGCGTAGCAAGCGCCTCGCCTTCGATATCCTCGGCGATGATCAGCAGCGGGCGACCCGACTGCACGACCGCTTCCAGGATCGGGAGCATCGCCTGCAGGTTCGATAGCTTCTTTTCGTGGATCAGGATGTACGGGTCGGTGAGTTCGACCGTCATCTTTTCCGGGTTGGTGATGAAATACGGCGAGAGGTAGCCGCGGTCGAACTGCATGCCTTCGACGACGTCGAGCTCGAAATCGAGGCCCTTGGCTTCCTCGACGGTGATCACGCCTTCCTTACCGACCTTTTCCATCGCCTCGGCAATCTTCTCGCCGACGACGGTGTCGCCGTTCGCCGAGATGATGCCGACCTGCGCAATCTCGCTCGAGCCCGAAACCGGCTTCGAACGCGCCGCGAGGTCGTCGACGACCTTGTGCACGGCGAGGTCGATGCCGCGCTTCAGGTCCATCGGGTTCATGCCGGCCGCGACCGACTTCATGCCCTCGCGGACGATCGCCTGCGCGAGCACCGTCGCGGTCGTCGTGCCGTCACCGGCGACGTCGTTGGTCTTCGACGCGACTTCGCGCACCATCTGCGCGCCCATGTTTTCGAACTTGTCCTTGAGTTCGATTTCCTTGGCGACGGTCACGCCGTCCTTGGTGATGCGCGGTGCGCCGAACGACTTGTCGATCACGACGTTGCGGCCCTTCGGCCCCAGCGTGACCTTCACTGCATCGGCGAGGATGTCGACGCCGCGCAGAATGCGCTCACGCGCGTCGCGGCTGAATTTCACGTCCTTGGCTGCCATGATGGCGTCCTTTCAAATTTACGAAGTTGACACGGTCCTGAAAGCGTTTCCGCTGGCTCGTCAGCCGACGATCCCGAGAATGTCGCTTTCCTTCATGATCAGCAGGTCTTCGCCGTTCAGCTTGACCTCGGTGCCCGACCATTTGCCGAACAGGATCTTGTCGCCCGCCTTGACGTCGAGCGGGGTAACGGTGCCGTCCTCGGCCTTTGCGCCCGAGCCGGCGGCGACGATCTCGCCTTCCTGCGGCTTTTCCTTGGCGGTGTCGGGAATGATGATGCCGCCCGCGGTCTTCTCGTCGGCCTCGATGCGCCGGACCAGAACGCGGTCGTGCAGGGGTCGGAAGTTCATATGACTTGCCCTTTGCTCTTCATGCGAATGTCGATGTTGGCACTCGACTCATACGAGTGCCAGCGCGAGGCATATGGGTGCGCGTTCATCGGGCGTCAAGGGTGTCGGCCAGCCGTTGACGCGTGCGTCGAAGCGGGCCAGCGCCTGTAAGATGAACGACTTCACGCTCCGCGTTTTCCGCACCGGCGACATGGGCATGATCGCGGCGCGGTAGTCGATCCTGTATCGCGACGCCCATGGCTGGGGCACACCGCTCGAGGTGCATGAGGGGGAGGTGACGACCGCGTTCCTGCGCGACTTCAAACCCGGGCGTGAGCAATGCTGGGTCGCCGAGGTCGACGGCGTGATGGCGGGGTCGGTCTTCCTGACCGACGAGGGCGGCGGGCTGTGCCGGTTACGGCTGCTCTATGTCGAGCCGTTCGCGCGCGGACGGGGTATCGGCGACGCATTGGTCGGGGAATGCCTGAGCTTTGCACGACGGGTCGGCTACGACCGGATGACGCTCTGGACGCACACCATCCTCGAAAGCGCGCGGCGCATCTATGCCGGGCACGGATTCGCGATCACCGACGTTGCGGTCCACCATGATTTCGGAGAGCCGGTGCAAGGCGAAACGTGGGAGCTGCTGTTGCGCTGAGCGCATAACTGGGCAAAGCTGGCCACGGGGGCGACGAGGAGCGAAAACCATGCGCTTGCCTGTCCGTGCGCTGATCCCGCCTCTGGCCCTGCTGGTAACCGCGTCGTGCGGCGGCAGCTCGTCGGGAGGAGGGCCGCCTACGCCCGCGCCGCCGCCGGTCGGCAACCGTCCGCCCGCCTTCAGTTCCCCGGGGATCGCGAGCGCACCCGAGAACAGCGCCGGGACGGTCTACACCGCGACCGCGACCGACCCGGACGGGACAGCACCCGTCTTTGCCGTGACCGGGGGCGCCGACCGCGCACGCTTCGCGATCACGCCGCAGGGCGCTCTGACCTTTACGACCGCCCCGGATTTCGAGCAGCCCGACGATGCGGGCGCGGACAACGTCTACGAGGTGCAGCTGTCGGCAAGCGACGGCAGCGCGGTCGCGACGCTCGACCTGAGCGTCAGGGTTGCCAACCAGGGCCCCGACGGGTTCCGCGTGCGCCGCGTCGCGAGCGGGCTCACCAACCCGCTGTTCGTGACGGCCGTTCCGGACGGGTCGGGGCGTGTGTTCGTCGTTGAAAAGGGCGGCGTCGTCCGCATCCTCAACCCCGCGACAGGGGGCTTCTCCCCCGCCCCCTTTCTCGACGTCGGCGGGCAGATCTCGACCGAAGGCGAGCGCGGGTTGCTTGGTTTTGCGCCCGCACCCGATTTTGCGACGAGCCGCCAATTCTACGTTTATCTGATAAACCCTGTCGGCGGCTTCGAAGTGCGTCGTTATCGGACTTTCGCGGCCGACCCAAACCGTGCAGATCCGAGCTCCGCCGACATCGTTCTGTCGATCCCGCCGTTTTTGGGTCCTCCGTTGACGGTAAACAACGGCAGCTTCTTTTATAACAACGGCGGATGGATTGGATTCGGTCCAGACGAACTTCTGTATCTGGCCATCGGCGACGGCGGCGGCGGCACCGGCAGCGGCGTTCCGAACGGCAGCCCGCAAGACCCAAATAGCTTGCGCGGCAAAATCTTACGCATCGATGTGCGTTCCGATGCCTTCCCTGCGGATACCATCCGTGACTATTCTGTTCCGGCAAGCAACCCCTTTGTGAGTGGCGGCGGGGCGGGCGAAGTTTGGGCGCTTGGCCTGCGGGACCCATTCCGCGCGAGTTTTGATCCCGCAACGGGCAGCCTGTGGGTCGGCGACAACAATCCGGGGCAAGTCGAGGAACTCAATTTGCTTCCGGCGGGGGTTGCGGCACTTAATTTTGGCTGGAACGCGCGCATCGGGACGAAGCCCAATCAGGGCTTTCCAGACCGCCCTGAGTTCACGCCGCCTGTCGCAGAGTATTCGCACGGCTCGGGGCCGCTGGAAGGCCGCTCAGTGGTCGGTGGCTATGTCTATCGCGGGCCCATTGAAGCGCTGCATGGGAACTACTTTTTCGGCGATCTCGTGAGCGGCAATATCTGGTCGATTCCCGTCGCGCGCGTCGTGCAGGGGCAAACGATCGCCTCGTCGGGCTTCACGCAGCGCAACGCCGCCTTCGCGCCAAGCGCGGGTGCGTTCACCAACATCGCAAGCTTCGGCACCGATCAGGCGGGCAATCTTTACATCGTCGATTACGACGGCGAGATCTTCGTCGTCGAGCCGGCCTGAGCTGGGCTGCGTTTACTTGCCTTCCCGCCTCCTGTAGCGCCGGGGCGGGGTTGGAAAGGCGAGCGCAATGAAACTGGTACGCGGTGCGTGGAAAGTGCTGGTCGGGGTCAAGGATGGCCTCGTCCTGCTGTTCATGCTGCTGTTCTTCGGCGCACTGGCCGCTGCCTTCTCGGCGCGGCCCGGCGCAAAGCCGGTCGGCACGGGCGCGCTCGTGCTCAAGCTCAACGGCACCATCGTCGAGCAGCCTGAAACGATCAGCCCGCTGGCCGCGCTTTCGGGCGGCGAGCAGGCGCGACAGTTCCGCCTGCGCGACGTCGTGCGCGCGCTCGACCGGGCGGCAACCGACGATAAGGTCAAGGCTGTCGTGCTCGACCTCGACGGGTTCCTCGGCGGCGGGCAGGTTGCGCTCGGCGACGTCGGCGATGCGCTCGCGAAAGTCCGCGCCAAGAAGCCGGTGCTCGCCTTTGCGACCGGCTATGGCGACGATGCCTATCAGCTCGCGGCGCACGCGTCCGAAATCTGGATGGACCCACAGGGGCTGACGCTGTTCCAGGGGCCGGGCGGCTCGCGCCTCTACTACAAGGGGCTGTTCGAGCGCGTCGGCGCGACGGTCCACGTGTACCGGGTCGGTGCGTACAAATCGGCGGTCGAACCCTATATCCTCGACAAGGCGTCACCCGAGGCGAAAGCGAACAGCGAGGCGCTGGCAGGCGCACTCTGGAGCCGCTGGCAGGCCGATGTCGCCGGTGCCCGCCCCAAGGCGCAAGTCGCGGCCTTTGCCGCCGATCCCGCGCGGCTGACGAGCGCGGCAGGCGATCTCGCGATCGCGGCGCAGCGGGCAGGCCTGATCGACCGGCTCGACAGCCGCGCCGCATTCGACGCGCGCGTCGCCGAGGTCGCGGGCAAGGGCAACATGAACCTGGCAAAACCGGTCGCCTATGCAAAGATCGACCTGAAGCGTTACGTGAACGCTTTGCCAAAGCCGTCGCCGAGCGGCGCAGTCGGGGTCGTCACCGTCGCCGGCGTGATCAGCGACGGCGAAGCCGAACCGGGCAGTGCCGGCGGCGCGACGATTTCGCGCATCATCGACCGCGCCGTGGCGGCCGGAAAGGTCAAGGCGCTTGTCGTGCGCGTCGATTCGCCGGGCGGCTCGGCGCTCGCATCCGAACAGATCCGCCTGTCGCTCGAGGCGGCACGCAAGAAGGGCCTGCCCGTCATCGTATCGATGGGCAATGTCGCGGCATCGGGCGGCTATTGGGTCGCGATGGCAGGCGACCGCGTGTTCGCCGAACCTGACACGATCACCGGCTCGATCGGGATTTTCGGCCTGATCCCAACGTTCGAGCGCGGACTGGGCAAGATCGGCGTGACCGCCGACGGCGTGGCAACGACGCCGCTGTCGGGTCAGCCCGATATCTTCCGCGGCACCAATGCGGCGTTCGACGGTGTCGTCCAGACCGCGATCGAATCGGGCTATCGCCGCTTCCTGTCGCTGGTCAGCAGCGCGCGCAAGATGCCGGTCGACCGCGTCAACGAGGTTGCGCAGGGCCGCGTTTGGGATGGCGGCAACGCGCGCCAGCTGGGCTTGGTCGATGCGTTCGGGGGGTTCGACGAAGCATTGGCGGAAGCGGCACGGCGTGCGAAGATCGACGCTGCGGACGTCAAGACCGTGACGCTCGACCGCGAGCCGGGCTGGGCCGAGGGGTTCGCCGCGATGTTCGGCGCCGACGAGGGATCCGAGGTCGCAACCGACCTGTTGTCGACGCTGACGCGCGCGCGTCTCGCCGAGGTCGGTGGCGCCATCGCGGACGTCCAGTTGATGACGCGCGCGTCGGCGGTGCAGGCGCGGTGTCTCGAATGCCCGGTACCCGGTCTGCGGGCACCGCCGCCGACGTTGATGCAGCTCGTTCGGGACTGGTTCGCATGATTGCAGAATTGCGGGCGGCGACGCCTGAGGATGCCGCGTCGATCGCCGCGATCTACGGGCCCTATGTCGTCACCAACGCGGTGTCGTACGAATCGGTGCCGCCAAGCGCCGACAACATGCGCGCACGGATCGTTGCAGCCGGGGATACGCATCCGTGGATCGTCGCCTGCGACCCGGAGAGCGGGCTGGTCCTCGGCTATGCGTTTGCCAAGCCCTGGCGGCCGGGGGCGGCGTACCGGTTTTCGGTCGAAACCGCATGCTACGTCGCCGGTGATCTCGAGGGTCAGGGCATCCGCCGGGCACTCTATGGTGCACTCATCGCGACGCTCACCGCCCAGAACTTCACCCAAGCGATCTCGACGCTGACGATGCCGCAGGACAAGGCAATCCAGCTGCACGAGGCGCTCGGCTTCAAGCGCGCCGGCTTCTACCGCGAGGTCAGCTTCAAAAACGGCCAGTGGATCGACGTCGGCATCTGGCAGCGCGAGCTTGCCGAACCCGGCACGCCGCCCGACGAACCGGTCGGGTTTTCGGCAACGGGCGTCGTTCGGAACTAGCTCGCGATATAGTCGCGAAGCGCGGCCGCCTCGCTCTCGATTCGGTCGATCCGGTACTTCACAAGATCGCCGATCGAGATAAAGCCGACCATGCGCTCGCCCTCGACGACCGGCAGGTGACGGATGCGGCGCTGTGTCATCAGCGCGATCGCCGACATCGCCTGTGCATCAGGGTCGACGGTCAATGCAGGTGACGTCATCACATCACCGACCCGCTTGGTAAGCGCCGACGGACCGTCGCGCTCGAGGCCGTAGATCACATCGCGTTCGGAGAAAATGCCGAGCACGCTGTCGTTATCGGTCACCGGCACCGCACCGATCCGCTTCGTGGCGAGCAGTCGAACGGCATCCATCACCGTCGCATCGGGCGAAATCGCGGTGACGTCCGCGCCTTTTCCGGAAAGAATGGCCCTGACAGTCATGGCCCAGCCTCCTATGGGCGACTCTCGAACGGTCGCCCGCGCAAGTGTTTCACGCGCTGCGACGAAAGGGAAGAACCGATGGCCGATCCCACGCTCGACGATCCGGGCTATGCGAAATTTGCCTGGGCCCGCTACAAGCGGTTGATGTGGTGGATGGCGCTCGCGTCGCTGCTCACGACGCTTGGCGGACTGCTGGCATTGCGCATCTTCTGGGGGCCGATGCCGGTGCTCGCGCAGATTTTTGTCGCCGGCGGCATTTTCTTCACCGTGCTGCTGGCGGCGGCCTTGATGGGGCTCGTCTTCCTGTCGTCGGGCACGGGACACGACGGCCGTATCGAAGATCCGACCCGCGACGAACAATGGAGCGACGAATGACCGACAGCGAGCCGATCCTGCGCGTGGTCCCGCAACCGGCCGACATCAATTCGAACGGGCATATCTTCGGCGGCTGGGTCTTGAGCCAGATGGACATCGCGGGTGGCATCGTCGCGGGGCGCATCGCGCAGGGGCGCTGTGCCACCGTCGCCATCGAATCGATGGAGTTCATCGCGCCGATCCTGCTGCGCGACCTCATTTCGGTCTATGCAAAGGTCGAACGGCGCGGGCGCACTTCGGTGGCAATCCGGCTTGACGTTGTGGCGTCGCGCGACCGCGGCGAAACCGAGGTCAAGGTCACGAGCGGCGTGTTCACCTTTGTCGCCCTCGACGACGACTTCCGCCCCCGGCCGCTCCCTGCACTCTAGAGCGCGCGCTAGCGGCAGCTCGTCTCCGGCCCGGCGAGCAGGTCGAGGCAGCGCCCGTCGACATCCCCCGCTGCGAGGCGGAACCCGATCAGCGCGGCCAGCGTCGGCGCGATATCGACGGTTTCGACGCCGTTAGGCTGCTCGAAAGGCGCAAGGCCCTTGCGCCAGAACAGCATCGGCACGCGCCGGTCGTAGTCCCAGGGCGATCCATGCGTCGCGACATAGCCGATGTTCGGCTCCGCAATCGGCGTCACGCGCGGCTTGAGCATCACCAGCAGATCGCCCGAGCGCCCGGGACGATAGGATGCCCGTGCGCGCTGGGCGAGGGTCCAGGTTTCTGGTGGCGTGCGCGGGATGGCGGTCGCGGTCATGTCGGCGGCGGTAAACACCGTTTCGATCTGCGGTTGCGCCCGGAGGAGGGCCAGTGCGCGCGCCTCCACGGCCTTGCGCTGCTCAGGCGTGAGCGTGTTCGAAAAATAGATATCGCCGCCATCGGGGCTGAGCAGCACCGGCCCCGTGATGCCGAGTTCGTTGCCGATCTGCGCGCTGAGCCGTGACACCGACAGGTCGGCGGCGGAGCGCTGCGCATCGGGGAGCGCGTGCGCGCGGTTGCGCTCGGGTGTATCGTGCCCGCCGTGATCGGCGGTGAGCGCGACGACATAGTCGACGCGAGACCGGTCGAGCTTTGCGAAGAAGCGACCGAGCATCGTGTCGAGGGCGGCGAGTTGGAGGCACGTCTCGCTGCCCGCCGTGCCATAGCGGTGGCCGACGTAATCGGTCGACGACAGGCCGATTGCGAGCACGTCGGGCGCCGCGCCGCGCCCGAGCTTCATCGTGTCGAACAGCCGTTCGGCGAGCATAAGCGTCATCGCGTCGAGTTCGGGCGATGCACGGAATTCGCCGGCATCGCTGCCCTTGCGCGCGAAGCGGCCGTCGCCGACGCTGAGCGTGCCGGTCAGCGAGACGGCACGCGAATAGGGCCGGCAGTGCGGGGTGAGCGCGACAGGTTTCGCCGGAGCGGTGAACCGGGCCGCATAGACCCTGTTGACCGCCGCCGCTTCGGCTTCGCCGCCGGTTGCGCCGTCGAGCGTACGGAACCCGTTGTTCGCGCTGTTCGGGAACCAGATCGCATCGGTCTTGTGCCCCCCCATCATGATCGCGGCGCGGTCCTTGCCGGCGACGGCGACATTGCGCGAGCCGGGGTTTGCCGACTTGATCCGCTCGCCGAGCGTGGGAACCAGCAGGTGCCAGGTGCTCGGCGTGTAGGTGCGCGACGTCGAACCCGGGGCGCGCGGATCTTCCGCGCAATAGACGCGCTTGTCGGTGCGTGCGACGCTTTGGTCGAGCCAATTGTTCGCGATGATGCCGTTTCGCGCCGGGTGCGTGCCGGTGAGGATCGTTGAGTGGCCGGGGCACGTCTCGCTGGCGGCATGGCTCTGATAGCCGCTGGGAAAGACGACGCCCTGTGAGAGGCGCTTGAGGCCGCCAGTGAAGCTTGCGCGATGCTCGGCGAACAGGTCGGCTGAAAACTGGTCGACCGCGATCACCACGAGAAGCTTGGGCGGTGCGGCCTGCGCGGCGAGCCCGGTCGGGAACAAAGCGGCGAGCGGGAGAAGCATCCTGAGCAAAGACATGGCCTTCCACGAGTGGCCGTGCGACCCTATGAGGGACGCATGAGCCGGACAAGCATCTTGCTGGCGCGCCTGTGCGCCGCGCTGATGACGCTGGCGCTCGCGCTGCCCGCGACGGCGCAGGGGACACGGCACATCACCGCAAGCCTTGTCGCCGACGCCGTGCCCGCGACGCCGGGTGGAACGGTCACGCTCGCGATCGTCATGAAACCCGAACCCGGCTGGCACGGATATTGGAAGAACCCCGGCGACGCGGGCGTGGAGACGCAGGCCGCTTGGACACTGCCCAAGGGCATGAGCGCAGGGCCGCTCAATTACCCGGTGCCACAGACGCTGCTGGTCGGTGGGCTGATGAACTATGTCTACGAGGGCGACCACGCGCTGCTCGTCGATCTGAAACTGCCGCCCAATGTTGCGGCGGGACAGGCGCTGCCGATCGCGGTCAAGATCGATTATCTCGTCTGCACCAAGGAAATCTGCGTCCCCGAAAGCGCCGAGCTCACGACGTCGCTCGTTGCCGGTGCACCGGCGGGTGGCGGCCTCGGACGCTGGCGAGCAGCGATGCCCCGCACTTTCACCCAGGCCGTGACCTTCGCCGCCGCGAACGCATCGGTCCGGATCGGCGTCCCGCTTCCAGCGGATGCGAGGGTCGAAAACGCCTATTTCTTCCCGCTGACACACAAGACGCTCGACTATGCGGCCCCGCAGGTCGCGACCCGCGACGGCGAACGCCTCGTCATCGAGACGAGGCTCGCCGACGGCGCGATACCCGACAAGCTCGAAGGCGTGCTCCGGCTCGCGCCCGGACAGGGTTTCGCCGTTACCGCAGTTCCCGGCACCGTCGCGCCGGTATCGCAGCAGGGCGGTGACATCATTGCGGCCGTTGCGCTGGCGCTCGGCGGCGCAATCCTCGGCGGGCTGATCCTCAACATCATGCCGTGTGTGTTCCCGATCGTCAGCCTCAAGGCACTGAGCCTTGCGCGTGCGGGTGGTGACGAGCGCGCCGCGCGGCGTGAAGCCGTTGCCTATGCCGCGGGTGTGATCGCCACGTGCCTTGCGCTCGGCGGCATCATTCTCGGTGCGCGGGCGCTCGGCACGCAACTCGGGTGGGCGTTCCAACTCCAGAACCCCGCCATCGTCCTCGTGCTGCTGTTGATCGCGACGCTGATCACGTTGAATCTCGCAGGATTCCTCGAAGTCCGCAGCTTCGGCAGCGGGCAGGCGCTGGTCGAGCGCGGCGGCGTCCAAGGCGCGTTCTGGACCGGCGTGCTCGCCGCTTTTGTCGCGACGCCGTGCACGGGGCCGTTCATGGCGGGCGCGCTTGGCGCGGCGCTGGTCCTGCCCCCGCTTGCGGCGCTCGCCGTGTTCGCCGGATTGGGGTTCGGCCTGGCGCTGCCATTCCTGCTCGTCGGCTTCATTCCCGCGCTCCGCCGCCGCCTGCCGCGACCCGGCCCCTGGATGGCGACGTTCCAGCGCATCCTCGCCATCCCGATGGCGCTCACCGTCGTCGCCCTGCTGTGGTTGATCGACCGTTCGCAGGGCGCGGCGGTGTTCCAGACAGCGCTGATCGGCGTTATCATCATTGCAGCGATCGCCGTGGTCCTCTCGCGTCAGTCTGGAGTTCGCGCGCCCGCTTGGGTCACCGCCACTCTGGCTGTCGTTCTTGTCGGCGGGGCCGTCGCGATCAAGGCGCCGGTCTTCGCCTCGGAACCGAGCGAGCTCCCCGTCACCGCTTTCAGCGAACCCGCGCTCGCGACAGCACGCGCTTCGGGGAAGCCGGTGTTCGTCTACTTCACCGCCGACTGGTGCGTGACGTGCAAGGTCAACGAGCGCGGCGCACTCGCCAGTGCGTCCGTGCGCACGGCGTTCGAAACGCGAGGAACGGTCGTTCTGCAAGGCGACTGGACCGACGGCGACCCTGCCCTGACCCGATTCCTCAACGCCAACAGTGCGTTCGGCGTACCGCTGTACCTCTATTACGCACCGGGGAGCACCACTCCGCAGGTCTTGCCGCAGGTCCTGACCCCCGCCATGCTGACATCGTTGGGGGGCTGAGTCGCAAGGAGTTTGCCGTGCACCGCCTCATGCTGATTCCTCTGATCGCCGCTATCGCCTCGCCGACGCTCGCTGCACCGCGCATCGGCGCTGCGGCCCCGACCTTCGTCGCGCGGGACAGCACCGGCAAGCCGGTTTCGCTCGCGCAGTATCGCGGAAAAACGATCGTGCTCGAATGGAACAACCCCGGCTGCCCCTACGTGAAAAAGCACTATGACAGCAGCAACATGCAGCGGACGCAGGCAGCAGCGGCCGGTCAGGGCGTTGTCTGGCTGACGATCAATTCCGGCGCGCCCGGGAAGCAGGGCCATATGGAAGGCGCTGCGGCGAACAGCTATGTCCAAGGGGCGAAAGCGAAACCCGCAGCCTATCTGCTCGACCCGCGTGGCGTGGTCGGCAAGGCATATGGTGCCTCGACAACGCCCGAGATGTACATTGTCGATGCCAAGGGCGTGCTCGTCTATAGGGGCGCCATCGACGACAAGCCAACGGCGAACCAGTCCGATATCGTCGGCGCGCGCAACCATGTGACGGCTGCGCTTGAGGACATGAAGGCAGGTCGCGCGGTCGCAGTCGCGGAGACGCGATCGTACGGCTGTTCGGTCAAATACGCCGACTGACGCGGGTCAGACCGGCCCACCGCTCAAGCGCTGGCAGATCATGTCGAGCTGGTCGAGCGTGGCGTAGGACACGCTGACGCTCCCCCCGGTTCCCTTGTGGGCGATCGCGATCTTGAGGCCCAGCAGGTCGCCGAGCTGCCGCTCCAGCAGCGCGATGTCGGCGTTCGAGCCGCGCTCAGGCATCGACTTGTATTCGATCGGGGCAGGCTTTTTGACTTTTTTCACAAGGGCTTCGGTCGCGCGCACGGACAGGTCGCCCTTCACCACCTGCTCGGCGAGCGCTTCTGCGTTGTCGAGCCCGACAAGCGCACGGGCATGACCCATCGACAGCCGACCGTTGGCAACCATCGCGCGCACGGCCTCGGGCAGGTCGCCAAGGCGGATCAGGTTGGCGACATGGCTGCGCGACTTGTGCAGTCGTTGCGCCAGCGCTTCCTGCGTATGACCGTAATCGGCAATCAACCTGCGATAGGCTTCACCCTCTTCAACCGCGTTCAGTTGTTCACGCTGGATGTTCTCGATCAGCGCGACCTCGAGCGTCGCATCATCGGCGAAGTCGCGGACGATCGCTGGGATGGCATGCAGCCGCGCGCGCTGCGCCGCGCGCCAGCGGCGCTCACCCGCGACGATCTGATACCGGTCGCCTGCGGGACGCACGACGATAGGCTGGAGCACGCCACGCTCGGCAATCGAGGCCGCGAGTTCATCGAGCGCCGCCTCGTCGAAATGCCGACGCGGCTGCGACGGATGCGGCGCGATGTCCGCAACCGCGATCTCGCGCACACCATCGGGTCGTGCACTCTCGGCGGGCGTCGCATCGCCGAGCAGCGCGGATAGGCCGCGGCCGAGGCCGGGCGCACGCCGTTTGGGCACGAGCGGTTCGACGTTGTCGCTCATGCCGCCTTTGCCCGGGCGAGCGGCGGCAGGCGCCCCACCAATTCGCGCGACAGATTCATATACGCCTCGGACCCGGCACAGCGCATGTCATAGATCAGCGCGGGCAGTCCGTGACTCGGCGCTTCGGAAAGCCGGACGTTACGCGGGATGACGGTATCGAAGACCGCCGTCCCGAGGCAGGCACGCACATCCTGCGCGACCTGTTCGGTCAGGCGATTGCGCCGGTCGTACATGGTCAGCGCGACACCCAGAATGCCGAGGCCTGGATTGAACTTCGCCCGGATACGATCGATCGTCTGCAAGAGCTGGCTCAGCCCTTCCAGCGCGAAAAACTCGCATTGCAGCGGCACGAGCAATGACTGCGCGGCAACCATCGCGTTGATCGTCAGCAGCCCCAGCGAGGGCGGACAATCGATCAGACAGATGTCCCAGCGCGCGTCCGCCTCCGCGCCCAGCGCTTTGCGCAGGCGATCGGTGCGGTCGGCATATTCGACAAGCTCGATCTCTGCACCCGAAAGGTCGACCGTCGCCGCAATCAGGTCGAGGCCAGGCACTTTGGTCGCGATGACCGCTTGCCCCAGCGTGCAATCCCCCGTGAGCAATTCATAGCTGGAGCGGATCCGGTCGGCGTGATGCACCCCCAGCCCCGTCGACGCATTCCCTTGCGGGTCGAGGTCGATCAGCAGAACCCGCCAGCCAAGCGCCGCAAGCGCAGTCGAGACGTTGATTGCGCTCGTCGTCTTGCCGACCCCGCCCTTTTGATTCGCGACGCAGATCGTGATCATGCGCGGCTCCGCGCGTGCAGCCGGACGTTGCGTGCGACGATAATCGCACTGTCTGGATCGGTGACGCTCGGCTCCATAGAGAAGTCACCTTGCCACGCGTCCCGCACCGAAGCCAGTTCCGCAGCGGCAGAACGGCCCTTTGGAAGGATCCAGGCCGTTTCTTCTGTGGAAAACCTGTGCGCGAGCGCCAGCAGCTTGGGCAAAGGCGCAAACGCCCGCGCCGTGATGACATCGACCTTCCGCGATTCGACACGCTCGACCGGCAGCGGTTCGACGCTGACATTGCGAAGACCGAGCGCGTCAGCAGCGCGAGACAACCACTCGAAGCGTAACCGACGCGATTCGACCAGCGCGATGCGGGCGTCCGGCGCAAGGATCGCAACGACAAGCCCGGGAAGTCCGGCCCCGCTCCCCAGGTCGATCCAAGCGCCGTCACGCCGCCCCGCAACATCCAGCAATTGCGCCGAATCGGCAATGTGGCGGCACCAGATCGCTTCGAGCGACGCCGTGCTGACGAGGTTCTGACGCCCGCTCTCCTCTTTCAGCAGGGCAACGAACGCATCGACATGGGCCAGTGTTTCACGTGAAACACCCATCTTCCCGACGAGCCAGCCCTTCGCCGCAGCCTCATCCATGCGCGCGCTTTGCTCGGACCATGATTGCCGCGAGCGCAGCGGGCGTGACACCGCGAACGCGTCGCGCCTCGCCCAAGGTGCGTGGACGCGCATTGCCAAGACGCTCGACCATCTCGTTCGACAATCCCGGAATCGTCGTCCAACCCAGATCGTCCGCCAGCGGAAGGGCGTCGCTGGCAGACAAGGCGCGACGCTCGGCGTCCTGACGCGCGACATAGGGCGCGTAGAGGGCATCGGCCTCCACCTCCTCGCGAACCTGAGCCGGCACATCGCCGCAGCCTGACCTAGCCGAATCGAGATCCGCCTGCCGGCTGACCCACCAACGTTGTAGGGCCGGGTCGGCAAGTCCTATCGCGCAAGCGAGCGGCGTCAGCCGCGTGTGAGCGTTGTCGGCCCGGAGCGAAAGCCGGTGCTCAGCCCGCGCGGTCAGCATCCGATACGGCTCGCTCGCGCCCTGCAGAACAAGATCATCGATCATTACGCCGACATACCCCTGATCGCGCGTGACGATCAGCGGATCGAGCGAAAGCGCGTCGGCGGCGGCATTCGCCCCGGCCACGAGTCCCTGCGCCGCGGCCTCCTCGTAGCCCGTCGTCCCGTTGATCTGGCCCGCGCAGAACACTCCGGGGATCGCGTGGAGTGCCAGCCGACCGTCTAGCGCCCGTGGGTCGATATAGTCATACTCGACAGCGTAGCCGGGCACCGCGACGCGCACAGTCTCCAGCCCGGCAATAGTCCGGAGAAAGACTTCCTGCGTCGCCAGAGGAAGCGACGTTGACAGGCCGTTCGGGTAGATAAGCCTCGAATCGAGCCCTTCAGGTTCAAGGAAGACCTGGTGCCCGTCGCGGTCGCCGAAACGCAGAACCCTGTCTTCAATCGACGGGCAATACCGCGGGCCTTGCCCTTCGATCGCGCCGCTCATCAAAGGCGACTCACCAAGACCGGCCCGAATCGCGTCATGCGTCCTCTGGGTCGTTCGCGTGACGGCGCAGAACAGCTGCGGCAGCTCGCGTCGTCCGAGCGGCGACATTGCCCAATATGCCGTGTCGCTGCCCTGAACCGCGAGCCGCGACCAGTCGATCGATCGGCCGTCGAGACGCGGCGGCGTACCGGTCTTGAGACGGCCCATGGGCAAATTGAGCGCGCGCATCTGCTCGCCCAACCGCGTGGCCGCGCGTTCGCCGACCCGCCCCCCCTCGCTGACGGCGTCACCGCGAAACATCTTCCCGCCGAGGAACGTCCCCGTCGCCAGCACGACGCTGGAGGCTCCAATCACCACGCCGTCGTCGAGGATGATCCCGGACACACGGCCAGACTCGAAACGCAGTGCCTCGGCCCCGGACTCGATGACTTCGATGTTAGGCTCGCGCGCGATCGCCGCCGCGATTGCCGCAGCGTAGCGCGTACGGTCGGCCTGAATGCGTGGTCCCTGCACCGCGGGACCCTTGGACCGATTGAGCAACCGATAATGGATCGCTGCCGCGTCACACGCGCGCCCCATCAACCCGCCAAGCGCATCGACCTCGCGGACGAGATGCCCCTTGCCGATTCCACTGATTGCCGGGTTGCACGACATCGCGCCAATCATTCGCCGGTCGAACGTGCAGATCGCGACGCGTGCGCCGCGCCGCGCGGCCGCCGCAGCAGCCTCCGTCCCGGCGTGACCGCCGCCCACGATTACGACGTCGAAAATCATGCGCGGCTGCTAAACTGTTTCACGTGAAACGTCACTTGCCGATGCAAAAGCGACTGAAAAGCGCATCGGGCATCGCCTCTGTGTCGGCGCGGCCCGTGATCGCGTCGAACGCCTTGCGGGCACTCCGGACGCACTCTGCCTGCAGC
>VYLL01000198.1_pt1 | contig 20078 bp, 20 predicted proteins | sample 5114301 | NCBI WGS metagenome assembly VYLL01 (sample SAMN12291809, study PRJNA351875) | freshwater metagenome | isolation source: freshwater lake | place: USA: Michigan, MSU2 Lake | collected 2011-08-16 | reverse complement strand
GCCACGCCCAGCCCGACAAAGGGGTCGGCGACGGCGGCATCCATGCCGTTAATGCGCAAGCACCAGCGGCACGTCGCAATGGTCGAGCATCGCCCGCGTGACGCCGCCGAGTACCGCCTCGCGGAAGCGCGAATGGCCATAGGCGCCCATCACCAGATAGGCGGCGGGCAGCGATCGGGCCGTCTCGATCAGCACGTCGGCTACGAATGCGTCACTCGTAGGGAGCGCGCGCACCGTGGCGGCAATATCGTGCAGCGCCAGATAATCGATCACATCGCCGGCAGGGAAATCCGCATGGACGTTGCCGACCGTAACCAGCGTCACGGCGCTGGCGATCTTCAGCATCGGGAGCGCTGCCCGCAGCGCATGCGCACCTTCGGGCGAACCATTCCACGCGACCATCGCATGGACTTTCGGGTCGAACGTCGCCGAATAGGATTCGGGAATCACGAGAACGGGCGAGCGCGCACTCAGTGCAACATCATCGACGATAGACAGCGGGTGGCTGCCATCGCGCTTGTCGTGGTCGGGCTTGCCGAGGACGATGATATCCAAAAGACGCGACCAGCTGACGATCGACTGCGCGAAACCGCCATCCGCCATTATCCATTTGCCCGAAATTCCGGCGTCTTTCAGCTGGCTGTCGATTGCCGCCTTGTCCTCGCTCGCCTCGCGCCGCAGCGTCTCATAGATCTGCGCGACCATGTACGTGCCGCCGAACGGATCGGTGACGACATAGGGCGAGACCGAATTGACCTGAATACACTGCAGCTTGCCGTCGAAGGCGCGCACCAGTGCAATAGCGGCATCGAGCCGCGCCTTCTGACCATCGTCGCCGTAGACGTGCAACAGGACCGTCTTCATCATCTGTCTCCCGCTCGATCCCCGTCGGGCTAGGACAAGCGGTCGGACGCGTAACTAAGGGGTCTTCCGGATGGGTCGGCAGGCCCGGCGGGCCTAGTCTGCGCGCTGATAAGCAGACCGGAAGGAATGCGCGTGAACGACGGGAAATTGGCGGGTTCGCGGCAGCGGCATGTCGTCGTGCTTTGCCATCCATCGACAAACAGCCTCAATGCCGAGATCGCGCGGGTCTATGCGAGCACCGTCAGGTCGCTCGGCCACGACGCGGAAATTCGCGATCTCTACCGCATGAATTTCGACGCCATCCTTAAAAACAACGAACGCCCGCACAAGGCAGGCTTCGGCCTCGCCGCCGATGTCCAGGCGGAACTGGCCGTCCTCGAAAACGCCGATACGGTCGTGCTGGTCTACCCGATCTGGTTCGGAACGCCTCCGGCAATGCTGAAAGGCTACATTGAGCGGGTATTCGGTGCCGGGGTTCACTATGAGTCGATCGATGGACCGGGCGTGCAAAGCCCGATGCGGAGCAAACACCTGCTGAGCATCTCGACGTCGGGCAAGACAGCGCAATGGCTCGACGAGCGGGGAGCATGGCTGTCGCTGCTGACCGTCTTCGACCGATATCTGGTCGAGATGTTTTCCATGAAATCCAGCGATCACTTGCGCTTGAGCGATATCTTCGTGGCCATGCAACAGCGCCATGTCGACGAAGAGCTGTTTAAGGTTCGTGACAAGGCGACGGCCACCGTCGCGCGGCTCGCACCGGCCGGGCGGGCGTGGGCAGCGGCGATGGCATAGCCATGAACATGCGCGCAGCGATCTTCATCGAGCCGGGCAGGATCATTCTTGGCGAAAAGCCCGTTCCCGAACCGGGCCCGCTCGACGCCCTGATCCGGATCACGCTGACGACGATCTGCGGCACCGATGTGCATATTCTGAAGGGAGAATATCCCGTCCAATCCGGACTTACGGTTGGGCACGAGCCGGTCGGCGTGATCGAAAAGCACGGTCCCGCGGTTGAAGGCTATACTGTCGGTCAGCGCGTCATCGCGGGTGCGATCACACCTTCGGGTACGTCGAACGCATCGCTGTGCGGCGTGCATTCGCAGTGTGGCGGGTCGCACGGCCATGGCTGGAAGCCGATCGGAGGGTGGCGGTTCGGCAACACGATCGACGGTGCGCAGGCGGACTTCCTGCTGGTGCCCGACGCGATGGCGAACCTGTCGCCGATTCCCGATGGCCTGACCGACGAACAAGTGCTGATGTGCCCGGACATCATGTCGACCGGCATCAGCGGCGCGGAATCGGGCAGGATCCGCATCGGCGACCAGGTCGCGGTCTTCGCCCAGGGGCCGATCGGCCTGTGCGCGACCGCGGGGGCCAGGCTGATGGGTGCCACGACGATCATCGCGGTCGATCGTCTGCCCGAACGGCTCGAGATGGCGAAGCGCATGGGCGCCGATCATGTCGTCGATTTCGGCAAGACCGATCCGGTTGCCGAAATCATGAAGCTGACCGGTGGACGCGGTGTCGATGTGTCGATCGAGGCGCTTGGCCAGCAGGCGACTTTTGAAGCGGCGTTGCGCGTGCTGCGCCCCGGCGGCACCCTGTCGTCGCTCGGCGTCTATTCTTCCGACCTGACGATTCCGCTCGATGCCTTCGCGGCCGGACTGGGCGACCACCGCATCGTCACGACGCTATGTCCCGGCGGCAAGGAACGCATGCGACGCTTGATGGAGGTGGTCGCGTCGAAACGCGTCGATACGGCATCGCTGGTGACGCATCACTTCAGCCTCTACGACATCGAAACCGCCTATGACCTGTTCGCGCACCAGCGCGACGGCGTCCTGAAGGTCGCGATCAAGCCCTGAAAAGAGCAGGGCCGCCGATCACCCGGCGGCCCTGACTGCAGTGCGCCCGTGACCAAACGCGTTCAGACAACGGCGATGTTGTCCTCCACCCACGCAACGCCCGGTGCCGACCACGCCGCGCGCTCGGCGACTTGCCGTTCATGCCAGCTGTGGACTCTTCCGCTCAGCTTGACGGTTCCGCCGTCGGCCTCGACACGGATCGTGTTGGCATCGGCATCGCTGGCCCGGCGAACGGCCGCCATGATCAGTTCGCGGACGTTGGCTGGAGAGGGGGCATGCTTGACCTCGATCAGATTGCTGACCCCCAGCACGCCCGATATCTTCCCTGCAGCCCGCTTGGCGGCGTTCTTCTGGTAATTCCAGTCGACGTTGCCGCTGAGCGTGACCCAATTGTGCTCGACCTTCACGTCGATCTTCTCTTCGGGGATGGTCACGTCCCATTTGAACATGTCGAGAATGCGTTTGGCGATTTCGGGATCGCTCGTCTTGGGGTCGCTGGCAAAGCGGACCTGGATCTCTTCGGCGATGGCGCGCACGCCCTTCACCCGCTTCGCAGCCTGCTCGGCGTTCAGCTTTTGCGCATAGGTGGGAACGAAACCCGACAGCGTGACGACACCGTCGTTGGCGGCCACACCGATATGCGCGTGGTCGATCTGCGGCTCCCACGCCAATTCCTCCATTACGTCGTGCTGCAATTGTTCATCGGTCTTCATGACGGATTCTCCTCAGCTTCTGGCGGAGAGATGTCAGCTGCGGCTCGGGCGAACTATTCGGGAATGTGCGTAGCCTCGCGCGACAGGAGCCCAGTCGGGCGATGCGATTTCGCCTGGTACGTATAGGTCCTTATGGGCGAGGCAACCCGATCCGCTCAAGGATGCGGCATGGCTTGGAAACTAATCCGCCTCGACCTCGCGCGAACCGCGGAATATCCAGAAGGATCTGCAAATCGCTGCTATCCAGTGCGCCTGTCGCTGGACGGGGCGGGCGTGATCGGCCTGGAGGAGGAAGTGATCGCGGCCACGATCGCCGGCATGATCTACGACGGTGCGTGCCTGCATACGTGCTGTATCTAACCCGCGTCGCGTCCTTGCCAAACGCCGACCGATTGCTTTGATGCGGTGGACACGCCCAGGGTTGCGCAGCTTTGTGCGCAACCATGAGCCCCGCGGCGCTCAGCCGGACGCTGGAGTGGCGGAAAAATGTGGGTTCTGCGCAAATGTGGAGCGGGTGAAGGGAATCGAACCCTCGTCGTAAGCTTGGAAGGCTTCTGCTCTACCATTGAGCTACACCCGCGCAGCCCTGCGATTGCCCGTTCGGCTTCCGGGCGTCAAGCGCCGTAGAGGGCGTCGAGCCGCGCGCCGTGGACCTCGCGGATCTTGTGGCGACGGATCTTCATCGACGGGGTCATCATCTCGTTGTCGACCGTGAATGCATCGGGAGTCAGCGCGACGCGGCGGACTTTTTCGATGACCGACAATTCGGTGTTCACCCGGTCGACCGCCGCCTGCACCGCGCGCTGCACCGCCGGGTTCGCGGTCAGCGCGGCGATGTCGGGCTTCTCGTCGTTCGCGACGGCCCATTCGACCAGCCATTCGGGATCGGGCACGACCAGGCCGACGAGGTGCGGCCGCTTGTCGCCGACGACCATCGCCTGCAGGATTTCGGGCTGGAGCGTCAGCATCCCCTCGATCTTCTGAGGGCTGACGTTGTCGCCCTTGTCGTTGACGATGAGGTCCTTCTTGCGGTCGGTGATGACGATGCGCCCGCGATCGTCGATGTGGCCCACATCGCCGGTATGAAGCCAGCCGTCGATCAGGACGCGCGCGGTTTCAGACGGATTGTTCCAGTATCCGTGCATGACGAGTTCGCCGCGTACCAAAATCTCGCCGTCCGGCGCGATCTTCACCTCTGTGTTCAGCAGCGGCGGTCCGACGGTGTCCATCTTGAGACCCGCTTTTGGGCGGTTGCAGCTGATCACCGGTCCAGCTTCCGTCTGCCCGTAGCCCTGCAGCAGCGTCAGCCCCAGTGCGTGGAAGAAGACGCCGATGTCCGGGTTCAGCGGAGCGCCGCCGGAGACGAGTGCCTTGATACGTCCGCCGAACTTCGCCTGTACCTTGGGCTTCAACGTCTTCGCGATGAACAGCTCGACGGGCTTGTCCCAGAAGCGGGAGTTTCCGGCGAGATCCTTAGCCCCCAGCGACAGTGCACGCTTGAGAAGATGCGGCGCCAGGCCGCCCTGTTTCTCGATCTGCTTGACGATCCGCGCGCGCAGCACTTCGAACAGGCGCGGCACCACGACCATCAGCGTCGGCTGCGTCTCCTCGATGTTCGAGGCGAGCTTTTCGAGACCCTCGGCGTAATAAATCTCCGCGCCCAGCCCGATCGGGAGGAACTGCCCGCCCGAGTGCTCGTACGCATGGCTGAGCGGCAGGAAGGACAGGAAGCGTTCTTCGTCCCAGCCATAGTCGTTCGCGACCACATCGATGCAGCCAGCGACATTATGCAGGATCGCGCCATGATGTTGCTGAACCCCGCGCGGCGCGCCACCGGTGCCGCTGGTGTAGATGAGGCAGGCGAGGTCGTCGCGCTGGAAGTCGGCCGCAGACGCGACCGCGTCGACGTCGGCGGGGCTGCCCGCGATCAGGTCGGACCAGTGGCGGTAGTCGACGTCACCCGACTGGCCGACGCGGATGTCCTCGATCCCGATGACCGTCTTGCAGGCGACCGAGCGGAAGACGGCCGGGACAACTGCGCGCGCGAGCTTTGCGGTCGAGACGATCACCGCCTTCGCGCCGCTGTCGCCCAGGATGTGCGCGTGGTCGCGTTCGGTGTTGGTCGTGTAAGTCGGGACCGTCACGCAGCCGGCCGCCATGATGGCGAGGTCCGCGATGCACCATTCGGGGCGGTTCTCGCTGACCAACATGACGCGGTCGCCGCGTTCGAGCCCCAGCTCCTTGAGCGCGGTCGCCATCGACGCGACGTCGCGCGCGACTTCTGCCCAGCTGCGCGTCGTCCAGGCACCGGCCACCTTGGCCCCGAGGAACGGTTTGTCCCCGTTCTCGCGCGCGCGCGAGAAGAACATGGTCACGAGGTTGGGAAAGGTTTCGAACGTCGGCATTCTCTCTCCGGGCCGCCGCTTGTGCGGTCGGGTCCCGAACGTCGTAGGTTCAGCGCGCACGACTGTCCATATTCGCGGCACCGCCGCGCGCCAGGCGTTGCATCCGCATCACCGGTGAAGGCGACGGCAATGTCCGTCCGGCTATTCGGCGAGCACGCCGCCGATCGAGCGCGGGTCCGCCGCGCCGCGCCACTGGCCGTCGGGCAGGCGCTCGACCGCAGTCAGCTTCGAGGGCAGGTCCGAACTGACGACCGTGCGCCCGAGGCCGGCGACCGCGCCCTGCATCGCGGCCAGAGTGGTGTTGCGTTCGACGAGGATCGCGTCGCCGCCGAAATAGATGTTGGGCAGCGCCAGCGCGTCCGCCGCCGACAATCCCCAGTCGAGCTTGCCGACCAGCGCCTTCATCACGTGCATGATGATGCGCTTGCCGCCCGCCGAACCCGTCGCGAAGATCGCGCGCCCCTCGGCATCGTAGACGATCGTCGGCGACATCGAGGACAAGGGCCGCTTGCCGGGTGCCACCGCATTGGCGACGGGTGCGCCGTCCTTGACGGGCGTGAACGTGAAGTCGGTCAGCTCGTTGTTGAGCACGAGGCCCTCGGCGACGATCTGGCTGCCGAACGGCCCCTCGACCGTCGAGGTCATGTTCGCAACCGTTCCCGCGCCGTCGACCGCGACGAAGTGTGTCGTGCCCGCGACTTCGGACGAGATGCCCGCGGTGCGCGCCCTGGCACCGGGCGGCGTGCCGGCCTCGACCTTCGCGACGGCGGTGGTCTCGCTGAACAGCTTCGAGCGGCTCGCCAGATAGCCGCGGTCGAGCAGCCCTGCGACGGGCACGTCGGTGAAGCCGGGGTCGCCGAGGTACTTTTCGCGGTCGGCATAAGCGAGCAGCATCGATTCGGCGATCAGGTGCCAGCTCGTCGGGCTGTTCGGCCCGAGCGCCTTCATGTCGAACCGCTCGAGCATGCCCAGCATCTGGAGGATCGTCGTCGCACCCGAAGACGGCGGGCCCATGCCGCACACTTTGTACTGGCGATACGGCGCGCACACCGGCGCGCGCTCCACCGCGCGATATGCGGCGAAATCGCCCAGCGTCAGCTTCGTCGGCGCGACGGGCGCGCCGGACACGGCGGCGGCGATCGCGCGCGCAGTCCGCCCGCTGTAGAATTCGCGCGCCCCACCCTTCGCGATCCGCCGAAGCATCGCTGCCAGCTGCGGGTTCTTGACCGTGGCACCCGCTGCCTTGGGGGCGCCGTTTTCCCAATAGATGTCGCGCGCGGCGGGGAAGTCCTTCCAGATCGGCGCCAGCGCCTTCAGCATCGCGGCGGTCGGCACGGTGACCGCATAGCCCTGCTCGGCCAGCCGGATCGCGGGATCGAACAGCCGCGCCCAGGGAAGCTTGCCCCAGCGCCGGTGCGCCATTTCCATCAGGCGGATGTTGCCGGGCACGCCGACCGAGCGGCCGCCGACAAAGGCTTCGCGGAATCCCAGCGGCTTGCCGTCCGTCCGCAGGAACAAGTCGGGCGTCGCGCTCGCGGGTGCCTTTTCGCGACCGTCGATCGTCGTCAGCTTGCCGGTCCTCGCGTCGTGCACCTGCAGGAAGCCGCCGCCACCGAAGCCCGACGACTGCGGCTCGACAACGGTCAGCGCCAGCATCATCGCCATCGCGGCATCGACCGCGCTGCCCCCCTGTCGCAGCATTTCCTGCCCCGCCTCATTGGCGCGCGGATCGGCGGAGGACACGACCCCCTTGGCGAGGAGGGGCTGGGCGAAGGCAAGCGCGAGCAGCGCAAAAAGGGTGCGGATCATCCAGTTGTTCTAGCCGCGCGCTAGAGCACGTCCAGCCCTACGGCGTCGGCGATGGTGCTCAGGCCGTCGAACGTGAGGTGCCGGACCAGCCCCGCCGCAATCTCGCGCGCGAGGCCGGGGCCGCGATAGACGAGCGCCGAATAGAGCTGCACGAGCGACGCGCCCGAACGGATGCGCTCGTACGCCTCGTCCGCGCTGTCGATGCCGCCCGCCGCGATCAGCGGGATCTGTCCGTTCGTCGCGCGGCGGAAATCGCGCAGCCGTGCGATCGCATGGTCGCGCAGGGGCCTGCCCGAAAGCCCGCCGGTCTCGCCGGCGAACGGCGATTTCATCGGCGGGCGCTCGAGCGTCGTGTTGCCGACGATCAGCGCATCGACCTGGCCAAGCGCAACCTCGCAGATCGCATCGACCTCGCGCCAGCCGAGATCGGGTGCCACTTTCAGGAAGATCGGGACACCCTGGTGGACGTCGGTTGCGGCGAGCGCTGCGAGCAATTCGGACAATGCGCCCTTGTCCTGAAGGCCGCGCAGGCCCGGCGTGTTCGGCGACGAGATGTTGATCGTCAGATAGTCGGCAACGTCCGCCATCCGGCGCGCGCCCGCGACATAATCGGCGACCCGGTCGACCGAGTCCTTGTTCGCGCCGACATTGACCCCGACGATCCCGCGCCGCCTTCGTCGCGCCAGCCGCGCATGCGCCGCCTCTATCCCGCCGTTGTTGAAGCCCATGCGGTTGATGACGCCCTCGTCCTCGGCCAGCCGGAACAGGCGCGGGCGCGGGTTGCCCGCCTGCGGCAGCGGGGTGAGCGTGCCGACCTCGACGAAGCCGAAGCCGAGCGCCAGCATCGCGTCGGGCACCTCGGCATCCTTGTCGAAACCGGCCGCAAGGCCGACCGGAGAGGGAAAGCGCAGCCCCGCCACCTCGCTCGCCAGGCGCGAATCATGGCGTACCGTCGCACCGGGCATCAGGCGCAACGCGCCGACGGTCAGGCGATGCGCGCGTTCGGGGTCGATCTGCATCAAAACGGGACGGGCGAGGTCGAATAACGACATGCACTGCGGGTAACAAAACCCGCGCAAATGTCGATTCTGTCCAATACGACTCGGTGACGTAACGTTTAGGCACCTTCTTGCGACCCGAAGGGCTTCCGCGAGTTGCGTGAAGAGCCTTTCTACCTGGCGGTCCGGAACGAGTATGTTCCGGGCCGCCTCTTCTTTCTGGTCCGCAGGACTCGCGTTTTCAAATCGGAGCGATTATATCCGATTAGATGCGACTGACCGCCCAGGCCGATTATGCCGTCGTGATGATGAGCGCCGCTGCGCGCGCCGGTTGCGGCGCGCGGCTGTCGGCGACCGCGCTTGCCGAGATGACCGGCGTTCCGCTCCCCACCGCGCAGAAGCTGATGCAGGCGCTCGCGCGCGCAGGGCTGCTCACCTCGGTGCGCGGGTCGGGCGGCGGATTTAAGCTGACGCGGCCTGCAGCGGCGATCTCGGTCGCCGATATCGTCGAGGCGATCGAGGGCCCCATCGCGCTGACCACCTGCGTCGATCACAACCGTGAGCATTGCGCCCTCGATCATCATTGCATGGTCAAGCCGCACTGGGGCGCTGTCAACGATGCGGTGCGCGGCGCGCTTGCCGGTGTGACGCTGGCTTCGCTGGGAGCGCGGGCATGAGCGAGGCCTTGCTCAAGGACCAGGCCGCGCGCGAGGCGGCGGACCGCGTCGCCGATTACGAGCACGGGTGGTCGGCCGACATCGACACCGAATTTGCGCCAAAGGGGCTGACCGAAGATACCGTCCGCTTCATCAGCGCGAAGAAGAACGAGCCCGAATGGATGCTCGACTGGCGGCTGAAGGCGTTCCGGATGTGGCAGGGCATGACGCCGCCCGACTGGGCAAAGCTCAATGTCCCGCCGATCGATTATCAGGACGCTTATTATTACGCGGCGCCCAAGGCGAAGCCCAAGCTTGCGTCGCTCGACGAGGTCGATCCCGATATTCTCGAGGTCTACCGGAAGCTGGGCATCCCGATCGAGGAGCAGAAGGTGCTTGCCGGGGTCGAGGGCGCGCGCAAGGTCGCGGTCGATGCCGTGTTCGACTCGGTCAGCGTCGCGACGACGTTTCGCGCCGAGCTGGAGAAGGCGGGCGTCATTTTCCGCTCGATCAGCGAGGCGATCCGCGACTATCCGGAGCTGGTCAGAAAGTGGCTCGGCAAGGTCGTGCCGATGCACGACAATTACTTCGCGACGCTGAACTGCGCGGTCTTTTCGGACGGGACGTTCGTCTACATCCCCGAGGGCGTGCGCTGCCCGATGGAGCTCAGCACCTATTTCCGGATCAATGCGGAAAACACCGGCCAGTTTGAACGCACGCTGATCGTCGCCGACAAGGGCTCGTACGTCAGCTATCTCGAAGGCTGCACCGCGCCGATGCGCGACGAGAACCAGCTCCATGCGGCGGTGGTCGAGCTGGTCGCGCTCGATGACGCCGAGATCAAGTACAGCACAGTGCAAAACTGGTATCCCGGCGATGCCGAGGGGCGCGGCGGCATCTACAATTTCGTCACGAAGCGCGCCCTGTGCCAGGGCGCGCGCAGCAAGGTCAGCTGGACGCAGGTCGAAACCGGCAGTGCCGTGACATGGAAATACCCCAGTTGCGTGCTCAACGGCGACGACAGCGTCGGCGAATTCTACTCGGTCGCGGTGACGAACAACCGCCAGCAGGCCGACACCGGCACCAAGATGATCCACAATGGCAAGCGCACCCGCTCGACCATCGTGTCGAAGGGGATCAGCGCGGGCCGCTCGAATAATACCTATCGCGGGCTGGTGCGCGTCGCGCCGAATGCGGAAGGGGTGCGCAACTTCACCCAGTGCGACTCGCTGCTGCTCGGCAGCGACTGCGGCGCGCACACCGTTCCCTATATAGAAGTCCGCAACCCCAGCGCGCAGATCGAGCACGAAGCGACGACCTCGAAGATCAGCGACGACCAGCTGTTCTACGCGATGCAGCGCGGGCTGAACGCCGAGGAATCGGTCGCGCTGATCGTCAACGGGTTCGCAAAGGAAGTGCTCCAGCAATTGCCGATGGAGTTCGCGGTCGAGGCGCAAAAGCTGCTGGGCATCAGCTTGGAGGGCAGCGTCGGGTGATCGACAAAACTCTCCTCGTGCTCGGTTACTATCTGACGCTGCCGTTGACCTGGGGCGTTGCGTTGCTCGCGGCCTTGGTCGTGGCACGCTACCCCGGCTGGATGCTGAGCTACGCGGTCGCGGCCGGCGTGACCTGGGCGTGGCTTGTTGCAATCGCCTATTACCGCTGGGGCTGGCCGGGCTGGACGACGGTCGCGAAATCCTACGTCCCGGTCGTGCTGGTCGCGTCGGGCGTGTCGCTCGCGGTGGTGCGCGGGGCATTCGCCGTTGCCCGAAAGAGAGTTCCTGATGCTTCGAATCGATAACCTCCACGCAACCGTCGCCGACAAGCCGATTCTGAACGGGCTCTCGCTTACCCTTAACGCGGGCGAAATCCACGCGATCATGGGGCCCAATGGCGCCGGCAAGTCGACGCTTGCGTACGTGCTCGGCGGGCGGCCCGGGTATGAGGTGACGGGGGGCGAGGTGAGCTTTGCCGGGCAGGACCTGCTCGCCCTCGATCCGCACGAACGGGCCGCCGCGGGCCTGTTCCTCGGCTTCCAATACCCGGTCGAGATTCCCGGCGTGTCCAATGTCCAGTTCCTGCGCGAAAGCCTGAACGCGCAGCGCAAGGGCCGCGGCGAGGCACCGCTGTCGGGTGCCGAGTTCCTGAAGGTCGCGCGCGCGCAGGCCGCCGCGCTCGGCATGGACATGGAGATGCTCAAGCGCCCGGTGAACGTCGGGTTTTCGGGTGGCGAGAAGAAGCGCAACGAGATGGTGCAGATGGGGATTCTCGACCCCGTGCTGGCGGTGCTCGACGAGACCGACTCGGGCCTCGACATCGACGCGCTGCGCATCGTGGGCGACGGCATCAACCGCATCATGCGCGCGCCGCACAAGGCGGTGCTGCTGATCACCCACTATCAGCGCCTGCTCGATTATGTGCGCCCCGATTTCGTGCACGTGCTCGACAAGGGGCGCATCACGCGCACCGGCGGTCCGGAGCTTGCACTCGAGCTTGAGCGCGAAGGCTATCGGGAGCTGGTGGCATGAGCGCGCTCCCAACCCGGCGGGACGAGGCGTGGCGATATGCCGACATGGACGCAGTCGCGTCGTTGTGGCCGGTACCCGCGGCGCAGGTGATTGCGGTTGCCGATGAAGACGCGCGGACGCTGGTCGTCGAAGAGGGGATCCACGACTTCGCGATCACGCTTGCGGCGGGCGCGCGGCTGCGGTTCGACGTGCTCAACATCGCCGCGCGTTACGGTCGAGTCGCCATCGACGTCACGCTCGGCGAGGGCGCGGATTTCGCGCTGAACGCGGTGCAGATCGGCGGTGGCCACGCCACGGTCGAGATTGTCACCACCGTCCGTCATGCTCACCCCGATGCGACCAGCCGCCAGACCGTGCGCAGCATCCTCGGCGGTGCGGCAACCGGCAGCTATCTCGGCAAGGTTGCGGTCGCGCGCGGTGCCAGCGGGACAGACAGCGAGCAATCGGTGCGCGCGATGCTGCTGGAGCGCACCGCGACCGCGAACGCGAAGCCCGAACTCGAAATCTATGCCGACGACGTGAAGTGCGCGCACGGCTGCGCGATCGGCGAGCTGGATGCCAATGGGCTGTTCTATCTCCAGACGCGCGGGCTTCCCCCTGCCGAGGCCAAGCGGCTGATGCTGCAGGCGTTCGTCGCCGAGGTGTTCGAGGGAGCGGAGGCGCTCGAAGCCAAAGCGCTCGAGGCGCTCGGGAGGCTGGTGTGAGCGTCGCGACGCTTGCCCGCCCGCTCGACCGGGTTGCCGATTTCCCCGGCATCGCGGACTGGCATTACCTCGACACGGCCGCAACCGCGCAAAAGCCGCAGGTCGTCATCGACGCGATCGCGCGCGGCTATGGCGAAACCTATGCGACGGTGCATCGCGGCGTCTACCAGCGCTCGGCCGATATGACGTTGGCGTACGAGGCGGCGCGGCGGCGCGTTGAGCGCTTCATCGGTGCCTGCGACGACGAGATCGTGTTCGTGCGGGGCGCGACCGAGGGGATCAACCTTGTCGCGCACTGCTCGCCGAACAGGGGCCGCGTGCTGCTGTCGCAGCTCGAGCACCACTCCAACATCGTTCCCTGGCAGCTTGCGGGCTGGCAGGTCGATGTCTGCCCGCTGACCCCCGACGGGCGCATCGATCTCGACGCGGCGGAGGCGATGCTCACGCCCGAACACAATATGGTGGCGTTTGCGCATGTCTCGAACGTGCTGGGCTCGGTGCTCGATGCACGGCGCGCGGCAGAGCTGGCGCACCGGGTCGACGCGAAGCTGCTGCTCGACGGGTGCCAGGCGGCGCCGCGCCTCACGCTCGACGTTGCTGAGCTCGACTGCGATTTCTACGTCTTTTCAGGGCACAAGCTCTACGGCCCGACCGGCGTCGGCGTGCTCTGGGGCAGGGCCGAGCTGCTCGAGGGAATGCCGCCGTGGCAGGGCGGCGGCGCGATGATCGACCGGGTGAGCTTCGAGCGCACGACCTACGCGCCGCCGCCGCAGCGGTTCGAGGCGGGGACGCCGCACATCGTCGGCGTGTTGGGGCTCGCGGCGGCAATCGATTATGTCGACGGGATCGGACTCGACGCCATCCATGCCCACGAGACTGCGCTGGTCGCGCAGTGCCGCGACGCGCTACGGTCGATGAACTCGGTGCACCTCTACGGCCCCGAGGATGCGGCCGGGATCGTCAGCTTCAATGTTGAGGGCGTGCATCCGCACGATGTCGGCACTATCTTGGACGAAGAAGGCGTCGCGATCAGGGCCGGCCATCACTGCGCGCAGCCGTTGATGCACTATCTTGGCGTCGACGCAACCGCGCGGGCGAGCTTCGGCGTCTATAACGAACCGCAGGATATCGAAGCGCTGGTGCGCGGGCTGGAGCGCGTGAGGAAGGTGTTCGGATGAAGGTGCAAGAGGTCCAGAGTGTCGACAAGCCGCCCAAGGCGCGCGTCGAGACCCTGCGAGAGGATTTCGGGCGCAAGGTCGATTACCTCGACGGTTTCCTGAAGGCCACGCCGCCAGCCGTGGACGCGGGCGAGCCGGGCGGCGACGTGTACGAGGCGGTGGTCGCGGCGCTCAAGGAAATCTACGACCCCGAGATACCGGTCAACATCTACGACCTCGGGCTCATCTACGGCGTCGAGGTCGACGAGGGGCACGTCCACATCAAAATGACGCTCACAACCCCGCATTGCCCGGTCGCCGAATCGATGCCCGCCGAGGTCGAAATTCGCGTGAGCGCGGTGTCCGGCGTCGGCGTGGTCGATGTCGACCTCGTCTGGGACCCGCCCTGGTCGCCCGCCAACATGACCGATGAGGCGCGCCTCGAACTGGGGATGCTGTGATGACCGTCGAGACCCGGACCCGCGCCCGTCCCGCTGCGCTGACGCTGACCCCCTCCGCCGAGGCGCGGATTGCGGCGCTGATGGCCAAGGCGCCCGACGACGCGGTTGGCGTGAAGCTCTCGACCCCGCGCCGCGGCTGTTCGGGCCTCGCCTACAGCGTCGACTATGTAACGAGCGCGAACCCGATGGACGAGCGGATCGAGACGCCCGCCGGCCCGTTCTTTGTCGACGGCGCGTCGGTGCTCTACCTGATCGGCAGCCGCATGGACTGGGTCGAGGACGATTTCACGGCAGGCTTTGTGTTCGAGAACCCGAACGCGAAGGGCGCGTGCGGATGCGGCGAGAGTTTCACGGTCTGAAGTGACCGCGTTCACCCCCTCGCTGCGCCAGCTGAGCTACCTCGTCGAACTCGACGCGCAGCGGCATTTCGGCCGCGCGGCGGCAAACCTCGGCGTGGGGCAATCGACGCTCTCCGCAGGAATCGCCGAACTCGAGCGACTTGTCGGCGTCGCGCTTGTCGAGCGTACCAAGCGCTCGGTGCGCTTCACCGACCTGGGCGAGGCTTTCGTCGCGCGTGCGCGGCCGGTGGTCGAGGCGAGCGTCGCGCTCACCGAATTCGCTGCCGCCGCGTCGAAGCCACTTACCGGTGCGCTCCACCTCGGCATTATCCCGACCATCGCCCCGTTCCTCCTGCCTCGCGTGCTCGGCAAGCTGCGCCGCGAGTTTCCCGAGCTCACGCTCAGCATTCGTGAGGCGACCTCGGCGGCCGCCTGCGCTGCGCTCCACCGTGGCGCGCTCGACTGCGTGCTGCTCGCGCTCCCTTACGACTGCGGGCGGGTCGAGGTGGCGGAGGTGATGAGCGATCCGTTGCTGCTCGGCGTGCCCGAGGGCAGCGACACCGGCGCGCCGCCCGACCCCGCGACGCTGCTGATGCTCGAAGACGGGCATTGCCTCAACGAACACGGCCTGACCGCGTGCGGCATCCCGCGGCGCCACGATCCAGCGATGGTCGCGACCTCGATCCATACGCTGGTCGAGATGGTCGATGCAGGGCTCGGGAGCACCTTTCTCCCCAAGCTCGCGATCGACGCTGGGCTGACCGCTGGACGGCGGATGGTCGTGCTGCCGCTTGGCGCGGAAGCCGAACGGCGCATCGCGCTGGTGTGGCGCCGCGAAAGCGCGCGCGGCGAGGATTTTCGGCTGCTGGCCAAAGGGATAGCAGCAGCTTACATTGACTAAGCCGAAAAGCCGATAACTGCGTCCAGTTTAATCGATTGGACAAATAATACGGGCGCGCCGCATGCTGTCGGCATACGACTCGCACTCAGCTTGAGAGGACATGACATGGCAGATGCAGACCCCCGCGACGGTTGCCCGATGCACGGTGGTGGCGGCGAGGTGAAGATCCGCTCGCTGCTCGGCCGGCAGAACAAGGACTGGTGGCCCGACGCGCTTCCCGTCGACATGCTCCACCAGCACGGCGTGTCGCCCGACCCGATGGGGCCGGACTTCGACTATGCCGAGTCTTTCAAAAAGCTCGACTATCAGGCGCTCAAGGCCGACCTGACCGCGCTGATGACCGACAGCAAGCCGTGGTGGCCCGCCGACTACGGGCATTACGGTCCCTTCATGATCCGCATGGCATGGCACGCGGCGGGCACCTATCGCGTGACCGACGGCCGTGGCGGCGCGGCGTCGGGGCAGCAGCGGTTCGAACCGCTCAACTCGTGGCCCGACAACGGCAACCTGGACAAGGCGCGGCGCCTGTTGTGGCCGATCAAGCAGAAGTACGGCAAGCACATCAGCTGGGCGGATCTGTTCATCCTCGCGGGCAACGTCGCGATCGAGAGCATGGGCGGGCCGGTGTTCGGCTTCGGCGGCGGGCGTCGCGACGTCTACCAGTCGGAAGGCGACACCTTCTGGGGTGCCGAAGAAATCTGGGTCAACGAGGGTGCGAAGACGCGCATCACCGAAGAGGCAACCGAGCTCGAAGGGCCGCTCGCTGCGATCCAGATGGGGCTGATCTACGTGAACCCAGAAGGGCCGGGCGGCAACCCCGACCCGCTGCAGTCGGCGCGCGACATGCGCGCGACGTTCAGCCGCATGGCGATGAACTCCGAAGAAACCGTGGCGCTCACTGCCGGCGGCCACGCCTTCGGCAAGGCGCATGGCGCGAAGCCCGCCGAGAATTTCGGCAAGGCGCCGGCCGGAGAGGCGATCCACAACCAAGGCTTCGGCTGGCTGACCGACGTGGAGGAGATCGGCAAGGGCCATATCACGACCTCCGGCATTGAGGGTGCGTGGACGCCGAATCCGACGCAATGGGGCGGCGACTATTTCCGCCTGCTGTTCAAGTACGATTATGAACTCGTGACGTCGCCCGCGGGCGCCAAGCAGTGGCAGCCGGTCAATCCCGATCCCGAGGACATGGCCCCTGACGCGCGCGATCCGTCGAAGCGCGTGCCGACAATGATGACCACCGCCGACATGGCGTTGAAGATGGACCCGGAGTTCCGCGAGATCTCGCTGCGGTTCCGCGACGATCAGGCCGCCTTGGACGACGCGTTCGCGCGCGCCTGGTTCAAGCTTTGCCATCGCGACATGGGGCCCAAGTGCCTCTATCTCGGGCCGGAAGTCCCCGAAGAAGACCTGATCTGGCAAGACCCTGTCCCGGCGGGCACCAACCCCTCCGATGCCGACGTTGCGGCGTTCAAGTCGGCGGTGCTGGCGAGTGGGCTCAGCGTCTCGCAGCTCGTCAAAACCGCCTGGGCGTCTGCGTCGACTTATCGCAAGTCGGACAAGCGCGGTGGCGCGAACGGCGCGCGCATCGCGCTCGCCCCGCAGAAGGACTGGGACGTCAACGAGCCCGCCGAACTCGCCAAGGTGCTCGCCAAGCTCAACGAGCTGCGCGGGAGCATGAGCCTTGCCGACGCGATCGTGCTTGCGGGATCCGCGGCGGTCGAGAAGGCGGCGAAGGACGCGGGCTTCGACGTGAGCGTTCCCTTCCATGGCGGCCGCGGCGACGCGACGCAGGACTGGACCGACATCGAAAGCTTCCACTGGATGGAGCCGCAGGCCGACGGGTTCCGCAACTGGCTGAAGACCCGCCAGCCGGTAAAGACCGAGGAGCTGCTGCTCGACAAGGCGTCGCTGCTCGATCTGTCCGCGCCGGAAATGACGGTGCTGCTGGGCGGTCTGCGCGTGCTCGGTGCCAACCACGGCGACAAGCCCGAGGGCGTGTTCACCACGCGCAAGGGGCAGCTGACCAACGACTACTTCGTGAATTTGCTCGACAACGACACCTTCTGGGACCTGGTCGATACGTCGAGCGACGAGGAGTTCATCGGCTACACCCGCGGCGGCCGCACCGAAAAGTGGCGCGCGACGCGGACCGACCTGATCTTCGGGTCGAACAGCCAGCTGCGCGCGACCGCCGAGGTCTATGCCGAACGCGGTCACGAGGAGAAATTCGTGCGCGACTTCATCAAGGCTTGGGTCAAGGTCATGAACGCCGACCGCTTCGATCTCGGCAAGGGCATCGAAGCCAAGTAATCCGCCAGGGAGCGGGTCGCAGGAGGGGCGTCGCGTGCTATGCGGCGCCCCTTTTTCATGTGGCTCGGTCCGGCTGCCATCGTCGGTGGACCTGGGCCGGTGTCGGTGACGACAAGATTTCGGTCGTTCGCCACCAACGACTTTGCTGCCAAAAGCTGACCTCTGTTCAGTCGATCTCGGCGTTACACACAGCCTCGATATTGATGCCGTCCGGGTCGCGAACGAACGCCCCGTAGTAGTTGGGATGATACCGGCGGATGCCCGGTGGACCGTTATCGACGCCGCCGGCTTCCAACGCTGCGTTGTAAAACTCGTCAACCTGCTCGCGCGTCCGTGCAACGAAGGCGAAGTGCGTTGCTTCTCCAACCTTGGCACCACCCACAACCCAGAACAGTGGCTTCTCGTCGCGACCAAAGCCATACATCACAGCACCAGTTTTCTGCTGCTCCCCTCCCTCCTCGGCCCATTCTGTCGGGATCGAAAGCAACAACTTCAGTCCCAATGGGGCAAGCGCCGCTTGGTAGAAATCGCGCGACAGTTCAGCGTCAGACACGCCGATGTTCAGGTGGTCGATGATCGAGTCTTCATATGGGTTCACAATTTCCTCCAAGGGTGACAGGCTGTTGAAAGGTCCCTAGCGCCCCTCTACTGACAGCATGGTGTCAGCATCGTTTGATTGAAGTGCAGGAGGCCCATGTCACGTCGCGCTGACCGATTGTTGCGGATCGTCCAGATTCTGCGTCGTGAGGATAAGCCGACGACTGCCGCGGCGCTCGCTGACGAGCTCGAAGTCGTGCCACGAACGGTTTACCGCGACATTGTGGCGCTCCAGGCTTCGCGCGTTCCAATCGAGGGGGCGGCAGGCATCGGCTATATACTTAGACCAGGATATGATCTGCCCCCATTGATGTTCAGCAATGCCGAAATGGAAGCCGCAGCGCTGGGTCTGCGTATGGTTATCGAGCGGGGCGACACAGAGTTGGCGCAAAGTGCCGCTGATGCTCTCAGCAAGATACGCACCGTCGTTCCAAGTGAGATCGCGGATAGCTTCTGGAAAACAGCTTTGCTGGTTCCGCACGGTCTGGAGGCGGCAGTAAGTTTTGGCGAGCACGTGCCATTGATCCGCGCGGCAATTCGCGACAGCAGGAAAGCTCGTCTTATTTATGCAGACGCTAAATCAAAAGCGACTGAGCGGGTTATCTGGCCGTTGGGCCTGTATCTCTACAGCCATGTCAGTTTGCTGTGCGCTTGGTGCGAGGACCGTCAAGCTTTCCGAGCATTTCGCACGGACCGAATTAACTCTTGGTCAGTGCTCAATGATCGGTTCGATGGCAAAGGCGGCAGGCTGCTAAAAGCCTTCTTGGCTGACTTCGAAGCTTCTAAATCGGTGGACCCGAAGCGCACCGACGCGCGGATCGGTAGGAAGCAAGTCCGAACGTTCGATGGGACAGTCAGCTAACTGCGCTTTTGCTTCAAAAGCCGACATTCCGCTCCCCCCAACAAACCTGTCGAAGGGCCATTCCGCCGGTCCACTTGCCAACCGCGCTCTCGCTCGGCAAAACCGTGTTTGCCGGGCCACCGCAACCGCCCGTTCAGGCCGTGTGCCCAAGCGTTGCCTCGCACCCGCCTCGGCGGGCACAAGAGGCTGTAGGCATGACGACAGGCGCCGCAACTCCCGATCTCCGTACCTTCCTCGGTGTTTTCGCGCGCATCGGGTGTCTGAGCTTCGGCGGGCCCGCCGGGCAGATCGCGCTGATGCACCGCGAGCTGGTCGAGGACCGCGGCTGGATCGGCGAGGACGCGTATCTGCGCGCGTTGAACTTTTGCCACCTGCTCCCGGGGCCCGAGGCGCAGCAGCTCGCGACCTATATCGGCTGGCGGCTGCGCGGCTGGTCAGGCGGGCTCATGGCCGGGATGCTGTTCGTACTGCCGGGCGCGGCGGTCATCCTCGCGCTGTCGGTACTCTATGTCGCGGCGGCCGGGCTCGGCTGGTTTGCGGCGCTGTTTCTGGGCGTGAAGGCGGCGGTGCTTGCCATCGTGGTGCAAGCGCTGGTTCGGATCGGTGGGCGCGCGCTCGATACCCGGCTGAAGCAGGGACTTGCGCTCACGGCGTTCGGGCTGATGTTTGCGGGCGGAGTCGACTTTCCACTCGTGATCGTCGGGGCGGCGGTGATCGGCGCGCTCGCTGCCGCGCGCGCGCCGGCGCTCCTCGCGCTGAAGCCGGTGCCCACCGCCGCCCCATCGACCGCGAGCCCGCGCGGGACGCTCGCGACGGTCGCGCTCTGGCTCGGCATCTGGGCGCTGCCGATGGTCGCGGTCGCGCTCGTGCTGGGTCCCGATCATGTGCTGTTCGAGATCGGCGC
>VYLL01000197.1_pt1 | contig 20110 bp, 17 predicted proteins | sample 5114301 | NCBI WGS metagenome assembly VYLL01 (sample SAMN12291809, study PRJNA351875) | freshwater metagenome | isolation source: freshwater lake | place: USA: Michigan, MSU2 Lake | collected 2011-08-16 | reverse complement strand
CCGGCTGCGCAACCTGATCAGCTCCACCGGCCGGCCGCTACCGCCGGCGCTGGAGATCAGCTACCAACCCCCCGGGCTCTCACAATGATCGAGGGACCGGCGGGGGGCAGGTCACACGACAGCCCGCCGTCGACGGCGTCCAGAACCCGAGAGCGAAGATCGTACGACAGCGGCTTGGGCATGCGGGCCGGCCTCCCTCGCCAGCCCCCACGGTGAATCAGATCACGCCCCGCTTGGGAATCCCCCGCGATTCCAGACGCGCGAAAACCGCTCTAGAAACCTATGTCCTGAAGATAGCGCAGAATCGTCCCGGCAATGCGCTGTGGTTGCTCGGGTAGCAGGGCGTGGCCCGCCCGTTCGATGTAAGCCACGCGGACACGCTCTCCGCCCTCGCGACTTAGGATTTCGGCGTTCTCCGGAGGCGCAAGAACGTCTTGCAGTGGTTGCACAACAAGAACAGGTAGGTTACCCGCAAGCCACCAATCTTCCACGGGCGTTCGTTGCGTAGCACCGATCTGCATCTCCGCGACGGATGGAAACCAGCCGGTTCGCCAGACCTCTGGGTCATTACCTGGCGCGAAGAAAGCTTGCTGAACGTAAGCCATCCTTACGTCATCAGGCAGGCTAAGATCGAATGAGCGAACAAGAGCTTGCTCAACTTGGGGCTCCATCGCCACTTTTCCGCCTGCGGCGAGTAAAATGAGTGCGCGCGTGCGTTCCGGGCTTTGGGTAGCAATCATTCGCGCAACACGATTGCCGAAGGCATGGCCGACGACAACAAAGGAACCCAGATTGATCTGTTGAATGGCGACAAGGACGTCTTCCGCAAGATCAGAAAGGTTTGGGGCGAAGTCGTAGGGCCGCGATGCGCCAATCCCGCGAGGTTGGGGACGGATGACGCGATAGCCCGCATCCGTTAGCCGGGAGGTAAGGTCATCGAAGTCCTGTGCGCCGCGTCCCAGTGATGGCAAGAGCACAAGTGCCGGGCCGTCGGAGGGGCCGTCATCGAAAACCTCAAGCGGCCCCCGCGCCGTCTCGATGTAGACGCGCCGCGCCGCACGGAAGGGGTCAGCCGAGGCGCAACCTCCCAATACCAGTGTAAGAACCATGACCCGGCGAGAGATTGACCTGGACGTTCTCAAGGCGAGCACCGGCGACCCCTAGTTGAACAATTCTATGCGCGATCCATTGACAGTGCCTCGAACGATACGTCGACTTGTCCATTGGGGCTCCACGTTTCGCAGATTCCAGTTTTCCCATTGCTGCTGCAGTGCGGCGACGACCTCGGGGTGCCGGGCAGCGACGTCGAAGCGTTCGGCCGGGTCTGAGGAGAGGTCATAAAGAAAGATCCATTGGCCAAGAGCAGAGGCGTTCGCGGACATACCGTCCGGGATGCGAGAGCGTTCAAGTTCGTCGCCACCACCGGCTGCTGCAGATCGATTGACTGTGATAAGTTTCCACCGTCCTGACCGAACGACGCGCGTGGGACCCATGCGCCAGAACAAGGTACGCTCGCTCTGCACCGAGCCCGGTGCCTCAAGCGACTCGACCAGGTTGACGCCCTCGGCACCGGGGTGATGCACCCTTGCTGCCGCGGCAGCGGTCGCTGCGATATCGAGCGAACTGACGGGCGCATCGCTGGCAGAAGGCGAAATTCGATCTGGCCAGCTCACGATGTAAGGAACGCGTATTCCGCCTTCCCACGGGTATCCTTTCCACGCATTGAGAGGTCCATTGGAGCAGGAAACATAACTGGGGCAGCCATTGTCGCTGACGAAGATGATCAGCGTGTTGTCGAATTGGCCCGTGTTTCTGAGGTAATCGGTCAAGCGTCCGATGCCGTCATCAAGCGACATAACCATTGCGGCATAGACCCGTTCACCATCTGACGCTTCCGCAGGAGTCCGCTTGAGGTAGCGCGCCGGGGCCTGAAGTGGGGTGTGCGGCGCAGTGTAGGCGAGATAGAGGAAGAATGGCCGTGTTTGAGAGTGCTCCATGAATTCAATCGCTCGAGTGGTGAGCAAGTCGGTCAAATAATCATCCGGATTAACGCGAATGTCCTGATCGAATATTGGAAGGCGGTCGCGAGTAATATAGCTATCTTCGGCCGTGACCACGTGAAGGTCGTCGTTTTCAATCGATGTCATGTAGGGCGTAGCGCCGCCGAGAATGCCGAAAAACCTGTCGAATCCACGATCCAGTGGACGGAAGCCATCAGCCTGGCCAACGTGCCACTTGCCGATCATACCCGTACGATAACCTGCGGCCCTCATCGTTTCGGCAATGGTGGTTTCCTCAAGTGACATGCCTCCAATTTCGTCACGTCCCACCGGATTGAACTCAAAACCAAATCGCGTCTGCTGGCGGCCAGAAAGAATGGCGGCGCGAGATGGCGCACAAACCGCTGCAGTAACGTAGCCGGACGTCATGCGAACACCACCAGCGGCAAGTCTGTCGATGTTGGGAGTTTGAATTCTGCCGCCGTAAGCGCTCAAGTCGTTGTAGCCAAGATCATCGGCAACAATCACAATGACATTTGGACGCAGAGTTTCACTGGCGCGACCATAATGTGACGGAGAACTTGAAGCACATGCGCTAAAGATGAATAAAAAAGCCATCACAATGAGGCGAGGCCGAAACACAAAGTCGCAGCCCGAGACACCAAAGCCGATATTATAAGACTTGGCCATCACTCACCTCCCATACCCGCACGCCTTGCATCTGGAACTCGTTTCACTGTGCGAAAACCGATGTGGTTTGTTCCCAGGGACGGATCTGCAGGTTGGCGTGCCGCGGGACGATATCTTCTACAGTAGTTATCCGCACAAAGCCACGAGCCGCCCTTGATCGTATATGCTCCCACTGGTGCCGATTCATTCAGACGTGCCGTTGAGGCAGCGTCTGCGCCAGTGCGTAGCTTCCAGGAGTCCCTTGTGAGTTCCCACACATTTCCAGTCATGTCGTAGAGGCCGTAAGGATTAGGCGGAAAGCACCCCACTGGAGCAAGTGTCGGGAAACCATCTTCGTCCGTGTTCAGGTCAGGGAAAACGCCCTGCCAGTGGTTCGCTCCGGGGCGGCCATCTTCAAGACGGGATGATGAGCCCCACGCATACTCGGCATCCGCAATTCCGCCGCGGGCGGCGGCCTCCCACTCGCCCTCGGTCGGCAAGTCCCGACCCCTCCAACGCGCATAGGCGAGGGCGTCTTCATAGGTGACCTGCACTACTGGTTGGTGAGGTTGTGCGCGTGGGCCTTCTGCACCAAAGGGTTTGCGCCATGTTGCCGTCGAATCGAGATGCCATTGGCCGTTTCTAAAGATTGCACCCCCTGCATTGCCCCGCTCTGCGAAGGTGACGTAGCCAGTCGCGTCAACAAATCGCTCGAACTCCGCGTTTGTTGTCTCAAACTTATCCATCCAGAAGCCGTCGACGTGGGCGCTGACGCGGGGCGCTTCCTCAGGTTGAATTTCAGAGCCGAGGGTAACCACTTGCTGAGGGATCCATGTTTCCGGGTAGGCAGACCCTTCAGATCTTGCGTTCGCGGCGACGCAGTGCTGGGCCATCTGTTGGGCAGAGTCGACGCTAGCCGAGCACGCCGTCATCGCGCAGCCAGCCAGGAGAGGGATAACGCCCGCGCGCACGAAACTCCCCATTGACAACCTCCCGACGACCCGGACAATATGTAGACATTCCGAGGCAAATATGGCGACAAAATATGGCCTTGGCAAGCGTTCACATGGGGTGGGATCCATGAAGCGGTTTCTCCTCGTGGCGTTCTGTGCGGCTCTGGCGCTTGGCTGCTCGACAGCGAGCGGGGAGGCTCGATCGGACCAGCGACGAATGCCGAACATGGTTCTGATCGTCGCGGATGATTTGAGTGTGCTCGATCTTGCGACCTACGGGGCAGGAGCCGTCGCCGTCCCGACCCCCAATATTGATCGACTCGCCCGCCGGGGCCTTATATTCCGACGCGGATACTCTACAGCGTCCGTGTGCAGTCCGTCGCGCGCGGCATTGATGACGGGACAGTATCAGCAGCGCCACGGGTTTGAGTTCTTGACGCCCGAGGGGGTTGACGGTGGGGGTGCCGGGTTAGCTTCAACCCAAAGGGTCTTCGCTGGCGACTTACGGGAGGCAGGTTATAGAACTGCGATGATCGGCAAGTGGCATCTCGGTGCCTCGCCCGACCGTACTCCAACAGCACGAGGATTTGACTATTTCTTCGGATTTCTGTCGGGAGAGACTGCATATGTTCGAGCAGGAACTCCTGGGACGACAAGTATTCCCGCGCCGTACGTAGGGGCAAGAAGTTTTGAGCGACGGGTAGACTGGGTTCAAGTGTTTCAAGATTGGGCAGGAGACAATCGCGAGCCGGAGCTCGTCGCCAATGATCAAGCCTATCTCACCGATGAGCTGACCAGAGAGGCCATTCGCTTCATCGACGAGTCTGACCCCCGACCCTATTTTCTGTACCTAGGGCACTTGGCACCGCATGCGCCGTTCCAGGCTCTGGATGCCGATTTGAGCAGGTTTTCTTCGATAGAAGATCCGCTCCAGCGAACCTACGCCTCAATGATCCATGCGCTTGATCGCAGCGTCGGTGCAGTCTTGGACGTCATCGAGCGTTCACCCGATGGGGACAACACCATCATTATCTTCACCGCTGACAATGGTGCGGCGACCTATATGGGGATTTCAGATTGTGACGCGCTGGCCGGAGGCAAGCTCAGCTATTTCGAGGGCGGCGCTCGAGTACCCTATATCGTCAGTTGGCCCAGGCGTTGGCCGCGTGGGCAGAGCGACGAGCGCGTTGTCTCCCAACTCGACATCGCGCCAACGCTGCTCTCGGCTGCCGGCGTGCAGACAGGTCGCTCCTATGATGGGCTGGACTTGTCGCCAATGGTGCAGCCCGAGCGTGCGGATGAGGTGATCCACGAGACGCTTTTCTGGCGCACGGGTTCAGAGTTCGCCGTCCTGGCAGGTGATTGGAAGCTCTTGTCAAACACCAGACCCGGAGCATTTCCCTGGCTGTTCAACCTATCTGACGATCCCGAGGAGCGTTCGTCCCAGACCTTTGCGCGGCGTGAAGTCGTTGCCGACCTGCAGCGCAGGTATGAGGAATGGAATGCTCAGATGCAGCCGCCGGCATGGCCAGCGAGCCAGACCATTCAGGTTTTTCAGTGCGGCAGGATTTCTTTCCATGAACAATAGAACTGTGGTATCAATGCACCCTGTTTCAGATCGCGCGGCAGACTTGCATGGGCGAGTACGTTCCTTCATGCGAGAGCGAATTCTTCCCAACGAGGAAGTATTTCATCGTCAAATAGAAGTGGGACCGACGCCATGGACCACGCCGCCGGTTCTGGATGCTTTGAAACATGATGCGAGGGCAGAGGGTCTGTGGAACCTTTTTCTGCCGGATCTTGAGGGAGGTGCGGGGCTCACGAACCTAGAGTATGCCTCTCTTGCCGAAGAGATGGGGCGTGTATTTTGGGCCTCGGAAGTATTCAATTGTAATGCGCCTGACACCGGCAACATGGAGGTTCTCCATCGTTATGGAGATGCCGCTCAGAAAGAGCAGTGGCTGAAGCCTTTACTCGCAGGCGATATTCGATCCTGCTTTGCCATGACCGAACCGGCAGTGGCATCATCGGACGCCACAAACATCGAGACAAGCATTCGAGGTGACGGCGATTTCTACGTCGTGAACGGACGCAAGTGGTGGATCACAGGTGCCATGAATCCGCGTTGTCGTGTCGCGATCGTGATGGGGAAATCGGATCCCGGTGCAGCGCGCCACAGCCAGCAGTCCATGATCCTTGTCCCCATGGATGCTCCTGGCGTGAGGATTGTTCGTCCATTGAGGACGCTTGGTTTTGACGAGCCCCCGCACGGTCATGCCGAACTCGTCTTCGAGAACGTGCGGGTCCCAAGAAGCAACATGATTCTCGGCGAGGGGCGTGGTTTTGAGATTGCGCAGGGACGTTTGGGGCCCGGCCGAATTCACCATTGCATGCGTTTGATCGGCCTTGCGGAGCGCGCTCTGGAAGCGATGTGCGAACGCGCAAAAGCGCGTGAGGCCTTTGGAAGGCGGTTGGCAGAGCAAGGCAGCGTCCGCGAGAACATCGCGCTATCTCGCATCGAAATCGACCAGGTCCGGTTGCTGGTCATGAAGGCGGCGCACATGATCGACATTCAAGGTGCCAAAGCCGCTCGAACGGAGATCGCCATGATCAAGGTTGCGGCTCCCCGGATGGCGCAGGCCGTCATCGATCGCGCCATTCAGGTTCATGGCGGGGCGGGTTTGAGTGACGACTTCTTCCTGGGCTACGCGTTCACCGGTGCCCGTATTCTGCGGATTGCAGACGGACCCGATGAAGTGCACCTGGAAACAGTGGCGCGGCTGGAGCTTGGACGCAGCGAACCGAGCAAGGCCCCATCATAGCGAAAATTCATCAATCGTGTTGTGGGGGGCAGCGCCTGCCATGATAGCAGGTGCAATCGCCAGGGACTTGGTCCAGACGTGATGCACCATGTACGCGGCTGCAGCGCGTTTGCCTTGCGAAAAATCATCGGTGCGTCCGCCCAGCGCCGATACTTGCGTCAGCCACATCCAAGAGGCCGCCATATCTCCCAACATGAGCGCAAGGGGGGACGCGAAGGCCAGAGCAAGGTCTGGATCGCACCGGGTGGAACTCGTTTTTTCGAGGCATCGGCTGATGATGCCAAGGCCCGAGAGTAGCGCTCCAGCCATGGCGGGTTCATTGGGCATCGCCCTTTGTGCATCGGCTTCGACGGCCTCGAAAAAAGGGGTCAATCCCCGGCCCTGCCTAGCTTTGCGTGTCACCAAATCGATCGCAAGAATGCCATTCGTTCCCTCATGGATGGGGTTGAGCCGCTGGTCGCGAAACAATCGCTCCACCGGATGGTCGCGAACATAGCCTGCCCCGCCCATGGTCTGGATGGCCAGTGAATTCGCTTCCAGACCACGTTCTGCGCTCCATGATTTGATCAGCAGCGTGAGAATGTCGCGGAGCGCCTGGAGGCGCTCAGTTTCTTGCTGATCCGTCGAGACGCGGATCTGGTCGATCAAGTGCGCGCCGCGCAGGCTGAGGCACAGGGCACCTTCCGCGATTGCCTTCTGCTCCAGGAGCATACGTCGAACGTCCGGGTGTTCTACGAGGCGTGCGGCTGACTGGCTTCTGTTGCGGCGGCCCTGGCGGCGCTCTGCGGCATAGGCGAGCGCATACCTGTAACCAGCATAAGCTGTCGCGGCAGAGGTCGTTCCGACACCAACGCGCGCCTCATGCATCATGTGAAACATTTGTTGCAAGCCTCGGTGAGGTTCCCCCAGCAGATAGCCCGTGCAGGCGTCGTTCTCTCCGAAAGCAAGGGCACAATTTGTTGTCGCCTTGTGTCCCAACTTCTTGTTCAAACCCGAAACAATTATGTCGTTCTCGCGTCCGTCGGGCTTCTGCCTCGGAACAACGAACAACGATAACGGGCTTATTGAGGCATCGTCCGTCACGATGCGCGCCAGCACGAGATGCACGATGTTCTCCGAGAGATCATGGTCGCCCCCTGAGATCCACATCTTCACGCCCTTGATCTGAAATGCTCCGTCTGAGAGAGGGATTGCTCGGGTCGTCACATGATGGAGTGACGATCCCGCCTGAGGCTCGCTCAGGCACATGGTTCCATACCAGCGTCCTTCAAGCATTGGCGGAAGGTAGGTTGATTTCTGGTGCTCGTTACCGAAGGTGAGAATGAGGCGGGCGGCGGCCGCAGTCATAAACAGGTATCCCGCAGCGGGTGTGCACGCTGCGCCGAACAAGGCCATGTTGGCGGCACCGATGATGGCGGGTGCATCTAGACCGCCCCAATCCCTCGGAAATGTCGCAGCCAAGAAACCAAGCTCTGCGTACGCGTTCAAAGGTTCAGCCAGCGCGGGTGAAGCAATGACCTTTCCATCTCGAAGTGTGGGTTCTTCCAGATCGATCCGTGCCGCAATAGACTCAAATGACCTGCGTGCGAGCATGTCTGCGCTTTCGAGTGTGGCGGTCAGCATATCGAGATCAAGATGGGCAAACGCTTCCGTTCTCAGAAGCCTCTCTGACTCGTGGATGTCAAATACGAGAAACTTCAATTCCTGCAACAACATCAGGACAGTCCCACAAAAGGGTCGACATATATAGGCAACAATTGTAGACATATCGACCGGGAGTCAAGCTGTGTCCGGGATCGGCCCGCCGTGGGGCTATCTGTCCCGCGAAACCGGTGCGCGGCCGGGCCGGGAGAGACAATCAAGAGATGAGGGAGAGACGACAAGGTGACTGAGCGCGATCGAAGCCCCCCCGTCATCGCAGACGAGATTCGGGCGCTTGTACGCGCGGGTGTGGCGCGCCCCGGGGATCATCTGAGCGCAATCGATTTGGCCTCTCGCTTCGGTGTGAGCCGCGGGCCAGTCAGGGAGGCGTTGCGATTGCTGGAATCTGCGGGGGTCGTTCGCATCGTGCCGCAGAAGGGCGCGTTCGTCATGGCTCTGGATGACGGAGCCATCCAGGATCTGCTCTCGATCCGGGAAGTTCTCTTTGCACTTCTTGCCGAGCGTTGCAGCGAACGCGCGTCGGACGCCGACCTTGCAAGCCTGGAGCGTGCTGTCGCAGATCTGGGGGCATTGAGTGCAAAGGCGGAGTGTAGCGCTCGAGAGTTTCAAGCCGCCACCGACCGGATCGTTTCGCGACTCTACAGGATATCCAGGATGCCTGGGCTTAGCCTGATGATCCAGAACATCAGTTCCGGCCCGGCGGAACTTTTTGGACCCCTGGCTGTTGCCACAAGGGACATGCGGCTTGCCGATCTGCGCGGTTATCAACGCCTCCTTAAGGCGATGCAGTCCCGTCACAGCGGCGCAGTCTTCAACGCGGCCAGAGCGATGCATGCCGAGGGCGTCAAACGCGCTGAGGAACTGAGCGCCGTCATGCCTCGCGCAGCTCCAGAATCGCCCGCCGCGCTCAAGGGAAGGCGTCGCCGCCGCTGAAGTGGCTCATTTGTTGAACAGGCGGGCTTTGCGTCTTCCTTATGTGTCGACGTATAAATCAAGAAAGGTAGACGTAATGAGGCGATTTTGGCGCAAATGAAGGGATTGGGAATCCGACGGCGCAGTCTCCTGGCATCGATGCTCGCCGTCGGCATGCCGGCAGGTTGCGCTTCGGGGCCGGGGCGCATGGGCAGCTCTCCTTTGGTGGCACCGTGCCGCGACTTGTTCCTGTTCGGTCTGCCGGTTCTGGAGATGGCGCGCGCGCGAGATCGCACCATGGGCCCGCGACCCAATGTATTTCGCCACGTGAGGCGGCTGGCATCAGCGTCCTCACGTCTCGTAACGACTCCAAATTCGGACACGCTCTATTCCTCAGCGTGGATTGATTTACGGGACGGCGCTGTAGAGATCAGCGTCCCGGCGACCGACGGTCGCTACTTCTCTCTCGCGCTTCTCGACATGTTCTCAAACAATTTTCATGTCTTCAGCGGTCGAGCTACAGTTGGTCAGGGGCATCGGTTTGTCCTCCTGCCCCCAGACGCGACACCTCGTCAGGGCCAAGTACGAGCGCCAAGTTGGTGGGTATGGGTTCAAGCGCGAACATTGGTCCTGAATGACCACGACCTCGCAAATGCGCATGCTGTCCAAGATGGATTGAGGATCGCGGGCCCCAGCGGTGGATCGACCCGGCAAGCGGTCGGGCGCGAATTGCCCGCGCACGCTCAATTGGCAGATATACTGCGTCTGCTTGAGACCGAGGCTCCGCCGACTCCGGAAGATGGAGTATTTGTCACGTCATGGACGTCTAGCGCTTTGTCAAGTTCGGCCTTTACGACGCCGGATCCTCTGCTCACTCGTGCGGCGGAAGAGGGAGTGAACGCGGCCAGGGTCGCGATCGAACGCGTGGTCGACGATGCTGAAGCGGTGGGCGGCTGGATCTATCCCCGACCATCGATCGGCAATTTCGGGACGGACTATTTGTATCGGGCGTCGATCGCGACCTGGGGCCTGGGCGCACTCCCCGCATCTGAAGCGATGTACATGCGCGCGTCTGGCATGCAGGCCAACGCGACGTTTGATGGCAGCAGGTCCTACAGGCTCTTGTTTCCTGCCGGCAGCGCTCCACCGGTTGAGGCATTCTGGTCGATTTCGCTTTATGAGGCTCTGCCGGGCGGCGAGCTCTTTTTCTTTGACAACCCCCTTCAAAGGTTCGCCATCGGCGACCGCACCGAGGGTTTGCGCCTTTCCCCAGGTGGAGCGCTGGAGATCATCATCGCTCCCGATGATCCCGGAGAGGCCATGCGCCCGAACTGGCTTCCGTGTCCTCGCGGGCCGTTCGCGCTCATCATGCGCGCATACAGACCCGCGGCCGCTCTTGTGCTCGGCAATTATCGATTACCACCGATCGAGAGCGCGTAGGCCGAGAGTCAGTCCTGGAGGGCCAAAGCCGCGTGTGAAATGCTCTCTACGCCAGTCGTCGCCGCGAAAGATGGCAGAGGCGCTCCGCATGCAACAGGACGAAGGACTTATTCATCTAGCAAACACGCAACGAAGGCGCTTCAATCCATGATGACGCAAGAGCGATGACATCGTCTTATCGTATCACAAAAATCGACGGAGGAATAATCATTAGCCACTTGAGCGCATCTCAATCGCAATTGCCAGGGGAGCGCCAACTATAACCGGCGCGACTTTGGCAAACATTCCACGATCAGGTCATATTAAATGAAACGTATAACATCAATGACGACAAGAACGTCTCAGGTGATTGAAGGAATTAAATCCTCAATGTTCCGTTATCATGTCGTGTGGGACGCCAGCTCGAGTCGGGCATCCACTCGCGGTAGAGCGTTTTGAGCGACTGCCGCGCCCACTGAAAAAACTCGTCGTCTCTATTATTCTCACCATTTTCGATCCACCAAATAATAGCATCGATTAAAAATCCCGCCACAGCTTGAGAACAAAGTTGCCGAATGACGTTATCACTCTTCAAAGAAGGGCTCGAAATCTCCAGCAACTTGTCGGTTTTAATTACAATACTTGAATGAAGGCTCTCGAAAAATGGCCTTAGCTCAGGGTCAGCCGCGCTATGACGGGCGAGTAAGAGAAATTCGCTTTGATTGGCGCGCGCCAAGGCAATGACCTCGTGCAGATTGTGACTAAGTCCCCGCCAGCGCTTAGATTGCAGATCGGACCATAAGTCTAGAATTCGCTGGAGAATGACCCTAACAATCTCATCCTTGGAACCGAAGTAGCGATAAAGTACGGACTTGGGGATGCCGAGCTGCTCGGCGAGTGCATCCATCGACGTGCGCCGCACGCCATTTCGCTCAAGAACCAGCGCACAGGCGCGCAGCAGCTCGTCGGAGCGCTCCTGGCGTCGCGCATTCGCCTCCTCGAGCGGCGGGCGGCCCTTCTGAAGATGCGTGACCTTTGTCGTCTGTCGGGATGTCGATCGTGCCATCTGGCTCCTCGTTAAGCGCTTGATCGCACGAGGCGCTTGACTCGGCAAATTAAATGGTACTCCATCGAACCACATAAATGGCGTTATGGCCGCATCGGCGACCGGCGCGCGGGGACGGGGAGGAAGAAATGTCGGCAACGCGTATTGGGCTTCTGATGTCGGCTGGTCTGGCGTCGGTCGGGGCATTTTCGGGTTCGGCCTGGGCCCAGTCGGTCCCTCCTGGCCAGACTGGAAGCAACGAGAGACCCGCTCCAACTGACGCTGCTTCGGATCCGGTTGTGGTGTTGGATACGGTCGTCGTCACCGCGCGCAGGCGCGAAGAACGACTTGAAGATGTGCCCGCATCGCTCAGTTATTTCGATTCGCAGTATATCGAAGACCTCGGCGTCGAGTCGGGCAAGGATCTTACCCGCATTACCCCGGGTCTCTACGTCATTGACAATGGGTCGGGTTTCAACGACGAATTTCTTATCCGCGGTGAAGGAGCGGCGCGGCAGAACAACGCTGAAACAGGATCAGGCCTATATCGAAACGGTGTCTTTGTGCCGGGAGGCAATGCCGGCGGCCGCAACTTCGTGCCAGTAGACTTTTTTGACGTGGGTTCGGTCACAGTTCTTCGCGGTCCTCAGGGATCCTTCTTTGGTCGAAACGCCCTCGGTGGGGCCGTTAATATTATTTCACAAAGACCAAAAGAACAATTCGAAGGATCGTTTGATGTAGAATACGGCACTAACGAAAATTTAAGCGGGGAAGCAATTGTCAACGTGCCCGTATCCGATCGTCTCCAGTTCAGAATCGGTGCGTTAGCAGTTGAGCAGTCCGAGGGCTTCTACACAAGTTCCATTACGGGTGAAGTGCTTGATCAAGAGCAGAGTTCAGCCTTTCGTGCGCAGATGGCGTGGCAACCGAGTGCTGAATTCAGCGTTAACTTGATGCTTGAGCGTGCCGATGAGTTCGGCCCGAATGTCATCGCCTTCAGTCAAATCCTCCCCGAAAATGACCCGCCAGTGAACCCACCGGGGTCGCCGTCGGGCTATTCTGTGGGGCGCTTCGAGAAGCCCATCGATACGGCCAGTTTCTTTGATCGGTCTACGGAGACCAACATCCTGGAGGTGTCCTGGGACCTGGGAGGCATCACGCTCCAGTCGACGACGTCGCAACGTACACGCGACGCCCGGACGCAATCGGAAGTGGATGCGTTCGGGAACAACAAGACTGCACGCCTCGTGCCCACGGTAGCGCTGGGCTCAGAGCGTTTTGAGCGCCGCACGCAGGATCTGCGACTGCTGTCCAATGAAGGCGGTGCGATCGACTGGCTTGTCGGCTTTGAGTACAACAAGGTCGATTCCGACTTCGGCACAGTCCGCTTCGCGGATGCGATCCAGAATAATGTCTTCGAGGGTTCAGGCGACGTGCCAAGTGTGCTGCCATCTGCGTGCACTGTGGCACCCACATGCACCTTGGCGCAGATCCAAACAGTCGCGCGAAACGCCTACCGGGCGGAGGACTCCGGAATCGACGATACCTCTTATGCGGCGTATGCAGCGCTGAGTTGGCGTGTACGTAATGATCTCCAGGCGAGTTTCGACGTTAGATATAATCAAGATGACAAAAACTTCGCGCTGGACAACGTCTTCAGGCTCGACAACCCGGCAACGGCACCGAATGAACAGTTGACACGCTCGGTCACCGCTTCCGAAACATTTTCAAGCTGGACGCCCAGCGCCTCCATCAACTGGCAATGGGCGGACAATCACTATCTGTTTGGACGTATAGCAACTGGGTTTCGCGCCGGCGGGTTCAACAACGACCTCGGTGAACCTGGGGATGGCGTGAGTGATATTGCGATTCCTCTGGTGTATGATGAGGAATTCGTCATCGGTTACGAGGCGGGGGTGCGCGGCCGAGTAGGTCGCGGATTGAGATATAACTTCAATGTGTATCGCAATGACAAGCAGGGAGTTCTGGTCAATTATTCCGTTTTTGCCGGAACGGCCGTGACCAACACCATTCGCAATGTGGGGGTGTTGGCCAGCTCTGGGGATTCTGTTCAATTCGGCGTCGACGGCGAATTGACTGCGCGTTTTAACTTTGCTGGAGGAGTGCTCTCTCCGCGCCTCGGATTTTCATGGGCTGACGGTGAGTACGAAGGCGGTTCAATCTTCTCGAATGCACAATCGAACCCGGCCACAACACTTACGACCATTTCGATCGATGGCCGCAGGCTGCAGCGCTTGCGTGTGTGGACGAGTGCCGCAAGCTTGATCTGGCGCTTCCCGCTCGGGGGTGATTTCGATTTTGTCTCTACTGCGAGTTGGCGTGGGGAGTATGGGGGATTTGAAGATCCTCAGAACAACAACGAAATGGACGATGTGAGCCTTTTTGACGCTTCCATTGGGGTACAAAGTCAAAAGTGGCGCCTTGTGCTCAGCGGGAAGAACATCACCGATGTGAGCTATTTCAACATCTCGCCAGGCAGCCTTGCTTTCAACGCGCAGGAGAATCAGCCGGCGACGTGGCGGATCGCACTTGGCTACCGGTTCTAGGGCTCGGTGAAGCCGTGTGTTGACCCTGTCCATCGGGGCGGTTGTTTTCGGTAGGGAGGAGAGGTTCGGAGGCGCGGCCGGCGGGCGCGGGTTGTCTCAAGCGCGCGATCGGAGTCACCGGACAGCCCTGCGACGGCGTTGGAATTCGAGGCGTGCCTTGAGCGCGTCCGGGGAGGGCAGATGACCTCAAGGCGAGCCTTTGTCTCGGTGGCGCTGACGTTCGGGCTCGCCTTGTTGTCGACCCATGCGGCGGCGCAGTCGTCCGGGGAAGCAGCAGACTCTCAGAGGGCTGTGGCTGAGATGGTCAGATCCGATGGAGCCGGCCTCGCCCCGCCGCCGGACTCGACACTCCGCACGATCTCGGTGGGCGGGGCAGAAAGAAGTTTCTGGATCGTAAAGCCCCCGTCGACGCTTTGCCCTGCGCCGGTGGTGTTTGTGCTGCACGGCGGAGCGACGGGCGACGCACGGGTCACCTTTCGCCATCGCTTTCAGGATCTCGGCGCACGCGATGGCGTAGTAACGGTGCATCCCAATGGCGTTGGCGAGGGCTGGAATGATGGCCGCGGCACCCAATTCCTGCTTGCGCGTGGGGATAACACGGACGACGTCGCGTTTTTCCGGGCCATGATTGATGCTCTGGTTCTTGAGGGAACGGCTGACCCAAAGCGCATCTATGTCACCGGAGGGTCAAATGGCGGCATGATGACCATGAGGCTTGCCTGTGAACTGGGTGATCGCCTCGCTGCTGTCGCGCCATTTTCAGCCAATCTGCCGGCACCGCTGGTCGAAAGCTGTACCCCAAGCCGACCGATCCCGATCATGCTCATGAGCGGGACCGCAGACCGCATGATGCCCTATGCCGGCGGAGCCGTCGCGGCGATGTCTGGGGATGATCGGGGGCAAGTGATTGGCGCGGAGGAAACCTTCCAGTTCTGGAGCGGGAAGAACCGCTGCAGCGGCGCGCCCGTCCAACAAGATTTGCCAGACCTGGATCCAGCAGATGAAACGCGGGTTCGCACGCAAACAGCGCAAAACTGTGCGGCGGCTGTTGCGCTTTATACAATCATCGGCGGCGGTCATCGCCTGCCAGGCGAAGGTACACGCATCTCTGCCGATCAACGCATGGCAAGGCTCTCCGGCGTCTCCAGTCAAGACATCGACGGCAAGACCTTGATCTGGGAATTCCTCATGGCCAACAGCCTGCCTTGATGAGTCTGGTCATGTTGAGGCGATGAGGTGGTCGAGGGCCCTTCAGGTTCCAGTATCGAGCCTAACCGCATGAGACTCTCAGAAAAACTGAACCGATGAGAAAATGGTGAGAAAATGAGAAATTCAAGTCGAATGCATCAATGTCCTGCCGCTATACGAGCCATTCGGCTGGTTGCTATTTCGTCGGTGGTCGCGACGACGATGGCTGCATGTTCTGCGACGGCATTTCCATTGGAACTTGCACGCTCGACTCCGTTATCTGAGCGACGCATTGAAGAAATAACCATCAGGGTGCGTGATGGACGCACGCTACGCGCAGTCGTTTCGACCCCCGGAGCGCCTGGTCGATACCCGGTTCTTGTCTCCGTTCATGGCGGTCAGGGAGATCGTCCTGTCGAAGTAATGCGCGATGTTGCAGCGCCCGATTCTGACAGTCCGACTGTACAAATGTTCAATCGGCAAAATTGGATCATCGTTGGACCAGATTTCAGAAATGCGTGGCTGGGTGCTGAGGAAACAGACATTGTTGATGCCGTCGAATTTGCCCGTCAGTTGCCAAACGCAAACCCCGAACGGGTAGCGATTTTTGGAGGAAGTAACGGCGGTAGGCTGTCCTTGATGGCAGCCATCATGGCACCCCGATCGGTGGGCTGCGTCGTGGCGGGCTCTCCGTTCATGACAAATCCTGTCCTCTTCTTCGAGGGCGACCCAACCCAACCGCCGTGGTCTACAGCGTCGGCGAGAGCGCGAGCATGGATGTCGGCCGCACGGCAGCGACTGCGCCCTATTGTGAGCCGAAGTGCCGAAGCGTCCTCCTTGTCAAGGCAAGACTTCCTGCGGGCCCATTCTGTCGAAGAAAATGCCGAACGCATTCAAGCGCGGGTCCTCTTGCTTACCAGCCGCGCAGACGAACAAGTGCCGCATGAGTTTGTGCAAGGACTGATTGATCGGCTTCGGGTTGCAGGAAATCCTGCCGAGGTTTTGACAGTCGATCAAAGCCTGCATGGTTTTTATTGGGGACGCGATGGCGATTTTGGGGCCCGCGCGGGTCGAGGAGAAAGAACGCCAGGCCAGTTGGAAGAAGAGGCGCTCGTCAGGCACCGAGCGCTCACGTTTCTCAACCAATGCCTTGAGGAGTAGCGAACGTGCCATTGTTCGGGTCTCGAGGCAAAGGGCGGCGCGGCAAAGGAACTGCCGCGCCGGGGGGCGGACTGACGGAACATCCGTGGCAGGTAGCGCCAACGCCCACCAGGACGGTCCTGAGCGCTTTAGCCGCTTACCCCGGGCGTACAGCGTTCCAGATGGGCTCGCAGAGCCTGACGTACCGTGCGACACTCGATCTCATAGGACGCATGCAAGGCGCGATGGCCCGATTCGGGGTCCGGCCTGGAGATGTTGTCGCGGGACTGTCCAGCAATCGCGTTGAAGCATGGTGCGCCGGGGTCGCCGCGCAAGGGCTTGGTGCCATCATCACGCCCTTACACCCGCTGGGATCCCTACATGACCACGTTGCCCAGATAGAGGACACTGAAGCATCCTTTCTGGTCGTGGATGTTGATCGCTATCGAGAGCGTGCGGGACAACTCGCCGAGGCTGTGTCACTCAAGAAGATACTGACACTGGGGAAAGCGAGACTGGGGAGTGATTTGCTCGAGGCCGCTTCTTCAAGCGCTTACTCGGCAATTGATCTCTCGCAAATAGGCGATGTCGCTGCGTTGAATTACACTGGCGGGACCTCTGGTCGTGCAAAGGGTGTTGTCAGGACACATCGGGAATTATCAGCAGGTACGGCGTGCATTCTCGCGAATTTCCCGCTGCCGAGAACACCGAGGTTCTTGGCTGTTGCGCCTATTACTCATATGGCTGGCTTGTTCGTCGCGCCGGTGCTGGCGCGAGGAGGTACGGTTGACCTGATGGCGTCGTTCTCCCCAGACCGCGTCGTCAAACGTATTCAAGACAACAGCGTGAATTTCACGATTCTCGTTCCCTCCATGATTTATGCCATGCTGGATGATCCCTCCTGGAGCCGCGAAAATGTTCGCTCTCTCGACCTACTGGTCTACGGAGCATCTCCAATGTCGCCGACAAGGCTGTCGGAAGGGTTGGAGCGATTTGGGCCCGTTTTTTTCCAACTCTATGGGCAAACGGAGTGCTTTGTCATTTCAGCGCTTGGGTTTGATGATCACGATCTCCATAGACCCCATCTTCTGGCGTCTGCCGGGCGGCCAATGATCGAGTGTGATGTTACGATCAGATCCGACGAGGCGAAAGACGTCGCTCCTGGACAAATAGGAGAGATTTGTGTGCGGTCTCCCTATGCAATGCAGGGATATTGGAAGCAGCGCAATTTTAGTGAGGAAGTGCTAAGAGACGGGTGGATTCACACTGGAGATGTGGCGTGGCGGGACGAGGAGGGGCGTATTTACATTGTAGACCGCAAGAAGGATCTAATCGTTTCCGGGGGGTTCAATATCTATCCTCGTGACGTGGAGGATGCTCTGAGAGCGCACCCGGGCGTTATCGATGCGGCCGTTGTCGGCGTTCCAGACCCTAAATGGGGCGAGGCGGTGAAGGCCTTCGTGGTGCGCCGATCGAATGACGGACCGAGTGCAGATATCCTGTCCGCCTGGGTGAAGGAAAGGAAGGGGACAACGCACGCACCAAAATCTTTTGAGTTCGTCGCTGAACTTCCGCTCACCGCACTTGGCAAAGTCGACAAGGCGCGATTGCGCGCACCGTTTTGGACTGGACTTGATCGAGCGGTGAATTGATGGCGCTGTCGAAGAGGTTTCACGGTCGTCTCAGACTGCCTTTGGTTTCTGCGCCCATGTTCTCCGTGTCAAGTCGAGACCTGGTCGTGGGCGCATGTCGCGCGGGCGTTATCGGCGCTTTCCCAACGGCGAATTGTAGGAGCGTCGATGATCTCGATGCCTTGTTGATGGACTTCGGGGAAGTGTTGAAGCCTCAAGATGCTCCCTACTGCGCAAATCTCGTAATCAAGCGTGCTGATCTACAAGAACATCTGGAGGTGCTGTGCCGGCATCGGGTTGAGCTTGTCATTACGAGCGTCGGGTCCCCGGAGCATGTCATCGATCCTCTTCATGAGGCCGGCTCCCTGGTGTTCGCTGATGTGGCCACGCTGGACCACGCGCGAAAAGCTGTGGCGCGGGGCGTTGACGGGCTTGTCCTATTGTCGGCCGGCGCGGGCGGCCAGAGTGGCAGTCTGAACGGTCTCACCTTCGCGCGCGCCGTGCGGGAATTCTTCGAGGGACCTGTCATCCTTGCGGGGGGGATAAGCGATGGGGCCTCCCTTTGGGCAGCCTTGGCGCTGGGCTGTGATCTCGGCTACATGGGTACACGTTTTATCGCAACGCATGAGAGTGCGGCTTCGGCGCGCTACAAGCAGATGCTGGTCGAGTGTGATCTTGATGACATCGTGCTAACCTCGGCGTTTACTGGCTTGCCGACCAACATGCTCGCGCCTTCTTTGAAAGCCCAGGGCATTGTTCTGGGAGACATATCTCCACAAATGACGCATCATTCGGCTCAGACGCTGTTTGGCGCTGTTTCAAGCGATAGTGCGCCGAGGCGCTGGACTGATGTTTGGAGCGCGGGGCACTCTGTGAGCGGAGTGAAACGCGTGATCCCGGTGAATGAATTGGTGAATGAGATTTATGAAGAGTTTCAGGCTGCCGCCCGATTGACGAGCGCCACGTGCTGGGCGCGCGCGAGTAGACTCTGAGCCGTTAGAGCGGTTTCTCAGCGTTGTGAATCGGGAGGGACTCCCAAATCAGTGTTGGGGCGATTCAAGCTGGGTGCTGGTGAAGGAGGCCGGCATGCATGGGTCATCCTTTGTGACGTGATCTTCGAGATCGGGCGTTGGCGGCGGTGGACGCCGGGCTGAGCCGGCGGGGCGCGGCGGAGCGGTTCGGGGTGAGCGCGGCCAGCGTGATCCGCTGGGATCAGCTGCGCCGCCTGGAGGGTCATGCCCGCCCCAAGCCGCAGGGCGGCGACAAGACCTCGCACAGGATCGAGGCCCATGCCGAGGTGATCCTGGAGGCTGTGCCTGTCCAGCCGGACATCACGCTGGAGGAGCTGCGCGCGCTGCTAGCCGGGCATGGGGTCAGCGTGGCGGTCTCGACCCTATGGCGCTTCTTCGACCGGCGTGGGATCACGCTCAAAAAAAGACCCGGCATGCTTGGGAGCAGGAGCGTCCCGATGTCCTGAGCCGCCGCCAGGCTTGGTTCGATGGCCAGTCCGAGCTGGACCAGGAGCGGCTGGTGTTCATCGACGAAACCTGGGCCTCGACCAACATGGCCCGCACCCATGGCCGCTGCCGCCGCGGCGAGCGGCTCAGGGCCAGCGTCCCGCACGGCCACTGGAAGACCACGACCTTCGTCGCTGGCCTGCGCACGAGCGGCATGGTCGCACCCTTCGTCCTGGACGGGCCGATCAACGCCGACGCTTTCGAGATCTACGTCGAGAAGATCCGCGTCCCCGAGCTCAAGCCCGGCGACATCGTGGTGATGGACAATCTCTCCAGCCACAAACGCCCGAGCATCCAGGCCATGATCGAGGCCGCCGGCGCTGAGCTGCCCTTCCTGCCGCCCGAAAGCCCCGACTTCAATCCGATCGAGAAGGCCTTCTCGAAACTCAAGGCGCTCCTGTGCAAGGCGGCCGAGCGAACCGTCGGCACCCTCTGGGACGCCATCGGACGCTTCATCGACCTCTTCACTCCGACCTAGAGCATTTTCCGATCAGTCTGCATCATATCCGGCGGCGGCGAAGTAGTTGCGGCATTCTCGGGGCGAGAAGGTCTGGATGATGCGGGCAATGGCGTCCCAGAGGGTGT
>VYLL01000194.1_pt1 | contig 20465 bp, 17 predicted proteins | sample 5114301 | NCBI WGS metagenome assembly VYLL01 (sample SAMN12291809, study PRJNA351875) | freshwater metagenome | isolation source: freshwater lake | place: USA: Michigan, MSU2 Lake | collected 2011-08-16 | reverse complement strand
GGCGTGAGGCGTGAGGCGTGAGGCGTGAGGCGTGAGGCGTGAGGCGTGAGGCGTGAGGCGTGAAAGACGATAGAGCTCACATCCGTCTGGTGACGTTCTGCTGGCAACTGACGACTGACAACTGACGGCCCCCTCAGAACCGCAAACGCTGCCCGCTTTCGGGATCCATCAGCGTCCATTTCTGTTCGCGGCAGGCTCGCGCGAGCACGGGGAACGCGAAGTCGTCGTCGGTCATGGTGACCATGATTTGTTTGACTTCGGGGGAGGAGGTTGAGAACTCGGCGACGAGGCCGGGGCCGTGGAGGCGGAGGAGGGACATGTCGGCGGCGCGCCCGGCGACGGCGTTGTCGTGGGCGGTGTTGAAGCGAGCGAGGATGGCCTGAATCTCGTCGATGGAGCCCATGGAGGGCAGACCGTCGCCATCGTCATCGGCGGGGTTGACGGTCTTGAGGATCACAACCTGTCGGGACTTGGCCATTGCGCAATCATTGGCGGGGGAAACGGGCAGTGCGCTGAGGGAGACCGCTTCACCGCTGCGAAGCCCGGGCACGGCTCACCCTCACCCGGTTCCTACCGGGGCAGGTGGCGAGTCATCGAGCCGGTGGGGGCAAGCGCGCGGCGACCGCTGAGCCAGGAGAAGAACATCTTCCCGCCCCCTCCGCCGCGAAGCGCGGCACCTCCCCCGGTAGGAACCGGGTGAGGGTGAACGCTTCGCCACGGCGTCCGAATGCGGGCCTGCGCACTGTTCTCACGCCTTCGGCTTCAGCACGCCCCGCTCAGCAAGGAGTTCTTCCGCGACGCGCATGAGCTGGTCCAGCGGCGCGGGCTTGAGCAGGTAGCGGTCGACGCCGAGCGACTCGGCGTAGGCCTGATGACGCTTGCCCTCGTTGGCGGTGAGCATGATCACGCCGGGGCTGGCCTCAACGCCTTTGATCTTCTCAAGCACGAGGAAGCCCGAACGGCCGGGGAGCATCATGTCGAGCACCACGAGTTCGGGGCGCTCGTCCTGCACCGCCTGCACGGCGTCGTTGCCGTCAGACGCGCAGCGCGTGATCGCACCTTCTGCGGTGAAGACCGCGTTCATCGAGTCGAGCACGTCCTTGTCATCATCGACAAGCACGATTTTCACTGAGTCAAAGCGGCCGGGCATGTGGGGAACTCCAGAGATCGACGTGAGGCGCGAGGCGGCTGCGTGATGCTGCGGTCAGTCATGTGAACGCCGCGGTGCCCACGATTGTTCGCACTCCACCCCAGCGGGTTGCAGATGTCGGGTTTGGAATGCGTGGATATGGGCGGGTTTGGCGACATTTTGCGCTGTGGTCGGGTTATCGTGTGCCATGGCGTCTTTGAAGCCGCGGGTGAATCCGTATATGAAGATCTCGCCGTCGGACGCGGCGTTTTTGTTTCTTGCGGAGAACTTCCAGACCGACCGCGCGGCGTGCGAGCGTCGCGTGCGTCAGTTCGTCCGCGGCGTACATGGCCGAACCGCCTCACCCCGCGCGCGACGCATTGCTCGCGAGCGATCCCTGAAGATGATGCTGTTCCTCTGCAACATGTGGGGCGACTGCCGTCGCTCGCGCTTCTACTTCAACGAGCTTCGCGGGTTTCGCTTCCATCCTGACATCACGTACGTTCACTACGGCGACACGTACAGAGCCCACAAGGAAAACGGCGAGCACGCCCGGGCGCGCGAAATCTTGTGCGAGCTTCGGGATCTCCTGAAGCGCCCGGCGTATCGCAAGGTCAAGGTTTCCGGGTGGATTCAGCGTGATCTCGACGAACTTGCGCTGAGCGACCGATCGTCGCCGACGTTGCGAAGATCGGCGCGACCGACGCGCCGTTGGCGGAGCGACCGACCGGCACGTTTCGGCCCGATCAAGGCGCGTCACTTCGCCTCGTATCTGAAGGCGCAGTTTCTGATCGCCGAGCGGGGCGAGCGTGCCCCCGAGGAGTGCCGGCGTGCCGTGCGCGCGTGGTCACGCGCGGCGCTCGCGGACACGAAGTCGGAAAACGGTCGCACGCTGATCCGACGGCTCACCCTCGAGCTGATGTTCTGCCTCGCGAAAATGCGAAAGGACATCCGCGGGGTTACGCTCTACTGGAACAAGCTCCAGCAATACCGCCAAACCGCGGCGTCAAAGGTTGATCACCTCTGGATGCTGTTCAAGCTCTATAAGGGCCGCGGCGACATGAAACGTGCGTTGCCGTATCTGGTGGAACTCAGCGCGCTCGTCCGACGTCCGAAGTTCCGCGCGTTGCCGATCGCCAAGATGGTGGGCTGGGAGCTGCGTGAAGCGGCGCGGATGAACCCGCATCGGTAAGCCCTCGCAAAGAGATCTTGTGCAGCGCCCACGCCCCGCTCCGCCGGATTTCCGCTATTCTCAGCGTCAGTCCGCGGCGGGGAACCGGGTGTGCGTGTTGTTGCACTCTTGTGAGGATGGAGACCCGATGTTCACTCCGCCGCCCGCGCCCGCTTGGGACGCCGCTCACCCGATCGTCGTGCATTTTCCGATTGCGCTGCTGCTGGTCAGCCCGATCTTCCTGATCGCCGCGATGGCCTGGCGCTCGCGCCGGCGTGAGATGCTGCTCTCGTGCGTCACGCTGATGACGCTGGGCACGATCGGCGCGTTCATCGCGACCGCGACGGGCGAGGCCGGCGAGGTGGCCGCACGCGGCGTGCCCGGCGCCGACATCGTGCTGCAGAAGCACGAGGAGCTGGGCGAGACCGCCCGCAACTTCTACCTCGGGCTCACTGTCATCACCGCCATTGTCGCGCTGGTCGCCTGGCGACGTCACGAACGCATCACCACGACCATGGCCATCGCCGGCGGGGTTCTGCTGCTGATCCTCAACTTCCTTGCGGGGGCGGTGCTCGTCAACGCGGCCCATCAAGGCGGGCGATTGGTACACGAGCTCGGCGTGCGGGCGCCGTGGCGATCAAGCAGCACGCCGGGGGCGGACTCGCGGACGCCGCCGCGGGTGATCCCGGCGGGTTCGGAGTTGCCGACGGGCGCGAGGTAGCGGGTGCGGAAGGGCCGAGGTTTGTGGGGCGAGGGCCGAGTGGGGGACGGATCAAGTGTGAGGCGGGATCACCCCCTCCGGCTCGCGGACTCGCCACCTCCCCCGGTAGGACCGGGGGAGGGTGAAAGGCTGTCACTCCCCGTCGTCGCTCGTGCTGGCGCTCGCGGCGAATCGCTTGTTACGCGGGTCAGCGGCGTACTCCGCCGCGTCGCGGGTGGAGTGCTCTTGCATGCGCAGGATGTCCGCCTCGGTGATCCACGGCAGGGCTCGGACCTTCTCGATCACATTGGCGGGGATCGGTTTGTTCTGGCGTTCCCACAGCGGGCGCGACTTCCAGAAGCGGTGCATCCAGAGGTTCTGCTCGGGCGCGAGGCGCACGCAGTTTTCGATCGCGCGCCGGTAGCGGGCCGCGATGTAGAAGAGCGGGTCCGGGTGCGTGTTCCAGTCTTCGGGGCCGAAGACGTCGGCGGCTTGGATCTGATACTGCAAGCCCAGCGGTTCGGCCTCGTACGGCCCGACGCGCCGAGCGCCCTTGCGCAGCGCGAGGCCGACCACGACCGTCGCGTCAAAGCGCGTCGCGGTCAGGCCGATGGCTTTGTAGGTGCTGGCCATGCGGTTGAAGAACGGCACGAAGACGCCGCGGTCGCCGGCGTTTTGGTCTGCGACGAAGCCCAGGGGCTGGCCGCGCTCCATGATGGCCGGGAGCTGCTTCGCGGCACCGAACTTGTCGACCAGCAACATGCCGCGACGGGAGCGCACGTCGCGCACCCAGGCGTCGGCGGGCTTGAGGTCCAGCGGGCGATACAGCGCGTGCATGGGGAAGCCCAAAAGCGCCAGCGAGTAGCCGGCCATTTCCCAGTTGCCGCAGTGCCCGCAGATGAAGATCACCGGGCGCGAGGCGAGGGCCGAGCGCACGATGCCTTCGAGAGCCGTGAGGTCGACGCGCCCCGCCCAGCCTTCGTGGCTCAGCAGCCGCGGCGTGTACACCATCTCCACGCCCAGCATGAACAGGTGCTCGTACGCCCGTACGCCTAGGGCCCGGCGTTGCTCATCGGTCCACTCGGGGAACGCGACCTCGATGTTGTCCATCGCGCGACGGAGCTTCGACTTGTTGATGCGACTCTCGGCCAGGGTTCGCCCGGCCCGACGCGCCAGCGAGAGCATGGTGGCGATGTCCGGCGTCGCCGCGGCCCCCGCCAGCGAGCGGATCATCCAGTACACCGGCGAGGAGAACGCGCTCGGGAGCTTGTTGAACTTGATGGATGCCAAGAGTGTGGAGCGTAGGAACTTGCGGGCAATGCGTGTCGGCAATCGGCGATCGTGGGAAGCGGCGCGATAAGCGATCGCGTTACCGCCCGCGCCCGCGGCTGGGTTTGTTCACTGCGACGTAGATCAGGTGCAGCGGGATGGTGACGAGCAAGCCCACGCCCGCGGTGCCGCAGAGAGCGAAGACGTGCAGGATGATGAAGATGACGTGCGGGAGCATCGGCGATGTGACCTTTTAGGCCGCGGGGCTCATTGCTGCTGCAGGCCGACGTTGATCATCCGATAGAGCTCGTCCTTGTTCAGGCCCAGGTCCACCGGCTTGACCTCCTCGATCACCGGCAGCGGGTTGAGCTTGCGGAACTTGAACCAGTCGGTCATCTTGAACCGCCGGCTCTTGAGCAGCGAGGTCGCGTCGCGCTCCAGGCCGGAGAGCTCGTCCAGCGAGCTCTTGGCGTCGCGCCACGCGCCCTTGGCGAGCATCGGGTCGCGGGCTGACTGCGCACGCCCAAGGTCCATCCGCAGGTTCTCGTACACCCGCTGCACCGAGTCGTTGATGTCACCCAGCCGCTTGTCGATCGACTCGATCTCGCGCTTGAACTGATCGCCGCGCTGCTTGGTCTTCTTGATCTGATCGGCGCCGGTGTTATCCGTGGATGTCCACGGGCTGATGCCCAGCGCCGGCCCCACGAGTTTGACGTCCGGTGTCGGCAGTGAGCGGGCCAGGCCGATGCGCACGGCGTCCTTGGCAGTCAGCGACAACACTTGCCCGCGCCGGTCCAGCGTCTCGTACGTCGCGCTCTTCTCCGGCTCCGTGCCGACGAACTTCTTCTTGCCCTCGCTGTCCGTGATAAGGAACACCTCGAGTTCCGGAAGGATCATCGCCTGGAAGATCAGCCCCGGGTGCCCGCGTTTCTCCGCCGCAGCGGCGATGCCCGACGCAATGGCGCTGTTCAGCTTCGCGTCCACTTTCGCGGAGCCTGTGTCGGTGTCAGTTGAGAACGCCACGGCGGCGCCGCTGGCGGCCCCTTCCGCGAAGATGATGTTGTCGCAGCGCGCCATGACCCAGATGCTGGCGCTGTACGCCTTGGTGATCAGGCAGGTGTAGGTGAAGTCGGCGTCAAACTCGTCCATCGCCGCCGCGATCGCGTTGGCGTCGGCGACCGCGCCGCCCGGCGAGTCGATCGTGAAGACGATGTGCGGGACCTTCTTGCCTTGCGCGTGCTTCAGGGCCGCGTGAACGCCCGCGGCGTTGAAGTCATCGCCGAACGTGCCCTTCAGCGGCACGACGAGATAGGTGTTGGCGGCGGGAGTCGGCGCGGGCTGCGCCATCACCACCTGCTGCCCCATCAGCGAAACACACGCACCTAGAGCGAGCAGCCGAGCGAAAGAAAATACCACCATCACACACCCTCCGTTGCAAACCGTCACTCGGCGCATGGCCTTGATACATCGCCTCAGAACCCGCGGAACGCGACGCATGGCGACGCCGCCGGATCTTCAGCCGGAAAGTCTATTGGAGCGCGGTTCGCGTTGCAATGCTCAGTCATGTAAAGACCCCCGGGAAGTTGGTCCCGGGGGTCTGGGTTGACGGCGAAATGTGCGAGCCGCGGACCTGCTCACCGGCTGATTGGCTTAGCGCCCAATCAGCGTGAACAGGCGGTTCTGGTTGAGCACCGGCAGGCTGGTGCTGCCGGCCTGCTTGAAGAGCTCGTCGTAGCGCTGGGCCTCGCGGTTCAAGCGCAGGAACTCGGTGATGCTCGCGATCGGCGCATCGGGCGCCGGCTGCGGCGGGACCACCGGGCGTGAGCCCAGGACGACGAAGTCGATATCGCCGCGGATCTCGTCGATCACCTTGCCGCCCCAGCCGTTGATCAAGGCCTTGATGTCCGCGGCCCCCTCGGGCGTCGCGGTGCCGGTGCCCTGCGAGTCAAAGTTGCCGAAGACGACGAAGTTGTACGTCTTGTTGGGGTCATAGACCGCGTTGACGATCAGATCGCCGTTGCGGATGTCCACGGCCCGGCCGCGCGGGCGGACGATGCGGGCCAGGGCCTGGTCGCGATCGATGCGGATGACCTCGACCGCCGCCTTGCCACGACGATACTCGCCGGTGTTCTCATCAGGGACGATCTCGGACTTGTCCGAGTAGACCTCGAAGGTCATGCCCAGGACGATCTTATTGTCGCTGCCGCGATCGATGAACACCGCGCGGGGGTCGGCGGGGTCCGTGGCGATCACGCGACCGTCAACCAGCGCAAACTCGTCGGTGGGGCGGAGGCCGGTGCCGCGAGCCGCCTGAAGCTCACGCAACTTGGCTTCGAGGATCTGCTTCTCTTGCTCGAGCGCGGAGATGCGATTGGTAAACCCGACCTTCTCAGCGTCCGCGGCACGCTGGATGTTGTTCGCCTGCTCCTGCGTGAAAGTCACCGCGGTGGCGACCTGGTCGCGATACGTCGCGGTCTGAGTCGCGTTGTCCGTGAGCGCGGCGTTCACGCCCGCAACCGCCTTGTTCGTGGATGCTTCCATCGCCTTGATGCGACCGTCGGTCTCGGTCAGGCGGGCCTCGGCGTTCTTGCGGGCCGACTCCGCGTCCGCGACCGAACGCTGCGCGGTCGTAAGGTCCGCACGGGCCGCCGCGAGGCGGTTGATCAGCGAGCCGCCATCGGGGCCGATCGCGGCGTCAGCGGCGAGAATGAGCCGCGCGGGGCCGTCGCCGCGGTTGCCGGTAATGCGCTCGGCCAAGGCCTGCTGCTGCTCGCGCAGGTAAGTGGCCAGGGACTTTCCGCCCTTGTTGGCCTCAGCCAGCAGGGCGCGAACGTCGGGCGCGTTGCGCTCGGTCTCACGCACGATTTCCTTCGCCTCGTCGCGATACTTCTTGAGTTCCTGCTCAGCGGAGGACTTGCCCCCGTAGAACACCAGAGAGAGCACGAAGAACGCCGCGGCGAGAACGCCGAGGACGACCGCTGCCACGATGCCGTTTGAAGATCCGCCGCGACCAGCCATAAACACCTCGCAAGTGAGCCGACACGGGACGAGGCCCGGGCCGGAGAGAAATGACAGAGGACGACCGAGGCGCCAGCGCGCCGGAACGGTCCTGACCCGAGCCCGCCGATCAGACGGGTGTGGGCCGGGCCGCAAGTGTCTCCAAACTCTGGGGTTGCGTCAACCCGGCGCGGCTCGGAATGTGCGGCGGCTGTGGACCGCCACGCTTAATAGTAGGGGTATGTTCTGTATCTAGGCTCGCGCGTATGTGCGGTTCTCTACGTCTGCGACTGCGGCGCGGATCGTCGCCGGGCCGATGAACGTGAGCGAACACGCGTTCGTAGATGCCTGCGATCCCGCGTGCGCCAACGCATCCGACACGCTCGAATGACCACTCAGCCACCCACCTCCGGTCCGCAGGCCTCTCGCCCTGGCAACCCGTCCGGCGGCGGCGTTTCGTCGCACACCGAGATTCGCGAACAGACCGACGCAAGTTTGCGAAATACGCCGCGGGCGGTCGTGCTGCTGGGTGGCGGCGGACACGCGGTCGTCGTCGCGGAGGCGGCCCAGCTCTCGGGCCATCGGCTGGCGGGGTTTCTTGACGACAACGCCGCGGCCCCGCTGGGCGCGATCCTCATCGACCTCCCGCATCCCTTTGCAACGCCCGCGCACCTGGGCCCGCTGAGCGAACTCGGCGTCGAACGCATCGGCGAGCGCGACTGGATCATCGCCATCGGCGACGTCGTCACCCGCGGCAAAGTCCTCAACCGCATTCGCGCCGGCCAGAGCCGCGGTGCGATCACGGGCGACGCCCGCGCGATCATTCACCCGACCGCAATCGTCTCACCCAGCGCGTTGATCAGCGCGGGGGTGTACATCGGCCCGGGCGCGATTGTGCATAGCCGCGCACGGATCGGGGCGCACGCGATCATCAACAGCGGCGCGATCATCGAGCATGACACGGACATCGGCGCGAACACGCACGTCGCGCCGGGCGTCGCGGTCGGCGGCTCGTGCGCGATCGCGCGCGACACGCTGGTGGGCATCGGGGCACGCGTGCTACCTGGCGTGCGGATTGGTGTGGGCGTGGTGGTTGGCGCGGGCGCGGTGGTAGTGCGTGATGTGCCGGACCTGGTCAAGGTCGTCGGCGTGCCGGCCAAGCCGCTGTAGTTCACCGGCGGTGCCTGCAAGCGCGATCGTTACGAGGCCGTGTCGCTGCGCTGCTGCTGGCGCTGCTCGTGGAGCATCCGAGCCGCCCGCAAGATATATGGCAGGCCCGAGATCGCGGTCACGCTGAGCATCAGCCACACGATCAAATCGATCGCGACGCGGGCCGGCGGGTTTGCGAGCATCTTGGCGCTCGGATCGGGCGAGACATCAAACAGCGCCATGAGCGTGATGACCGTCGGGATGGCGACCGACTGCAGGATCATCTTGCCCTTGCCCCACCAATCACTGCCGAACTGGAAGCCTTGGGCCTCCATGGTGCCGCGGATGCTGGTGACGAGCAGCTCGCGGCCCATGATGACGACGACCATCCACGGATAGACGCCCGAGAGCTGCACGCCGTGACCGCTGAGACGGGCGGGCGTGCTGTCGGGGAACTCGAACCAGAAATCCGGCCCGGCAAGGAACACGAACGCGCCAACGACCAAGATCTTGTCGGCGAAGGGGTCCATGATGCGCCCGAACGTGGACTCAACGTGCCAGCGCCGAGCGAGGTAGCCGTCCAGCGCGTCGGTGAGCACACCGATGACGAACAGGCCCGCCGCGACCAACAAAATCGGGTCGATCTGCCCGCGACTCGCGGCGGAGTCCTCCCAGCGCCAGACCGTCAGGGCGGCGAAGAACACGCCCGCCATCACCACGCGCGACGCGGTGAGCCAGTTGGGCAGCCAGCGATACACCCACGACGGCTCAAGCCCCGGCGCCAGCGCGCCGCGCCCCTGCGCGGGGGAAATCGATGTCGCGTGCGGCGTGGGGCGGAGGGTGGTCACTGCGCGATCGTAAGCCCGCCACGTGTTTGAAGAGCCGCGGGCCGAGCGTGCGGCGATCGGTGTCAGACGCGGACAAACCCCGATCGCGTCGAGCCAGCGGGTGAAGATGCCGATACAGACGGGAAGCGCCGGCTCCTAGCAACTTCCTTGCCAAGGGCGTGGTACTCTGATTTTCCCTCCTCCACGTTTCACACTCGCGACCGATTTTTCCTATGAGATTTGACGCCTCCCAATCCATGCGCATGGGCCAGCAGATGAAGCTGGCGCCGCAGATGATCCAGTCGATGGAGATTCTGCAGATGTCGCAGGCGGAGCTGCAGGAGCGGATCGACGCGGAACTGGAGAGCAACGCGACACTCGAGATCGCCGAGACCGGCGAGATGGACTTGGCCCGCCAGCGCGACGACGAGCGGTTCGTCAATCTCGCTGAGCGCGGGCCGATGGAGGTCGGCGAGCAAGGGGCCGCGGCGGACTTCGAACGCCTCAGCACCTTTGAAGAAGTGAACCCCGAGGCGGCGGAGAACTCCTTCGACGAGCCGGAGCGCCGCCGCGAGACCGAGTGGGAAGATCGACGGCGTGAGGGCAGCGTGGGCGAGGACGGTCGCGACGCGAAAATGGACGCGATGGCGAACACCGCCGAGCGCTCCAAGCCGGTGGCCGATCAGCTTCTTGAACAATGGCACCTGGTCGAAATCGAGCCTCGCGTGCGGGCTTTGGGCGAGCTGATCGTCGGCTACATCGAGGATGACGGCTATTTGCGCACGCCCTTGGAGACGATTCTCGATCGAGTTCCGCAGAGCGGGCCGACCTCGATCACGCCGCGGCCGACGAAGGAAGAGATGGAGCGGGCGCTGAGCGCGGTGCAGGTGCTGCTGGAGCCGGCGGGGATCGGGGCACGGGACAGCCGCGAGTGCTTGCTGCTGCAGATTGATGCGCGAACCGACGACCCGGATTCAAGCGAGATGCAGGCCAGCGCGAGTGAGAAGTCTTGGGGCTTGGCCCGACGTGTGGTGGTCGATCATTTGGACGACCTGGCCAACAACCGGCTGCCCAAGATCGCCAAAGCGACCGGCGCGGACTTGGATGAGTTGAAGGGCGCGCTGTCGCTCTTGCGAACACTCAGCCTCGCGCCCGGGCGGCGGCTGAACCAAGAGCAAGAACCCGGCATCGTCGCCGACGCGTTTGTCGAGTATGACCCGGAGCGCGATCGCTACATCGCGTATCTGAACGACCAGCGCCTGCCGAATCTTCGTGTGAATCAGGAATACGCCAAGCTGGTCAAAGATCGCGCGACCCCCAAGCCAACGCGCGATTTCCTCCGCACCAGCATCGGCAACGCCAACTTCCTCATCGACGCGATCGAGCAGCGCAAGCGCACGGTGCTGCGCGTTGTCGAAGCGGTCGTTGATGCGCAGCGCGAGTACTTTGACTACGGCCCGCAGGCCCTCAAACCCCTGCCGATGACCAAGGTCGCTGAGCAACTGGGGATTCACGTCGCGACGGTGAGCCGCGCGGTGGCAGAGAAGTACATTCAAACGCCCCGCGGCGTGGTGCCCCTGCGCAAGTTCTTCTCCGGCGGCACCACCAGCAGCGAGTCGGGCGAGGAGATGGCGTGGGACGCCGTGAAGGCAGCCTTGCGCGAGATCATCGATGCGGAGGACAAGGCCAATCCGCTGAGCGATGACGAGCTGGCGGACGAACTGAAGAAACGCGGCCTGGACATCGCGCGGCGCACCGTCGCCAAGTATCGCGGGCAGCTCAACGTTCCGACCGGGCGGTTGCGCAAGGTACACTGACTTGGCGCGCGGAATGTGTGACAGCGGTTCAGAAACGTCAGACCGGGCCAAGTTGCGAACTGGCGCACGCCGAGCAGCGTCCCTACGGTTGAGGCGTCCGCAACCAAGCCGTCGCTGGGGTGATATATCCTGTCCGCAGGGCGTGCCGAGGGACACTCGGGACCGCTCATGTTGAACCGGCGAGGTTGTGGTGATGGCGGGCGCTGGACCGATAAGAACGGTCCGGCGTGAATTCTCCGTCGTCGCGTCTGGTCTGGCGCGCGCACTCCGTGGTGGTTGTCTTCGTCGAGCACTTTTCAGAGTCAATCGCATGCACGCAGCCGTCGTCCAACGCCGAACTCGAAGCGCCCAGTTGTGGGCCGTGGTGCTGGTGGTGGGGGGCCTTGGGGTGTTGTTCGTGCCGACGCAGTGGATTCGCAGCGCGCCGGAGGTGGCCAAGGCGCCGGCGCCGGTGACGCCGCGGGTGGGTGGCGCGCAGCTTGCGATGGCGGACACAATGCCGGCGAATGAGTTGGCAGGGATTTTGGATCGAGTCGTCGGGCCGCAGAAAAGCCGGATTCCGCCGCCACCACCAACGCCTCCCGCGGAGGAGACTCAGGCCGCAGCGCCGCCACCGCCCAAGCCCACGATGGCCATCCGCATGCTCAGCGCGATCATCGGTCGGGGCGTCGGGCCCGATGGCGAAGACCGGCGTCGCGCCATCATCGCGATTGACGATCGCCAGATCGTCGCATCGCCCGGCGAGATCATCAACGGCAAGGAGGGCGCGCCGGACATGGTGCGCCTGACCGAAGTCCACACCGACCATCTGATGATCGAGAAGGGCGGCGTCGCCGAGCGACTGAACCTGACGATCCCGGTCGATCGGCCGGTGACGATCCTTCCCACGGGCAACGCCGCGAATCTTGCCGGCGGCATGAACAATGTTCCCGGGGCCGCGAACGCGAGGGCGAACTTCACGCCGCCGACCGCGAACGCTGACGGTCGCGCGATGATGGAGCGCGCTCGCGCCAAGTCCAAGACGCCGCCAAGCGAGCCGGAAAACGAAGGGGAAGAAAAGAAGTGAGCCACGCGACGGTCTACATCCGGCGCGCCGGCGGCGGCAGCGTCATCACCGGGGCCCGCATGGTGCATGCCCGGGGCGAGCTTGATTGGCACGCACCGATGGGTGTGACAGCGCCCGGCGCGGACGCACCGCTGATCCAAAGCGCGATCAAGGCGTGCGCACAGTGGATCGTGAAGAGTCTGGCGTCCGTCCCCGGCGAGCCGCAGCTCACGCTGTGCCTGGACATGGACGGCTCGCGCTGCTCCTGGTACTCGGCGCCGAGCGCTGATGAGCAGCTCGTGAGCGCGTCGATCGGTGCTGCGCAGCTCGCGGGGGAAAACGGCGAGGGCCCGGGCTCATTGGCGTGGCTGGGCAAGCACGAGGTCGGGACGGATCTTTCGGTGCAGCCGCTGGCTGCGCCGCCGGGCGGCGATGGCAGGCGATCGCGGAAGCGGACCGGCGATGCCGCGCCGCTGCGCGTCGCGGTCTTGGCCAGCGCGGACTTGGGCGTGCGGCTGTTGCTTGACGAGCTGGACGCGCTGAACGTCACGCCGGCGCGGGTGGTCAGCCTCATGCACCTCTTGGGCGAAGGGTGGCAGGAACGCAAGCCCGGCGCCGACAGCGCGTGCGTCGCGACGATCGTCATCGATCCGCGCGGGCAGCTCGTCTGGTCGTGGACCCGCAACGCCGGCGGAGCAAGCGCCGGGGTGGGTCTTGACGCAGGCGCAGCGCCCACGCTCCTCTGCGGCGGCACCATCCGCCTGCGCACCACCTCGAATGAACTCCCGCTCGGTATCGCTGAAGGTGCCGATCCGGTCGAGTCCGTGCTCACGCGGCGTGACGAAACGCCCGCCGAGACGACGGACGTCGGCCAAGGCGTGATCGAGATCTCGCGCGGCGATATCGGCAGACTCATCACCGAGTGGCTGGCGTGGAGCACGCAGCTCGGCGTCGCGCCGCGCGGCGTGCTGTGCGTCGGCCCCGCCAACGTCGTGTGCGCGGGGCTGGACGATGACCTGCCGCACGCGCCGGGAGTGGGGGCGGTGGGCCAGACCATCGGGCGCGGCTGGCCGGGCGCGATCGTGAGCGCGAAGGTCGATGATGACCCGATCCTCTCGACGCTCCGTCAGAGCGTGATCGCGTGCAACGACCTGGGAATCCCCGGTGCGAAGCCGAAGTCGGCGGGCGCGAAGGCGGCGCTGCGGGCCAGCGAGGCCGAGCCGGTCGACGGGCGGCTCGGTTTGCTCGAGCTCTCGCGCCGGCCCGGTCGCGGCAGCCGTCGCGTCTACGCGTGGAACTTTGTCATGCTGATTGGCGCCGCGGTGTTGGTCGCGGCGGTCGGGTACAAGTTGCAGTCCGCCGCGGGCGCGCTGGATGAGCAGCGGATCGCACGCGCGAATGCGACGGCGGAGTTGCTGCTGACGGTGCGCGACGTAGCGCCAGGAGCGGCGACGGACCCGGACCCGGCGGCAATCCTGCGGCGATCGCTGAAGGACATGGAGGAAACGCAGAAGAAGGTGACCAGCGAGCGCCCGGTGCTGGCGGAGTTTTCCCGCGTGATGCGAGCAATTGACTCGCTAGGCGACCGCCCGATGGAGGTGAAGAACTTCTCGGTTGGCACTAATGACGCGCCATCGCTCACGATCAACTTTCGCGACGCGGACATATCGACCATTCTCTCGCAGCGGCTGTCCGAGCAGACCGCGACCGGGGCTTGGGTCAACTGGTTTGGCGGCGCGACACGTCCCACGAGGTCCACCGACGGGCAGGTCGCGGGCTACCAGTTCATGATCGCTGGCGTATGGGTCGAGACACCGAAGCCCAAGCCCACGCCGGCGGCAGTGACAACGCCGAAGCCGGTCGTCACCCCTGCGAGCGCACCGGCCGGTGCGCCCGCGACACCGACAAGTCCGACGACGACACCTTCGACAAAGCCGACGCCTGGTGCCGTTGAACCGGCGGCGGACCCGGCAAAGCCGCCGGCCAGCACGCCTCCGGCACCAACGCCCACACCTGCATCCGAACCAGCGCCGATTGCACCGCCGCCAGTGATTCCGCCGCCAGCACCGACACCGACGCCGGAGCCCGCGCCGGCGGAGCCTGCGCCCGAAGAGCCGCGGATGCCGGACCCGACGCTTGATTCGGCGGGAGGACGCCCATGAGCAGCGGACCGTTTCGGCTGAGCGAAGAAACACGCATGGAACTCGCTGGCAGCGCGGGGACGGCGGCGCGGCGGAACCGCCCGCTGTGGCTCATCCTGCTGGGCGGCGCGTTGCTCGGCGCCGCGCTGATCTACGCCCTTTACGGCCTGTCGCTGGGCGGCGTGGCAACGGCGGCACTGGCGCGACAGAGCGCTCGCGCGACAGAGATCGAACAGCTTGTGGCGCGCATCAACGCGATCAAGCAGTCTGACTCCGCGTCTTCAGATCGCTTTCGCGTAGACCCGGCCTTGGTGAGCAAGTTGGAGTCCGCCGCACGCGATGTCGGGCTCTCGATCACCATCTCACTCAACGAAATTGATAAAACCTCACGCGTGAAGAACCTGGCTCGACGGCGTTTGACCATCGAAGTGAAGGAGCAGACAGCGCGAGCGATTCTCGGGTTCGTTGAGCGCTCGGGCGAGAGCGTCACGGGCATCGAGTTCGCGTCCGTCCGGCTGCAGCCAGGCAAGACGAAAACCGAGGCGGACGAGGCGACCTGGGACGCGACGCTGAAGTTCACGCGTTGGGAGCAGCAGCCCTGAATCGGTGTCAACGGACGACGGCGTGAAGCACTTTCAAGGCGAAGATGACGCGGCATGCTTTGAAACGCCGCAGCTCAGGCGGGTTGATCGATCACACTGAAGGAAGTTCACGAATGTCCACGCAGTTCTCCATGTCTGGCCCCGCGCACGCTCGCATGAGCCTTGCGTTTGTGCTTGTGGCAATGCTCGCTCATGTGGTCATTGGCGGCTGCGCCCTGAATCGCCCGGCCCAGCAGGACCCGCCGGACGTGCGCCTGCGGGCCGCGACGGAGTACTTCGAGCAGGGGAACACTGCGTATCGCGCCAAGCAGAACGCCGAGGCAATCGCGATGTATCAAAAGGCGGTGGGCACGTACAAGGACCTGCCGTACGCGTGGAACAACCTGGGCAAAGCGGTCTTGGAGCGGGACGAGCGCGGCGACCGGATGTACGCCGCGGACTGTTTCAAGATGGCGGCGGACCTTGACCGGACGGACTGGCGCCCGGTGGCGAACATCGGGTCGATCTATCACAAGCTGGGGTATTTGGAGGACGCGGCGAAGTGGTATTCGCTCGCCCTCGAACGCGAGCCGAACGCCGAGCCGGCACTCTTGAACTCGATTCTCGTGGACCAACTTCGCAGTCATCACGCGGAAGAAACCGCGACGCGGATCCGCCGAGCTCTGTTGATCGTAACGGACCCCGAATGGCTGGAGTACCTGAAGCGTCGCAAGGAGGTTGTCGAGGGCAAACTCCTCGAATCGCGGACTTCACTGGGCCAGCCGTAGCCATGGTGTAAACTGTTCGGGTTGTCCGGGGTGCAAAAAGCCACCGGATCGCGGGTTCGAGGGATGTCACGATTGCAGCGGGCTGGTGATGACGCATGTGTCAGTGGGGATCGATCCCCCGCGATGTCGTCGGCCTCAGGAATGTCGGCTGGAGATTTCCATGATTGATTCGATGCGTGCGCGGTTGGTGGCGATGGTGCTTGTCGCCGGCGCGATGGGTTCGATGGCCAATGCCCAGGACTCGGTCTCGACGACCAACGGCCTGCCGGGCGACGCCGTGGGCGCATACACCGTCGGTGCCAGCCAGACGCAGGTGATCAACTACATCGTCGACACGACGGTAAAGACCACGTCATGGGGCAACTCGTATCGAATGGCCCCGCTGGTGAAGTCGAGCGTGTCCACCAGCAGCGGCTTCTTCAATCACCTGATCGCGTCGCAGGGCGTGAGCAACCAGTTCACGCCGGTGGGCGCGCTGCCTCGCGCGAGCTACCGCCTGTGGACGACGCAGGGCGGCGGCGTAAACCCGACGCGCAACAACCTGGGCATCACGACCTTCACGAACAACGTGCAAGGACACACCTTCGGCGTGTCGTTCCTTGAGTTCGCCGGCGGGCCCAACACCGTCTTTGGTGATGGTGATGACGAGAACAACATCATCGGCGTGCTCGCATCGTTTGACCCGACGAACCCCGGCCGCGTCTACGCGTCGCGCACCGTTGTCGCCACGAATCGCACGAACGGGGCCGCGGGTAGCTTCTCCAACGCCAGCTTCGGCCTCGGCGGGGTTGACGAGGCCGGCAACGTCGCGTTCTACGCCGACGGCCTGGGCGCCACCCTTGGCGATGACTCCGTCACCAACAAACGCTACTACCGCGTCTCCAGCGCCACGCGCAGCAGCACGCTGGTCAACTCCATCCGCGGCACCGGCACCGGCGACCCCACACGCTCCTTCCTCCTGCTGGGCACCACCACCGCCCTCACGACCCCGACACTGATCTCCAGTGCCGTCGCCTCGCGCCCCGTCGTCATGGGGCTGGACTTTGCCAACGTCGAACAGATCGAGCAATCCGCCGGGGCCATGACCGGGATCTCCACGCACCTCAGCGCTGGCGCCTCGCTTCGCGGGCCGATGACCTTCATCAACCGCCCGTTCATCCTCGTCAGCAACGGCCTCACCGACGCCGGCACCGGCATCGCCCTCTCGCGCCTTACCAGCGAGACCAAGACCCGCGGCCTCAGCGTCTGGGGCGTCAACACCAACGGCACCAGCGACGGCACCGCCCGCTTCGTACTCCCCGATGTCGCTGGCCAGATCGTCGATCCCATCGACGGCTTCAACCCCGCCAGCGCCTTCGGCTCCTTGGGCAACCAAGAGTTCATGAACTACCAATCGCAGGTCTGCTTCCGCGGGCCCAGCGGCCCCGTCGCCGGCACGGTGTTGAGCGACAACAAGTTGTTGCTCGCGGCGGGCGTCGCCGCGACCGGCGGCGGCGCGACCACGCCGCAGTCGATGGACAACTACATCGCCGTCGCCACGGTTGACACCTCGGGCAACGCCGAGTGGTCGATCGCCGCGCACACCGGCGGCCCCACCGGCAGCGCCGGCCTGCTCGCCAAGCAGATCCTCGGCCCCAGCGGCACGCCCATCGGCTCCTTGGCCAAGTACAACGAGGCCTTCCCCGGCGCCACCAGCGGCCCGTCGATCAGCCCGCCGGCGATGGACCGCCTGGGCAACCTGTACTTCCTCTCGACCATCACGCTCTTTGGCACGCCGAACACCTTCGGCACCGGCCTGATCCGGGCCAACCGCAACGCCACCGGCGGCTACCAGCTCGAGCTCATCGCGCAGGTGGGCGATGTGCTCGCGGGCGCCAACTCGTCGCGCAACTACCAGATTCAGTTCATGGGCATCGCCGACGCGGACAGCGTCGATAGCGGGGCCGTGTGGCCCTCGAGCATCGTGCAGGATTTCAACGCCAGCGTGACGAACCCCGATGGTCTGGGCTACGGCTCGCCCAAGTCGCTGGGCGCGATGGTCTTCCGCGCCAAGGTCGTCTACGACATGAACAACGACGGCCAGTTCATCGACCCGACGCAGCCCGCCAGCGCCTCGCCCGATCAGGCGTACAACGTGCTCATGGTCATGCTGCCCGGTGATGAGGCCGTGTCGCGCTGCTCCCCGGCGGACATCGCGTTTGATGACGGCTCGCCACTGCCGCCCTTTGGCATCCCCGGCGGCACGAACAACGGCGTGACCGAAGGCGATTACAACCTCTTCTTCTCGCAGTTCTTTGACGCCATCCTCAGCGTCGACATCGCCAACGACGACGGCACGCCCCTGCCGCCCTTTGGTACGCTCGAAACCAACAACGGCGTGACCGAGGCCGATTACAACTTGTTCTTCTCGATCTTCTTCGACGGCTGCCCCGTCTGATGAAGGGCCGAGGGTTGAGGGACGAGGGTCGAGTAGGAAGACACTGGACATTGGGCATCGGTGTCGTTTCGTTTTGCTGAGAACTGACGGCTGGCCGCTGGCGGCTGGATGCAGGAGATTCAAGATGGGATTCTCACGCTCTGAATCACTCACCCAACCGCTCAGCGCCATCGCAGCGTTGCTCGCGCTGGCCGGCCTCGCGTCGGCGCAGCCGTATCTATGCACGGTTGATGGCGCCAACAGTTCGCTCAACTCCACAATCGGCGTGAGCGTCACCGTGAGCGGCTCGTTCATCGGCAACTACGTTCAGGCCACCAACCCGACGGGCACGCGCACGAATCCCGGACTGGGAAGCCCCGCGGCGCCAACGAACAACCCGATCCCGTTCACCGGCACCGGCGGCACCGCGAGCCCGCCTCCGGCGATCACCACCAAGCCCACCGGCACGTACTACCTCAAGCTCAACCCGCAGGCGAATCAGGTCACACTCGCGGCGCTTGATCTGAATCTCCGCGGCTCATCGCCCGCACCCACGCTCGCCACCACACTGTCGATCTCATACGCGACGTTCCGCACGTTTGCGCCCAACTACAACTACTTCTCGCTGGGCATCCCGGTACCGGTGCCACTGGGCAACGCGACGATCACGGCCCTGAGCCTGAAGCAGGACACCGCGGTCATCGGCACGCTGACGCCCGGCGCCGGCGGCTCGTACACGTTTTCGCTGAGCGTGCCATGCACGCTTGAGGGCACGGTGGATCTGCAGGGCTCATCGAGCCTGACCACCGGCCAGAGCACGGCCACGGTGACCGGCACGGTGAGCGCCGGCGCGCCGGGCGCGCAGACGATCGCGCTGTCGATCTCGGTGCCCACGAGCATCACGCAGGTGATCCCGCCAGCCGCGGGCGTGCCACTGGCCTTTGAGCTGCCGCCGCCGCCGTTCAGCAGCGGCCCGAACGCGAACGTGATTCTCACCGCGAACATCCTCGCGCCCAGCAGCACGACGATCAACGGCAGCACCACTCTGCCCAGCGCCGGCGCCAAGCTCAGCCCCGCGGACATCGCGGACGATCAGGGCAACATCCCGCCGCGGGCCGCGATCCCAAACAACGGCGTGACCGAGGGCGACTACAACGCGTTCTTCTCCAACTTCTTTGACGCCCTCGCCGTCGTGGACATCGCCGACGACACCGGCGCCCCGCTCCCGGGTGTTCCGGGCGCACCGAACAACGGCGTCACCGAAGGCGATTACAACCTGTTCTTCAGCGTGTTCTTCGAATGAACCGAACGGTCGCGTTCGCATCGGCCGGACGCCGTGACTGAGGCTTTGCGAAGTCACGGGTGGCCTTGCACCGCTGCCGCCTTCGCTCCGGTCTCATAACCAAGTACTCACGACAGATCTCTTCAGCCGCCCGCCTCGCGGGCGGCTTTCTTTTGCAACCGCGCTATGCCCCGCACTCGAATGGACTGTGGGCACGCTCCGAGAATCGAGCCCCGCACGAATCCTCTCACCTCGCACGCGGCATAAACGTCACGATCCGAGGTTGCTTGAACCGCGACGAACCGTCGCGCTGGCCCGACGCGCCCATGTGTGGCAGACTCAGTCTGTCACCACCCGTTGGAACAGTCCTGCAGAGGAGTGTCGAAAAATGTCAGACAGAACTCTCGCCCCGCGACGCGGGGCCCGCGCGGCGGCTGCCGCGCTGGCGATCTCGTGCGCCTTGTCCACCAGCGTCCTCGCGACGCCGGTGTACCAGGCCGCGTTCAACGAGCCCCCGGGCGACGAGTGGTCGGTCACCTCCCTCACCACCACGCCCTCGGGTGAGACGTTCCTTGGACAGCTCACTTCAGAAAAGGCGACGCTCAAGCTCGCGGAGCTCGGCGATCACTCGCACGCCGTGATTGCGCTGGACCTGATCATCGTCGGTGATTGGAAGGGCAACGCGGGCGCCGAGGCGCAGAAGATCACGATCATCGTTGACGGGCGGCGCATCGTGCTTGATGCGACGTTCGCGAACGAGGGCGCGCCCGGCGCGAAACAGTCGTACCCGTACGCGGCGGACGCCGACGTCTCCAGCGTCCCCGGCAGCGGTGCCTACACCGCCAACACCCTCGGCTATCAGCGGGCAGGCGGTGACTGCGTCTATCGCCTTGTCTTCACCATTCGCCACGCCTCGCCCGACATGGTCATCGAGTTCGAGGGCAGCGGCCTACCCAGCGACGGCAGTGCGATCTGGGGCATCGATAACGTCACCGTCGAGCTCTTCAACTTCAACCTCGAAGACGGCCTCCTCGCCAGCATGTTCGGCCCCGCCACCGACTTCGGCGGTGGCTTTGGCGGTGGCGGCGGCATCGGCAGCAACCCGCCCGCCCCAAGCTTCGGCGGTGGCGGCGGGGGAGGAGGCGGTGGCGGC
>VYLL01000193.1_pt1 | contig 20496 bp, 20 predicted proteins | sample 5114301 | NCBI WGS metagenome assembly VYLL01 (sample SAMN12291809, study PRJNA351875) | freshwater metagenome | isolation source: freshwater lake | place: USA: Michigan, MSU2 Lake | collected 2011-08-16 | reverse complement strand
TGCCGCAACGGGTTCCGGCGCGGCAGGCGCAGCCTCGACCTCACCGGGTCGGCCGAGGATCCGGCGCTTTTTCACTTCCACGACGACGGTATTCGACCGCCCGTGGCTGAAGCTCTGTTTCACCTGGCCGGTCTCGACCGTGCGCTTGATGCCCAGCGGCGCGCGCATGCCCAGCTTCGGCTTTTCCGTATCGCTCATCTGTAACCCTTGACCTTCACTGTGCTCGCGCCGCGTCGCGCGGCCCTGAACCCTGCGAAGTTGTTTCGCAAGGCCAGCCCGTCGTCGCGGAACCGATAAATCCGTGCCACCGGTCGATCGTCGCCGCCACGCGTCCTGCGGCGCGCGCGTCGATCATGCCGATATGTACCACATTCTCGCGCCCAAGCGCCACCGACAACATAGTGCGGTCGGCGGCGAGTTTCACCCCCGTGCGTCCCGAGCCTTCGTCGTCGAGGCCGACGCGCCACGCCTGGTCGAGCTTGCGCGACCCGTCGCCGCTCGCGTCGGCAGCGTGAAGCAGCAGATGGACGTCCCCCTTGCGCGCGGCATCGGCAATGCGCTCGCTCCCGGTCACGAGCGTCGATGCACGCGCCTCCAGCCCGAGCCGCTCGAGCGCTGCGCGGGTCAGCGCGTCTTCGATCAGCGCACCGAGATCGTCGGGCACGTGCAAGTCGCTTGTCCTGAACGCCCGCGCGAGCGCGCCCTTCAGCTTGCCCTTGGCGACCGCCGCATCGAGCTCGCTGCGCGCGACGCCGATCCAGGCACCGCGCCCCGGTGCCTTGGCGCGGACGTCGGGCAGCACCGCACCGTCGGGTGAAAGCGCGAGGCGAATAAGCTCGCCACGCTCACCTTTGGCGCGTGTGAGAATGCAGGTGCGTTCGCTTACGCGATCAGCGGGCTCATTGTGGGGTTTCCGCAAGCGCGTCCTCCCCGGTTTCGAGATCGTCGAACCATCCGGCCGCCTGGCGCGCGGCCATGATGATCTCGTTGCCCTGCTCCATCGACAGATTGTACTGCGCGAGCACGCCGCCCTTGGGCTCATTCGCCCGCACTTCCTTGCGACGCGGTTCCACGCGGCGCTTCTCGACCAGCTCGTCGGTCGCAAGGTCGCCCACGTCGTCGAGCGTCTTGATCCCTGCCTTGCCCAGCGAGACCAGCATCGCCTCGGTCAGGTGCGGAAGTTCGGCGAGGGCATCATCGACGCCGAGCTCGCGACGTTCGGCGCGATTGGCTTCTTCGCGGCGATCGAGCGCTTCCGACGCGCGGCTCTGCAGCTCGCCCGCCAATTCCTCGTCAAAGCCTTCGATGCTCGCGATCTCGTCGGTCTCGACATAGGCGACCTCCTCGAGGCTCGTGAACCCTTCCGCGACGAGGAGCTGCGCGAGCGTCTCGTCGACGTCGAGCTCGTTCTGGAACAGCTCGGAGCGCTCGACGAACTCACGCTGGCGCTTCTCGCTTGCATCCGCTTCGGTCAGGATGTCGATTGCCTTGCCGGTGAGCTGCGACGCCAGCCGGACGTTCTGCCCCCGCCGGCCGATGGCGAGTGAAAGCTGGTCGTCGGGGACGACGACTTCGATGCGGTCCTCTTCCTCGTCAATGACGACGCGCGCGACATTGGCGGGCTGAAGCGCGTTGACGACGAAGGTCGCGACATCGGGCGACCAGGGAATGATGTCGATCTTCTCGCCCTGCATCTCCTGCACGACTGCCTGGACGCGGCTGCCCTTCATGCCGACGCACGCGCCCACGGGGTCGATGCTGCCGTCGCGGCTGATCACACCGATTTTCGCGCGCGACCCCGGATCACGAGCAGCAGCCATGATCGTGATCACGCCATCGTAGATTTCGGGCACTTCCTGCGCGAACAGCTTCTTCATGAAATCGGGGTGCGCGCGGCTGAGGAAAATCTGCGGGCCCCGCGTCTCGCGCACGACCTTCAGGATCAGCGCGCGAATGCGGTCACCGACGCGGACGATTTCGCGCGGGATCTGTGCGTCGCGGCGGATGACGCCCTCGGCCCGGCCGAGGTCGACGACGACGTGTCCGAACTCGACGCGCTTGACGACGCCGGTGATGATCTCGCCCGCGCGGTCCTTGAACTCCTCGTACTGCCTCTCGCGCTCGGCGTCGCGGACCTTCTGAAAGATGATCTGCTTCGACGCCTGCGCCTGGATGCGGCCGAACTCGATCGGCGGCAGCGGATCGACGATGTAATCGCCGACGACCGCGCCCGGCTGCAGCTTCTGCGCGTTCTCGACGTTCACTTGCTTGTAGATGTCGTCGACTTCCTCGACGACCTCAACCACGCGCCACAGCCGCAGGTCGCCGTTTTCCGCGTCGAGCTTCGCGCGGATGTCCATTTCCGCACCGTAGCGGGTCTTGGCCGAACGCGCGATCGCGTCCTCCATCGCCTCGATGACGATGGCGCGGTCGATCAGCTTTTCCTTCGCGACCGAATCGGCGATCGCGATCAGCTCGGCCTTGTTGGCGGAAACGGGGGCTTGGGTGGCCATCAGTCTCTAATCCTCTTCGATGATCGTCTTGTCGGCACCGTCCGCATTCAGGGGGGCGGTTGCCTTGATGAGCTTGTCGGTCAAAACCAGCTTGGCCGATGCGATCGCAGCGAATGGCATTGCCATGCTACCATGTTTGGCGGTCACATGCACCGTGTCGCCGTCGACGCCGTCGAGCCTTGCGTCAAACTGCTTGCGCCCGTCGATCGCTTCTACCAGCCGGATGCGCGCTTCGTGCCCTGCCCAGTCGGTGTAGTCGCCAAGGCGCGTGAGCGGCCGGTCGATCCCTGGCGACGATACTTCGAGCCGATATGCGTGCTCGATGGGATCTTCCGCATCGAGCATTTCGGATAGTGCCCGCGACAGAGCGCCGCAGTCGTCGAGCGTCAACTGGCGCGTGTCGGGCCGCTCGGCCATCACCTGGAGCGTCGGGTCGCTCGTCCCGCCGAACATCGCGACGCGCACCAGCCGAAGCCCCAGCGCGTCGGCGTGGGGCTCGATCAGCCTTGTCAGTGCGGCGATGTCCGCCAAACGGAACTCCTGCGTCAAATCATGCGTCTTTCCCCGCGTCCGACCCCTTGCGGAGCCGAACCCAAACACCCATCGATGTCAGGAAGACATCTGCCATATAGCTGCGCCGTTTACGGACGGCAAGCGACAACCGGAGAGACCAGAATGAAGCTTGCCGCACTTCCCATGATTGCGCTCGTCGCCGCATGCTCCGCCACGACACCCGCCGTGTCGCAGGGCACGCTGCCCTTCACGGTCACGCCGGTTGCCGATTTCGATGCGCCCTGGGCGATGACGTTCCTACCCGATGGGCGGATGCTCGTTACTGAAAAGGCGGGGCAGTTGAAGCTCGCCAGCGCCGACGGGAAAACGATCACTGTCGTCGCGGGGACCCCTGGCACCGTCGACAGCGCAGGGCAGGGCGCGCTGAAGGACGTGGTCCTCCACCCGGATTTTGTGACCAATCGCATGGTGTATCTGAGCTGGTCGGAGGCTGGCGAGGGCGGAAAGGGCGTTGCGCTTGGTCGCGGCAAGCTTGTCGAGTTGAACGGCACGGCGCGGCTCGAAGGCTTCGAGACGATCTTTCGCGCGCGCCCGTTCGTGTCGGGCAACGGCCATTATTCAGGTCGGATCGCGTTCTCGCCCGACAAGAAGTTCCTGTTCTTCACCAACGGTGAGCGCCAGAAGTTTACGCCTGCGCAGGACAAGTCAGGAACCCTCGGCAAGGTGCTGCGCCTGACCCCGGACGGCAAGCCCGCGCCAGGCAATCCGCTGATTGCGCAGGGGTTTCAGCCTGAGGTCTGGACCTATGGCCAACGCAACCTGCTCGGCATCGCATTCGACGCGCAGGGCAATTTGTGGCAGCAGGAAATGGGGCCGGAGGCCGGTGACGAACTCAATCTTCTGCTCCCGGGCAAGAATTACGGCTATCCCATCGTGTCGAATGGCCGCAACTATGGTGCTGCAACCGACGACATCCCCGATCACAAGCCAGGTGACGGGTTCGAGCCGCCGAAGGTCTCGTGGGGCGAAAGGCAGACGATCTCGCCAGGCGGTTTGATGATCTATTCGGGCAAGCTGTTTCCGCAATGGCGGGGCGATGCTTTCATTGGCGGACTTTCTTCGCAAGCACTGATCCGCGTCGACCTGAACGGCACGACTGCGACAAAGGGCGACCAGTTTCCCATGGGCGCGCGCATCCGCGACGTCGACGAGGGGCCGGACGGCGCCATTTATGTCATCGAGGACGGCGGTCGGGGATCGCAGGGGCGACTTCTGCGGTTGACTCCGCGCCGCTGATCTCACCGCGCAGCGCGTTGCGTCTTGCCGTGGTTGAGTAGAACGTGCGTGACTTGGGCACGCGCCCCCTCGATCGCGGCGCGCTGGCACCGCATTTCATCTATGGCGTCGATCAAGACATCTTGATCGTTCGCACGGCACAGTTCCACCGCCGCGCGCACCACGCGACGGTCGAGTTTGCGCTGGCCTCGGGCGGTCCCGAGATCCAGATCGGTGTAGGACACGGCAGTTGAAACCGTGACGTAGCGCGGCTTTGCGTTGGCAGCGCTAGGGGTCGCCGCGATGCCGAGCATGGCGAGCGCGACGAAGGTCTGGCGAACGAACATTTTCAGTCTCCCAAATTGCAAAACCCATGGAGGGTTCGGTGAGAAACGATTATGGCGCCTGCGAATCATGCGCATCGGACAGTTGTCCGATCCACTGCGATCGTCGGAAGCCTAAGCTGGCTGAGCATCGGGCTGTCTGTTATACTGCGACACCCGCTGGCTAGGACCAACGCGATGACCGGCAGCCATGCGAGCCTGTTGGAGACTGTCGGCGCATTGCATGATGGCGTGGTCGAGGAAGCGGCGTGGACCTCGGCGCTTGATTCGGTCAGAGAAATGCTGGGCGGTGCCACCCTCCTGTTGATTACCGTGGCAACTGGGCGAATCGGGTACGAAGCCGAGGGGCACGGCATCGACGACGACGCGCTCGCAGCGATTACGGGCACGCTTGCCGTTCCCGATCCGCGGATAAATCCTTGGTATGCCGCTATGCCACGGCTGCCGCGTCAGCGTATCATCACGCTGTCCGAAATAGCGCCCTCTACTGTCGAACAGAGCGTGGCATGGCGCGATTTTATTCAGCCCACAGGCACACTGGTCGGCCCCTGTGCGATCCTGGAGCGTCTTCCCGAACGCGTCGATATCGGCATGACCTTCACGGGCTCGCTATCACCGGGCGCGAGCGACCGGAACCGCAAGGTTTATACCGCGCTCATTCCACATCTTGCCCGGGCAATGCGCGTCCGCCACGAACTCGCGAGGATGAAGATGCTGACGGGCGCTGCGCTCGATGCGCTTGATTGCCTGACTCGCGGTGTCGTGATTACCGGCCCCGAAGGCGAGGTGCGTTTCGCTAATCGCGCCGCCGAGAACCTTCTGTCGGACGGCGACGGGCTGACAACGCGCGGCGGACGGATCGTGGCTCGCCATCTCCGCGGCGAAAGGGCAATGGCCGGGCTCATCGACAACGCCGCGAAGACGGCGATTGGCGACGGATTGTCGGCGGTCGATGCCGTCGCGCTCGAGCGTCCGTCAGGCAAGCCTCCTATCGCGGTCGTTGCCGAGCCGCTGTCGCGGAGTCACAGCGACCGGCTGCTCGACAATACCGAACATGGTACCATCCTTTTCCTCTCGGACCCCGACCGGATCGGCCTCCCGAGCGCCGGGCGCTTAGCGACGCTTTACGCGCTGACGCCGGCGGAATCCGAAGTGACATCACGCCTCGCGCATGGCGATTCTCGCGCAGTGATAGCGCGCGATTTGGGTGTTTCCGAGCACACGGTGAAGACCCACCAGACCGCAGTTTTCGCCAAGCTCGACGTGCATCGCCAAGCAGAACTTGTGCGCCGTGTTGCCATCGATATCGGGGACGTGGGCGCGGTCAGCGCCTGACATACCGGAAATACCAGACCTCATGGCCGTAGACCGTGCGCGCCTTGCGCTCGTAGCGGGTCTCGGTCCAGTCGGCCGGGCGCTGAGTGAAGTCAGCGGCTGACACCGCTTGCCATGCGAAATCGCGACGTTTGCGCATGACCATATTGGCGTGCGCGACATAGACCGGGTGGTCGGTGCCAAAGCGGAACTCGCCGCCCGGTTTCAGTTTCGCGGCAATGAGATCGACAGGCCCCCGGTTCATGAAGCGGCGCTTCGCGTGGCGCGCCTTGGGCCAAGGGTCGGGGTGGAGAAGGTAGACGCGCGTCAAGCTGGCGTCGGGCAGGCGGCGCAGGACATCGAGCGCGTCGCCCATGTGCAGCCGGACGTTGCTCAAACCAGCGTCGCGGACATGTCCCAGCGCGCCGACGACGCCGTTGAGGAACGGTTCGCACCCGATGAAGCCATGGTCGGGCCGGAGCGCCGCTTGCGCCGCAAGATGCTCGCCCGCGCCGAAGCCGATTTCGAGCTCGAGCGGTAGGTCGCGTCCGAACAGCTTGGTCGCATCGAGCGGCCCGTCGGGCACTGCGAGTTCGGGCAGCAGCGTGTCGACGAGCGCCTGCTGGCCCTGGCGCAGCTTGTGGCCCTTGGCACGGCCGAACAGCCGGTTGATCGTCGTCGGATCGTTCATCGCGCCGCGCCTAAGGCGCAAAGCGCGCGCCGCGAAGGGCTTTGTCGCAAGGCGCTTGCGTTTTTGCCGGATTGGGCGGACATAGAACATGACAAATCAGTTACGGTTTCGTTTCGATCCCGTGTAGGATGATCAGGATGTCTTGGCTTATCCACAACCGCGATCGGTCGCGCTGATGGCCTCGTCCGCCAAGTCGGTCCGCCGCATCCAGGAAAACTTCGTCGCCTTCCAGGAACGGCGGGTGCTCAACTGGCTGTGCGCGCGGCTGCCGAAGTGGGCGACGCCCGACGGGCTGACGGTCATCGGCTTTGCGGGCATGATCGCGGTCGCTGCGGCCTATGCACTCAGCAATTATCACACTGCCTGGCTTGCGGTCGTGGTCGTCGGCTTTGCGGTCAACTGGTTCGGCGATTCGCTCGACGGAAGTCTTGCTCGCTTCCGCAAGATCGAGCGGCCCAACTACGGCTACTTCGTCGATCACAGCCTCGATGCGCTCGGCAATTTCCTCCTGGTCGTCGGTCTCGGCGCGAGCCCCTATGTCCGCATGGAGGTCGCGCTCGCGGCGGGCGGGGCATATCTGCTGCTGTCGATCCACACTTTCCTTGCGGCGCGCGTGATCGATGAGTTCCGCCTGACGTTCCTCAATGGCGGGCCGACCGAGATGCGGCTTATCCTGATCGCGATGACGGTCGCGATGTTCGTGATGGGCCCGCGTGCGTCGCTCGTCGACGGGTTCTCGGTCTTCGACATTGCGGTCGGTGTCATCGGCACGATCCTGCTCATGCTGTTCGTGGCGCAGACCGCGACGACCGGACGGATGCTTCACCGCCTGGGAAAGTAAGGCAACTGTTGACCGCCGCGCTCGTTGGCGCGCCATGCGAACGAACAAAGACATCGAAGCGGTCGAAGCCGCCGATCGTGAGGTGGCTCACGCTGCGCGCGAGGTCCGCGAAGACTTGCCCGTGCGCGCTCTGAGCGCCGTTGCCGAATTTGCCGATCAGCCGCCGATGATTCTGGTGTCGACGCTGACGCTCTCAGCGGGTCTTGCGCGTGGAAACGGGCGACTTGCACGGGCGGGCGGAAGGATGCTTGCCGCGCATCTGCTCGCGACGGGCATCAAGTCGGTCGTAAAGCGCGCGGTCGACCGGACGCGCCCGGCGGTCGCCGAGGAGCAGGGCTACGCGCGTGGCAGGGGGCGCGACAACACCGGACCGCTCAACAGCTTTCCGTCAGGGCATACAGCGGGCGCGGTTGCGGTCGGGCGGGCGCTGACCCGCGAGTACCAGCAGGCCGCGCTCCCCGCCGGCGCCTTCGTTGCCACCGTCGCGGTGATGCAGACACCGGCGGGGAAGCATTACCCCAGCGACGTTGCGGCCGGCGCGCTGATCGGACTCGCGGCCGAAGCGGTTGTGAATGCGCTTATGCCAGCTTGGCCTTCAAAGCGTCGACCAGATCGGTCCGCTCCCAGCTGAACCGGTCGCCGTCGGGCGTGCGGCCAAAATGGCCATAGGCGGCGCTGGGCCCGTAGATCGGCTTGTTGAGACCCAGATGCGTGCGGATGCCCTTGGGCGTCAGGCGCACGAGCGTCGGCAAGACCGCCTCGATCTCCGCCTCGTCGACCGTGCCGGTGCCGTGCGTGTCGACCAAGAGCGACAGCGGTTCGGCCACGCCGATCGCGTAGCTGAGCTGGATCGTCACACGCTTGGCGAGGCCCGCCGCGACGATGTTCTTGGCCAGATAACGCGAGACATAGGCGGCTGACCGGTCGACCTTGGTCGGGTCCTTGCCGCTGAACGCGCCGCCGCCGTGCGGTGCGGCACCGCCATAGGTATCGACGATGATCTTGCGCCCCGTCAGTCCCGCGTCGCCGTCCGGTCCACCGATCTCGAAGCGGCCGGTCGGGTTGATGTAGAAGGTCGTCCAGTCGCCGATCAGTTCGGCCGGGATCACGTCCTTGACGACACCAATGACATAGTCGCGCAGCTTGCCGTAGAGCGCGGGATCGCCTTCCTTGCCGTCGTGGAAATACCCCGGCGCATGCTGCGTCGAGACGACCACTGCGGTCGCACGCGCGGGACGCTCGTTGTGATATTCGAGCGTCACCTGGCTTTTGGCGTCGGGCTCGAGGAAATCGACCTTACCCTCATGTCGGTCTTTCGCCATCCGCTCCAGAATCTTGTGCGAATAGTAGAGTGTCGCAGGCATGAAGTCGGGCGTCTCGTCGGTTGCATAGCCGAACATGATGCCCTGGTCGCCCGCGCCCTCGTCCTTGTTGCCGCTTTCGTCGACGCCCTGCGCGATGTGCGCCGATTGGCCGTGCAGGTGGTTTTCGAACACCGCCGTCTGCCAGTGGAAGCCGTCCTGCTCGTAGCCGATGCGATGAACGCACTGGCGTACCGCCTGCTCGATTTCGTCGCGCGCGCCCGGGGCCCAGCCGGCGGTGTCAGGATAGGCGTCAAGGTCGAACACGCCCTTGCAGCGGATTTCGCCCGCCAGGTAGATGCGTTGCGTCGTCACCATCGTCTCGCAGGCGATCCGGGCCTCGGGGTCCTTCGCGAGCATCAGGTCGACGACAGTATCCGAAATCTGGTCGGCGACCTTATCGGGATGCCCTTCGCTGACGCTTTCGGACGTGAACAGGAATTGCGAACGGACGCGCATCGAAGGCCTTTCGGATATAAAGAAGTCTTTATGTGCGGTGTCCATAGCGGCGACGCAGCGCGGGTGCAACGGCGGCGAGCGCGAAGAGCAACGCCAATGAGAGCGGTATTGCATTGCCGAAGCGCGAGAACAGGGTCGGCCGTTTCGCAGCCGGAAGACGCGTCGCAATGAAGCCGGGTTTGTCCATGGGCAGCGCTGCCAGCAGCCGCCCCTCGGCATCGATTACGGCGCTGATCCCGGTCGGCGTCGCGCGCACGACGGGCAGCCCTTCCTCGACCGCGCGCAGCCGGGCCTGGGCCAGATGCTGCGGCGGACCCCATGCTCCGAACCATGCATCGGTCGAAGGGTTGAAGATGAACGCGGGCCGGCTTGCCCGCTCGACGACCTGTCCCGAGAAGACGATCTCATAGCAGATGGCAGGGGCAACACTGCCGAAGCCGGGGAGCGCAAGCGTGCGTGGGCCCGGGCCGGGAACGAAATCGACGTCGGACTGAACGATCTGATTAAGGCCGATCGCACCAAGCAACGGCCGCATCGGCAGATACTCGCCATAGGGAACGAGGTGCGCCTTGTCGTAGCGGTCGAGGAGTACGGCATCGGGCGTCATTGCGAACAGTGAATTGGTCGCGGACACCAGACGCATGCCGGTTTCATCGTAATTGAGCTTGGTCCCACCCGTAAGGAGCAGATCGCGGGGCCCGAGCAGTCTCGCCAGCCGGTCGCGCGCCCAGCTTTCCTCGTCGAGATAATAGGGAACAGCGGCCTCCGGCCAAAGGATGAGCCGCGGTTCGCCGGACGGCGGACCGGTGAGGCGCTCGAGGCGGCGCACGCTTTCCTCGTCGAAATCGCGGTCGTGGCGCTGTGCCTGCGAGACATTGGGCTGGACGATGCGCATCTCGGGGCCGGTCGCGAGCGGGCGGCCGGCAGAAGGCCAAAGCGCCCAGGCCGTGAGCGCGAATACCGCGCCGATCGTAATGCCGGCCCGCTTCGCCGGCGCAGACACCGCGAGTGCGACGGCTCCGGCAGTCAGTCCCGACAATCCATAAGTGCCGATCCAGGCGGAGACGCCTGCAACATTCGTCGGCACCCAGGTTGCCCCGACCGGGTTCCACGCGAATCCGGTGAACAGCGTCGCGCGAAGGTATTCGGTGGCGATCCACGCGGCCGCCCAGGCCAGCGCGAGTCTCGCGCCCCCAGCATCACGCAGACGCCAGACGAGCCATGCCGCGAGCGCCGGATAGACCGCGAGGTAGAGGCTCAGCAGGACGACCGCGATGTATCCCGTCCAGGCGGGCATGAAATACTGGAACGTGAATGCGTGGGCGATCCAATTGAGCCCGACAGTGAAGTGCCCAACGCCCCAGCACCAACCGGTCGCGAGCGCTCCGCGCCCGCCTTCCTCGCGTCCGACCAGCGAAACGAGCACAGCCAGCCCGGCCAGCGTCAGCGGCCACAGGTCGAGTGGCGCAAATCCGCACGCCGCGACCCCGCCGGAGGCAAGCGCAAGCAGCTTAGGGGAGCGGGTCATCAAGGTTTTGAAATCAGGCAAAATTTACTCGAATTCTTGTCAAAGTTCGCGTGTTCGGTTTCGGGCGCGCGCCCGTGCTCTGTCGTCCGGCGAATCGCATCACGCATCCCGTCTGGCGAACACTTGGGAGATAGGAAAGGGGCTGCGCGGTTGCGCGGGACGCTCGGTTGCGGATAGCAACGCGTTCCTTGAGGGAGGATGAGTATGTTGCGTCGCTTGGGGCTGGGTCTGCTCGCGCTGGCTGTCATTATCGCCGTCGGCGGACTCATGTGGGAGCCGCTGGCGACCTCGCGTGCAGCCGCCCCGCCCGAAAGGAGCTATGCCAACGGCATCGCGCGGGACGAATGGGGTGTGCCGCACGTCTTCGGGAAGACTGACGCGGACGCCGCGCATGCGCTCGCCTATGCGCACGCCGAGGATGATTTTTCGACGCTGCAGGAAGTCGTCGCGATGACGCGCGGGCGGTACGGCGCGATGATCGGGCAGGACGGCGCGAAGGTCGACTATGTCCGCGCGCTGCTCGACGTCGAGGGAACGATCGCGCGCCATTATGCCGGCATCCCGCTGGAGGTGCGCGCAATGCTCGACGCTTATGCGGCGGGGCTGAACCTCTACGCCGCGCGTCATCCGGGCGAGGTGCGGCTGGCGAAGCTCTTTCCCGTGAATGGACAGGATGTTGCCGCGGGTTTCGTCCTGCGCTCGCCGTTCTTCTTTGGCCTCGATGGCGCGATCGGCGAGCTCGTCGAGGGCAAGTCGCATTCAGCGGGGACGGCGCAGCGGATGACGCCCATCGGCAAGAACCCTGACCGGAACGGGTCGAACGCCTTTGCGGTCGCGCCTTGGAAGATGAGCGACGGGCGGACCTGGCTGATCTCCAACTCGCACCAGCCATATGAAGGCGGGGTCGCCTGGTACGAGGCGTCGATGCACTCTGGCGAAGGGCTCGACATGGCGGGCGCGCTGTTTCCGGGTTCGCCGTTCGTGCTGCTCGGGCACAATCGCGACCTTGGGTGGACCAACACGGTCAACGGGCCGGACCTGATCGATGTCTACAAGCTCGTGCTCAACGACGAGGGCACCCGCTACCGCTACGACGGGAAGTGGCTGCCGCTCGAGGCCCAGCGCGTGTGGCTGCGGGTGAAGGTCGGGCCGTTCACGCTGCCGGTCCCGCGGATGGCGTATCGCTCGGTGCACGGGCCGGTGATCCGCAACGCGAATGGCGCGTTCGCAATCCGTTATGCGGGCATCGACGGGGTGGGGAACCTCGAACAATATTACCGCCTGATGAAGGCGCGCGACTGGAGCGAATGGACCGGCGCGATGAAGCTGGGCGGCATCCCTGCAACGACCTTCACCTATGCCGACAGGACGGGACGGATTGCATTCGTCTACAACGCGCAATTCCCGCAGCGGGTGCCTGGCTACGACTGGCGCGGGGTGGTGCCTGGCGATCGGTCGGACCTTGTGTGGAGGGGGTCAATGGGTTGGGACGCGATGCCGAAAATCGTGGATCCGGCGAGCGGATGGGTTCTCAACGCAAACAACACGCCGTTCATGGCGGCGGGGCCTGGGTCCGAGCTCAACCCCAAGGCATTCGACCCCATTCTGGGGATCGAGCAGCGCACCACCAACCGCATCGTCCGCGCGATGGAGCTCTTCCCTGCGGAGAACGGTACGTTTACACCCGAGCGCCTGCTGACCATGCGCGCCGACACCGGCTATAGCCGTGCAGGGTTCGCCGGACGCTGGATGGCCAAGCTGCTCGCGGCGGACGTGCGCGACGAACCCGATCTCGTCGCGGCGCAGGCGCTTTTGAGGGAGTGGGACTGGAACAGCGACGGCAAGGGGCGCGCAGATGCGCTTGGCGAAGGCATGATGCACATGGCGAACCGCGCTGCCTATCGCGGCGACGCGCTGCCCGATGCGCGCGAAAAGCTGCGCGAGGTCGTCGACGCGTTGCAAAAGGGTTTTGGGCGGCTCGATCCTCCCTTGACCGAGGTGCAGCGGCTACGACGCGGGAAAATGGATCTCGGCATGACCGGCGGCACCGACACGCTGCGCGCAGCGACAATCTGGGAGCCGCAGGACGACGGGCGGATGCGCGTGAAACACGGAGACAGCTTCATCATGCTCATTGCATGGGACAAGGCAGGCCGCGTGCAGAGCCGCTCGATCCAGCCCTATGGTGCGGCGACGACGCGACCCGACAGCCCGCATTATGCCGACCAAATGAAGCTGTTCGTCGAGGGACGCTTCAAGCCCGTACGCTTTGCGCGCGGCGACATCCTCGCGAACGCAAAGCGCCTCTATCGGCCGTGAAGGTCAGGATCGACCAAAGGCTGGTCGAGCTGGGTCTCGCGGAAAGCCGCGCAAAGGCGCAGGCGCTTGTGCTGTCGGGCAACGTGTTTCTCGGCGACCGCCGGATCGACAAGGCGGGGCAGGCGGTTGCCCCGGAAGCGGTGCCCGTGGTCAAGGGTCGCGACCACCCCTGGGTCTCGCGCGGCGGCATCAAGCTTGCGCACGGACTCGACCATTTTGGCTGGGACGTTGGGGGGGCGGTCGCTATCGACGTAGGCAGTTCGACCGGCGGGTTTACGGACGTCCTTCTCACGCGGGGTGCGGTTCGAGTCTATGCGGTCGACAGCGGTACCAACCAGCTCGCGTGGAAGCTGCGCCAGGACCCGCGCGTCGTCGTCCTCGAACAGACCAGCGCACGCATCCTGACCGACACGCAGATTCCGGAGCCTGTCGACCTGATCGTCTGCGATGCGAGCTTCATTGGTCTCGCGAAGGTGCTCGAACGGCCGCTAACCTTCGCCAAGGCCGACGCGCGCCTGATGGCGCTGGTAAAGCCGCAATTCGAGGCAGGCCGCGGCGCCGTCGGCAAGGGCGGCGTGGTGCGCGACCCCGCGGTCCACGCGGCGGTTTGCGGCGATGTGCGGGCTTGGATCGAGGCGCAAGGCTGGACCGTCGAGGGTGTCGTCGAAAGCCCGATCACCGGGCCAGAGGGTAACGTCGAGTTCCTGATCGCCGCCCGTCGAGACCGGTAGGCCGTTCGTCGAACGGCTTGCAACCCGCTGTATTGTCCCGTTAACACGCCGTCCAAGCCCCGCAGGGAGGGGGCAAGAGTGGGAAACAGGATTTTTGCGGGCGCGGCGCTTGCGCTCGTGCTGCTCGTCGCACATCCGGCGATAGCGCAGCGGACGAACGATAATGCGGTAACGCAGGCTGACGACGCCTTCGGCAAGTCAGTCGGCGACCAGTCGATCGGCATCTATTCGCCGTTCGACGTGCGCGGGTTCTCGCCGCTCGACGCGGGCAACATCCGGATCGAGGGGCTGTATTTCGATCAGCAGGGCAATCTGACGCAGCGGTTGCAGCGCGGGAATTCCATCCGCGTCGGCATCTCCGCACAGAGTTATCCCTTTCCCGCTCCAACCGGCATCGCGGACTACACGCTGCGCCGACCGGGTAAGGATTTCGCCGCGTCGGTTGCGCTCAATTACGGCCCGTTCGGCACTGCCGTCGCCGACGTCGACCTGCAGATTCCGATCGACGGCGACCGGCTGGGTATCGCAGCCGGATTCACGCCGTATCGCAACGTCGATCCTGCGCAGGGCAGCGCGGACGGGCTGTCGATGGCGGCGCTGCTGCGCTGGGCTCCGCGTTCCGGCGTCGAGGTGATGCCGTTCGTCGCGCGCATCCGGCAATATGATGAGGAACCCGCGCCGCTGATCTTCACGACGGGCGCGTTCCTGCCGCAGCGGATCGACAGGACAAAATTCTACGGCCAGCAGTGGAACGACCAGTCGCTGACAATCTGGAACTACGGCTTGGTCGCACGTGCCGATCCGTTCGGGCTCGACGTGCGGTTGGGGGTGTTCCGCTCGATCTTCGATAGCGACGTCCAGACGGCCGACCTGATGTTCGACACCGACATGAGCGGTCGCGTCGGGCGGCGGGTGATCGTGCAGGAATTTGGCAACCGCTTCGCCGCGACCTCGGGCGAGCTACGCGTCGCCAAGAGCTTCGACGAAGGGCCGCGTCGACATACCCTGATCGCCTCGTTGCGCGGCCGCGACCAGTCGCGTCGCTATGGCGGCGCGGCATTCGCCAATCTTGGTCCAAGCGTCATCGGCGTCGAGGATCCGCGCGCACCGATTGCTGTGACAGGCGGCGCCAAACGACTCGATCGCATTACGCAAACGACGTTCGGCCTTGCGTACCAGCAGCGCTGGCGCGGGATCGGCGAGCTGAGCCTCGGGGTCCAGAAGACACGCTATCGCAAGGAAACGACCGACCCCACCGGCATCGTCGTACCGCCGACCGATGACGCGCCCTGGCTGTTCTCGGCAACTGGTGCGATCAATGTGACGCCTTCGGTCGCGGTCTATGCCGGTTACACGCGTGGACTTGAGGAAAGCCCTGGCGCGCCGACGAACGCCGTCAACATCGGCGAAGCCCCGCCCGCGATCCGTACCGAGCAGAGGGACGCCGGGATTCGCTGGGCCATCTCGCCGGGCGTCACTGCGGTGGTCGGCGTATTCGATATCGCAAAGCCGTATTTCAACCTCGACGCGGTCAACCGCTTTCGTCAGCTCGGCGAGGTCCGCCATCGCGGGGTCGAGCTGTCGATCGCGGGGCAGATCGCACCGGGATTGAGCCTGGTTGCCGGCAACGTTTTCCTCGACGCCGAAGTGAGCGGGGAGGACGTCACCCGCGGCCTGATCGGCAAGCGCCCGGTCGGCACGATGAAGCGGCGGACAATCGTCAGCCTCGACTACCGCCTGCCGTGGCACGATCCATTGTCCCTCGACGCGACATTCGAAGGGACGAGCGACCGCACCGCGAACGCCGCCAACACACTCGTCATCCCGACGCGCGCCGTCATGAACATTGGCGCACGTTATCGCACGACGATTGCCGACAAGCCGGTGCTGATTCGCGCCCTGGTCGGCAACGTGACCAACACCTTCGGCTGGAACGTCGGCGGCAGCGGCTTTTTCGTTCCCAACGGCACGCGCCGTTTCTCGGTCTCGCTCGCGGCTGACATCTAGCGGCAGCGCGCGAAGAACGTGCGCAGCAGGGCTGCGGCCTCGGCCTCGCCGACGCCGTCCACAATCTCTGGCCGGTGATGGCAGGTCGGTTGCGAGAAAACCCGGGCGCCATGCGCGACGCCCCCACCCTTGGGGTCGGGCGCGGCGTAGACAAGGCGTGCGACGCGGGCGTGCGCCATCGCCCCGGCGCACATCGGACACGGCTCGAGCGTAGCGTAGATCTCGCATCCGGTCAGGCGGTCGCTGCCGAGTGCCGCGCATGCCGCGCGGATCGCGACGATTTCAGCGTGCGCGCTGGGATCGCGGTCGCGGCGCGTGCGGTTGACCCCTTCGCCCACGATCGCTCCATCCTTGACCACAACCGCACCGACCGGCACCTCGCCGTCACGCGCCGCCTCCGCCGCCAGGTCGAGCGCACGGCGCATGGGGGCGGGCAGCGGAAAGACCATGTGGCTTTCCTAGGCGGTCCCCGGTTGACGGGCCAGCCCTTCACGGTTATGCGCGCCGCCTTTCCGAGCAACACAGAATCAGCAGGACTATTCAGCGATGGCACGCGTTTGCGAACTGACCGGCAAGGGTCGCCAGGTGGGGCACAATGTCAGCCACGCCAATAACAAGACCAAGCGGACCTTCCTGCCCAATCTGCAGAATGTGACGCTGATTTCGGACGCGCTGGGCGAAAGCGTCAAGCTGCGCGTGTCGACGCACGGCCTGCGCTCGGTCGAACATGTGGGCGGCCTCGACAATTGGCTTGCCAAGACGGGCGACGACAAGCTTAGCCTGAAGGTGCAACGCCTGAAGCGGAAGATCGCGAAGGCGACGGCGACCGCGAAGGCGGCCTGAGCTTCGGCTTCCCCGCTTCGGTGTCGAGTGCGAATTTGAGCAGATAGGTTTTCTGCCAGCTCATCGAATTATCGTCGCTGATCAGCCAGAGAATGGTGCGCGCGCCCTCTTGAACGACCGCGATTCCCTCGAAGTTGTCATGCAGCACAGGCGAAGCGAAACGCGCCACGGCTGTCCCCTCGACCGGTTCCTCGCCACCTAGCATCGTCGGATCGATGATTGTCAGGATGGCGGTAAACGGACCATCGAAACCGAACCGCCGGTTGACGACAATCACCCGCCCGTCGGGCAATTGAGCTGCGTCCGTCGGCGCATAGCCGCTCGGCGGCCGATACCGTCGATCGGCAACCGGCGTCGCCGCATCGGTCGGGTCGCCGTCGAATACCAAAAGCGGCCGATCACGCGCGCCATTTGGCGCCCGTTCGGCGAAGACAAGGAACCGCCCATCGGAAAGGCGAACCATCGCTTCGGCTCCGCCTGATTTCGGCCAGCGCGCCATTTGCGGGACAGACCGCATTCGTACCGCATGCGAAAGATCGGGCGTAACGACGCAGATGCGGTGCTCCGATTCATAGCCGATCCACCAGCCGCCCGGACCGCGAGTCAGCGATTCCGCGTCGCGGAATCGCTTGTCGTCGCCGGGGCCGCATCCAGCCGGCAGCGCTGAGATTCGCGCGTCAGTCGCGCGACCGAAGCGACCGAGCCGGAACGTCAAAACGCTGCCCGCGTCCCCGATCACGGTGAACCGGTCGCCATCGACAGCCAGCCCCGACCACCCGCTGACTTGCGGCGACGGTGACGACATCTGCCATCCGGCAAGCAGTGTAAGCGCGCCGACTCGTACCCGCGCAGGATCGCGCGGGTCGAGCACGACCGGCATCGACACAATCCGGGGACGCTCCGGATAGATCGGCGTCAGCGATCGGCTGCGCGGGCCACCGAGCATACCGACGAGTGCGATCATGAAGAGGATGCGAAGAACGCGGTACATGTGGCGCGCTCCTTAGCGGGCGCACACGGAATCGGAAGCTGAACGAACGCTAACGCACGCGTTCAGCGTCGTTGCATTTGCGATTCGCTAGAGCCGCATCATCGGATACCAGCCAGTAACGAGGAGACCGGTGATGAAGAAGATGATCCAGACCGCCGTCATGGCAAGCGTCGCCGCCGTTGGCCTCGCCGCCACGCCCGCAATGGCCGACGACGGCCGCTACTACCGTGGCGACAACTACTACGGCCGTGGCGGGTATGAGACGCGCTACGACGATCGTTACGACCGCCGCTATGACAACCGTGGCTATGCCTACGACCGCAATTACCAGCGCTGCCGCCGTTCGTCGGGTACGACCGGGACGATCATCGGCGCGATTGCTGGCGGGCTGCTCGGCCGTGAGATCGGGCGCGGCGGCTATCGCAACCAGCCGTCGACGACCGGCCTGATTCTCGGTGCCGGCGTTGGGGCGCTCGCGGGCCGTGAAATCGACAAGAGCTCGAACTGCAACAACCGGCGCTATTACCGCTAAGGGCTAGCCCTTCGGGTCGCAGTCGCGAAGGGCGGGGCCGGGGAAGCGTAACTTTCCCCGGCCTCAACCCATGTCTCGGTCTTTGGGCGACGGAACAGAACCGCGCGCGTCAGGCCTGTTCCAGCAACCGCTCTTCGCGTATCTTTGCGCTCCACACCTGCGGAGCGAGGGTGTGAACATTGTTACCCGCGCTGTCGACCGCGACGGTGACCGGGAAATCCTTCACCTCAAACTCGTAGATAGCCTCCATGCCGAGGTCGGCGAAGCCAACGACGCGCGACCCCTTGATCGCGCGCGCGACGAGATAGGCCGCGCCGCCGACGGCCATCAGGTACGCGCTCTTGTGCTTCGCTATGGCCTGGGTCGCGGCGGGACCGCGTTCGGCTTTGCCGACGCAGGCGAGCAGGTCTTGCTCGAGCATCATGTCCATGAACTTGTCCATGCGCGTTGCAGTCGTGGGACCGGCGGGGCCGACGATCTCCTCGCCGACCGGATCGACCGGGCCGACGTAATAGATGACGCGGCCCGCGAACTCGACCGGCAGCGTCTCGCCCTTCGCGAGCATGTCGGCGATACGCTTGTGCGCGGCGTCGCGGCCGGTGAGCATCTTGCCGTTGAGGAGCAGCCGGTCGCCCTGTTGCCAGCCCTGCACGTCGGCGGCGGTCAGCGTGTCGAGATCGACCCGCTTGGCCGCCGCATCGGGCTGCCAATCGACCTTCGGCCAGTCGTCGAGGTCGGGCGCTTCGAGGAAGCTCGGTCCGCTACCGTCGAGCGTGAAATGCGCATGCCGCGTTGCGGCGCAATTGGGGATCATCGCGACAGGCTTCGACGCGGCGTGCGTCGGATAGTGTAGGATCTTGACGTCGAGGATAGTCGCCAGCCCGCCCAGCCCCTGCGCCCCGATACCGAGCGCGTTGACCTTGTCGAAAATCTCGACGCGCAGCTTTTCAATGTCGGTGCGGGGGCCGCGGGCCTTCAGTTCGGCCATGTCGATATGGCCCATCAGCGACTCCTTGGCGAGGCTCATCGCTTTTTCCGCCGTCCCGCCGATGCCGATGCCGAGCATGCCTGGCGGGCACCAGCCAGCGCCCATCTGAGGCACCATCTCCAGCACCCAGTCGACGATCGAGTCCGAAGGATTCAGCATCTTGAACTTGGACTTGTTCTCGCTGCCGCCGCCCTTGGCCGCGACGTCGACATGGACCTTGTCGCCCGGGACCATTTCAACCGACAGCACGCAGGGTGTGTTGTCTTGGGTGTTTACCCGCGTGAAGGCGGGATCCGCGAGGATCGACGCGCGCAGCTTGTTTTCGGGGTGAAGGTAGGCGCGACGGACTCCTTCGTCGACGACCTCCTGCAGGCTGCGGTCAGAACCGAGCACGCAGCGTTGGCCCCATTTGACGAAGACCGTGACGATGCCGGTGTCCTGGCAGATCGGCCGGTGCCCCTCGGCGCACATGCGGCTGTTGGTCAGGATCTGCGCGATTGCATCCTTCGCTGCCGGGCCCTTCTCGGCTTCGTACGCGGCGCCCAGCGCGCGGATGTAGTCCATCGGGTGGAAATAGCTGATGTATTGCAGCGCATCCGCGACGCTGTCGATCAGGTCGCTTTCGTTGATCGTGACGGTCATGCTAGCTTCCGGGGTGATGTCGACCGGCGCTGTAAGGATAGGTGCGTGAGCGGACAAGCGATGAGCGCGGAGCTAGGCGCGTTCCTGCGCGACGAACTCGGCGTTGGCGGCGACACGCGTGACTGGCATGTCACAGCACCGCTGTGGCAATGGAAAGCCAAAAAAGACGATGGCACGCCGTCGCCGGTCGCGTGGTACTTCGTCACCATCGAGGGCGAGGTCGCCGACGCGATCCGCCTCGCGACAACGCGAAAGGCAGCTTGGGGCTCGATCTACGTGACGGCGATGGTCGGCGCGACGACCTGGCAGACGTCGCTGTTCCCGAGCAAGGAAATCCGCGGCTTCCTGCTTCCCGTAAAGGCGGCGGTGCGCAAGGCCGAGAAGCTCGTGCCCGGAGACCTGGTCGAGCTCGCGCTGGCGCTTTAATCGCGCGGGCGGTCCCAGAGGCCATAGCGCGGGAATGGCTTGGGGCGGTTGACAATGGCCTGCCCCCACGCGCGGGCCACCCATTGCGCCTTCTCTGCTTTCGACGTGTGGACACGGCGGTCCCAGGCCTTGTGGTCGAGCGCGTCGACCTTGCGCGCGATGTCGCCATAGATGCCTG
>VYLL01000192.1_pt1 | contig 20576 bp, 17 predicted proteins | sample 5114301 | NCBI WGS metagenome assembly VYLL01 (sample SAMN12291809, study PRJNA351875) | freshwater metagenome | isolation source: freshwater lake | place: USA: Michigan, MSU2 Lake | collected 2011-08-16 | reverse complement strand
GGGCGCAGCGGTGCCGCTGGAGCCGGCGGCCGCGGCGGCGCGGGCGGCGTTGGCGCGTTTGCGGGCCTTGATCATGCGGACGATCGCGAAGATGCCCAGGGCCGCGGCGAGCGCGTCGTCGGTGAGGCCGATGGGGCCAAGGAACGCCTCGGGCACGAGGTCGATCGGTGATGCGACGTAGACAAGCGAGAGAATCGTGACAATGAGCCAACGCATGGCGAGCCCTCCCGAGTGCAGCGGTGCGAGCGATTGTACGTCAACGCGGCTCGGTTTGATCGGCAAAGTTCGCGTGCTTGACGCGGACGGCAGGCGTTGCGGCGCGGCTTCATGCGTGTGTGTGACTGTCGGACGCAGCGACGCTTTCGATCAGCGCGTCGCCGGTGACATCGATGCGGTCGCTGGCGAACGCGATGGGCTGGCCGCGGACGGTGAGCCCGGCGGCGCGGATGAGTGAGTCGTCGAGGTGGAGGATCTCGGCGTGCCGGAGCGGCCACATGGGGTGATGGACGCGACCGGCCATGACGCGGAGAGCGCCACTGGAGCGTTTGCGGGTGAAGAGCCAATATCGCTCGGTGAGGAAGTGCTCGAGCGAGCCGGGTTGAGACGTGGGCAGCGGCTCGCCGGCACGCCAGCGGATGTGTGAGCGCGCGGCGCGACCGTCGCCCAGGCCGGGGACGTTCATGCGCATGAGGCGGTAGTCCGTGGTGCCGGAGTCATTGCGGACGTTGAAGCGGCTCCAGACGTAGTTGAGATTCCAGAGCCAGCGCCCGCCGAGGACCGGGAGGACCGCCGCGGCATCAAGGCTGAAGAACCACACGCCGGCTTTGCCCGTGTGTCGCACATACGTCCGCACGTTGCACTCGTGAAAATCGCTGAGCCCCGGCAGACGCGGAACGCCCTTGAAATCGCAGCGCCGCATGCTGAATGGCACGAGCCCGACCCACGCCACGCCGTCGTAGAGATCGAGTTCGAGATCACCCGGCACGAGATTGCGTATCACGTTGGCGTCGATCGGCCAGTGTGCGAAGAGCAAGTTCTCCCAGCTCATGCGCACGTCGGGCCGGCGTGCGCCGTCCTGCGACGCGGTCGGTGGTGGCGGGTGTGTCGCCGCGGTCTGTGTGGTGTTGTCGGTGTTGATGCGCATTGCGTTATCCGTCGTGCAACTGGCGCGAGTGATCAGACCGACGCGATGAGCACGCGGAGTTCGCCACCGTGCGCTTCGACGCGTGAATCGGCGATGAGCGAACTCGGCACGAGGATTGTGCGGCCGAGTTCAAGTGGCAGCGACTGAAACGCGCCGACGGTGCTTGTGAGGCGGCCGCGCCCGGCGACGGACATGATGACGGCGCACGAGCCGGCGTGGCCAAGCGTGGCCGCACTCGCGTGTACATGTGCTTCGTCGAGCGTGAAGAACTCGGTTGTGACCAGGCGTGCGCGTGTGTCGGCGTTGCGGAGGCTCGTCGCGGGCGGGGCTGCGCCGAAGTCGATGCACGCCAGGGCCTGCTCGATGTGCAGCTCTCGCCCCGCGCGGCCCCAGTCGTACACGCGATACGTGGTGTCGCTCGGCGTCTGCACCTCCGCGACCAGCACGCCGGCGCCGAGCGCATGCACCGTGCCGCTGGGGAGATTGTGGCACTCTCCGATGATCGCGGGCACCGCCTCGAGCATCGCGACAACGCCCGCGCCGTCGCCGGTGCGCAGGGCGAGCTCGAAGCCCTCGCGCGTCACGCCGTCGCGCACGCCCTTGTAGATCACGGCGCTCGGCGTGGCGTCGAGGATGTACCAGCACTCGGTCTTCAGGTTCGCGCCCGCGTGGCACGCGGCGTATGCGGGCGAGGGATGAACCTGCACCGAGAGATTCTCCATCGCGTCAAGGTACTTGACCAGAAGTGGAAAGTGGGACGCGGCGCTGGCGCTGGATGAACGACGGGCGCCGAGGAGTTGATCGCCCCAGAGTTCCAGCGCGTCGTGGAGCGTGCGACCGGCCAAGGGCCCTTCGTTGATGATCGAGCGGGCGGCGCCTCCGCCGGCGCCGCTGGCGCTGGTGGCGTTCATGTCGGCGAGCTCCCACGACTCGCCGATCTTCGCGGCCGGTGCAACGGGTTTGCCAAAGCGCGCGAGCCGATCGCCGCCCCAGACCTTCTCCATGAGAATCGGGCGGAACGTGAGCGGGTACGGATGGGCTTCTGAGGGCGACTGGCTCATGGGCGAACCGTATCGCGCTTGACGCGCGTTCTTCGCCGCGACGACGTCAATCGAGTAGCGCGGCCTCGACCGACAGCCCCGGACCGAACGCGAGCACAACCGTCGGGCGTGATTCGCTTGAGCCGATGGATGCCGGTCGCGGCGTGAGAGACCGGTCGGACAATGTCGACTCGGTGTCGAGCAGTCTTTGGAGGATGAAAAGCACAGTGGGCGAAGACATGTTGCCGTAGTTCCGTAGCACCTGGCGCGATGCGAGCATTGCGCTGTCGCTGAGCGCAAGCGAGCGTTGCACGCTGTCAAGAATGCGCGGGCCGCCGGGGTGAATCGCCCAGCGGCCGAAGCGGACGAGCTCGTCCAGCGAGCGCCCGCGTGAATCGAGCCAGCCGGCCAGCCACGGCGCGAGGTTGGCCTCGATGAGGCGTGGCACGCTCTCGCCCAGGGTCATCTCAAAGCCTGTGTCGCCGATGCGCCAGCCCATGGCGCCGGCTGAGTTCGGGAACACACACGAGCCGAGCCCGGTGATGGCCGGACCGCGGGCGCGCGGGTCGCCCGAGATGACGCACGACGCGGCGCCGTCGGCGAAGAGCGCGTTGGCGACGATCTGATCCGCGCGATCGCTGCGCTGAAAATGCAGCGAGCACAGTTCGACGCACACGATCAGAATCCGCGCGGCCTCGCCTTCGTCGTGTGCGAACGCACGCGCGGCGCCCAGCGCGTTGATCGCTCCGTGACAGCCCATGTAACCGATGTGCAGGCGACGCACGGTGCGGGCGAGGCCGAGGCGGTCGATGAGTTCGTGATCAATCCCCGGCGCGCAGAAGCCGGTGCAGGACGCCGTGATGATGTGGGTGATGTCGCGGGCGTCAACGCCGGCGCCCGCGGCGTCTTGCAGCGCGGCGCTCGCGGCGCGGAACGCGAGTGCCTTTGCGTCAACGCTGTAGCGGTCCATGCGCTGCCCGGTGGTGGGGGCGCGGGGCGATTCGTCGCGGGCCGCGCCCGTGTCGTCGCCAGCGATGCGCGAGCCGACGGGGATGAACGTTTGGTCCAGCGGCGCGCCCGGCTCCGTGGTGGATCGCAGAAGCGTGCTGGCACGTCGCTCGACGCCGGAGCGAGAATAGATGATGCGGGCGAAGCGAGCCTTGTTGCTGTCGAGGCCGGCGCTGTTGATACCGAACTCAGCGGCTTGCGACTGGGCCGCGAAGTGCTCGGGAGTCACGCAACCGAGCCCGACGATGCGGGCGCTCATGTTGTCACCTGCCGGTTGACGGGCAACGAGTTTCGCGTTCGCTTGGCCGAAGCGCCCGCGACGGAGTCACGAGGCGAGCTTTCGCCGGTGCTGACGGCCGGAGCCATGAGCGCGGAGCCGGGGAAGTATGGGCGCTCCAGGCGCTGCGCGATGCCCGACGCGATCGATCGAACCGGCGGCAGCGTGTTCATTGCGTCGATGCACACGCGCGTGATCGCGGGTGAGCGGAGCAGCGGCTTGAGTCGCCCACATGCACGCTGACGTGAGGTGATGTGCTCGCGGTGCCAGTGATTCCACGCGGTACACGTCGCGTCGGCCCACGACTCATCACGATGCGACATCAGCGCCGCCGCGCTGACAAGCTCGGCACTGCGCAGCGCACCGGCGAGGCCCCAGGCCATGCCTTCGCCGGTGAAGGGCTCGACATACCCGGCGCTATCGCCGACGAGAAGCACGCGTCGCGACGCGACGAGCGGGCGCGAGCGCGTGAGCAGTGGGGTGCCGCGGATGGTGAAGGCGTTGAGGTCGATGTCGCCGCCGCTCGTGGAGCGCAGGATCTCCGCGATCGCGTTCACCGGGCCGGCGTGTCTTCGTGTCCACGCGGGGTCAAGCGCCGCGGCGAGGTTGACGCTTCCGTCGCGCAGTCGCACCAGCCCGACGTAGCCGTGCCGCCCGACGTGCATGTGGATTGTGCCGGGTGCGGGCCGGGCCGTGTCGCTGAGCGTGCCCGCGGGAAGCACGCCGCCCACGCCGAATCGCGCGCCGCGTTGAATCGTCTCGGCGAACTCGGGCATTGACGCGACGCTCGCGGCTCCAAGACCGTCGGACGCGACCACGAGGTCCGCTTCGATCGTGCGATCGCCGCCGGGCGTGCGAACGCGGACCTCGATCGGCGCGCGCGGATCAGCCGGCGCATGCGTGACGACACCGGGGCTCTGAGGCTCGAATCGCACGCCGAGCGCCCGGGCGCGTTCGACGAGCATCGCGTCCATATCGGCACGCAGCAGCGCGAGGCCCGGGCGCTTCTGAATTGCGGCGCTGCGTCGCGGCGCGAGCAGGCGCACGGCGTCCACCCTCGCGCCAAGATCTCGGCACGCCTCACCCACGCCAAGTTCATCCAGGCACTCGACCGCCGCGTGATTGAGGCAGCAGCCACACACTTTCGCGCGGGGCCAGGTCGAACGTTCCAGCAGGACGATGTCGACGCGATCGCCTGCGCGCTGCGCCAGGCGGAGCGAGAACGCGGCGCCCGCGATGCCGGCGCCAATGACGACCACTCGTAAAGGCCGCTCGACGCTCATCGGCGCTCCCACGTCAGGAGCATGCGGAATGGGAACGCGGGAACGACCGACGCGTGTGCAAGCCCCGCTCGCTCGGCCAGCGTGCGCAGCTCGCTCAGCGAATACGCGTTGTACGCCGACCGCACCGCGTCAACGCGGACGACACGCGAGCGGGTGAAGATGCGCCCCGCGATCGCCGCGGCGACGACGCCGCGACGGCAGCGCCGCAGGTCGTTGACAACAACACCGACTCGCGCGACGCGGGCCATCTCGCGCAGGACGCCGACGGCGTCGTCGTCGTCAAGGTGATGCAGGAAGAGCGAGCTCGTCACGACGTCGAACGACTGGTCGTCAGCGTCAAGGCCATCGTTGATGACGTCGCGTCGGAGCGTGTCGATCTCGAGCCGTCGCGAGCCGAAACGTTCACGCACGACGCGCAGGGCCTCGTCGCTGAAGTCGCAGGCAGTGGGGTGGATGTTGACGCCGCTGGCCCTGGCGCTCCTCGCGACGTCAAGCAAGACATCGCCAGAGCCGCACGCGACATCGAGCAGGCGAAGATCGCGGTTCGTCGGCGCCGCGCGCGTGAGCAGACGTTTGACGCCGCGCCAGACCGATGCGCTGGCGCGGGAGACGCGGTTGATGCGTTCGAGGCCGCGGAGCGCGCGCCGATGCTCGGCCGGGCTCAGAGCCGGGTTGTCCATCAGTTCGGGTTGCAAGCGTCGCGCCAGCATGCTTAGGCGTCCGTCTTATCGCGCGGGGCAACACACCCACAGCGATGAGACAGCGCAGCATAGTCACGGGCGATGTTCGCCAATCCGCGCGACGTCCGCGTGAAGCGGCGTTAATCCGAGTCCACGGCCACGGATTCCTCCGCGGGCTGCACGACGACGAAGCCGTCGCCTTGAAACACCATTTGAAAGCTCTCGCCAGAGCCGCGGCCCAGGAACGACTTCAAACTCATATCGGTCTTGAACTCCGGCGTGAGCGAGCCGGACCATGCGACGGTGGCCTGCGGGTCGGTGAAGACGGGGTTTGCGGGCGTGACGCGGAGGACGAGGGCGGGGCCTTGGGTGCCGAAGGCGACGTGGCCGGTGCCGGCGACGCGGACGTTGAAGAGCCCGCCGCTGGCGATGGCGCTGATCCGCCGCATCATCGTGATGTCTTTGCTCAGTGAGGGCTCGAGAGCCAGGAGGTCCGAGCCGTTGATGTAAATCGTCTCGCCGTTGAGCTTGAGGACGGTGATGACCTTGCCGCCATCGGCGAGGTAGAGCTTGCCGCGGCCTTCGGCCTTGCTGAGCGAGGCACCCTCGCCGGTGAGCGCCTTCTTGAAGAAGTTGCCGAGGCCCTGCTCGAGCATGCCCTCGCGCGTGAACTTGATCTGCCCGGTGTAGGCGATCATGGCGCCGACCTTCATCCAGATCATGCCGTTGAGGTTGCATTCCAGCACGCGATCGGACTCAAGCTCGAAGAGGCCGGAGTTGGTGGCGTCCTCGGCGTGATCAGCGACGAACTGGGCGAGTGAGGTGGCGGCCATGGGTGCTCCTTGAGATTGCGATCTGAAGGCGATCGCGTCGGTCAGATTTTGAGAATGATGTTACCATCAATGCTGGCTGATGTGTTCGCCGCGACATGACAAGGAAGCTGCCCACGCATGCCCGAGTTCGACGATCACCGTACCCATCGATTCTCGCTGTCATCGTCGCATGGCTCGCGTTCGTACACGCGTACATCTTCTTCGTGCGGTTGAACAGCGCACGCTCGAGCTTTGCGCTGGTTGGCACTTCGACGCCGCTGTCGTGGTGGGAACTCTTGCAGCGGCAGCCCGGCCCGACGATTTGCTTTGCGGCGTTCGGGACGATTCTCGGCGTGCTGGGGGTTGGCGTTCTCTTGGAGCGGGAGTGGGCAAAGGTGCTGCTTCGCGCCTTCTCGATTGTCATGTGTGCCGTCGTTCTGGTGTCCGTACTGACCCACGGGGGAATGTTCGGTTGGCCGCGTGGCAATGCGTCGTGGGTTGCCATGGTCGGTCTTGTCGCGATGGCGTTTTTGCTCTCGTATCGGGATGAACCGCGGCCCTCGCTGCTTGACCGGGTGCTGCTCCTCCCGCTTCAGCTTTATGGGCTCGCGGTGAAGGCGGTGCACAGCGTCCGACGGCGTTGCGGACTGCCCGCGCTCGGCGAGAACGCCAGCCCGGTCGCGGCGGCCAAGGGCACCGTCACTTTCGGGCTCCTGCAGCGCGAGAGCGGTGAGGTGGCCTTTGAGAGCGGCACATGGGTGCGCGTTGCGACACTCAACTCAAGCGGCAAGCTCGCGATCATCGACGCGGGCTTGCTGGGCACCGATGTGCATGAGAACGGCGTCGTGTTTGACGCGCCGGCGGGCGAGCTCCATGTCGAGCTTCAGATCATCCGACTGCCGGGGCTTCATGACAAGCGATGGGTGATGGGTGTGCGGATTCAGTGGGAACGGGGAACCGTCGATCGCCTTGAAGAGATCGGGAGCCTCGGTGTGGACTACGGTGCCGCGTGCATCCTCACGGAAGCGGGCTTCACAGGCGTCGTCGTGCCGGAGTCCAATGGAGACCCGGCGAGGGAGCTTGGTGACAACAACGACTTCGAGTTGGTTCTCAACGGTCCACAGGGTTCAGTGGTCGGTGTGGCGTTCTTGACGGGCAACGGCGACGGTTTGTTCACGCTCGAGGAGACGCTCGCTGCCGATAGACAGACGGGCATCTACATCAACTTCGCCGCGCGGAACCTCAAGCAACGCATCGTCTACTCAGAGTTCGTGCCGCCAGGCAAGCGAGGCGATGACGAGCCGGACGACGACGTCACACATTGAACAGGAAGTGACAGACGTCGGCGTCTTGCATGATGTATTGCTTGCCCTCGATGCGCATCTTGCCGGCTTCTTTGATGGCCTTTTCGCTCTGGTACTTCACGAGGTCGTCCACGCTGTAGATTTCGGCGCGGATGAAGCCGCGTTCGAAGTCGGTGTGGATCACGCCCGCGGCTTGCGGGGCCGTGGCGCCGACGGGAATGGTCCACGCGCGGACTTCCTTTTCACCCGCGGTGTAGTACGACTGCAAGCCCAGGAGCGTGTACGCGGCGCGGGCCAGGGCGCTGAGGGCGGGCTCGTCCATGCCGTAGGCGCCGAGCATTTCTTTCTTCTCGTCCTCGCTGAGGCTCGAGAGTTCGCTCTCGATCTTGGCGCAGACGGGGACGACCTGCATGCCTTCTTGCTTGGCGCGAGCGCGGACGCGCTGAGCCATTTCACCGGTGCCGTGAACGTCGGATTCGTCGACGTTGGCGACGTAGAGCACGCTCTTGGCGCTGAGCATGCCGAGGGATTTGACGATCTTGATTTCTTCGGGATCGGTGAGGCCGGCGACGACGCCGCGGGCGGGCTTGTCCTGGTTCAGCACGGGCTCGAGTTTCTTGAGGACCGCGAGGCGGGCGATGGCTTCTTTGTCGCCGCTCTTGGCGGAGCGCTCGGCCTTGCTCATCGAGCTTTCGATCGTCTGCAAATCCGCGAGGATCAGCTCGGTCTCGATCGTCTCGATATCGCGGATCGGATCGACCTTGCCGTCGACATGGGTGATCTCTTCGCCGCCGGGAGCGTTCTCAAAGCAGCGGACGACGTGGAGAATGGCGTCGACCTCGCGGATGTGCGAGAGGAACTTGTTGCCCAGACCCTCGCCCTCTGACGCGCCGCGCACGATGCCGGCGATATCCACCAGCCGCAGCGCGGCCGGGATCACCTTCTGCGTCTTGATGTACTTCTGAATCACATGCAGGCGCGAGTCGGGAATCGGCACGACGCCGACGTTCGGCTCGATGGTGGCAAATGGGTAGTTCGCCGCGAGCACGCCGGCGTTGGTCAGGGCGTTAAACAGGGTGGACTTGCCGACGTTGGGCAGGCCGACAATGCCAGCTTCCATGGGGGATCTCCTCGAAGGGGTGCAGGATAGCGCACAGGTTTCGGCACGCGGGCGGAGTGTGCGGATGATCGCAACGGCGTGATGGGTTGGTTGCGGCCGTCGCGAGCGAGCGACTCGGGAATCGGTCGGTGCGAGCGATTCGCTCTCGCGTCTACGCTCACGGGTCATTGAGGGGACGCACCATGTGTACGCGCTTGGCCATGCTCGGTTTGCTGGGGGTCGCGATCGGGTTTTCGGGCGTGAGCGGGTGCCGCTCGGTGCCGGACGCGGCGCGTGATCAGGCGCTGGCGCCGGCACCGCTGGCGAGTGTTGAGGCGGAGACGCTGAAGCACTTCACGCGAGCGCGGGAGTTGCTGGATGCGCAGGAGATCGCGCCGGACGGGGTGATGCGCGCCGGTGATCAGGTGCTGCTGGGGCTGTTGGTTCGCGCGCGGGGCGAGGTGCGGGTTCGCTACATCCGGCTGACCGTCATGCAGGAGACGCCGAGCCTTGCGTTCCACTCGTTCAAGACCAAGGTTCTCGGCAAGCCCGAGACGCTGACGTACGCGTCGATGGTCGTCGTCGCGCGGACCGAGCTGTTTGACCAGGACGCGAAGGTGTTGGCGGACTCGTCGAGCAACGCGCCGTCGTCGCTCATGGGGCTGTTGCACAACGCGATGGAGGTGCTTTGGAAGTACCAGCCCGTGCCGCCAGCATCAGGCTCGCCGGCAGTGGCGGGTACCGCCGGAGCGCCCGACGCGACCGCTGCGAAGGCGGTGCCGCAGGCGCCGGCGGAACCACCGCAGATGGATCGGGCGGAGACCGAGGCGTTTGTGTACGGGCTCGGGTCGCTGTTTGTGTTCTCGGGATATCTGGGCGATCGCATGGCATCGCCGATGACCGACCTGCTCTGGGAGGTTGTTGATCGCCCGAGCTTGTTCAGCATGATCACGGGGATCACGATTTCGATCACGCCGTCGGGCGGGATCACGGAGTCGGCGCGGGCCCCGCGGGCGAAGGTGATGCGACTGTTGCTGGACCTCAACGGCTCACCGGCGTTGTACGCGGACATCACGGCCGTGCCGCGCAGCCGACCGCTGGCGCTGGCATCGAGCATCATCGCGATCGACGCGGCGTCGCCGACGGACCCGAGCCGGACGCTGACCGTGCGCGTGCTGGGGACAAAGGTCGGGCCTACGCCGCCGGAGGAGGTTGAGAAGATAGCGCCGGCGCGATAGAAGCCATTGTGCTTCCGCACGCGTCAGCCTCAAGCCTCAAGCCTCTCGCTCACGGGCAGCCGTCGAAGAACAGGCTGAAGAAGAGGTTGTAATCGCCTTCGGTTACGCCGTTGTTTACGAATGGCGGAATCCCGCCGCTGCCAAACGGCGGCAGCGGCTGCCCGGAATCGTCCGCGATGTCACAAGTGAGCAGCCCGTCGAAGAACTCGCTGAAGAACAGGTTGTAGTCGCCCTCGGTGACGCCATTGTTGACGACGCTGGAACTGCATGGGCCGATAGGCGGAAGAGCCTGACCGTCATCGCGTGCGATGTCCGCCGGCGAGCAGCGCGTGCCGAGCACGCCGAACTGCCCTTGCGGCGTGGTGATTCCGCATGGGCTGTTGACGACGCACTGTACATCGAGCGCTGAAGCCAGTCCCGCGAACGGCCAGCCGCCCAGCGCGTCACGATCCAGTGTGAGCGTGCGCGCGGTCGAGCCCGATGCGGAGAACAGCGGCGTGCCCACCACGGGCAGCACGTTCTCGCCGTTGACTATGTCAACCCAGTCCGCCGGGGGAAGACCGTTGCGGCCCTTGACCCGCCACTGATACGTGTACGGTCCGCTGCCGGCGGTGGAGGCAGTGAACGTCGCCACGGCGTCCGCACACACAAAGTTGTTCGCAATCGCCGCGACCGTCCCGCACACCGGCTGCATAAGCGTGATGCGGAGCGTCTTGCCGTCGGGGAGAAGCGAATACGTGAACACATTCGAAGGTAGCGAGACAAGCTGGTTCGGGTCGTCGGCGAAGCCGCTGTTAAAGGTGGGGAGCGAGAGTCCGAGTTGCTCAGCACCCGCGCGGGTCATAAGCGAGGTGACGGTGAGCGTTGCGGGCGGCGTGGGCAGCGTGATTCCGCCGGCCGCGGTGATGATGTCGAAGCTGTCGCCGATGCTGGGGAGATAGTTGTAAAGTTCCGGCTGAAGCACGATCTGCAGGCCGCCGCTGATGTTCGCGGCCTGGCCGATGTTGAGTTGGCTGTAGGTCTCGCCTTGCACGTCGCCAGCGATGAAGAGGCGGAGCACGCCGGTAATCGACTGCGTGAACGAGCCGGTGACGTCGAGACGGCCGTCCCAGGTGGCGGTGCCCTGCAGGGTGACGGTATTGCTGTTGATTCGGTAGTAGCTGCCGCCGCCGGATCCACCACCGCCTCCGCCTCCGCCACCACCGGCGGCGCTGAATCCGGAGCCGCCGATCTGGATCAGGGTGTTCGGCTGAATGACCGGAGGCGTCACCGGCTCGATCGCGATCGGCGTGATTGGCGTGGGCGGCTCGGGCAGGACTGGCGGCGTGACCCGCACAACTCCGCCGCGCGTCGCGACGATGATTCCGGCGCGGGTGATGGGGATGATGAGAAGGCCTTGGTTGAAGATGTTGCCGAGGATGGAGCCGTTGCCGTAGAAAATGGCGCCGGGGGAGATGCTAAGGGTGCCGGTGCCGTCATTGAGGTTGAGGGTTTCGTTGGAACCGAGTGTAAACGTGCTGCCGCTGCGAAGATCGAGACTTTGATACTGCAGCAAGATCGGAGTCGTGACGTTCGCCGGCGCTGGCCGAACGCCAACGACGAAGGCGTTGTCAGTGGGTGTCGCAGAGATAATCGGCACGGGACCGCGGATCGTTGCCGAGTTGCCGGAGAATGAAGTATTCGCTGTAAACGAACTAATCACTCCGTTCGCGTCGATCAAGGGCGACTGGAGTGGTGAAGGAAGAATGTCGGTGATTGTGAATGTGTTCTCTTGCGGAGAAACAAGAACTCGAAATGGGTTTCCGGATGCATTTAGTAACGCGATCAGGGTCGGGCCGGGCTCTACCTGTCCGCCCGTTAAGTCCGACAAGAGCACTGAGTTCGTACCGCCAAAACGCATCACGGCAGTCGGAGGGTAAGTAATCAGAATAATTGTATTCGTCTGTGGGTTCGGGTCGGCGGCATTGATCACTCGAGCGGTGCCCGACACCAGTGCTTGGCGACCTCCGCCTGGGATGGGCGTAGTGTTGCCCACTGATAGTGAAACGATAAGCCGCGAATCAGTAAATATCTGTGTGGCGAAAGGAACCGGTTCTGCCGAGCCGTCGAGAATGAACGAAATGCGAGCCGTCGTGTCATACGTAAGTGTTCCAGGATTCCCGGCGACGTATCGCAACTGTCGACCCCCTACTGGGTCAGCGAAGCCAAACGCGACATCGGCAGAAGCGGCGTTTTGATACACAGTCAGATTGACAAGCGTTGTCAACACTGCAACAGCTACACGCCGAACATGAGCATTCAAGTTCATAAGATCAATCCTCACTGGTTGGTTCATGAACAACTCTATGGTACCAAATTTCTCATTCGCAGGGAATCAGCCGGAGCAGTAATTTGTTAATTTTGTATTGAGCGGCGATCGGAGTAGTTGGCCGTTCTACGCAAAGGCTATCTCGCGACGCGAAAAACTCTTGCCCCGTCTTTGGAGGTCGTGCCCTCACCCCGCCCCGAGCCGCCGCTTCATCCCCGCCACCGTCGCTTCGGAGACGTGGTGTTCGATGCCCTCGGCGTCCAGCAGCGCCTGCTCGTGGGGCACGCCGAGTGACTCCAGGAACGCCAGCACGATGTCGTGTCGCTCGCGTGATCGCAGCGCCAGTGCGCGGCCTGCGGGCGTGAGGGTCACCGGGCGGTGGCGTTCGCTGAGGACCAGGCCGCGGGAGGCGAGGCGCTTGACCATGCGCGAGACGGTGACGTGCGAGACGCCCATGACGCGGGCCAGCAGCATGACGCGAGCCTCGCCTTCAACCCTGATCAGCTCGGCGATCGCCTCGACGTAGTCCTCGGCGGCTTCCTCGCGATGGGCATCACGCGTGCGACGGAAGATCGCGGCCGAGCGGCGCGCGTCAGCGCGGCCATTTCCCTTCGTCTCCGAAGGCGAAGTTGCCCGGGGTGGCCGGCGAGCCTTCACGCGGTGAGATGGTATCAAGAACCACGCGAGGTGACAGCGTGCGCGCAGCTAAACCCGTGTCATCACAAGGCCTCAGTCACGGCGTCCGGTGCTCACGCGATCGGATCGGCGCGCCGTGGCGTTGTGGCGTGTAAACTCTGCGGATGCCCGCGCCGACTGCCAAATCTCCGACGACGAAGACGCCCCGCGTCCGAACGCCCGCGCAGGGGTCGACCGCAGACGCCGTCGCGACGTCAGTCACCCGCGGCGTGATCACGCCCGAGCGAGCGACCGATGACGCGCGGGTGCGGCTGTATGCCGGTGATTGCCGGCAGATCCTGGCGAGGCTTGACGAAGCGCGTGAGCAGCGGGTTGATCTGGTGTTTGCGGATCCGCCGTTCAACTGGAGCCGCGCGTATGACCGGTGGGAGACGACGGGAGCGAAGCAGGCGGACGTCGCGAAGGTGCGGGGCGACGCGACGGCGTACGACACGTGGGACGACTCCATCCCGCGCGAAGACTACATCGCGTTCACCCATCAGTGGATCAAGGCCTGCGTCGATGCGCTCCGCCCCGGCGGCTCGCTCTGGATCAACATCCCCGACGACACCGCGGCGGAGATCGTGGTCTACGTCAAAAACACCCTGAAGCTCCCGATGGTCAACTGGTGCATCTGGCACTATCGATTTGGCCAGAATCGCGCCAGCGCGTTCATCAACTCCAAGGTGCATGCGCTGCACTTCGTCAAGGCCGGCGGCGCTGTGACGTGGAACCCGGAGAGAGTGCTTGAGCCGTCTGACCGTGCGACGACGTACTTTGACCCGCGCACGCTCAGCAAGAAAGACGGCATGCCCGCGGGCATGCGCCTGCCGATGGACGTGTGGTACGGGCAGTACTGGGGTCGCGTCCAGGGCAACAACAAGGAACGCCGCGCGGGTCACGACAATCAGTTGCCCGAGGCGTATCTCGAACGCGTGGTCCTCGCGTGCTCGAACGAAAACGACCTCGTGCTGGATCCGTTCCTGGGCAGCGGCACCACGGGCACCGTGGCGCACGCGTACGGGCGTCGCTTCATCGGCTGCGAGTTTTCGCGTGCAAACCTGCTCAGCGCGTATCAGCGGATCACCGAGATCGGCATGATCGGCAAGGGCAAAGCGCTGGGCCAGTCCACCGCGATCTTCAAGGCCCGCTCCGCGAGCGAGAGCGCCAAGGCGCGAACGCGAATCACGCAGGAGCCGGAGTCGGCGGACCTTGGTGATGCGTCGGTTGCGACAGAGCCCAAGGGTCATTCGCGAGCTGGCAAGCGGGCCAAAGCCGCGAAGTCGGCGGTCGTGAAATCCACGTCTCGCCGGGCCCGGGCGCCGGGGTGAGCAAGCCGTGTGAAAGGGCTTTTCATGCCCTGTCGCTACACTGGGCGCATGATCGAGAGCGACACGACGCCGCCTCCGCCCGTACCGCCTCCCGCCAGCGCGCCCCGCGCCGTGCTGGACTGGCGCACGCTGCACATCTGGCAGATCCAGCCGCTGCGCGACGCGCTGCTGATCGCTTCGGTCATCGGCGTGTTTTACCTCGGCTACGTGCTGAGCATCGTGACCGTGCCGCTGCTGCTGGCGTTGCTTTTGGCGTATCTGGTTGAGCCCGTGGTGCGCTGGCTGACACGCTCGGGCAAGTTCTCGCGTCCCGTCGTCGCGGTGGCGATGATCATCATCGCCGTGACTGCGATCGCGACGCCGGTGATCCTCGGGCTCGGCGTGGGCATCCTGCAAGGCGCGGGCTATGTGCAGGAGCAGGCGGCGAACATCCAGGTGCTGGTGCGCAGCGTGGACAAGCCGACGGATGAAGCGCTCCAGGCGCGACTTCCAGGGCGCAACTGGGTCAAGCTCCGCGACTGGATCGTGGACATCAAGGCCGAGGCTGACGCCGCACGCGGCACACAGACGCCCGCGCCGCTGGATCCGAACGCGCCGCTGGGCCCGGTGCCGCCCACGTCGCCGACTGCGCCGGGCGAGACCAACGCCCCCGGCACGCCCGCGACCGCTCCTGCTCAGCCGCCGACATCCGAGCCGACATCACCGCCCGTGCCAGCGCCCGAGTCCGCGGCACCCGAGGTGAAGCGTGAGCCCGTGGTCGCGACGCTGCCAGACGCCCAGAGCGCCGAGGACGCCGCGGTGCGACACCTCCCGCCGTTGATGGATGCGCCGCCCGCTGATCGTCGCTCAAGCCGCAGCGCCGTGCTGGCGTATCAGGGCATCGAGTGGGCGGTGAAATCTCTCCAGACCCACGGCACACAGCTCGGAGCCCGCTTGCTGGAGACCAGCGCCGGTGCAATCACCGGTGGCATCGGCCTCGTCTCATGGCTCTTCATGCTCGGCTTCGGCTGCTTCCTGACCGCGTTCTTTTTCTTCTATCTCTGCACGGGCTATGAGCGCGTGATCAAGTTCATGCACAAGCTCCTGCCTGACCACAACAAGGACAACACGCTCAACCTCGTGGGCAAGATGGATCGCGCGATCAGCGGGTTCGTCCGCGGGCGACTGACGATCTGCGCGGTCTTGGTCGTGTACTACACGCTGGCGTACTGGCTGATCGGCACGAGCGTGCCGCTGATCCTCGGGCCGCTGGTGGGCATTCTCACGCTGGTCCCATACGTCTCGGGCGTGGGCATGCCGATCGCGATGTTGCTCCTGCTGCTGCAGCCATCCAACGGCGAGCAGTCCAACATTCTCTGGATCATCGGTGCGCCGCTGGCGGTCTACGGCATCGGCCAGTTTCTGGACGACTACATCCTCACGCCGCGCATTCAGGGTCAAAACACCGGCATGGACACGCCGACGATCCTGTTCGCGTCGATCGCCGGCGGCGTGCTCTTCGGGTTTTACGGCTTGCTGCTGGCGATCCCGATCGCGGCGTGCGTGAAGATCACGTTGCAGGAGGTCGTGTGGCCGCGCTTCAAGGCCTGGCGCGAGGGGCGTGCCGCCGATCCGCTGCCGTTGCCCGCGGCGCCGCCGGTCTCGGCGGTTCCGGTTGTCCAAGTGGTTGCGCCGAGCACGGGCGTGGGATCGGAAAATGAAAAGGCGTGAGTTCGCACCTGATTGGAGCGAACCCACGCCCGGAGGGCTCAGATCGTTTGCGAGTTCAGATCTTGGGCGCTTCGGGGAAGTCGATCGTCGTCTGGTTCGCGTGGTTGTAATAGTTCGTGAAGATCGCAAGCGCATAGGCACCGACGATCTCGCCGATGACGCTGGTTGAGTAACCGGCCTTCACCAGCGCCGCGACATCGCCATCGGAGACGAAGCCGCGTTTCTCATGCAGCGCGAGGGCGAACTTCGCGAGGCCGTCGAGCTTGGCGTCGCTGATGGTGCCGCGCCGCGCTTCGACGGTCTGGGCGTCGGTGAGACCGGACATCTTGCCGATGACGGTGTGGGCCGCGACGCAATAGCCGCAGTTGTTCGCTTCGCCCACCGCGAGCTGGATCACCTCGCGCTCTTTCGCCGAGAGCGTGCCATGCGACAGCGCGCCGCTGAAGCCCAGGTATGCGTCCAGCGCCGCGGGCGATTGCGCCAGCGACTTGAACAGGTTGAAGGCTTTGCCCTTGAGCGGGCCGTCGAAGATCTCTTTGACGTGGCCAGTGGCGGACGCGGGGTCGATTGGGGCGATACGAGGCATAGCAAACTCCTTGAACGAGGTTGGGGGGTGGCAACGCAACGGGTTTGTCGTCTCACGTGGTTCGCCAGCACACGGCTCAGGAATCACACGGACGCCATTGCTCCGATGCCAGCCCGTTGCGCAAGGTTTCTGACCCACTCAAACTTGATTCATGCCGCCCGCCGGCTCACCCTCAATCGTGGTGAATGCGGACGTGATCATCATCGGTGCCGGGCTCGCGGGCCTGTGCTGCGCGATTGAACTCACGCGGGCCGGACGCACGCCGCTGGTCCTCGAGGCGTCTGACGATGTCGGCGGACGCGTCCGCACTGATCGCGTGCAGGGCCCGGGTGGCGCGTACCTGCTCGACCGCGGCTTTCAGATCCTCCTCACCGCCTATCCCGAAGCCAGCGCCCGACTGGATATGGAGGCGCTGGAACTCTGCGCCTTTGAGCCCGGCGCGATCGTCCGGCTCAACGGCGCGTTCCATCCACTCATGGACCCGCTGCGCCGCCCCGGCTCGATCTTGGAAGGCGCGCTGTCGTCCGTCGGCTCCGTCGCTGACAAGGTGCGCGTCGGCCTGATGCGGGCCCAGCTCGGCGCTGCCCGCGATGCACGCTCGTTGCTCAGCGCCGATGCGCCCGAACGCACCATCGCCCAGGCCCTCAGCGATCGCGGCTTCACCCCCGCGATGATCGAACGCTTCTTCACGCCCTTCTTCGGCGGCATCACCTTTGACCCGACGCTTGGCGCCAGCAGCCGCATGATGGAGTTTGTCTTCCGTTGCTTCGCCAGCGGCGACGCGACGGTGCCGCGTTTGGGCATGCAGCAGATCCCGCGTCAGCTCGCGTCGCGCCTGCCGCGGGAAGTCATCTCGCTGAACACGCGCGTGACATCGATCGAGTCCGGCCGCGTCGTGACCACGTCCGGCGACTATCGCGCGAACAACATCGTGCTCGCGTGCGAGGGCCCCGAGGCCTCGCGGCTCCGTGGCTTGCCGCCCGCGCCCTGGCGTTCCTCGCGCACGCTTTGGTACGCGTTCCCGGGCGAAGCGCCCGCGGGCCAGCGGACGCTCATCCTCGATGGCGACCCCGGCCACCTCGCGCAGAACGTCGCGTTCATGTCCACCGTCTCGTCTTCGTACGCGCCGGCCGATCACACGCTGATGTGCGTCACACCGCCCGCATCGGCCGAGTTGCTCGCGTTGAGTGATGACGAGCTCGACGCCCGCGTTCGCGCCCGTCTGAAGGAGTGGTTCGGCCCGCGCGTCGCGAGTTGGACATTGCTCCAGGCCCAGCGGATCGTCCATGCGCTGCCGGATCAGTCACCGCCCTGGCTGACGAAGCCGGAGTGGCCGACGCGTCTGGCGCCGGGTCTGTATGTTGCGGGCGACCATCGCGACACCGCGAGCATTGACGGCGCGATGTTCAGCGGGCGTCGGGCCGCGGAGTCGATCCTCGCGGACGCGAAATGACAACACTGCTGCTCATCAACGCCGCGTCGACACTGCTGATGACCGGCGTGGTGCTGTTCGTCGCGATCGTGCATTACCCGCTCTTTGCCGGCGTGGGGCGCGAGGTCTTCCCGGCCTATTCCCTGTCGCACGCGTCGCGCACGACGATCGTCGTCGCGCCGCTCATGCTCATCGAAGCGATGACCAGCGTGCTGCTGCTGGTCCCCGCGATCGCCGGGCGCGCCCCGGGCGTGCTGGAGTTCACCGGCGTCGCGTTGCTGGTGCCGATCTGGGGCATCACGTTCCTGCTCAACGTCCCCCAGCACGCGCGCCTGGCCAAGGGCTTTGACAGTTCGGTCCACCGGGCCCTCCTGCGGACGCACGCGCTCCGCACGCTCTGCTGGGCGGGCCGCGCCGTGGTCGTTCTGTTGATGCTCGCCCAGCGCGTGCCCTGACCGCCCAGATGGAGGGATGGTCATGCGCCGCCGCGTCCATACGCCGACGCGCTGCCCCGTTCGCCTGCGGGTTTTTCCTGGCGCGAGGCTCAGATCGCGTGATTCTCGGGCCAAGACTCGCGACCCACGCACTTCTCACGGGCGTACCTCCAATCCCCATGTACACTTTGCCCGCAGGCTCGCGTCCGATCTTACATGCGCCGATCTCGCCGCCGTCCATGATCCAACCCGCACGAACCCGTCGGCTGTTCTCGCGCACTCGCGTCGGCGGTATCGCGTTCGTCGCGGCTGCGGCTACGGCCGGGTCGCTCCTGCCCGCCGCCGGCGCGTGCGCCCAGATCCGGCCCGAGCAGGTCCTCGTTGTTTACGACCCGCGCCCGTTCTTCCTGGACGAAGGCGTGCTCAAGCCCACCTCGCTGCTCGTCGCGGAGTATTACGCCGGCAGCGCCAAAGTCCCCGGCGGCGTCGGCGGCCAGCCCGGCATCCGCCCCGGCGTGCGCGTGCTCAATCTCTCCACCGCCGGCGGCCCCACCACCTCGTTTCCCGATGCGACGCGAAGCCAGTTCGAAACCAACCTTCGCAACCCGATTCGCAACTGGCTCCTGGCCAACGACCCGAACAACGACATCCGCGTCATCTGCCTGACCAAGGGCATACCGCATCGCATCTATCAGGCCTCGCCGATCTACGCTGGCGATCAGCCGCCCGTCGCCAGCGCCGCCATCACCGGCGGCACGTACACCACCGCCGCCGTGGACTCCGAGCTCACGCTGCTGATGCAAGACCTCGGCGGCGACACCACCACCGCCGGTCGCACTCTCGCCACCGGGCTCATCACCAACCCCTACTGGCGTCAGACCCGTCCGATCGTCAGTTGGCCGACTACGAATCGCACGACGCAGAAGGCGTTCGTTCAAGCAACAACTTCCCCTGCGACCGGCATCGGCCAGTTCTGGACCGCGCCGGTCGCGGACACCACGAACCCGCCGCTGGCGACCGAACTGACGCCGGGCGACATGTACCTGGTCTGCCGGCTCGACGGCCCCAGCGTCGCCGCGACCAAGGCGATGATCGACCGCGCCCAAGGGCTGGTCGTCAACGTGGACACCGCGACGTTCGTCTTGGACGAAGCCGCGAGCAACGGCGTCACCGACACCGTCGAGGGCAACGAGTTTGACAACGTCGGCTACCCGAACGTGACGTGGAACGGCGACGACTGGGAGCAGACCCGCGACCTGCTCACCGGTGATCGGCGGTTCCTCTCAACCAACATCCGCTACAACGCCCTCAGCAACGCGGCGGATTTTATCGTCGGCCCGCGCCTCAACTACAACAACCAGGGCTTGGTCGTCAGCACGCCGCTGATCTACCTCACGTCCTTCGGTGCCAACTCCTTCGGCCCCGCCCCCGGCGAGCAACCAACGCCGCCAGCCAACACGCCAAACGCACGGACAACCTACGCGACCTCTTTCAATCTCGCGCCCGGCGCGATGTTCACGTCGCTGGAGTCATTCAACGCGCGTGATTTCTCCGGCATCGGCCAAGCCGCGGGATATCCGCAGCAGCAGGCCTCGGCCTTCATCGGAGCTGGCGGAACGTTCGCCGTCGGCAACGTCTGGGAGCCCTTCGCCGACGGCATTCCCGACAACCTGCAACTGGTTCGGAACTTCTACCTCGGCAACCTGACATTCGCGGAGGCGGCGTACACCTCCATGCCCGGGCTGAGCTGGCAGCAGATCGTGATCGGCGACCCGCTGGCCCGCGTGACACGGACCGGCGAAGACGTGAACGGCGACGGGCGGATCACGATCGAAGACCTCTACGCCTGGACGGTGGCACCAAGCTCGCGCCAAGACGTCAACCGCACGTCCACCGTGACCGACGCGGACCGCAAGTTCATCGAAGACAGCGTGCGCCCGACGCTCGATCTTGACATGCGTGGCGCGCAACGCTGAGTTCTTGGGTGGTCCTGCCTCTCCGAGGCAGGGTGCCGTAGACTTCCCACGCCTTCGACCTGCTTCAAACAGAAAAGGCCCGCTCATCGAGCGGGCCTCTGGTCTTACGTTGCATGTCTTCGGCACCCATCACTTCATGATGTCAGGATCAACCCGCGGCGTCGTCGGGGCCGGCGCCGTCGGCGTCGCGCCATTCACCGCCGGCGTGCCCGGCGTCACCGTGCGCGGGGCGGCCGGTG
>VYLL01000189.1_pt1 | contig 20719 bp, 14 predicted proteins | sample 5114301 | NCBI WGS metagenome assembly VYLL01 (sample SAMN12291809, study PRJNA351875) | freshwater metagenome | isolation source: freshwater lake | place: USA: Michigan, MSU2 Lake | collected 2011-08-16 | reverse complement strand
AGGGCAATTTCACCATCGGTGCCGGCGGGCCTGGCCAGCTCGCCGACCGGCTGCGCAGCCGCCTCTACGGCATCCAGCGCGGCGTCCTGCCCGATCCCCACGGCTGGACGATGCGCGTCTGAGCCTCTAAGCGCGCGGCGGTCACGGCTGCTGGGGCGTCGCCAAGCGGTAAGGCAACGGTTTTTGGTACCGTCATACGCAGGTTCGAATCCTGCCGCCCCAGCCAATTCACCGCAGCTTTCGGCGTCCGCAGGCCTTATCCGTCGATACGGGCCGGTTCCAGTCGCGGCAGCAGCAAATGGATGATCGCCAGCGCGATCAGGTACATCGACCCGATGGCGAGGAAGATGGGCGTGTAACTCCCGACGTTTTCGAGAATGTATCCGGCATATTTGCTCATCGCCATGCCGCCGATTGCGCCTGCCATGCCGCCGATGCCGACCACCGACGCCACCGCGCGCCGTGGCATGACGTCTGAGGCGAGCGTGAACAGATTCGCCGACCAGCCCTGATGCGCGGCGGCGGCAAGCCCGATGATCGCGACCGCTATGACCAGATTATCCGCATAGATCGCAAGACTCACCGGCAGAACGCACAGCGCACAGACGAGCATCGCAGTCTTGCGACCCGCGTTGATCGTCCAGCCGCGCTTGATGAGATGCGATGACAGCCAGCCGCCGCCGATGCTGCCGACATCAGCCAGCAGATAGATCGCAATCAGCGGGGGCCCGAAGGTCTTGAGGTCGAGGCCGTAATTCTTCCCGAAGAAATCGGGGAGCCAGAACAGGAAGAACCACCAGATCGGATCGGTGAGAAACTTGCCTGTCGCAAACGCCCAGGTCTGGCGATATCTCAGCAGCGTCCCCCAGGCGATCTTGTCAGTAGGTTCGGGCGGGTCGCTGCGAATATGCGCCAGTTCTGCCGGAGAGACGCGCGCGTCGGTCTCGGGCGCGCGATAGACCATCAGCCAGGCCGCAAGCCATACAAAGCCGATGGCACCCGTGATGAAGAACGCCGCCTGCCAGCCCCAGGCCAGCACGATCGGCGGCACGATCAGCGGCGTGATGATCGCGCCGACATTCGATCCCGAATTGAAGATGCCAGTCGACAGCGCGCGTTCCTTTTTGGGGAACCAGTCGGCGGTCGCCTTGATCGCTGCGGGGAAATTGCCTGCTTCGCCGAGGCCGAGACCGAAGCGGGCCAGGGCGAACGTCGCTACGCTCGACGCCGCCGCATGTGCCATGCCAAAGAACGACCACACTGCGACCGCAATCGCATAGCCCCAACGAACGCCGATCGTGTCGATAATCCGCCCTGCAAACAGCAGACCGATCGCATAGGCGGCCTGGAAGGCGAATACGATGTCGGCGTAGTCGGTCTCGCTCCAGCCGAATTCGGCCGACAGCGTCGGCTTCAGGATACCGATGATCTGCCGGTCGATGTAATTGATCGTCGTCGCGAAAAAGAGCAGTGCGCAGATCGTCCAGCGGTGACGGGTCATCCGCCCCGCCACGGGATTCTCGGCAGTCGTTGCCATCAGAAGCTGACGATCGCGCCGAGCTGGAATGTGCGCCCGTAATTCGACGTCCGGTTGACGAGACCCGCACCCGCGATTCCGCGATAATGGCGGTAGTCGATTTCGTTGAGCAGGTTCGTCACGTCGCCATAGAGCTGGAGGTTCTTCGTCAGGTTGAAGCGCAGGTTGACGTCGACCGTCAGAAGCGGCGCGCGGATCTGGTCGAATTCCGAACTCGTCGAATCGACGCTTTCGATCCGATCGCCGACGTACGTACCCGAAACACGCGCCGTGACCCGCTCATCTTCATAGCCGGCCGAAAGATTGCCCACGACCCGTGCCTGATCCTCGAGGCGGAGCTTGGCGTTGTTCAGCACAAAAGGCGACCGTGCCTCGCCCTCGATCAACGTCAGATTGCCCGACACGAAAAACCCGTCGAGCGGACCGCTGAAGAAGTGGTTGAGGCCGAGCTCGACGCCGTACAACTGCCCGCTGCCGCCGTTGTCGGTGACGCGCGCTTCGGTGAAGCCGGTACCGGTCGCCGGGTTGAATACGGGCAGGCCGACAATCGCAACCGCACCGTCGCGATAGGTCGCCGAGATAAAGGGGTTTTTCAGCTTCTTGTAAAAAGCAGCAACCGTCAGCGACGTTGCACGCGACGGATACCAGCCGAGCGTCGCATCGACCTGATCGGCGATCAGCGGCCGGATGAGGGGATTGCCACCGCTCAGTGCGCGCTGGATCGTCACCGGTGCCGCGACGGTTCCGGTCTGCCGGGTGTCGATCTCTTGAAAGTTTTTCGCGTCGTCGAACGTCGGGCGGACCTGACCGCGGCTGACGCTCAGACGACCCACAAGCGTGGGTGCCAGGTCGGCGCGGAGGTGCAGCGAAGGGAACCACTCGGTCTGCTTGCGGGTGAGGCTACGCGGCGCGCTGGTGATCGAGCGCGCTGGGTCGCTGTTCAACCGGATGCTCTCGATCGTGACGCCTGCCGCAGTGTATTCGGTCTGCTCCATGCGCACGCCGCCGATCAGCGTCACGCTGTCCCCGAAATCGATCTGGCCCTGAACATAGGCCGCGAGGGTCTTTTCCCGGAAATCGAAGTCGCGGCGAACGTCGTTCGGCTGCAAATTAAGCACTTCGGCCGTGCGGTTGAGGAACGGGCGCACCTCCCCGGTGCGCGGGAACAGGAAATAGCCGGGAAAGCTCGCGTCCGACGGCCGTTCCACCGTATACCCGCCCTGGTTCTGAGGGATCCCGGCGGCAGTCGTCGCTGGCCGGTTTGTCGAGTTGGTCGGATTCTGCGAGAACTCGCCACGCCGGATGACCTTGGTCCGGTCGCGGTACTTCCCGCCGAACTTGATCGACGCCTCGTTACCGCCGACCTCGAACTTGGCTTCGAGGTTGCCGAACGCCGACCAAATCTCGTCGGTGCGGGCCTCGTCGATGATGAGGGCTTGGTTGAAAGCAAGCGACGTTGGGGTCAGAACCTCCGGGTTGAGCACATTCACCACCGCGTCGGCACGATTGAAATCGACCGCGACCTGCAAGTTGTTGCCGGTCGCGAACCTGCCCCGCAACCCGCGCGGCAGCTTGAAATCGTTCTTCGAATAATCGGCACCATAGCTCAGGACGAAGTTGCTCAGCGTGTTCTCGCCGTAGAAGTTGCCCGCAAGCACCCGATCGGTGCTATCTTGAAAGAACAACTGCTGCTCCAGCCGTGTCGTGTAACGCGCCGAACCGGTTGAAGCAGCGGTCGTCGTCGTCTGGCCGACTTCCCATTCGTTCTGGATGCGGGTGTCGCGATCCTTCAACTGGGCACCGACCAAAGTGAGCGACCACCGATTGTCGTCGTCGGGCCGGTAGTCGAACTGCACCGTACCGCCGATACGTTCGCGTTCGTTACGTTTCAGCCGCTGGTCGACGATGCCGGGGACGATAAAGCGTGTTCCCGCCGGCGGTGGGGTCGTTACAGAGGATCCCGTCGTTGGGCTGACCACCCCGGCGGCGGTGACAAAGCGTTGAAACGCGGTTGCCCGCACCTCTTCCGACTGGATGTAGCGTTTCGAATAGGTTGCCGCGAGCGCAATACCGAGCGCGTCTCCGGCGAGGCGCGTCGTAAAGTCCGCACTCACCTTCGGGCTGATGCGGTCCGAATATTCTGACAGGCCGGCCTCTGCCCGGATCCGTCCGGTCGTCCCCTCGCGGTCGAAAGCCGACAACGTCAGCAGATTGACCTGCGCGCCGAGCGAATCCTGATCGGTGTCGGGGGTTAGCGTCTTTGCAACGCGAATGCCGCTGAGCAGGTCGGAGGAGATGACGTCGAGCGAGACCGAGCGGCCGCCATCGGGTTCGGATGAGCCAATCTGCGCCCCGTTGATCAGCACCTGGTTGAAATCGCTGTTCAAACCGCGAACCTGGATCGTACGCCCTTCGCCCTCGACCCGCTGGATAGTAACGCCGGGTATGCGCTGCAGCGACTCGGCGACGTTCTGATCCGCAAACTGGCCCGCGTCATCGGCGGTGATGACCGACACAACTGTGTCCGAGCGCCGTTCGATCTCGACCGCTTCTTTCAGCGCGGCGCGCACGCCCGTCACGACGATGTCGCCATCGGCCGGTTCGGCAACGGGGGTTTGCGCCATGGCCGCGCCCGCCACGGCTATCGCCGAGATACCACCCGCAAATGCAGCGAAGCGCCTCATCATCATCTCCCCTGATCCAGCGTCAATGCGCCCTTACCAAGAAGCAATATCCGGTCTGGCCAATTTGTCAAATCTGGCCTAATCGAAATTATGGAGGATGATGATGGGGCGAAATCTTGCAGTTGGACTGGCGCTTGTCACCGCAGTCGCCGGATTGGGCGAAGCGCACGCAGGATCGGTCTGTGATATAACCGCGTTCGGGGCCCGCGCAGATGACGACGTTGCCGACACCGGCGCGATCCAGCGTGCGATCGACGCGTGCAAGGATCGCGGCGGGCGCGTTCTGGTCCCAACGGGCCGCTTTGTTTCAGGGCAGCTCAATCTGGGGTCGGCAATGGAACTGCACCTCGCGGCTGGCAGCGTCGTCGTCGCCTCGACCGACCTGACCGATTTTCCTGCCGTCGACGCGATCGGCGAGGGCAGCGGCCATCGTCCGTTCATTGTCGGGCGCGGCGTGCGCGATCTGTCGATCACGGGCCTTGGGACCATCGACGGTTCGGGACCCGCCTATTGGGGCAAGGAAGACCGCGACCGCATCCGCTTCGGCCTGATCGTGCAGGGGTGTCGCAATGTGAAGGTGCGCGACATCAGCATTCGCGACACGCCGATGTTCCTGATGGGCGTGATGGACTGCGACAATGTCGTCGTCGACGGCGTGACGCTGACCGCCCCGGCCGATAGCCCCAACACGGACGGCCTGCAGATCATCGATTCGCACGACGTCCGCATATCCAATTGCCTGATCTCGGTCGGCGACGACGGCATCGTGCCCAAGATGCGCAAGCGGATGATCGAGAGGCTGCAAGTCAGCAATTGCCGGATCACATCCGATGACGGCGCGATCAAGTTTGGCACGCGTTCGTCATCAGGAATGCGCGACAGCCTGTTTTCCAACATCGCGATTACCGATTCGCGCTATGGCATCGCGATGTTCATGATCCACGGCGGCATCTATGAGAACATCCGCTTCGACAATATCCGCATCGCGACAGGCGGGCGGCATCCGCGCCACTATCCGATCTTCATCGACGTCGACGACCGCGCGGATGCGCCCGAGCTTCAAGGCGTGCAGCGACGGCCATTGGGGCGCATTCACGGCATCACCTTCGACGGGCTCGACATCACCACGGGGGGCAATATCCTGATCGGCGGACACCCGAAGTCGCCCATCACTGACTTGACGCTGAGTAACATTCGCATGCGCGTCACGGGCGCGCAGGACTTGCCCAGGCGAACGGGCAAACCGCTCGGAAATCGCACGTTCAGGCCGGTGCCGGGATCGCCGGACTACACGAATGTCGACGCGCAGATCGTGCTTGGCAGCGTCGACGGCGCAGTCCTGCGCGGGGTGGACGTTCGCGGCGTCAGCGCGGCGGATGAGCGCCCGATCTTGGCGACGCCGGGTTCGCGCAACATCACCGTCGAGGGGAAGGCACGTTGAGCGTCACGCGCCGGGGGATGATCGGCTCGACACTCGCGACGTTCGCGGCGCCAGCGCTTGGCCAGGGTGTTGTCGCCCTTCCCGACAGGCGCGGACAGTTGCGCTTTCCCGACCCCGCCCCGCCTCGCGTCGATTTTCGCGCGCTGATCGGCCAGCCGGTAAAGATTGCCGCGGTTGAGCTATGGCTCACGCCCGCGCGCAAGACGCCGCTGATCCGCGTGACCAGCACCGACGGCGCCGAAGGCGTCGTGCGCGGTTCGACCAAGGCGGAGTCGACGACCGAATTCTTCCGCACTTTTGCGGTCCGACGTTTCGTGGGCAAAGATGCGCGCGATGTCGCCGACCTCATCCGCCGCGCGGCGCGTGAGGATTACGAATACGCCGGACTGCCCTATTGGAGTGCCTTGGGCCAGGTCGAGGTCGCGATCTGGGACCTGCTCGGCAAGGTCGCCAACCGGCGTTGCGCGGACATGATCGGGCCGGTGCTGCGCGACCGCATTCCGATCTACATGTCGTCGAACCGTCGCGACACCACACCCGACGCCGAGATTGCGCACCTTCAGCAACGCGTTGCCGAAACCGGCGCACGTGCGGTCAAAGTCAAGATCGGGCGGCGGATGGGATACAATACCGACATGGCTGCCGGCCGGACGCAGGCGATGATTGCGGGGCTTCGCAAGGCATTCGGCGACGGCCTGACGATCTACGCCGACGCCAATGGCGCATATGACAGCGTGATGGGGCTGGAGATCGCGGCGATGCTCGAGGATCACGGCGTCGCGATGTTCGAGGAGCCGTGCCCGTTCGAGGATTTCGAAATGACCGCGCAGCTGACGGCGGCAATCCGCAAACGCGGCTACAAGCTGAAGATCGCGGGCGGCGAGAACGACTATTCGCTGGAGCGCTGGCGCTGGCTGACCACCAACCGCGCCTTCGACGTGATCCAGCCCGATCCGATGTACGCCGGCGGCGTTTTCCGCAATCTCGAGATCATGGCAATGGGTCGCGCGGCGGGGCTGCTCTACAACCCGCATTTTCCGCGCAACGGTGCCGACACCGCGCCGCTGCTCCACTTGTGCGCGACTGCGCCGAACCTGTGGGGCTTTCACGAGTATCGCTCGCGAGAGGACGTGCTCGACTATGCCCACACGCCGATGCTCAAACCGGTGGACGGCAATGTCGCGTTACCGGATGGCCCGGGCTGGGGGATCAGCTACGATCCCGCGATCTGGCGAACGGCGACGCAAGTCTAGCCGACCCCGCGCGCTGCTGTCTCAGCGACCATGCGGCGGTGCGTGCGCTGGTCGAGCGGATAGCCCCACATGATCCAGGCCGCGACGCCCACACCGATCAGCGGCACGATCGCCATGATCGCCTTCAGTCCCCACAATGTCGCCTCGGTCTGGGGCTGGTTCGGCGTGTAGCCGATGCCCGAGAGAAGCCAGCCGAGGAGGAATCCGTTGACGCCGAGCGCCAGCTGCTTGGCGAAGGACGCGCAGCCAAACACGCGCGCCTCGTGGCGCTTGCCGGTCTTCCACTCGCCATATTCGACCGTGTCGGGAAGCATCGCCCAGAACAGCACCTGAAAGGCGGCATTGGCGAACCCGATCAGGACAATTAGCGGAGCGGCGACCCAGGGGTCGCGGCCCGAATAGGCGAAAAAGGCGAGATACGCGACCGCCCCGACTGCACAGGCGATGAGCCAGGCATCGCGCTTCGACCGGACCTGCGCAACCCAGGCCCAGACGGGCGAGAACGCGAACATGCTGAACAGCGAGAGCGGCAGGATGTATGCGTCGAGGTCGGGCCGCTGGAGATAATATTCGGTATAATATTTGAGGCATTTGTTGGTCATGGTGAACGCCAGCGAGCTGACGATCAGGCACAGGAAGACGCGCGCCAACGGATTGTTCTCGCGCGCCAGCCACCACACGCCGCTGATGTCGCGCCAGATCGAGCCTTCGGTTGCGGCGACGGGCAGCGCCGGCGGCTCGCGCGTCATGAAAAAGCACAGCGCAAAGACGGGGAGGGATAGCAGCCCGACGAGCCCCGCCGCGATCGGATAGGCAAATGCGGCATCGCCGCCAATGCGGTCGACCAGTGTCGGCAGCAGGAAGGCGACCGACGCGCCGCCGAGTGCTGCAAATTGCATCCGGTACCCGGCCATCGACGCACGCTCGTCGGGATCGCTGGTGATGCGCGCGGCCAGCGAGGCGTAGGGGATGGTGACGAGCGTATAGGCAAGGCGCAGGACCAACTGCGAGCCGACCGCATAGGCGAACATCGCGATCTGCGAGCCCTGGAAGCTGAAGAACGAGGCGATGAAGGCGAGCGCCAGCACCGGCGAGGCGAACAGCAGATAGGGACGGTAGCTGCCCCAGCGTGTCCGGGTCCGATCGGCAATGCCGCCCATCACCGGATCGATCACTCCGTCCCACAGCGCGACCAGCAGCAGCACCGTGCCCGCCAGACGCGAATCGAGCCCCACGACATCCGTGTAGAAAGGCAGCAGCAGCAGGTTGAGCGTCTGCCAGTAGAGGTTGATGCCGTAATCGCCCACCGCCCAGCCCAGCTTGGTCTTAAGCGGCAGGCGCGCGCTGCTCATCGGCCCGTCCACAACCTTTTGACCGCCCAGGCCGCCATCTTGGGTTCGCGGGTGCGCGTGAACACGCCCTTCAGATTATGGACGACCCGCCGCCCGTGCTGTGCGGTGCGGAAATCAGCGAAGTTCCAGACATGGCCGCCGATGACCGCCGGATGCGCCGTGATGGCGTCCCAATAGGTTTCGATGAAGCGCGCCTGATATTCCTCGGTGAACAGCTGGTCGTACGTCGCGTGCTGTCCCGCAAGCGCGTCCGCCCCGAATTCCGCGACGAAGATCGGCTTGCCGTGTGCGGCGAGTTTATCGAAATCGGCGACAAGCGCGGCGCGGGCGCGATCGAGCTGCGCGGGTTCGGAGTACCAGCCGTGGTAGCGGTTGATGGTCACGATATCGGCCTCCGCAAAGGCCGGATCGTCGTTCCCCGCATAACCGACATTCGCGTGCGTCATCGGCCGCGTCGGATCGAGCGCGCGGGCATGCGCGAACAATGCCTGCCAATAGGTGCCGGAACGCTCCCGATACTCCGGCTCCGCCAGATACCCTGGCTCGTTCGCCAGCGACCAGGCGATGACGCAGGTGCGATTGGCATCGCGTGCAATCAGCTGTTCCACAGCCGCCTTGTGACTGGCGAGCACGGCATCGTCGACACGCCGGAAATCGAGGTTGATCGAAAAGACCTCGTCGATGACGAGAACACCGGCCGCATCCGCCATGTCGTAGAACTCTTCGGCATAGGGATAGTGCGAGGTGCGTACCGAATTCGCGCCGGTCCATTTCAGCAGCGCGAAGTCCTTCACGAGCTGCGGCAGATTGAGGCCGCGCCCATGGATCGGCGAATCCTCGTGCTTTCCAAATCCCCGAAGCGTGATCGGCGCGCCGTTGAGAAGCAGCTGCGATCCCTCGACGCGGATCTCGCGGAACCCGATCCGTTGTTCGACCCGATCGACCAGCGTTTCCTGCGCGTCGAGAAGGTCGATCGCAAGATCGTAAAGCGCCGGGTCGTCAGGTGACCAGCAGCGCGGGGTGTCCGGCGCGAGCGTCAGCGTAGCGCGCCCATTTGTCGCTAGCCCGGCGGCTTCGACGCTCTGGCCATGTCCGACCAAGCGCGCTCCCACCCGCATGCCCTCAGGCGCTTCGACGTGCAGCGTGACTGCGGTCATCGTCGCGACGGCGCGATAGGCGGTTATCGCCTGCGCCGGCATCGAAACCAGATGCACCGGGCGATTGATGCCGCCGAACGGAAAGAAGTCGAATCGCACCGCCGGCAGGTATTCGTCGCGCGGGCGACCTTCCTCGACATAGGTCGATCGGGTGATGCCTTGGGTGGGGCCGTCGGCAGGCAGCACATTGGTCACCCGCACGACGAGCCGCGCGGTGGCGCCCGGCCGGACGACATCGGTCACGTCGAACGCGAACGGAAGCATGGCCGCGCCGCTCGTACCGAGATGCCTGCCGCCGAGCCAGACGTCGGCGTGATAATCGACCGACGCGAAATGGAGGACGCGGCGAACACCGGGCAACGCAGGCGCGATGAAAACCTCGGTCTCGAGCCAGGCCGCGCCGACGTAATTCATGTAGCCCGCCTCGGCGAGCTGCTCGTTCCAGCTGCCCGGAATCGCGATCGCGTGCGTGTCGGCAGTGCCGATCCCAGCAGACCAACCGTCCCGCCCGCCACAGTCGTCAGGATCGAAACGGACCCGCCAAATGCCCGACAAATCGATTGCGGTTCGGCACGCGTTGGTTTGCGGACGGATCACCCGCGATGCACCAGAAGGCGCATCGGCATGACGACGCGCGGAATGATTGCGCCGCGGTGCCCGATGACTGTCGCGGCAAGCCGATTGCCGACGCCCGCGGCGGCGGTCGCCTCATGGCCAGCGAGACGCGCTGCGATGTACCCCGCGTTGAACGAGTCACCGGCACCGGTTGTGTCGACCGCCGCGCGTGGTTCGCTCGCCACGAGCTCGCGCTGAGTTCGCGAGGCCACATAGCTACCCTGTGCGCCGAGCTTGATCGCGACCTCACTCACCCCCATGCTCAGCCAGCGCGCGGCGCAGCTCTCAACATCGGTGTCGCCGAACAAGGCCACGTCATCCTCAAGCGTCGGCAATGCGATCGTCGCAATGCGAGCGATCGCCTCGACTGCGCGCCGCGCGTCGGCCTTGCTTGACCACCCGCGCGGCCGGTAATTGCTGTCGATAACGACCGTGCCGCCGTTCGCCCGCACGGACGAAGCCAGCGTCATGATGCGCTCACGCTCGGCATCGGTGTAGAGCGAAAGGGTGATGCCTGACAGGTAAAGCACGGACGCCGTCGCGGCCCTCGCCAGCGCGGCATCGGCCCCTGGACAACCAAAGAACGCGCGGGCCGCGGATTGGTCGCGCCAATAGGTAAAGCTTCGCTCGCCCGCGCTATCGACGCGGATCGCATAGAGGCCGGGGATCCGCTCCGGATGCGTCAGGACGAGCTCGATTACCACGCCCTCGGCCTCCCACTCCGCACGCATCTCGTCCGAGAACGTATCGCGGCCGATTGCGGACATGAACCCGACGTCGCAGCCCAGGCGCGCCAGATAGGCAGCAACATTGTAGCAATCGCCGGCGTGGCTCAGCGCCCAACTGCTCCCGCCCAGCGACGTGCGGCTCAACTCGACCATGCATTCGCCGAAAGCGACGATGCGGCCGGGCTTCATTACCAGTTCCACATCGTGCCGTCTTCGAGCCGCGCGATGGGCAGCGAGGCCGGACGATACGGGAACTTCGCAGCCAGATTCTCGTCGATCTCGACGCCGTGACCCGGAACATCACCGGGATAGAGAAAGCCCGCGTCGAAGCGGTAGGCGTGTGGAAACACCGCGTCGGTTTCGTCGGTGTGCCGCATGTATTCCTGGATGCCGAAATTGGGCACCCAGCTGTCGAAGTGCAGCGCCGCACCCATCGTGACGGGCGACAGATCCGTCGCGCCATGACAGCCGGTGCGGACCTGATAGAGCGCAGCAAAATCGGCGACACGCCGCAGGTGCGTGATCCCGCCGGACCCGACGACGGTCATGCGGATGAAATCGATCAGCTGGTTCTGGATCAGGTCCTTCGCGTCCCAGATCGTGTTGAAAATTTCGCCGACCGCGATGGGGGTTGTGGTGTGCTGCCGGATCAGCCGGAAGGCCTCCTGGTTTTCCGCAGGTGTCGCGTCCTCGATCCAGAACAGGTGATGCGGCTCGAGTTCCTTGCCGAGACGCGCAGCCTCGATCGGGGTCAGGCGGTGGTGGACGTCGTGGAGCAGATGCGGCTCGGGGCCGAATGCGTTGCGCAGCGCTGCAAACAGCATTGGCGCGAAGTCGAGGTAGCGCGCGGTGTTCCAGACCGTCTCGGTCGGCAACGCCGCGTCGGCGGGTTCATAGTGCAGCTTGCCGCGGCCAACGCCATAGGCCAGCTTCACGCCAGGGACGCCCGATTGCGCGCGTACGGCTTTGTACCCGAGCTTGAGATATTCGCCGACCGCCTCGACCGTGCTGTCAAGATCGTCGCCATTGGCATGGCCGTAGACCATGACGCCATCGCGGCTCTTGCCGCCAAGCAGGTCGTAAAGCGGCATGTTCGCCGCCTTGGCCTTCAGGTCCCACAGCGCGACGTCGACTGCGGCGATTGCGCGCATCGTGACTGGCCCGCGCCGCCAATAGGCTCCGCGGTAAAGATACTGCCAGATGTCCTCGATACGCCGCGCATCGCGGCCGATCAGCGCTGGAATGACATGGTCTTCGAGATAGGCGACGACAGCCATTTCGCGCCCGTTGAGCGTCGCGTCGCCGATACCGGTCGCGCCTCCCTCGACTTCAATCTTCAACGTGACGAAGTTGCGCCCCGGGCACGTCACGATAACTCTGGCGGACAATATTCGCACTAGGGTCCCCTCGCATCCCGGTCTATTCAACTGGACAACGTGAATTGGTCTGTCAAGTCGTCTGGACTGTCCTGACCAATCACGTTGACGCGCTCTAGCCAAGCTGATACCCCTTTCCGACCGGATAAGGGCTGGACATGGTGAAACCGCAAAGATCGTCGCGCCTGTACCAGACCGTAGCCGAACGGATCGCGCGGGCGATTGCGGGGGGAACCTATGTGCCCGGGGATCGTCTGCCGGCCGAGCGCGAACTCGCCGTTACCTATGATGTCAGCCGGCCGACGGTTCGGGAAGCGATCATCGCACTCGAAATCGACGGCTTGGTTGAGGTCCGCGTCGGTTCGGGCGTTTACGTCATCAGCACGACGCCCAAGACAGCCGCTGTCGCGATGGACATCGGCGCGTTCGAGCTGACCGAGGCGCGTCTGGTGATCGAGGGAGAAGCAGCGGCCCTCGCGGCAACGCAGGTAACCGATGACGAGCTTGCCGAACTCGATCAGCTGCTTGTCGAAATGGCCAAGGCGAACAACAAGAGCGCAGGCGCTGGCGAACTGGTCGATCGCCGCTTTCACGAAATGATTGCGACGATCACGCGCAACGGCGCGATGGCGGCCAGCGTCGAGCAGCTGTGGACAATTCGGAACCGCTCCCCGCAGTGCATCCGCTTGCTCGAAAAGACCCGCGCCGCAGGCTACAAACCCGTCATCGACGAGCATGCAGCGATTGTAGACGCGCTGCGCACGCGCGATCCCAATGCGGCGCGCGCTGCCATGCGCGGGCATCTCAGCCGCGTGCTCGACTATTTGCTCGATGCCACAGAGGTCGAGGCGATCGAAGAGGCTCGTGCCCGCATGGCCGCGCAGCGGTCGCGCTTCGGTCGCACGATTCCGTCCTGACATCGGCGCCATTTCAAGAGACTGGCATGACTGCTCCGCTCATCCTCGACCCCGACCGGCTGTTCCCGTCGCCTCCCCATGTCCGCGACATTGCGCGCGCGCTGTACGACAGTGTTCGCGGACTGCCGATTGTGTCGCCGCATGGGCATACCGATGCGGCCTGGTTCGCGCTCGACAAACCGTTCGCCAACCCCGCGGCGTTGTTCGTGGAGCCCGACCATTATGTTTACCGGATGCTCTATTCGCAGGGTGTCGCGCTCGACCGGCTGGGGATCCCCGATCGCGACGGCAATCGCCCCGATGTCGATCCGCGCGATGTGTGGCAGCTGTTCGCGGCGCACTTTCACCTGTTTCGCGGGACGCCGTCGCGGATGTGGCTCGACTGGGTGTTTGCCAACATCTTCGCGCTCGACGTGCGTCTGGAGGCAGACACGGCGGACCATTATTACGAGACGATCGACGCTGCGCTGGCCACCGACGCCTTTCGCCCGCGCGCGCTGTTCGATCGCTTCAATATCGAACTGATCGCGACGACCGAATCGCCGCTGGATACTCTCGAACACCACGACACCATCCGCGCGGCCAATGCATCGGGCGCGTGGGGCGGTCGCGTCATCACCGCCTTCCGCCCCGATCCGGTCGTCGATCCCGACTACGAGGGGTTCGCCTCAAACGTCGCCAAGCTGGGCGACCTGACCGGCGAGGACGTCGTGAGCTGGTCGGGCTACCTCGCGGCGCTACGCCAACGGCGCGCGTTCTTCGCCGCGATGGGCGCCACGTCGACCGATCACGGCCATCCGACGGCCGCGACAGCCGATCTGCCACGCGCGGCATGCGAGGCGCTGTTCGCGCGCGTCACGAGCGCTCCCGCGACGGCAGAAGATGCCGCGCTGTTTCGCGCGCAGATGCTGACCGAAATGGCGCGAATGAGCCTTGTCGACGGATTGGTGATGCAGATCCATCCTGGGTCGTTCCGCAATCACAACGCGAAGCTCTTCGAGCGATATGGCCGTGACAAGGGTGCCGACATCCCGACGCGCACCGACTATGTGCGCGCGCTGAAGCCGCTGCTCGACGCCGTTGGCAACGAGCCGGGCTTGTCGATCATCCTGTTCACACTCGACGAGACCAGCTACGCACGCGAGCTTGCGCCGCTCGCGGGGCATTACCCCTGTTTGAAGCTCGGGCCGAGCTGGTGGTTTCACGATTCGCCCGAAGGTATGCGGCGCTTTCGGCAGATGACGACGGAAACCGCGGGCTTTTACAACACTGTCGGGTTCAACGACGACACGCGCGCGTTCCTTTCGATACCGGCGCGCCACGACGTCGCGCGGCGGATGGATTGCGGATTTCTCGCCGAGCTCGTCGCCGATCACCGGCTGGAAGAGAACGAAGCGTTCGAAGTGGCGCGCGACCTGACCTATAACCTCGTCAAGCAGGCGTATCGGCTTTGAGGCTGTCGCACGCGACGCTCGACACGCTGCCAGGCGACGTGATGCGGGCCAAGTATGACCCGCGCACGGTGGGAACCGGCGTTGTCCACCTCGGCATCGGCGCCTTCCACCGGGCGCATCAAGCTGCCTATTTCGACGACCTTATCGCTGCAGGTGCCGGCGATTGGCGGATCTGCGGCGTCTCGCTCCGCTCGCCCGATGTGCGCGACCGGCTCGTGCCTCAAGACTGCCTCTACACGCTCGTCGAACAAGGTGTGCGTGGTATCCGCAAGCGCGTGATCGGCGCGATTGCCGATGTCCTTGTCGCGCGCGAGGATCCCGCCCGCGTCATCGCCGCGATCGCCGACCCGGCAACACGGCTGGTGACGCTCACGGTGACCGAAAAGGGCTATTGCCACGATCCCGCGACGGGGCGCCTCGACACGGGCCATGCCGATATCGCGCACGATCTGGCCAGCCGCGACAAACCGGTAAGTGCCATCGGATATCTCGTCGCCGGGTGCGCGCGACGTCGTGCGGAAACGGGCGCGCCGCTCACCATCCTCAGCTGCGATAACGTGCCGCACAACGGCGCCTTGCTGCGTGGTGTGATGGTCGCCTTTGCAGCATTGCGCGATCCGTCGCTCGCCGTGTGGATTGCCGACAACGTTGCCTTCCCATCATCGATGGTCGACCGGATCGTGCCGGCAACCACCGATGCCGACGTCGCCGAACTCGCCCGTGTGACGGGCGTGGTCGACACCGCGATGGTCAAGGCCGAACCGTTCACGCAATGGGTGATCGAGGATTGTTTCGCCGACCGGCGCCCGGCGTTCGAATCCGTCGGCGCGCAGATGGTGAGCGACGTTCGCCCGTTCGAACTCGCCAAGCTCCGCATGCTCAACGGCGCGCACTCGACGATTGCGTATCTCGGGCTTCACCACGGCATCTCGACCGTCGACGAAGCGATGTCGCACCCCGACATCGCCGCAGTGGCGGATGCCCTCATGGTCGAGGCGGCGTCGACGCTTCCTCCGGTCCCCGGGCTCGATCCGCGCGGCTATGCCGCAGCGCTCAAGCATCGGTTTGCAAATCCGGCGTTGAAGCACCGGCTAGCGCAGATCGCGATGGACGGCTCGCAAAAGCTGCCGCAGCGCCTGCTTGGCACGATCAAGGCGGTGCACGACCGCGGCGACGTCCCGCGCGCGGCGGCGACCGGTGTCGCGGCGTGGATGCGTCATCTGTCCGGCCCGTATCTCAACGACCCGCTGGCCGAGCGACTCCGCGCGGCCGCACACGACGATCCCGAGCAGCTGGTCGCAGCGGCACTCGCGATCGAGCCGGTTTTCGGTGAACTCGGGCGCGCACGCTGGTTTCGCGATCTGCTCGTCGAGGTGATGCCATGACAGGGACGCACGTCGTGGTTGCATCCCCGTCTGACAGCGTCGCGACAGCGGTTGCCGCCGTCGATGCCGGCAGCCATGTGGTCGGCGGCGTTGTGGCGACCGAGGCGATCGCCGCCGGACACAAGATCGCCTTGCGCGCGCACCGCGCCGGAGAGCCGGTGATCAAGCTGGGTCAGGCGATCGGCGTGGCGAACGCCGACATCGCAGCCGGTGCGCATGTTCACGTACAGAACTTGCGCTTTGTCGGCGGGGCGGACCGTGGCGTAATGGGGAGCCGCATCGCTCAGCCGACAGAGCGACCTGCCACATTCGAGGGGTTCGTGCGCGCCGACGGGCGGGTCGGCACACGAAATTACATCGGCGTGCTGACTTCGGTGAATTGCTCGGCAACCGTCGCGCGTCGAATTGCCGCGCATTTCACGGCCGATCGTCTGGCGACGTATCCCGGCGTCGATGGCGTCGTCGCCTTCAGCCACATGTCGGGCTGCGGCATGGCGAAGAGCGGCGCGGGGATTGACAACCTGCGCCGGACGATCGGCGGCTATGCGCGCCATGCCAATTTCGCGGGCGTATTGCTCGTCGGCCTTGGCTGCGAGGTCAATCAGGTCGATTCGCTGCTTGAGCGCGAAGGCCTGCGCAGCGGGCCGACGCTGATGACGCTCGGTATTCAGGACGCGGGCGGGACACGCAATGCAATCGACGCCGGGATTGCCATGGTCGAGGGAATGCTGGCGCAGGCGGCGACGGCGAAGCGTACAACAGTCTCGGCCGCGCACTTGACGCTCGGGCTGCAGTGCGGCGCGTCCGATGGCTATTCGGCCCTGACGGCGAACCCGGCGCTTGGGCGGGCAGCCGATCTGCTCGTCGCGGCGGGCGGGCGCGTTGTGCTGTCAGAGACCCCGGAGATTTTCGGTGCGGAGAATTTGCTCCTCGAACGCACTGCCAGCCCGGACGTGGCGGCCGCGCTGTGCGCCAAGGTCGTCTGGTGGGAAGACTATGCCGCCTCCAGCGGGATCACGCTCGACAGCAATCCATCGCCAGGAAACATCGCGGGCGGCATCACGACCATCCTGGAAAAGTCGCTCGGCGCGGTCGCCAAATCGGGCTCGACGCCGCTCAATGCCGTGATCGATTACGCTGCTCGCATCGACGCCCCTGGACTCACCTTCATGGACTCCCCCGGCTACGACCCCTGTTCGGCAACAGGACAGATCGCGGGCGGCGCAAACCTGATCGCGTTCACGACCGGGCGCGGCTCGGTGTTCGGATCGAAGCCGGCACCGACGCTCAAGCTGGCCTCGAACAGCGACCTGGCGCTCCGGATGGCCGACGACATCGATATCGATTGCGGGCGATTGCTCACCAACGAGGCGACGCTTGATCAGCTTGGCGAGGAGATTTTCGGCGCGCTGCTCGCCACCGCCAGCGGGACGCCGACGGCTTCGGAACGCAACGATTTCGGGGACGACGAATTCGTGCCTTGGGTACCGGGCGCGTCGATGTGAGGTGGATCGCGCTCCTCCTGTTCGTTCTGACTGGCACCCCGGTTGCGGCCGAACCCGTCCCTGCCGCCGCTGTCCGCACGGCGCTGGTCGAGAGCGCCGATGCGATCGACCGCGTGTTGCTCGATGAACAGGGGCGCGCACGCGGCGACTATGACTGGAAGCGCGGCCGGTGGTCCGACTATGAAGTCGCCTGGCATACCGGGCAGGCGATAGAAGCCCTGCTCGTCGCGCATGAGACCACCGGCGACGCGCGGTACGTTCGCCGGGCAAGGCAAGCGGGCGACTTCTGGATCGGGCTCGAACTGAAGTCCGGCCCCTTCAAGGGCATGATCGATGCCGCGCACGGCGATCGCCTTGGCCGCCTGATCAACTTCACGACGGTCGGCAACGGCACGCAGGGTCTGTTCAGCTTGACCCGTGCCACCGGTGACAAACGCTATGCCGACGTCGCCAGCCGGTCGGTTGCATGGCTGGCGCGCAACACGCAGGTGCCGGGCCATCCGGGGCTGTACTACAATATCCTCGACCCCGCGACGGGGACGATCTGGCGCGACCGCTCGCCGCATCACGATACGAAGACGCCCACGGTCACGCAGGTCGCACGCCCCAACATCGAGGGTTCGCCGTTCCTGGACGCCTGCGAGCACCTGCGCGAGGCGTGGCTCTGCCGGGCCCATCTCGACCTTGCCGCCCGCACTGCAGCGCGACAGGATACGACCGGCTTGTGGATGGAATTCGAGCCGAACAATCCGGCCGACGGCACAGTCCATCCACGTTTCAACACTTGGAACGCAGAGGCGATGCTGCGCAGCTGGCGCAAATCGGGCGAGCGGCGCTACCTCGATGCCGCGCTCGCCACGGCCCGGGCGAATGCGCGGATGATAGCGGCGGATGGCAGCTTCGACTATGTCCAGAACGTCAGCGGGCGGCGTGGCAACACGTCGCCGACCGGGTCGGCCAGCGCGTTTGCCGGGCTGCTCTGGCTCGAACTGCGCGCAGCGGGGCACCGCGAATTCGACGCACAGATCCATGCGGCCGCGCGCTGGCTAATCGTCAATCGCTATCCGGCCGACCATCCCGATCCTAATCTGCGCGGGCTGATCATCGAACGCCGGATCAAGGGCGGCAACGTCATCCAGCGCGACCTCAGCAACCTGTTCGCCGTCCGCTTCCTCGCAGCCTATCTGAAAGCCTTTCCATGACCGTTTCACGCCGAACCCTGCTCGGCGGTTCGGCGGCCGGCGTCGTGGCCGTCACGCTGCCCGCCCAAGCCAACGCGCAATGGAAGGCAGCTGCTGCGGATCAGGCGCGCCCTTTGCTGCACCTGCCGTCGCGCAGCAAAATGAGCCTTGAGGGCGAGTGGCGCTACATCCTCGACCCGTTCGATGCGGCCAAGCGCGGCGACAACGCGCGGCGCACTTTCTGGAAGAACTTCCGTCCGCCCGAGACGGGGCCACTTGTCGAGTACGACTGGTCGCAAAGCCCCGTGATCGACCTGCCGCGCGACTGGAACAGCCATGCGCCCGAGCTTCAGTGGTACGACGGCCCGGTCTATTTCCGGCGCACGTTCAACGTCACGCTCGTTCCCGGCATGCGTCGCTTCCTCGCGTTCGAGGGCGTCAACTACCACGCGACGGTCTGGCTCAACGCCGAAAAGCTTGGCGAACACGAGGGCGGCTTCACGCCCTTCGCGTTCGACGTCAGCGACCGGCTGAAGGCGGGCGAAAATGCCGTCGTCGTCTGTGCCGACAGCCGCCACCACCCCGAAGCGGTGCCGAGCGATTACACCGACTGGCAGAATTATGGCGGGATCACGCGCGCGGTGTGGCTGGTCGACGAGGCCGCGACGCGGATCGACGACTGGTTCGTCCGCCTCGAGGGAGATAACGTCGTTGTCGACGTTGCACTGGTCGGTCCCGATGCCGCGAACGCGCCAGTGCGCGTCGAACTCGGGAAGCTGCGGCTGCGCGGGCGGACGGGAGCCGACGGCAAGGTCCGGCTGTCGGTGCGCAACCGGCTGGCCTTGTGGTCTCCCGAGAACCCCGTGCTGCACAGTTTCTACGTCGAATCGGGAGGCGTCAGCGCGGGCGAAAAGATCGGGCTGCGTACCATCGCCACGCGCGGGCGCGAATTGCTGTTCAACGGCAAGCCGGTTTTCCTGCGCGGGATCAGCCTTCACGAGGAACCGATCGGCCCCGTCGGCACGCGGCGGATGCGCGAGGCCGACGCGCGGCGGCTGCTGGGGGAGGCCAAGGCGCTCGGCTGCAATTTTGTCCGCCTCGCGCATTATCCGCATTCGGAGATCATGCTGCGCGTCGCGGACGAACTCGGGCTGATCGTCTGGGCCGAAGTCCCCGTTTATTGGGAACAGATCCGTTACGAGAGCGCGCACACGCTCGGGCTCGCGCGGTCGATGCTGCGCGACATGATCCTGCGCGACCGCAACCGCTGCTCCATCGGCCTGTGGTCGGTCGCGAACGAGACCCCGCAGGAGGCCGCGCGGACGCGATTCCTGCGCACGCTGATCGCCGATGCGCGCACGCTCGATCCTACCCGGCTCATCACCGCCGCGCTCAACAAGAACGTCGACGTCGGCGGCGCGAAGGAGGGCGAAAGCCGCTTTGCGGTCACCGACGAGCTCGGCCGCGACCTCGATGTCCTGGCCATCAATCAGTACGAGGCGTGGTATTCGAAACGCACGCCCGACCAGATCGACCAGGTCAGCTTCACGACGCCCTATGACAAGCCGCTGATGTTCTCCGAATTCGGCGCCGACGCGCTCGCGAGGCACCGGGGCCCGCGCGAAAACCTGTGGACCGAAGACTATCAGGCCTGGCTCTACGAGGAAAATTTCAAGCTGATCGACCGCACCGAAGGCTGCGTCGGCCTGTCGCCCTGGGTGCTCAAGGATTTCCGCAGCCCGCGCCGCTGGCATGGCCGCTTCCAGCAATTCTGGAACCGCAAGGGGCTGATTAGTGAAACCGGCGTCCGCAAGGCGGCGTTCGCTTCGCTGGCCGCCTATTATGCACGCAAGGCCGGGCGGTGATCGACCGGCGCGGTCTGATTACGGGCGGGACGGCTATTGCTGGCATCGCCGCACTGCCCGCACGCGCTCGCAATGGCGGTGATCCGTGGGCCCGCGCCGATAGCATCGCCCGTGGCGTCCGCCTGCCCCGCATTGCATCGATCGACCGGCGCATCAGCGACCACGGCGCAGTCTCGGGGTTTGACCGCGACGCACGGCCCGCAATTCTGGCGGCGATGGCGGCGCTCGGGCGGCGCGGCGGGCGCGTCGTCCTGCCGCCCGGCGAGTGG
>VYLL01000303.1_pt1 | contig 21166 bp, 18 predicted proteins | sample 5114301 | NCBI WGS metagenome assembly VYLL01 (sample SAMN12291809, study PRJNA351875) | freshwater metagenome | isolation source: freshwater lake | place: USA: Michigan, MSU2 Lake | collected 2011-08-16 | reverse complement strand
TACTGTCAGCATTGCATAATTGACGAATGAAAATCAACGATTTAGCCCCAAGTAAGAAAACCAAGTTGGTGATTTTCATTGTCAGGTCAGACGATAAATGTCTGACTCTGACCGAAAGCGTCACGAGGTTTAACCTTGACATCAGCCTCAGGCGGATCGTCAACCCCCTGGGCAAACTATGCATTCCTAATGCATAGTTTGGGTTTAAAATCGTTACCAGAAAGTTCTGGTAAGCCTACAAACATTACATTTTGATCTAATTCTTAATCTGGGTTAAATTTCCATCAGCTCGTTGATTCATTAGGACCAAGTACTCCAGTAATAGTACATCATTCCATGCAGGACAGTAATGATAAAACAATCCCACTTTTAGGTTAGTAAGAACTACTCTTTTTCCATTGGATAGATACGATGAAACGTTGCCGATAAAAAAGGGAAAATTGCTCCTTTCGATCCGAGCATTCAATTCAGGCTGTTCGGGAATCACCAGTTGGGGAATCTCATATCCCCACTTCAATAGAGCAATGCTAAGAATGATCTTTTCCAATAAATCTTTACTGTGCCGAAATTCATCAACCGCAAGTGCACAAAGTGTTTGTTTCTGTGCCTCCAGTTTTGGTATCGTACGAACGTGCATCAGCCGCGCAATATGATAAAGAAGGAGTGACGCTTTGCCGTAGTAGGGTGAAACCGCCAACGGCTGCCGCACTATATCTTGATTTTGAATTGCGGTTACAATTACATCTAAGCTTGCACTGTCGGCTTTTGTCCATTTTAATTTTTTTGCCTCCACCATACACAGTATATTTGTTAACACGCACAAATCCAACACCACAGGAAATTTTTTTCCAAACCAACTGGAATAAAATTGAAACGATTGATATCGTTTACCTACGCTCCTGCTCTTTTTTCCATTGTGCACATAGCCCTGCATGATCGAATGAATGGATGCGATCGAGCTCGAATCACTTGCCAGTGCCAGCATCGAAAGGGCTGTTACATCCAGATCGTCAGGAGGGGCATAATCATTACGAAACACACTTACCCACCAATTATACGGAAATGTGTACGCACTATCAGTTCGCCAAAAGTTGTAGGTGCCACGGCCTTTTTTATTTACAAACTTATCAAAGGGTATCCGAGCATATTTGATAATACTATCAACGATTGCCTTGTGATTACTTAATGACGGCCCAAGATTTTGAAGAGTAAAGATCAGCAAATCATTATAAAAGATATTGTTGTTGAGTTTAGCTTCACTCATCCTCGGCTTGCGTGTAACATAAGAAGGAACGATGCCTGGGAGCAGGGATGGCCGCTGAAGTTTTTGTAGCTCAAATAGGCGTTGAAGTAAGTCGGCCTCCCGGATGGGTTGAGAGCTGGCCGTAAATGTTAACCACCAAAAAATAATCACCCACCACCGTTTCATTGTCATGCAAAAAATCTAAGGGAGAAAAAAAACATAAATCAGTTATGTGAGTGTTTACTAAGCTTCCCCATTATTTTTTTTCAACTGCATGACCACCAAACTCATTTCGTAAGGCGGCCACTACTTTTCCAGAAAACGTATCTTCTACTTGCGATCGATACCTCATCAACAACGACATGGTGATCACAGGAGTGGGAACGCCCATTTCCAAGGCTGCCTCCACTGTCCATTTCCCTTCACCCGATGAATGCATAACGCCTTTAATCGACTCGAGGTTTTTATCTTTTTCTAACGCTGATTGAGTTAACTCCATTAACCAACTTCGCACCACCGAACCATGATTCCATACCTTTGACACCGCTGCTAAGTCAACGTCCGTATCGTAACGATGAAGGACTTCCAGTCCCTCGGCCATCGCCTGCATCATACCATACTCAATACCGTTGTGAACCATTTTCGTAAAATGTCCATTGCCGGTTTTACCGCAATACAAAAATCCATTAGGCACTGAGATGGCTTTAAAAATAGATTCGCAATAATCAAATACTTCCTTCTTTCCGCCAACCATCGTGCAAACACCATTTATTGCACCGTCAACTCCGCCACTTGTTCCACAATCCAACAACTCAACTCCTATTTTCTCCAGATCGCGTGCACGCGCTAGTGTGTCTTTAAAGTGAGAATTTCCTCCATCGATGATGATGTCTCCCGGGTTCAAATAAATTTTAAGATTGTTCAACACTACGTCTACGACATGACCGGCCGGAACCATTAACCAAATTACTTTTCGCCCATTCAATGCCAATGCCATGTCACTCATTGCAGCCATCGTGGTTACACCTTCTCTTGAAATTTTTTCAGCAGCAGATTTATTGACATCAAATGCAACCACTTCAAAACCCTTACTCTTAAAATTGAGCGCCAGGTTGTATCCCATCTTTCCCAAACCTACCAATCCTATTTGCATAGCCTATTTGTTAAATGATTTGATCTAAGAGTAAAACGCCTACTAATCCAGCAATAGACACGATCGTCTCCATCATTGTCCAGGACTGGAAGGTCTGTTTGAGGGTCAAATTAAAATATTCTTTAAACATCCAGAAACCAGTGTCATTCACATGGGAGAACATGAGGCTCCCGGCACCAACAGCCAATACCATCAGCTCAGGATGAATTCCAGGCTGAGATAAAAATGGGAGGACAATACCTGCAGCCGTAAGCCCTGCTACGGTGGCAGAACCCAACGACACCCTAAGTAGCGCTGCCACACTCCACGCCAATACTAGCGGAGAAAGTGAAAAGTCTTGCGCAAGCGATTTGATGTAAAGGCCAACACCGCTATCGATCAGTACTTGCTTGAATCCACCACCAGCGGCTATCACCAACACGATAAGTGAAACCTCTTTAATCGATTGAAACATATCACTGCAATTCTTTTATATCAAAAAGACCTGTGGCTGATGCCGTAGAAAAATCAACCAAGTATTCTCCCGTCAATTGAAAGACGACATACTCCTTTATCGATACCAATTTATGAGCACTCTCGAAGATATCTTTTTGATTTTCCTTCCACCACAGCATCTTGCAAAACGGAGACATTGGATGTACAGGTGTTCCTGTTTTTTCATACAGTTCTTGAGCAAACCCCATTTCCTTGAGTCTTTTTGCCTGCTTTGTGGCACGGGTATCTGCCCAAATAATGATAGGTGTGATAGCAACGCCATTCACGTCCACCGCCAACAAACTATGCATAGCCGCACTGAAGGAAATACCAAGGCATTCACGTGAAGAACACTCTTTTAAGATTTCACTAATCAATTTCACCACCTCGCGAAAAATGGCTTCGGCATTTTGCTCGGCAAAACCTGGCGTTGGATAGTCGGTATGATAATACTCTTGCCGGACAGCTACTACTTCTCCTTTGGCCGTAATGGCCATTCCCTTTGAACTGGTTGTTCCAATGTCAATGGCTAAAATATAGGGCTTCAATTAACCGGCATTATTCCAGAAAAGTAGCAAAAGGAAGACTGGTATAGAAGCAGAATTCTAAATCTCTGCTAGCGCTTCAGAAACTTGTGGGTTGATTTCAAGCCCGATTGCTCGTTTTGGATGGATAGGAAATAGTAGCCCTCATGAATATCTTTCACTTTAAAGCGAACTTCAAACTCATCGATCACCTCCGTTTCGAGGTTGATCTCGTTTCCAATTATTGTCCGAAAAGTGAATTTTGATTTACTAGCTACTGGATGCTCAAATTTGACAGTCAAAAATTCAGAGGCTGGGTTTGGAAAAAGCTGAATCAGTTTAACGGGGTCTGTTTGCGCAGAAAACGCCTCATCTTTTGTCTGTCCAAACAGGGATTGAACAGAAAAAAAGCAGAGTATGGCAATAAAAATAATCCTTGAGGCGTTCATTAATGCTACTTACGTGATTTAATAGCTCTTGGATGCAATTTGTAAGCCAAAAGTTTAAACTGTTGCCTTTTCTTTTTGAATCTTTCTGAGTGCATCAGGCAAGAAATCGATCAAATCAGATGCAATTAAAGAATTCATACTTGCTTGTTGAACAGCTAAATCACCCGACAGGCCGTGCAGATATACACCCAAAACAGCTGCCTGCTCAGGCAGGTAACCCTGAGCCAGTAAACCAGTTAGCACTCCTGTAAGAACATCTCCCGATCCACCGGTAGCCATTCCCGCATTGCCTGTTGGATTAAAATATATAATGCCGCCCGGAGTCGATATAGAGGTAAAAGCGCCTTTCAAAACAACAATAGCCTCTTTCTCAATGCTGAAATTTCGTTGATTTTCGAGTCTCTCAAAATCGTTAGCCCAACTTCCCACAAGCCTTTCAAACTCTTTGGGGTGAGGGGTTAAAATACTTCCAGTGGGAATCAGAGATATCATTTCCCGATTTTCCGAGAGCAGGTTTAGGGCGTCTGCATCGATGACCAAGGGCTTTGCATAATCTTTAAGCAGCCTACCGAGCGCAGCAGCTGACTTCGGGTTTTTGCCCAATCCGGGACCAATACCAATGCTTTGGTAGTTGAGAGCCTGTGGAATAGACGAAAAGAAATTCTCGTTTTCATCGATCGAGGTCATCGCCTCGGGAACCGAGGATTGAAGAATTTCATTGCCACTACTGGGCACATGCACTGTTAACAAGCCAACCCCCGATCTCAAAGCAGCTCGGGCACTCAGAACACCAGCACCCATCTTCCCGTGCGAGCCTGCAATGAGTAGGGCATGACCATAGGTTCCTTTGTGAGAAAAACGCAGCCTTGGGCGAAGAATCTTTTTTACATCATCTTCATCGACCAAAAAATTTGACCCTTCAAGTTGATTGATGTAGCCCTTGGCCAAGCCAATGTCAAGAGCTGTCCAGTTGCCTACAAAGTGCCTATTTTGTGGAAGAAGAAAAGCCAGTTTAGGAGTTTGAAAAGAAACTGTTTGGTGAGCCTCAACTATACTTCCTTTGCTGGGATGATCGGCCAACAGCCCGGAGGGAATATCAACGGCAACTTTGATCGCGCTTGCGCCATTCATTTGCTCGATGACACAAGCGTAAACTCCTGCAACAGGTCGCGATAAACCAGATCCGAAAATGGCATCAATAAGCACTTCGCAACTCTCGAAATCGGGGAGTTCAGTTGGCGATATAATCTCACTTACGGAAAGCTTACCAGCGAGTCGATGGAGGTTGGTTTTAAAGTCCGCGGTTTCTTTTGAATCGCCTCGAACCACCCAAACGCTAACTGAAAATCCTTTTTCGGCAAGTAGTCTTGCGATCCCTAGGCCATCACCACCATTGTTTCCAGTACCACACACGATCCCAATGTTTTTTGTGGCGTACTGAGAGACAAACCAATTTGTGAAAGCAATGCACGCCCGTTCCATAAGTTCAATGGACAAAATTGGCTCATTCTCAATCGTGTAGCGATCGAGGTCTTTGATTTGATTTGTTGTCAGAATTTTTACCATAAGAAAACACTCTTGTCAAAAGTTGAACCAACAAACTGCAAATCCGGTGTGGTAGCTATTCCGTATAGTCCAGGTATGCAGCAACATCGGACTGAATATAGTTTGGGTAAATATGAAGATGCTTCTTTCGAACTTCCTCAAAAATAATTTTCTTGAGAAGAGGCAAGTTTTCTTTTGTAGCTGCCGATACAAAAACAACATTTTCAAATCCCTGCTCGCGGTAATGACCTTTGAGTTGCTCATAATCGACAGGTCCGTCCATTAACAAATCAATTTTATTAAGCACAAGCAAGGTTGTAATGTTGCCCGCACCTATCTCAGCCAGTGTTTGCTTCACAACTTCGATATGGTTGTTATGGAACGGATGGGCGATGTCGGCCACATGAATTAATAGGTCTGCTTCACGTACCTCATCTAGAGTAGACTTAAATGATTCTATTAGATGATGAGGTAATTTTCGGATGAACCCAACAGTATCGGACAATAGAAATGGTATGTCACCTATCACTACTTTCCGGACGGTCGCGTCTACTGTAGCGAAAAGTTTATTCTCGGCCTTGACGTCTGCTTTGGACAGTACATTCATCAGGCTTGACTTGCCAACGTTGGTATAGCCCACCAGAGATACACGCACAATATTGTTTCGTGATTTGCGCTGAGTAATGCGTTGCTTATCAATTTTTTTCAGGTCTTCTTTTAATACAGAAATCTGGTTTTTGATATTACGTCTATCTGTTTCAATTTCCTTTTCGCCTGATCCTCCCCTGGATCCAGTACCTCCACGCTGACGCTCCAAGTGAGTCCACATCCCTGTAAGCCGAGGCAACAAGTATTGATTCATTGCCAACTCAACTTGAGTACGTGCCTGAGCGGTTTGAGCCCGCATAACAAAAATATCCAGAATCAAAAGACTTCGATCATAGACCCTCACCTTCTCCTCTCGCGAGGCTGGGTTAAACTCCTTTTCTATGTTTCGAAGTTGAGAAGGACTAAGGTCGTCATCAAAAATCAGGCTCCTAATCCCGTTGGAAAAAACAAAGTTTTTGATTTCCTCCAGTTTGCCCTTTCCTACGAATGTTCTCACATCTGGATGCGGCAGGCGCTGAACAAAGCGCTGTGCCGACTGGATACCTGCGGTTTCTGCAAGAAAAGCTAGTTCATCCAAATGCTCAGTTGTTACTTCCGGTCGCGATGAGGGTTCCATCAACGCTATCAAAACGGCCTTGTTTTCTGTATTTGTCATTTCAAACCACAAACTTACTTCATTACCAAGTTTGTTTTCCCATCAGGTTACTTTTTAATAGTTTTGTGGAATGTAGAAACGGGAAATTTTCCTTTAGGATCGATTTCTTGTCCTTTTCTCTAAACCTTAAATAATTGCCTGGACCGCCAATCCAAGCGATTTGTTTGCCGAATGAAAGTAGCTATTGTATTAAATACTTCGTGGAATATCTACAACTTCAGGTTGAATTTCGTAAAATGTCTTATCGCTGAGGGACATGAGGTTCATACAGTGGCACCCCACGATGATTTCACGGAAAAGTTAGTAGAGGTTGGCTGTATCCACCATGATGTACGCATGGACAGTCGCGGGGCAAATCCAATCAAAGATTCAGCACTCATATTTGAGCTATATTTTATCTATCGCAGAATGAGGCCTGATGTGGTGCTTCATTACACGATCAAACCAAATATTTATGGCACGTTGGCCGCAGCAATGCTGCGAATTCCAGCCGTAAATAATGTTTGTGGGCTTGGCACGATATTCTTGAAAGACAACTTGGTTTCTAAAATCGCTATTTCTCTTTACAAGTTAGCTTTTCGGTATCCGAAAAAGGTTTTTTTTCAAAACCCGGATGACTTGGATCTTTTCGTTGACAAGAAAATCATTTCTGAGAAAATTACAGATCTACTGCCGGGTTCTGGGATAGACCTAACCCACTTTACAGCAGCTGATTTCAAACGCAACAAGGAATTTACTTTCTTGCTTATTTCCCGCTTAATTACTGATAAGGGCATTTTAGAATTCATCGATGCCGTAAAAAAACTAAAAGCAAGTGGACTGAAAGCGAGATTTCAAATTTTGGGTGCAAAAGACCCAAAACACCAACGAGGAATTCCATTGAATGTAATAGAAGAGTGGGTGACGTCTTCAACCATCGAGTACTTGGGGACAACCAAAGATGTTCGTAAATTTATTGAGCAAGCGGATTGTATAGTTCTCCCTTCCCACCGCGAGGGAACCCCCAGAACACTGCTTGAGGCCTCAAGTACAGCAAAACCAATCATTACAACTGACGTTCCTGGATGCCACAACGTGGTTGACCACAACGTTAATGGCCTACTGTGTAAACTTAGAGACTCAGAAGATTTGGCTAACAAAATGTTCGAGATGGCAAACTTTGATGACGCTACACTAAAGAGCTTAGGCGAAAACGGGCGCAGAAAGATGGTAGAAAAATTTGACGAAAAGTTAGTCTTTAATAAGTACCTGAAAGTACTGAGCTATTTGCAACCGGGAATTCATACTTAGCACAAGTGAAACACGGTGTGGCAACTTCTCAAATAAGTTGAAGTGCCTGTTATTTTATGCTCAATAATTGCTTACTTTGATGCAAATGAAACCGTTGGCTGTGCCGAAAAAATACTGTCTTGTTTTGTCTCTGTGCGTTCTTTCTTCGTGTGCATCGTATAAGCAGAACATTATGTTTAGATCAACGGATGATACCAAACCAGAGGTATTCAAACGTGAGGCGTCAAAGGCAGAGAAAAACTACGTCATTCAGAAAAATGACCTGCTCACTTTAGATGTTTTTACAAACAAAGGAGAACGCATCATCGATCCGAACCCGGAATTGACTTCGGTAAATGCTAATCCTAATGCAGGCGAGATCATTGTCATCAATTACTTGGTTGAGCTTAATGGGATTGTCAAATTTCCAGTCATTGGGGAGTTGAATGTGGAAGGACTAACACTTCGGCAAGCTGAAGAAGTAGCGCAAAAGGAATATGCAAAGTTTTTCAAGGAACCATTTGTGATTATCAATTTTACAAATAAACGAGTCACCGTATTGGGAGCTCCTGGAGGATTGGTAATCCCGTTGACAAATCAAAATACACGGCTGATTGAAATACTTGCCTTGGCCAAAGGTGTTAACAATGACGCTAAGGCAAACAAAATTAAAGTGATTAGAGACGACAAAGTATACAACATTGATTTTAGTACTATCAAGGGCTTTCAAGAGGGCAACATGATAATAGAACCAGGTGATGTTGTCTATATCGAGCCTATTCGAAGACCATTTAATGAAGGCTTGAGAGACAATGCTATTCTATTCAGCCTTGCTGTAAGCTTGACAACGCTTGTGGTTCTTTTACGAAGTTTTTAAATGGTGGAACAGAAAAATTGGAAAACAATAAACCTATAAACACCGCACCCATCGAAGGGATAGACCTCGATAAACTCCAGTCGGTTGTTCGAAAAAACAAGTGGTGGATTTTATTCTTTTTTATAATCTGCAACTCAGCCGCCTATTTGTACATTCGATGGACCAAGGATTTATTTGAGTCAGAATCCGAGATGAAGTTGGAAATCAAGAAAGACGCTACTGGCCTAGGTTTAAAGAGCATTGTGGAAGACCAAAACTTGAATTTAATCTCTGGCGAAATAGAACAAATTAAATCCAAAGTTTTTTTTAGCAGGTTAATTGACTCTCTCGATATTGGTACCAGTTACTACAGCATAGGCAATGTGTTGACAGATGAAATGTATCAACGCTCTCCATTCTTAGTTCAAGTCGTAGAAGATGACGCAACTCATCTTTTTGACCAAAACGTGTTTATAAACATCATAGACAAAGCAACCTTCGAAATTAAAATTGACCGGGACGGTGAGTTTGTCAGTAGAAAATTTAACGAACCTTTTAGTCTGAATGGTGCAACCATAAATGTTCATCCGAGCCGTTTTTTTGAACTTAGCGATAACGAATATTTTTTCGTGATTCATAGCAAAGGCACACTAGTAAATTACTTGGCAAAAAACATTTCCGTATCACCACTTAATTTTAACGCAAACACAATTCGCGTTGCCTTTAAAGACAATAATGCCAAAAAAGCATACGATATCGTCAATAAAATTGACTCACTCTATATCTTCTACAGTAGCGAACAAAAGAATCTTGCTAACCGACAAAAAATAGGATGGCTAAACAATGAGCTCGAACAGGTCGAGAAGAGAATGCAGAATTTTGAAAATTATTTTGAAAACTTTACACTTCAAAATAAAAGTAGCGACTTATCACAAGATCTAAAGCGAACTATCATTGCAATCAATGCGACAGATTCCGCTCGATTTCAACTAACAAAAAAGATTGAACAACTTAACGGCATTATTGAACAAATCAATGACAATAAACTTCCATTTTCATTGCAGCAACAACGAGTTTTACCGGAATACATTAACAAGAAACTTGAAGATTTTAATAAACTGCAACAAGACCGTGATCGATTGGCTCTGGCCTACAATGAAAATACTTTTGCCTTTCGCCAAAAAGAGAAAGAAGTGTCTTTGGCCAAAGAAACAATCTTCAAGCAATTGACTGAACTAAAGAGCGATTGGCTTAAGACGTTGTCAGAGCTTCGGCAAAGGAAAGAAAATCTCGAAAAAGGATTCGCAACGATGCCTGACAAGAATACGCAGTATTCCAAAAATCAACGGTTTTATAAACTCTATGAAGAGTTCTATCTTTCCATGATGCAGTCAAAAGCTCAATTTGAGATTGCACAAGCGGGCAATGTGCCTGATTTCAAGATTCTCTCACCGGCATCCCTTCCAACGGTTCCCATTTCACCAAAAAAATTGTTGATTTTGGGAATTGGGTTGGTCGCTAGTTTTGTTCTTAATTTCTTTTTTCTTGGAATCTCCTATTTGCTAAACAACAAAATTACTAGCGCACAAGAAGTTGAAAAATCAATTCATGTGCCGCTTCTTGGGGTAATTCCTACCTCTCACCGAAAATCAAATTCACTGTTTCATGTTGTGGATAATCCAAAATCAATGGTCAGTGAATCTTTCCGATCCCTTCGAACGAACTTGGACTTTTTTACTATTGGAGGTCATAAAAAAATTATCACCGTAACATCTACCATTTCGGGAGAGGGGAAATCTTTTCTGGCTTCCAACCTGGGAGGGGTGCTTTCTATGTCAAAGAAAAAAGTCTTGTTAATTGACTTGGACATGAGAAAGCAAAAAAATGAAAGCTCCATGCTTGCGCTTGATCCATCGAAAGGGGTAAGTACAACGTTAATTAAGAAAACTACCTGGGCCGATTGTATTCAATCAACTGGCCTCGAAAATCTTGATTTCCTTCCAGCCGGTCCTCATCCTCCCAATCCTTCTGAGTTACTTCTAAACGGAGAGTTTACAAATTTACTGGAAGAACTTAAAGAAGCCTACGACTTTATAGTTATAGATACCCCACCCGTTGGATTAGTGACAGATGGAATTATGGCAATGAAACGTGCTGACTTGTCTATTTATGTGCTGCGCGCAAACTATTCGAAAAAGGAATTTGTCAACACCTTAAATAGAATTTCTAGCATTCATAAACTGACGAATTTAGCCGTTGTACTAAATGCACTGCCTACTACAGGAAAAACGTATGGATATGGCTATTATGAAGATCGGCCTAAGCGCAAAGGGTGGAGAGATTTAGTAAAAATATAGTGTTCTCGCTTTTCAACAAAAAAACTGAAGTTCCAAAAATTCCACTCAAAGTGGACATACACTCCCATCTCCTTGCAGGATTAGACGATGGTGTAAAGAGCTTGGAAGAAGCGATTGCAGTAATTAACGATCTTGTGGAAATGGGGTTTGAGAAACTGGTTACGACACCCCATGTTATGAATGACACTTATCGAAACGAACCAACCGGCATAAAAAAGGGATTAAAAGAACTAGAGCTGGAGTTAGCAAACAACGGGATCAACATCGAGTTGCAAGCGGCTGCCGAATATTACCTGGACGAGTTTCTTTATGCACGGATAATAAATAAGGAATCGCTGCTTACTTTTGGAGACAGGTACCTGCTGTTTGAAACGAACTTCATAAGCGAGCCCTTGCAAATGAAAGAATTCATTTTTCAAGCTTCATCGCAGGGATATCGCTTGGTACTCGCCCACCCCGAACGATATGGCTATATGACGATGGAGAAAGCAGAAGACCTGAGAAATAGAGGTGTATTGTTTCAATTGAATTCTCTTTCCATCGGTGGTATGTATTCAAAATCAGTTCAGAAAATGGCGCTTCAATTAATCGACAAAGGATGGGTGGATTTCCTGGGCAGCGATTGTCATAATCCGGTACAGTCAAAAATGTTGAAGGCACTGCAAAAAAACAAGTATTATCAAAGAGCATGTTCTCTTTCGTTACTGAACAACACCCTCTAGTACTATGATCGTTATTACCGGTGGTAATGGGTTGATTGGCTCCGCCATTGCACAGCGACTGCTCGCTGAAGGCGTTTCTGTGAGCGCCTTAAAAAGAGACACCAGTAACATGCGTTTAACCGACCAATTCGCTCAACAAATTGAATGGAAACCCGGGGATGTCCTGGACGTAAGTTCTTTGAATGAGTGTTTTAGAAATGCCTCCGCTGTCATTCATACTGCGGCAAAGGTTTCGTTCGACCCAAAAGAAAAAAGAGAGCTGTTTCAGGTAAATGTAGAGGGCACAAAAAATGTAGTAAATGCTTGTCTTGCCAACGGAGTGAAAAAATTGATTCATATTAGTTCTGTAGCAGCTCTCGGTCGCGAGAAAGGAATCTCCCTTATTGATGAAACAAAAAAATGGGAAGAGAGCCCTTTTAACTCGTCTTATGCGAAATCAAAATATTTGGCAGAGTTGGAGATCTACAGGGGGAAAGAAGAAGGCCTTCCTGCTTCTATCGTAAACCCGTCTTTGGTACTTGGCCGAGGCGATTGGGAAAAGAGCAGTTCAAAACTCTTTCAATATGTTTGGAAGGAAAGTGTGTTTTATAATTCCGGTCAATGCAACTATGTAGATGTGCGGGATGTGGTAGAGATTGTTTTCAGGTTATTGAATAAAAATTTCTTAGCCCACCGTTTTATTGCAAGTGGTGGAGTGATCAGCTACAAAGACTTGTTCGAAAAAATAGCTTTTCGTCTCCAGAAGAAAGCACCCTTTATAAAAGTCAACCCTTTTCTGGTCAACGCCATTGCGACACTTGAAGAAATGAAGAGTTGGCTATTTAACACACCTCCATTGATCACTCGAGAGTCCGTCAAGTCTACCAGCGAAAAATTTGCTTTTTCAAACCAAAAATCAATCAACGACCTGGGCGTCAACTACCGGCCACTAGACGAAACAGTTGATTTCTGTTGCGAGTACTATTTACGTACGTATAGCATAAACAAATAACAAACACAACTTGCTGATTACTTTTAATTGCAAGAACTTTGCCCGAATAAGAGGGTAAAATTGTTACTACTTAAAATTTTCCTTACTTTGGGAAAACCTTTCGACCGATGAGCCACGAATTCAGAAAAAGGGAAGAAGAAGAGGAGTTGATCAAGCGATACGAAGAAAATCTACGGGCAAATTCAATTGGATATTTTGATATCGATGCCTATGAAGTGATCGTTGATCATTATATGGAAAAGCTAAAGTTTAAAAAGGCGTTAGCTGCCATTAATCAGGCCACGGAGCAATTTCCATTTTCGACCGGTCTTATCGCTATCAAAGCACAAATCCTTTCCAATTTAGAGCAGTACGAAGAAGCGCTGGAACTGCTTGAGATGGCGCGCAATTTACACCCGATGGATATCGAGGTTTATCTCTCGATTGGCTCCATTCTATCACTTCAAGGAAAACACAAAGAGGCGATCTCGTTGTATGAAGAAATTCTTTCTTTTGCCGATGACGAAAAAGATGACATCTACTATAACATCGGATTAGCCCATCAAAGTCTGGAGGAGTATGATAAGGCAATTGACGCTTACAAAAAGTCAATCGAAGAAAATATTAATCATGAGGGTTCGCTGTATGAATTAGCCTTCTGCCTGGACATAGCTGGGCAATTGGAAGGGAGCCTATCCTACTACAGAAAATTTATAGATGAAGATCCGTACTCATCTGCCGCCTGGTATAACTTGGGAATTGTTTGCAATAAATTAGAGAAATTTGACGATGCAATCGAAGCGTATGGCTACGCACTCGCCATCGATGACACCTTTGCTTCGGCTCACTTCAACATGGGTAACTCGTTGATGAACCTGGAGAAGTACAAGGAGGCATTGGAGGAATTTAATAAAACAGTAGAGATTGAAGGCCCTAGTCCAGAGGTGTATTGTTGCATCGGTGCCGCCTACGAAAATATGGGGCATTTTGATTTAGGTTTAAAATACTTTCAGAAGTCGGCAAAACTAGATTCGCTCTACGATGAAGCTTGGTTTGGTGCTGGCAGTTGTTTAGAGAAACAAGAAAAATGGTATCAGGCACTGCACTTCTTCAACAAGGCTATTAAGATTAATCACCTCAATGCTGAATACTGGAAAGCGGCTGCCCACGCTGAATTCAAAATTGGCAACACTATTTCAAGTATAAGTGCCTATGAAGAGGCTGCCAATCTTGCACCGGAAGACAAAGAAATATGGTTGAATTGGTCTTTCATCTATTATGAACAAGGCGAACCCGATAAAGCCATTGATGTTCTATCGCAAGGTATGGTAGACGCGCCTAAAGAACCCGATTTTTTGTATCGGATGGCCATTTACCTGGTTGAGTCGGGTCAATTTAAAGAAGCCTTTACTTATCTGGAAAATGCATTAATTTTGGATTTTGAAGGGCATACGATTCTATTCGAGTTTTTTCCGAAATTAGAAACTCAAAAAGCCCTCTATAAAATCATCGATCAGTTTAGAAAAGAAAATTCCTAATGAACTACCACCTGAACAATTTACCTGAGCGAACAAAAAAGCCCAGGCAAAAAGGTTTCACTATGGCCATGGACAAAGGACTGAGCGTACGCGAGGCCGAAGACTTCATGAGCATTGCTGCCGACCATGTTGATATTGTCAAATTAGGTTGGGCAACATCTTACGTTACACCCCATTTGAAAGACAAGTTAAAGGTTTATCGAGATGCCGGAATCCCCTGCTATTTTGGTGGCACCCTGTTCGAAGCATTCATCATACGCGACCAATTCGAGGATTATCGAAAAGTGCTCGATAAATTTGACATGACGTTTGCAGAAGTTTCTGATGGGTCTATCGACCTGGACCATGATAAAAAACTGGACTACATCGCAAAACTTTCAAAACAAGTAACTGTTTTATCAGAAGTGGGCTCTAAGGACGCAGACAAAATTATTCCTCCTTATCAATGGATTGATCTGATGCAGAAAGAACTAGATTCTAGTGGCGAAGTGAGGTCGGGATTAGTGCAAGAAATTTTAACCAAAATTCCATTTGAAAAAATAATTTGGGAAGCACCGCAAAAAGCACAGCAGGTGTGGTTCATTAAATTATTAGGCGCTAATGTAAATTTAGGGAACATCGCACCCAACGAAATCATCCCGCTAGAAACGATTCGCCTCGGCCTCAGAGGAGATACATTTTTACATTTCCTGGGGCTTGAAAGAAAAAAGGATAACTCAACGCCAACGTTCGAGGCTGACTAGTACGTGAGAAGACCTAAAGATTATATTCTACTCTATTTAAAAGGCATCGGCATGGGAGGTGCAGATGTAATCCCAGGAGTATCCGGTGGAACCGTTGCTTTTATTTCCGGCATCTACGAAGAGTTAATCAACTCTATCCAATCCATTGACGTCAACGCCTTCCGCCTTTTGTTGCAATTTAAAATCGCTGATTTTTGGAAGAAGATAAACGCAAACTTTTTAATCGCTGTACTAGCTGGTATTGTTACCAGTTTACTGTCGTTGTCAAAGTTAATGACGTACCTTCTTGAACATCATCCGATTCAAATTTGGTCCTTCTTTTTTGGATTGATTCTAGTTTCTTCACCTATGATCATGCGCGATATTAAGGTCTGGAGCATATCTAGTATCGTTTCATTTTTAGCGGGCATTGTAATCGCTTATCTTATTACGGTTCTTTCGCCTACCGAAACGCCCACGAATTTGCCTTTTATATTTTTCTGCGGAGCGTTGGCTATTTGTGCGATGATTCTTCCCGGTATATCAGGCGCCTTTATCCTTTTGTTGATTGGTAAATATGAATACATGATCAATGCGTTGATAACGTTCAATATTCCGGTCATTTTTGTGTTTGTTTTTGGCTGTTTTTTAGGACTATTAGGCTTTTCCAGAATATTAGGCTGGGTGTTTACTCATTATCGTTTCCCTGCATTAGCTTTACTATCTGGTTTTATGATAGGTTCTCTCAATAAAGTTTGGCCCTGGAAGGAAATTATTGCCTACCGCATGGATCATGCCGGCAACCAGGTGCCCGCATTCGATCAGAGTATTTGGCCAGGACAATACTTGGCCAAGACGGGTAATGATCCTTTGCTATTCCAAGCGATTCTATTCGCAGCTTTGGGTATTTTTTTAGTGGTGGCTTTAGAAAAAATTGCTGCCCTTCTTAAAACAAAAAATTAAAACTATGGAAAAGAAATTTGGCTTAATCGGCTCGACTGTCTCTCATTCATTCTCAAAATCTTTTTTTGATGAAAAGTTTTTTAGAGAAGGGCTGCGCGACTATCATTATGACCTTTATCCTTTGGGCAATGTAGAAGAACTTAAGAAATTATTAGAAGACAATCCTGAATTGTATGGACTAAACGTAACCGTTCCGTACAAAGAAAAGGTGATCAAGCTCTTGAGCGATATCGATTCAGAAGCAAAAAAAATCGGAGCTGTAAATGTCATTAAAATACAAAACGGAAAGCTGAAAGGATTCAACACGGACAGTGATGCGTTTTATGAGACCCTCGAAAAGTGGTTTCCTAAAATTGAAAATGCCTCTGCCTTACTACTTGGATCAGGCGGTTCTTCCAAAGCCGTACAACAAGCGTTGCGAAAACTAATGATTCCTTTCAAAGTCGTATCTCGCGAAGAAGGAAAAGCAGATTTGACATACGAGGCGTTAGAAAAAAATGGAAACCTGATTACCGAGGCTACGCTGATCATCAATAGCACTCCGCTAGGCATGTCTCCGGAAACAAATACAATGCCACCGATCAACTATGAACTCTTGACATCGCAACATTTTGTGTACGATTTGATTTACAATCCTGCACGAACCATGTTCTTGCAGAAAGCAGAAATGCGCGGAGCGACTATCAAAAACGGCCTGGAAATGTTGCACATCCAGGCGGAGAAGGCATGGGCCATCTGGAACAATTAGTTCTGTTTTTTTGCCAAGAAGCTGTTGGTAACATAACGCTTCAATTTTAGTTTCAACACAGACAATTCCCTATGGACTTTGAGTTAACGAGTGAGTACAAACCCACCGGAGATCAACCTAAGGCAATTGAACAACTTGTCAAAGGCGTAAATGCCGGAGATCTCCATCAAACTTTATTAGGTGTTACCGGATCGGGAAAGACGTTTACGATCGCAAATGTTGTTGCCAAAACGAATAAACCAACTCTTATTCTAAGCCACAACAAAACGCTAGCCGCCCAGTTGTATGGTGAATTCAAGCAGTTTTTTCCACACAATGCAGTGGAATACTTTATCTCGTACTACGACTACTATCAGCCGGAAGCGTTTATCCCGTCCTCCAATCTTTACATTGAAAAAGACTTATCGATTAATCAAGAAATTGAAAAGCTTAGATTGAGTGCGACTTCTGCTTTGCTTTCCGGAAGAAGAGATGTAATCGTGGTGGCTTCTGTTTCTTGTATCTATGGTATTGGGAATCCCGAAGAATTTGGCAAGAATAGAATTCAACTAAAAGTAGGTGAAATCATTCCTCGCAATAAGTTGCTCTTCGCGCTAGTTGACATATTGTACAGCCGCACCGAGGCAGAATTTAAACGCGGAACTTTTCGCGTGAAAGGTGATACGGTAGACATCTTTCTTGCTTACGCAGATTATGCACTGCGAGTATACTTTTTTGGTGATGAAATTGAATCCATCCAATTGATTGATCCTGTTTCGGGGAAGAAGATTTCGGACGAAAAGCAAAGCGTCATTTTTCCGGCCAACCTGTTTGTTACAGGAAAGGATATGTTGCAGCAAGCCATCCGAGAGATTCAGGATGACATGGTGTTACAAGTAGAAATGTTTGAAGGGGAACGAAAACACCTGGAAGCAAAAAGACTAAAGGAGCGTACTGAATTTGATTTGGAAATGATGCGCGAGTTGGGCTATTGTAGCGGGATCGAAAATTACTCGCGCTACTTTGACAGGCGTAGTGTTGGTGCAAGACCTTTTTGTTTAATCGATTATTTTCCAGACGATTTTTTGATGGTGATTGATGAGAGTCACGTGACCGTGCCTCAGGTGCGTGCTATGTGGGGAGGTGATCGATCGCGCAAAGTAAACCTGGTCGACTATGGATTCCGATTGCCTTCTGCACTTGACAACCGACCATTAACGTTTAATGAATTTGAGGCCATACTTGGACAGGTTGTTTATGTAAGTGCCACGCCTTCCGAATATGAGTTGAGAAAATCAGAGGGAATCGTAGTAGAACAAATCATTCGCCCTACCGGACTCCTCGATCCCATCATTGACGTGCGTCCTAGTAAGAATCAAATTGATGATTTGCTGGAAGAGATAGATGAACGCGTAAAAAAGAAAGAACGCGTTTTGGTGACTACACTAACCAAACGAATGGCAGAAGAGTTAACGAAGTTTTTAGAGCGGGCACGTGTAAAATGTCGGTACATCCACAGCGAAGTACAAACATTGGATCGCGTGGAAATTTTGCGCGAGCTTCGTCTCGGTGTCTTTGACGTTTTAGTAGGCGTAAACCTGCTTAGAGAAGGATTGGATTTACCGGAAGTTTCTTTGGTTGCCATATTAGATGCAGACAAGGAAGGTTTCCTTCGCAATCAGCGTTCCCTTGTTCAAACGATTGGGCGCGCAGCACGAAACGAAAATGGTAGGGTGATTATGTATGCCGATCGGGTTACCGAATCGATGCAAAATGCCATTGATGAAACAAATCGCAGACGAAAAATTCAACAAGACTACAATCTTGCAAACGGTATCACTCCAAGGACAATTTTAAAGTCTCATGACTCGATTCTAGGCCAAACAAAAGTGGCCGATTCCAAAAAAACACTCAAACGTTACTATATCGAGGACGAAGAAAAATCGTTGGCGGCTGATCCTGTAACTGCTTACCTCACAAAAGACGAGCTTGTTGCCATGAGCGACCGAACTCGAAAAGCGATGGAGAAGGCCGCTAAAGAACTAGAATTTATGGAAGCTGCACGTCTTCGTGATGAATATCTGGCGATTCAAAAACTAATTGAGCAGAAGTAAAAGGAACGCGTTAGTTGACTTTCAACTCTCCGTCAATAACACTCCAATACTGATCTGGTGGCGCGACCGGTGTCTGGAGTACGTTTATCCCTTCAGTCCCAATTGCGCTACCTACGCGCGCATACAATCGCAGCGCCTTACCATGGTTATTCCATATCAATTTTTTACCACCTTCGCATTGCTCTGGTATCGAACCAGCAAATAAAAAATGCGCAGTTCCAGATCCAAAAACTTTTGTTGTTCCATTCTCTTCAATCGCGACAGCCGTTCTTTCATCTACGCCAATGCCGATGGGGGAAGAAACTTCAAAGTCCTTTATCATACGCGCCATAAAAGCCAAATGTCTTCCCTGCCTGGTGCGTTGCGAATAATGTTGGTCTGCAATTACATTTTTTAAAACAGGCACTAGAATAAAACTCTTGGAAATACTTACCAAAGGATCATACGGATTTGTCAATGCTTCACTGGAAATGACACTGCCATTTTTCGCATCGAAAATGTATTCACTTAACACTGCGCAGCCTGCACTTGTACCCCCAATTGGAACTTTCTTTGATTCAATAAGAAATTTAATTGCCTTTGAAACTTCCGTGTCTGCCCAATACTTGACATAATTGCTTTGGTCGCCACCGGCAATAAATAAGGCTTCTGCATTTCTAATCTTCGCTGATGCCTCTGCCAAATTCGCCTTGTCTCTTGAGTCTATTAAGAGAGTCTCGACTGAATTGGCATTGCCCAATTGTTTGATGTAATCGTTGTACCCGGTAGAACCAGTAGCACGGATCACTACAAAATCTCCTCCCCCACTTTTGTTGATCATCCATTTGATGGCTTCGTCAACATCTGTTCCTCCCCCCATAAGCACAACACCAAATTGCGTAGTGGTCTGCACATCGGCTGCGTCTCCGGTGATCCCTAAACTGATTGAAGAAGGTTGACCGATTGGATTCTGCGCACAACATTCCTTACCGGTATCGCACGAAATAAACGATGCAGCGATAAGAATGACCAGCTTATTCAGGCTAAAATGATTCATTCCTATTTTATCTTCACATCAATGCTTAATTCTTTTAACTGCTCTTGTGAGATAGTAGATGGCGTATCGATCATCGTATCTCTTCCCGCATTGTTTTTTGGAAACGCAATGAAATCCCTGATCGAATCGGCTCCTCCAAAAAGAGAACAAAGTCGATCGAACCCAAACGCGATGCCACCATGTGGAGGTGCTCCATATTCAAATGCCTCCATCAAAAACCCAAATTGCTTTTTCGCTTCTTCTGGCGAGAATCCCAATTTGCTAAACATCAGTTGTTGCGTGGCGCGGTCATGAATACGGATTGAGCCGCCACCAATTTCAGTTCCGTTCAAAACCATGTCGTATGCATTCGCTCTTACTTTACCTGGATCACTATCGAGTAATCCCATATCTTCCGGCTTGGGTGACGTAAACGGATGATGCATGGCATGCCAACGGCCTGCCTGCCCGGCAGGCAGGCCCATTTCTTCATTCCCTGCCTGGCCGGCAGGCAGGTATTCCAACAGCGGAAAATCTACTACCCAAAGTGGTGCAAATTTGTTTTTATCCCGAAGCCCCAATTGGTTCGCCAGGTGTAGCCGAAGTTCACCAAGTGCTTTCTGGGTTTTTTCCTTTTCGCCCGACAATACCAAAATAAGATCGCCCGCATCGGCATTAAATTTCTGCGCCCATCGGCTCAATTCAATCTCATCATAAAATTTATCAACCGATGATTTGTACGTGCCGTTTGCCTCACAGCGCAAGTAGATCATTCCCTTGGCACCTATTTGTGGTTTCTTTACAAACTCCGTTAACTCGTCTAGCTGTTTGCGGGTATAGCTTGCACATCCTTTTGCACAAATTCCAACGACCAGCTCGGCATCATCAAACACGACAAATCCCTTTCCCTTGGCCACATCATTCAGCTCAACAAATTTCATCTCGAACCGTGTGTCGGGCTTATCGGAGCCGTAATATTTCATCGCATCGTCATACGTCATGTGAGGTACTGACGGCATATCGATTCCTTTCACCGATTTGAAAAGATGGCGGATCAACCCCTCAAAAGTTTTAAGAATATCTTCTTGTGTGATGAAGGCCATCTCGCAGTCGATCTGGGTAAATTCCGGTTGCCGATCGGCTCGCAAATCTTCATCGCGAAAACATTTTACAATTTGATAGTAGCGGTCAAATCCCGAAACCATTAACAGTTGCTTGAATGTTTGGGGCGACTGTGGCAATGCGTAAAACTCACCGGGGT